>OFHK01000354.1_pt1 | contig 14246 bp, 10 predicted proteins | sample 1521951 | NCBI WGS metagenome assembly OFHK01 (sample SAMEA2468436, study PRJEB22500) | soil metagenome | biome: Glassland; feature: Farmland; material: Clay | place: Australia | collected 2013-01-31 | depth 0.55 m
GGCGTGGCGGGGGGGGGGGGAGGAGCGGCTGGTGGGGGGAGCGGCAAGGGGCGCGCGCATGGGCGCGGAGTCGGAGCCGAGCCGGGTCTTCGGGCTGCCTGCCTGACCGCCGCCGACCGAGAGGGCGATCACGGTCGCCCCGGCCTCGCCCAGCGCCCGGAGGCAGCGTTGGAGCGCGAGGTCCTGGGGGAGGCCGGAGCGCCGGCGCCCGTCAATCATCGCCGGGGCAAGGGCCGCCATGAAGCCCGGCCCGCTGCCGCTCAGGCCCGTGACCGCGTCGAGGTGCTTCTCCTCCACCTTCGTCACGCGGCCCAGGGCGCCCATGAGCTCCTCGACTAGGATGGCGTCCGCGTCCGTGGCCGTGGCGCCAAGGGCGAAGGCCGTCGCGCCCTCGCCAACCCCGCAGGCGAGGTTGGGCATTATCCGCACGACGTGCCCCCTGCCCTGCAGCGCCTTCTCGACGAACGCGGTCCGCACGCCTGCGGCGAGCGTGATCACGAGCGCATCCGGCTTCACGTGCCCGGCGAGGGAGGCCGCCAGGGCGGGCATGTCCTTCGGCTTCGCCGCGAGGACGAGGACGTCCGACCCCTCCGCGAGCCTTGTGACCGTGGGCACGTACGCCACGTCGTAGCGGGCGGCGATCTCCTTCGCGCGGGCCGCGATCGCGTCGCTCACGCGGATGCTCGGCGGAGGCAGCACCCGGCGGGTCACGAGACCCTTCACGAGCGCTTCGCCCATCTTGCCCACGCCAGCGATGCCTAAGGTCGTCTGTCGGTCCATGCGCAACACCCCGTCGTGACACCCGCATCCGAGCGGGGTCACAGCGAGCCGGCGCCGGCCCGAGGCTGTGGGAACGGCCGGGGCGTGGCAAAAGGCGCAAAGGCTGGGGTCGAGCGGACGCTCGCCTCCCGGTCCCTGCGCAGGTCCGACGCCTCGTTCATCCTCGTGTCCGCCTCGCGCACCGACGCGCGTCCCCATCGGATTTTGACCGCGCTACATGAAGGTTCCGTCTCAGGGCTCGGCAGCCTGCCCGAGGACCGAGGGATAACTCCGGGCCGGGTTAGCGGACTGCTCAATTCTCTCGGACGCCCTAAGCTTTATGTGGAATCCGCATCTTCCCGGTGGCGCTCTGCTATCCACAGCAGGGAGGTGACGCGCACGGAGCCCCAGTTCCGGAAGCCGGTTTTGCTTAGCGCGCGCCACCTTCCTTTGGCCTAGGGGAGAACGGCCCCGGATCCCGCCGGACCGTCCTCCTCGGGCCCGCATTTTGGTGACACCATGCCTGACTCGGAACGCGCCCTGTTCGTGAGCCCGTACAACGAGATCGTCCGCAGCGGGAACGCCGGACGCCGGGTGAGGATCTTCGACACGACCCTCCGGGACGGCGAGCAGACCCCGGGCGTGGCCCTCGGGACGGCGGACAAGGTCGCAATCGCGCGCGTCCTCGATGACCTCGGCGTGGACTCGATCGAGGCGGGCTTCCCCGCGAACTCCCCCGGCGAGTTCGAGGCCGTCAAGGCGGTCGCCTCCGCCGGGCTCGCGGCGAAGATCTGCACGCTGAACCGGACCGTCCAGGCGGACATCGACTCCTCCATCGCCGCGGACGTGGACGAGATCCACCTGTTCATCGCGACCTCGGACGTCCACCTGGAGCACAAGCTCCGAATGACCCGGGAGCAGGTCCTCGAGAAGGCCACCTGGGCCATCGACTATGCCAAGGCGCACGGCTTCGTCGTCGAGTTCTCCTCGGAGGACGCCACCCGCACGGACCTCGATTTCCTCCGGGTCGTGCACCAGAGGGCGCAGGAGGCGAAAGCGGACCGCATCGACGTCGCGGACACGGTGGGCACCATGAGCCCGCCCGCCATGCGGCACCTCATCGGCGCCCTCAAGGAGGTCACCCGCGTCCCGATCGCGGTGCACTGCCACAACGACTTCGGGCTGGCGACGGCGAACAGCCTCGCCGCGGTCGAGGCCGGCGCGGAGCAGGTGCACGTCACCGTGAACGGCATCGGCGAGCGGGCCGGGAACGCGAGCCTCGAGGAGGTCGTCATGGGTCTGCGCGCGTTCTACGGAATCGACACGGGCGTGGACAGCACGAAGCTCACGCGCGCCTCGAAGCTCGTCTCCCGCCTCACGGGCGTGACCGTGCAGCCGAACAAGGCGATCGTCGGCGACAACGCCTTCGCCCACGAGTCCGGGATCCACGTCCATGGGATCCTCGGCGAGGCGTCCACGTACGAGGCCATGGTTCCCGGGTTGGTGGGCAAGGAGCGGAGGATCGTCGTCGGCAAGCACACGGGCGTGCACAGCGTGGAGAAGCGCCTCGAGGAGTACGGCTTCGGGCTGTCCCACGAGCAGCTGGCCTCCGTCACGGCGCGGGTCAAGAAGCTCGCCGAGGGCGGCAAGCAGGTGGACGACGCCGAGCTCGTCGCCCTCGCCTACGACGTCCAGGGGAAGGCCGCCGGCCCCCTGGGCCCGGTGAGCCTGGAGGAGTTCACCGCGGTCACCGGGTTCAACTTCACCCCGACGGCCACGGTCAGCCTCCTCGTCCGTGGAGAGCGGCGGCGCGCCTCCGGGACCGGCGTCGGCCCGATCGACGCGGGGCTCAAGGCGATGCGGGCCGCGGTGTCCGAGGACATCGTCCTCGATGAGTTCCGCCTGGAGGCGATCACCGGCGGCTCGGACAGCCTCTGTCAGGTCACCGTCCGGCTCTCGGACAAGGGACCGACGTCCGTTTCCGCGCTGGGACGCGCGGTCGGTCCCGACATCGTGGCCACGTCCGTGGACGCCGCCATGGAGGCGCTCAACCGGCTCCTGTGGGCAAAGGCCTCGATTCCCCGGCTCAACGGGTGACGAAAAGGGAGGCGGGGCCCGGGGACGCGCCCCGGGCCGCGAGCGGAAAGGGGCCCGTCGCGGGAGCCGGGAGGCGTCCCGCGGGGGCATTCGGGCCTACGGTTTGGGCTCGGGGGCCACCGAGGTCTCCGGCGCCTTGACGCTCTTCCCGCGCGTGCCGCGGCGCCACAGGAAGTAGAAGGCGACGAGGAGCGCGACCACCGTCACGCCGTACGCGATCCCGAACAGGAACGCGAAGGTGCCCGTGAACGGGATCGGGAAGTCCGAGAACGTGACCGTGGCGGAGGTCGAGCTCGTCAGGCTCAAGGACTGCGACCGCACGCCGGAGTCGTACAGGGTGCCGAGCTCCGAGGTGATGTAGCGCGCGTCGATTGTGTAGTTCCCGGCCGGGAGGCGCAGCACGACGCTGCCGTCGCTCCCCGTGACCCCGGCGTCGAACACCAGGCCGCTCGAGTCGGCCACGCTCACGAAAGCGCCCGGGAGGGGCTCGCCGTTCCCCGCCTTCGCGGTGACCGTGAGCTCGTAGACCGCGGTCGTGAAGGCGATGACCGAGTTCGAGCTCACGCTCTGCGTGCCCGAGTAGACGGGCACGCCGCGCCAGGAGACCTGGAGGCCGTAGGTGCCGGCGGGGACCTGGCTCAGCAGGACGGCGCCCGTCGCGTTCGTCTCGTACGGGCCGATCTTGGCGCCGTTCGGGTGAAGGAACAGGATCGACGCGCCCGCGAGGGCCGCGCCGTTCGCGTCCTGGGCCTCGAAGACCGGGTAGAACACGCTCGTCGTGATCGTGACCGGGCGGTCCTCGGACACGTTCGCCGAGGCGTTGTAGACGAGCGAGCCCACGGAGACGGCCTGCCAGGAGACCTCGAAGGTGTACTGCCCCTTCGCCATCGTGAAGTTCGCGACGGCGGCGGAGTCCGTCACCTGCGAGTCCACCGCGACGCCCCCGCTCACGAGGGCGATCTGCGCACCGACCAGGCCGACCGACTTCGAGTCGACGGCCTCCACGTTGACGTACACAGGCAGCCCGCCAACGTAGAAGAACGAGTCCAGCGTGGCGAGGAAGCCCGCCGTGGTGAACTTCTCCCCGAAGTAGTAGAAGCCGCTCTGGTCCACGACGCCCGCGGTCGCGTTGTACCGGCCGGTCGCCCCGCCCGTGTAGTTCCACGTCACCTGGAACAGGGACGCGTACGAGAGCGGGTTGCCGGAGGTCTGCGTCATGGGCACGGCGTCCAGGAGGATCGCGCCGCCCGGCTGGACGAGGGTGAAGTTGACCCAGTGGATGTCGTAGCCGCCGAGCGGGTCCGTCACGTTGGCCTGGATCGTGATCGTCTTGTTCGCCGCGAGCGGGTCGAAGCTCTGCCGCGGCGTGCCGGTGGAGTCCAGGAACGCGAGGTCATGGACCTGGGCGAAGCTGTCCGACTGGATGATGAGGTGGGTGGGCACCCAGGAGTCGTTGTACCAGAGGGAGCCCGTCCGGGTCCCCAGCTGGATGCTGAGCAGGACGCGGATCGAAGAGCCGGCCGGGAAGGTGTAGTGGACCCCCGGGATCGTGAGGACGAGGTCGTGCGGGGTGTTGAACCACGGCACCGCTCCTGCGTTCGCGGCGGCCACGGTGGTCTGCACGCCCGTCGCGTTGACCTGGTAGACGGTCAGGGTCTGCGACTGCAGGGACGGGGCCGTGCCTTCCACGCTGACGAACGCGTCCAGGGTGATGGAACCGTTCACCACGAGGTCGCCCGCGAGGGTCGGGTAGAGGTACCAGTCCTCGACGACCTGCTGGAGGTTCGTGATCGTGTTGTTCTGGCCGAACGTCTGGAGGGTGTCGAAGACGTACGGCGTGGAGATGCCGTTCACGTCCTTCGCGAGCGTGCTGTTGTGCATGTAGAACGTCAGGTTCCGCGGCTGGGCGGTTGCGGCCGCCGCCAGCGGGACCGCCAAGGACGGAGCCGCACTCGGCGCGGCGCGCGCGGCCTGGGGCGAGGTCATGGCCGAGGACGCGACGAGCGCGAAGGCCAGCGCGAGGACGGCGACGAGGGCAATCACACCACTAGCACGAGCCGGGCTTCCGGATTCAGCGAATCGCATCGAGCGTTCCCCCGTTCTGTGGTCGCCCGAGGCTTTCGGGTTGCCTAAGCGGCTTATTGTACGGTTTTAGAACTCTGATAACAATGCGACTGCTGATAACAATACACTGCGCGCGAGGGAACGCCGAGGCTCACTCTTTCACGGGGGTGAAGGAAGCGCAGGTCATCGTGTGCCCCACTCCCTTCATGGCCCGGAGCTTGTCGATGACCATCCGGCCGAGCTCCTCCATGGACCCCGCGCGCACCTTGAGGAGGAGGTCCCACTCGCCCGAGATCACGTGGACTTCGTGGACGCCTGCGAGTGTCGCGCACTGCTCGGCGAGAGCCCGCTGGGAGACGGCCGGGTTGGGGAGGAAGTTCACGAGGATGAAGGCGGTGACCGGCCGCCCGAGCTTGGCGTAGTCCGGGATGGCCTTGATCGCGCGGATCACCCCGCGCTCCCGCATCTTCTGAACGCGGTACTGGACCGTGGGGCGGGGCATGTCGAGCTCCCGGGCGATCTCCGCGATGCTCCGCGAGGCGTCCTGCATGAGGACGTCCAGGATCTCGCGGTCGGTCTCGTCGAGTTCCTCCATATCGAGCGGATTGCTCTGGGGCACTTGAAGGTTCCGGCAGAACGCCAGCTCCTCCCCCGGTCTTTGGTGATTCGAGCGCGGAGCCCGCGGGGGTGCGGGGGCCGTATCCCCTTTCGACCGGCGTACCATAACCCTTTAAGATGAGGCCGCCCAAAACATCCGTGAGGTCGAACCACATGATCTCCATCGCAGTCGCAGCCGCGGCGGGTGCTGCCCTCGGTGGCGTCGCCCTCGGGGCCGTGTCCGCGGTCCACGGGGACCCGACCGGCCTGGCGACCGCCCTCGCGCACATCCCCGCGCAGGCCCACGGCTACGCCGTGGTCAGCGCCGTCCAGAACGCCCTTGCGGGCGGAACGGCGGGTGCGGCGGGCGGGGGCGGCATCGGTGCCGCCATCGCCGGCGTCGCGAAGTCCGCCGCTGGGAAGGCCGCGGCCGTCGTGCACTGACGGCCCTGTCCTTCCCCCTTTCCCTTTCCTCCTTCCCTCCTTTTCCGTCGTCCCTCCTTCGAAACGTTCTTAGGCGCAGGGCCTGTTCCGCGCGTGCCTTGACGAACGTCGACGTGCCGTATGAGGATCTGATCGACCTCCTCGGGAAGCGCCTCACCCTCGACGAGGCCGTCAACCGCATCACGTACCTGGGCTCCGGTCCGGAGGGCGTCGCCGGCGACGTCATGACCTTCGACATCTTCCCCAACCGGCCCGACCTGTATTCGGTCGAGGGGATTGCGCGCGGGCTCCGGGGCTACCTGGGACTCGAGGTCGGCCTTCCCCGGTACGAGGTGTCTCCCTCGGGCGTCGACTTCCTCGTCGACCGCAGCGTGGAGCGCGTCCGCCCCTTCGCGGTCGGCGGCGTCGTCCGCGGCGTCGAGATGGACGACCGCATGGTGAAGTCGCTCGTCGACCTCCAGGAGCGGCTGCACACGACGACGGGCCGCAAGCGCCGGAAGGTCGCCATCGGCATCCATGACCTGGACCGCGTCGAGCCGCCCTTCACCTACAAGGCCGTCCGCCCGCACGAGGTGCGCTTCGTCCCCCTCGGCCGCGCGGAGGAGATGGACCTCGCGGCGATCCTTGCGAAGCACGAGAAGGGCGTCGAGTACGCGCCGATCCTCGAAGGCAAGGAGGTCTACCCCCTCATCGTGGACCGAAAGGGCACGGTCCTCTCGTTCCCGCCGATCATCAACGGCGTCGCGACGCAGCTCACCCCGGACAGCCGCAACCTCTTCCTCGACGTCACGGGCACGGAGCCGGAGGCGGTGGGCGGCGCGCTCGCCATCCTGGCGACCGCGCTCGCGGAACGAGGCGGGAAGATCCAGACCGTGCGGACCGTCTACCATGACCGGACGCTCACGACGCCGGACCTCACGCCCATCCCGATGACCGTGGACCTGCGCCGCGCGCGGGAGCTGCTCGGGTTGGACCTGAAGCCGGAGAGGGCCGTGGAGCTCCTGCGGCGGATGCGGCACGACGCCCGCGCGGAGGGGACGACGGTCCACGTGCAGGCCGCGGCGTACCGGATGGACTTGCTGCACGAGGTCGACCTGGCGGAGGACCTCGCGATCGCCTGGGGCTACGACCGCTATCCCCGCGGGCTCCCGCGCCGCCAGACGATCGGCACGCCGCACCCGAAGAACGTCTTCTCCGACACGCTGCGACAGCTCCTCGTGGGCTACGGCTACCAGGAGGTCATGTCGCTCACGATGGCGAACGCGGAGGACGCCTTGACGACGCCCGACCGCGCCGTGATCCTGAACCCCGTGACCTCGGATCTGACGACGCTGCGCTCGTCGCTCCTCCCCGGCCTCCTGAACCTCTTCCGGCTCAACAAGCACCGCGAGCTGCCCCAGCGGATCTTCGAGGTCGGGGACGTCGTGCTCTCGGCGAAGAACGTGCGCCACGTGGCCGGCGCGGCGATCCACCACAAGGCCTCGTTCACCGAGGCCAAGTCCCTGGTCCTCAGCCTCCTGCGGGACGTGGGGCGGGCGGGCGCGATCGAGCCCTCCGAGGACACGAACTTCATCCCGGGCCGCGCCGCCTCGCTCCTCCTGGACGGCAAGGAGGCCGGACGCTTCGGGGAGATCCATCCCCGCGTCCTCGAAGCCTATGCGCTCGTGCAGCCGGCCCTGGCGTTCGAGCTCGACGTCGAGGCGCTGCGCGCGGCGTGATCCGCGCCGCGGGAGAAGGTATTTCTGTCGGCCGCCGATGGCCCGGTCGCTGAGGTAGCGAAGCCCGGTTCAACGCGCCAGACTTGAGATCTGGTGGGTCGCAAGGCCCTCGGGAGTTCGAATCTCCCCCTCAGCGTCCGACCCATAGGATGGGTGCGGTCGCGGGGCAACCGGCATACGGGCCGCAGGGTGCGAGACGCCTTCCCGGTCTCCGAGCCTTGCCCCCTCATGCCGGGGCGTCAAAGCTCCGGCCCTTTCCCTTTGTGACGGCCTCGCTACCGAGCACAGCTCCGCGCGGGGGCTCGAGAGCGCGGCCGGGGTCCTGGCGATCCTCCTCGGAGCCCCGGTCCGCTCGCGACGTCGGCGGCCCGGGCGAGCGCGCCGGTGTGTGGGGCAGGAGCACGCTGATCTTGCCCGCGGCGTTCACGACGAGGACCCCGGCCTGGCTCGCCCCCAGGTACGCGATCACGCCGACGCCGGTCGGGTCGAAGGCGTTGATGGCCTAGACGAGCAGGTAGACCACGCCGATCGCCTCGCCGAGTGCGCAGGCGACGACCTCCCGCCGGGTGCTCTGCGGCGTCTGGAGGGCGTAGACGACCACGGGGCCCCCGCCGAGGGCGAAGGCCAGGACCACGCCGAAGATCGACGAGGCGCTCAAGTCGACCATGGGACGCTCAACGGGGACTGGGGCCTAAGGCCTGCCGGTCCCGAGTAACTCGGGTAAGGAAAAGTTGAAAGGAGGGGGCTTTCGGCCCCCTCTTGGATTAATAGATGTGTTTGTCCAGCGCGAGGAATCCGTTCGCGACGAAGTCGTTCGGCGCCGTCACGCGCAGGTCACACACCGTGAACGTTCCGCTGAGCACCTGCAGGGACGTGATGGGGATCCACGACCCCGTCGACGGATTGTAGATTTGCTCGCCCACGCTCAGGTTCTGCGGGTCGCGGACCCAGCCGATCCAGGTGCCGTTCTGCACGTAGAGAGGCTGCTCCGTCAGGGTGACCTCGAGCTGGCCGTTGTTGATGGAGAGGACCTCGCTGACCGTGGAGGCGGTGTTCGAGTTCACGCTCTCCTTGACCCACGTGCCCGACGTGACGTTGTAGCCGAGGACGATGTCCCCTTGCGATAACAGCTCCACGCGTTTCTGCCCGTTCGGGGCCGCGATGAGGGTGCCCGCGAGGACGCAGCCGCCGCCCCCGCCGCCACCCGACGGGGGCGGCACCGGCGTGAGCGTGAAGTTCATCCAGAACGTGGTGCCCCACGCATTCACGTCCTTCGAGCCGCTGGCCGAGTAGTAACCGTTCGCGCCCACGTTGAAGGTGTACGTCCCCAGCATGCCGGCCGTCACGGAATAGAAGCCGTAGCTATTCGTGGTCGGGCCGATGGTCGTCCCCGGAGGGTAGGGTTCCGCGATGTTAACCTGGGCGTCGTAGATAGGGTTGCCACTCGTGTCCTTCACGTACCCCTCAATCGTCGAGGGCTTCGGTATCGTGAGGTTGAGACCCGTCGACGTCGGCGCATTCGGCGTTGTGGTGGAGTTCGTCGCCTGGGTCCCCGACCAGGAACTCGGAAGTGGAGCCGAGATCGTGTATTGTGTTTTGAGGGCTGAGAAGAACCGGTAGCGGCCGTTGGCATCCGTCATGAGATTGTAGACCGTCCCGTTCGAACTCGTGAGGCTGAAGGCTTGACCCGCGTCGGCCTGGCCGGTCTTGTAAATCGTTCCCGTGAGGGTGACCGCGGGCTCCATCGGAATCTGAACCGAGCCCGTGGCGCCTTGTGCCGTATAGATTAGTTGACCCCCGTCCGACCACCCAGCAATGATGTTTTGGCCAGTGATGTTGATCGTGGGCATGGAGGATGTCCAGTCGCTTTGCGGGACCTTCACCGTGACCAGCGTTACGGAAGCGAACACATTGTCGGCTAGATATTGGTCGCACAGAAATCCGCAGGACACGGTGTATGTCGTTCCGCCGGACACGGTGAACTTCTCGTAGGCGGGTGCCCCCCCAAATGATTGGGTGTTGCTCTGGTAGGCCGAAGTGGTATTGGAGAAATCCACGACCACCGCGTTGAGATAGCATGCGACACCTACAGTGGGCAACGGCACGGCGCACGCCGTGTCGTACTCGAACCTTTCGGCGGACGACTTGAGGGGCGTCGTTGTAGGGGTCACGTTCAGGCCACCGCTCTGGGCCGTGTTTATCAGAGTGTATGCTGCCCCGGCAATCGGCGAGCTCGTGCTGAGGCTCAGGTTCTGGAAGCCGAGAGTGTACCAACACACGCCGACATAATACAGTGTCTTGCAAGGCCCGTTACTCAACATTGAGGAGCCCCCACCGGCGACGATGGGGATGTTCAGAAGCATGTAGTTCTTGGAGCCGCCTCCGACGTAGTATTCGTCGTAGAACCAGTTGGTGTCGGTCGTGCTTGGGTCTTGCCCGGCGGATACGTTGATGGCGTCGACAGTGGCAGTGTAGCCATACGAGGCAGTTTGAGAAGACGCGTTGGAGGTGGTGGGGAGGAAGTACGGGTGGTTGGTATCGGACAGACCGGTGGTCATGTAGAAGACCTTGTTCCCGGCGTACCCCTGCAACATGAGGACCCCGAATCCAGTGGCCACGGCATATCCGGCGTCGGTGTTTGTCCACGAAAAGATCAAGGACGTCCCGCCAGGGAGCAACTGGGCCGAGCTGATGCAGTCCTTCCAGCTATTGCTCAGCTGCTGGCATCCGTAGCCGGAAGCTGTGTTGGAGTCCACGATGGACGCGGTCGCGCCGCTTCCGGCGACGAGGAGGGCCGACCCTTGGGGCACGTACCTGTGGATGGCACCAAAGAACACTTCGGTCACCGGGACCGTCCCGGCGGAAGTAGCTCCGCCAGGATAGAGGGAGAGCTGCGTCGCGCCTCCCGACATGTCTTGGCTCGGGCTCCCGATCACGGTGTCGACGCCGGCGGTCCCGGTCCACGTGGTGGCCGAACACTGCACGTCCGTTGATCCGCTTGCAGCGCTCAGATTGACGACCACGGTCTGCACACCGGCCGGTGGGTTATTGAGGTACTGCATGCCGACATAGGCGCCGGACTGCTGGTTCGTCTTCGCGGTTGCCATTCTCACGCCACCGTAGGTGGTCGATATCGTGACCTTGTTGCTGTGCGCGGCGCACACCACCGTCGCGAGCGACGGGATTCCCACCGGGGTATGGGTCCAGCTGAAGTTGCCGCCGACGGACAGGGTTCCCGCATGGTCACTCGACGCGTTGGCCGGAGCCGCGGCGACGGTCGGTGAGGCCACCAACAGAGCCAAGGCGCCGGTCACAAGGAACACGGAAATCAAGACGGATTCGCGCCTGACCAGAGTTCTTCCACTCGTGTCAACTCCCCGATACCCTCCTCCACTTGTCTTCATGCCAATTCCTCCCTGCAAATCTACGTTTCTACGATTTCGAGGACCACCTTGACGCCAACAGGCGTGCCGAGGCCCCCCACTGTGGCCTCGAAGCCCACGAAGTGCCTGTACCAGTACCTCTCCTTGACCACGAACTCATCCTGATAGCGGAAGGTGTAGGTGGAACCCTTCCCCGTCTGGTTCGTGAGCGTCGCCGTGACCGTCCCTGAGCCGGTGCCCCAGAAACCAAACCCCTGTTCCGGACTGTAGGAGACATTCGTTCCATTCTGGACCCATGACTGGACGAAGATATCCCCACCCGAGGAGGTGGCCGCCGTCTCGTTCTCGGCCAACGTCACATTCGTGGGGTGCAGGTCCGATGCGAAGTGCCCGATGGCGGTCACGGTTGTATCGATGAGGAGGTAGCCTCCGTCCGAGTTCACAACCCCGCAGTATACGCAGTAGGTGAACGTGTACACGTCAAGGGTGATTGTCGAACTGACTTGCCCGGTCTGGTTTGCGTACGTCGTCGCGTTGAAGTATTGGATGAGCGCATTCGTCGTGCTCGTCATGTTCGTGAAGTTCCCCGCAATCACGCCCGTGGTGAAGCCGTCCGTCACGACGAGGGGCCCAGGGGACCAGGTTGCGACATAGACCCCGAAGGTCGAGGTAACGAGGATGACGCTCGCGACGGCGGCAAGGAACAAGGTACGCTGGTTCATGGCATCACATCCGGGCCACGGCCCTCCCGCGCGAAGAAGGTTCCGCCGGGGTTCTCACGAAGACCGGTCCGCCCCTCCGCGATGCGATCCGTGGTCTCACGGCCGGAGGGGCAAATAGGAACATGGGCGCTTAAAGCTGTGGGCAAACTGCCTTGATAGGCGTCGTGGCCCAGGCCACATGGAGGTTCTTAGGAGAACCTTAACCAAGAGGACGGGCACGTCACGCCTGGATCTTCGCCACGCTCAGGACGACCTTCCCGCCCGGGCGCTGGGTGAAGACGAGGAGCGCCCGGGGCTCGAGGCCCATGTGGGCCACGACGGCCTTGGGCAGGTAGATGCGGTTCGTGCGGTCGACGCGGGCGAGGAGGGGTCTGGGCATGTTGGCCGCAGGGGTCGGCGTGACCTTGCTCGCCGCCTTCCCGCTGGCGGCGGACGAGGTCTGGGCCCCGTACGTGCTGCTCGCGGTGGGCCTCGTGGAGGGCCTGGCCGCCTTGTTCGCGACCGTCTCCCTCCGACGCCACACGGGGGCGCATACCCGGGTGGGTGCCTCGGCGGGAGTCACGTCCCTCCTGGTCCCCGGGTTCGTCCTGGCCCTGCTGTAGTCTTCTCTTGGGCGAGCCCTCCTCAGGATTCTGCAGGACGCGACTCGCCCGTCGGACGGTCCGCTCACTCCCCCTGGGCGTTCGGACCACAGGCCCGGTGGGTCGCGGTGCAGCTTGCATGCAAGCCGCACGCGGAGAGACGCCTTCCTGGTCGCCGACCTGCATCCCCAGGCCCCCGTGATGCGACTGCGTTTCGGTCCCGCGCGCCATGCGCTCCCTCCGTCCTAGGATTCCGGCCCGGGCTGGTCGTGTCGTAACCTGTCAATTTCGGTTGCCCGAAAGTATAAAGCCCCTCCTGAGAAATGGAAGCAGCGTCGAACTTCCGGAACACGGAGGGGCCCACCACGAGCACTCCAAGCTCCCCACAGAGGGATGCCAAGCAAGGGCAAGACGCCGCGTCGGTCCCTCCTGGGAGCGCAGCGTTTCCGGGTGCAGCGCCCCTCGAAGGCGCTCCGACGGGTTCCGCCGCGGCGGAAGGCGAGGCGCTCCTCCGCGCCATCTTCGAGACTGGCCCCGATGCCCTCGTCCTCACCGATTCCCGCGGCCGCATTACCCTGGTCAACGTGAAGGCCGAGGAGCTCTTCGGGGGCTCGAGACAGGAGATGATCGGCGAGTCCATCGAGATCCTCGTCCCGGAGCGGTTCCGGAATCGTCATGTCGGTGATCGCGCGACCTACGCGGGGCACCCGCGTTCGCGTCCCCTGGATTCGGGCCTCGCCCTCTTCGCCCTTCGGAAGGATGGCACGGAGATCCCGGTCGAGATCAGCCTGAGTCCCATTCACGCCGGCGCGGAGACCTTCGTCGTGAGCGCGATCCGGGACGTCACGCTTCGCAAGCGGACCGAGGAGGCCTTGCGGAAGAGCGAGGAGGAGCGGCTCAGCTCGATGAGCCACATGGCCGCCTACGTGGCCCACCAGCTGAACACTCCGCTGACCAACATCGCTCTCCTCACCGCCGCGGCCACGAAGCGTTCCACCGACCCGAAGGTCCTGGAGGGCCTGCGGAAGATTGACGAGCAGCGGAGGACCTCGGCGGGCATCATCCGCGAGCTCATGCGCTTCAGCTCCGTCTCCGGCACCCATCGGACCCCGCTCGACGTGCGCGCTCTCGTCGAGCAGGCCATGGAGCAGGTCCGCCCGAGCCTGCGTGACACCGTCACCCTCGCGAAGGAGGCCCCGGACACCCCGGTCCTGATCGCGGCGGACCCCGTCCAGATGAAGGAGGTCTTCGTGAACCTCCTGAAGAACGCCGCGGAGGCCACGGATCACGGCCAGGTCACGATCCGGATCGCGAATCACGGAGCGCAGGTCCGGATCGTCGTCGAGGACACCGGCTTCGGGATGGGGCCGGAGACCCTGCGGAGCCTGTTCCAGCCCTTCTTCACCACCAAGGCCGAGGGCGGCGGGACCGGGCTCGGCCTCGCGTTTGCGCGCAGCGTCGTGACCGCGTATGGCGGGACGATCACCGCGGACTCGCAGCTCGGCAAGGGATCGGTCTTCACTTTCATCCTGCCGACGCCCCCCAGGGAAGGGGGCTCCGAGGCCACGGCCGGAGATGCCCATCCCGGTGATTGAGACCCGCCCTCCCACGATCCTCGTCGTCGAGGACGACGCGGACCTCCGGGACAATCTCGGGATGCTCTTCTCCGACGCGGGCTTCCGTGTCCTCCCGGCCGAAGGCGCGCGCGAGGCGATGGCCCTCCTCGCGGAGGCCGATGCCACCGTCGTCCTGGCGGATTCCTTCCTGGGCGACGGGACCGGGCTGGATGTCCTCCGAGCGCCGCGGCGCCGTCTGCGGGCGGCACGGCTCGCCCCCGCGACCCGCCGTCGGCCAGCCCACGGCCAGGCCGAACGGGCGCGG
>OFHK01000356.1_pt1 | contig 14229 bp, 11 predicted proteins | sample 1521951 | NCBI WGS metagenome assembly OFHK01 (sample SAMEA2468436, study PRJEB22500) | soil metagenome | biome: Glassland; feature: Farmland; material: Clay | place: Australia | collected 2013-01-31 | depth 0.55 m
CCCCAGGAAGGAGACCCGCCATGCGCACCACCGCCTGGACCTGACCCACTGCGTTCTCCGGCAGGCGCCCTGCTGGAGAACAAGGGCACAAATGCGGAGTCGGCCGCAGCAGGCGGCTGATCATCGCGCCCTGCCCCGGCTGATAGCGATGGCCACCCCACACAGGGCACCACCCACACCACTCGCCGCGACAACGTCCGATGGCGAATGCGCTTGCGCGATGGCGCCTGCCGCGATCATTGCGGTGCCCTGGCCCAGGCTCATGCCAGCTTGCGCCACACCGAACGCCTGGCTGCGATGCTGTGCCTGCGTGGCGGTGACAAACGACGCATTTGCTGCGAGCTGGTAGCAGTCGAACACCCCGCTCACGCCAAGGATGACCAGCGCCAAGGGCAGGGGCGGGTGGACCGCGAAGACCACGAGGATGCCACAGGCCATCATCGCCAGCGGACCCATCCACCGCACTCGCCGCGCTGGGGCGACAAGGCGACTGAACGCGATGGCCCCCACAGATGCTCCGAAAGCCTGGGCGGCGAGGATCAGGCCTACCGCGATGGCGCCGCCGCCAAGCGTCTGGGCCAGCGGCGCCGACACCCCCTCCGGCACGTTGTAAAAAGCGGCCAGCCAGCCGAACAGCATCGGCGTGCGCAGAGCCGGGTCGGTGAACACGAAGCGCACCATGATCAACGGGGCACGATGTCCCCTGAGCTCGCTATGTGACACCGGCCGGGCAGCCAGGCGCGGCGTCACCCAGAGCCGGATGATCAGGGCCGACACGACGAAGGTCACCGCGTCCACCAGGAGCGAGACATGAACGCCGAAGAAGCTGACCACCGCGCCGCCGACCGCGAAACCCAGCACCTGGGCGAACTGAATAGCGGTCAGCGTGACGGCCGTCCCCACCACATACCGGTCCCCGACCAGGATGTCCGGGTAGAGCGCCGCCCGCGCGGAAGAAAACGGTGCACTGATCATGGTCACCAGGAACAGCAGTCCCACCAGGGCTGCGATCGGTACGCCAGGCAGGGCCATCACGGCGACGAGCACCGCACGGCCGAGATCACAGATGATCATGACTTGCCGGCGGGGCAGGCGGTCCGCCAGTCCGGCGAGGGTCACCCCTCCCACGAATGCGGGGACAACGCTGGCAGCGAAGGTGATGGCCGCCAGCAGTGACGAGTGCGTCCGGCCGAACACGAGCAGTGTCAGCGCCACCCGGGCAAGCTGATCGCCCGCGACTGACAGGACCTGCGCGAGCCACAAGGCTCGGAACTCCCCCACGGCGAACACCTCGCCGAAGGTCGCGCCGGTGACGGCCGCCGCCTGGTCAGGACTGCCCTTCTCCTTCGGCCCTGTCCCACTGCCTTCCCGGCCGATGGCGATTCCTCCCGTTATGCACGACATGCCCGCGGGGGGGTAACCCGCGACGCCACCGCATCTGTGCTACCCGCCATCGCAATGCTCAGCCCGGTCCGGTGTCAAGCCAGCGCCTGCCCGATGAGCGGCAGCCAGACCGTGCATGAGCGCTTCGACCACCCGGCTGGGGACGAAGTCGCCGAGCCGCATCAGGCGTAACAGCCCGAGCCGACCACATCTGGCGAGCTCGCCCTTGACTCTCGAAGCGTGCGCCCTCTCCCGCCAGGCCGGTGTAGCGCTTCAGGACTCCCCGCGCAGCACCGCTCCCACCCGGCGTGACGCCTCGGTCACCGCGGCGTTGCGGGCGGCGGTGACCTCCTCGTCGGTGAGCGTCCGGTCCGGGGCGCGGAACCGCAGCGTGTAGGCGAGCGATTTGCGTCCCTCCCCTGCCTGCTCCCCGGTGTAGACGTCAAAGAGCCGGATCTCCTCCAGCAGGCTGTCCCCATCGCCACCCGCCGCACCGGCGGCCAGCGCGGCCTCCACCGCGGCCGCCGGCACCGAGTCAGCGACCACCAGCGCGACGTCCTGGGTCGCCACCGGGTACGGCGACACCGTCGGCGCGGCCTCCGGGCCGAGCGCCGACGCCGCCGTCTCGATCACCGACAGGTCCAGTTCCATCGCGCAGGTCCGGTCCGGCAGGCGGAACGCCTGCACCACCCGGGGATGCAGTTCACCCGCGTGCCCGGCCAGCCATTCGTGGCCCTCCTCACCTGTCACGAACAGGGCCGCGCAGCGCCCCGGGTGCCAGGGCGCGTGCTGGTCGGCCTCCACCCGGTAGGCGACCCGGCTGACCCGCAGCACCTCACGCGCGGCCTCGATCGCGTCCTGCCAGCCCGCGGGGCGGCCGTCGCCCCACCAGCCGGTCGCCTCCCGGTCGCCGGCCAGCACCGCGGCCACCCGCAGCGGCTGGTCGGGCAGGCCGGCTTCCAGCGAGGCCACCTCGGCCACGGTCGGCCCACGGTCCACCCGCAGGATCGGGGCCGTGCCCGGGGAACTGGGCCGCGGCCGGAAGACCAGGCCCATCTCGTACAGCGCCAGGTCGCCGAAACCGCGCCCGGCGTTGCGCGCCAGCACCCGCAGCAGCCCGGGCAGCAGGGTGGTCCGCAGCAACGGCTCGTCCTCGCTGAGCGGGTTCGACAGCCGCAGCGCGGTCCGCCGCGGGTCATCGGCGGGCAGTTGCAGCCGGTCGCAGTCCGCCGCGGACCCGAACGGGTGGCTCAGCACCTCGACATAGCCGGCCCCGGCCAGCGCCCGGCCGGTCGCCCGGTGCATCCGCTGCCGCGCGGTCAGCCCGCGGCCGGCGGCGGCCCGGGGCATCCGGGCGGGGATATTCTCATACCCCTCCAGCCGGATGACCTCCTCGGCCAGGTCGCTCGGGTTGGCCAGGTCAGGCCGCCAGGACGGCGGGACCACGGTCAGGACCCGCGCCCCCCGGTCATGCTTGCCGTGCTCGTCGCCGGCCTCGCCGGCCTCGCTCACCGTGCAGCCAACCTGCTCCAGCCGGCGCACCACCGCGCCATGGCCGTACACCTGCCCAGCCACCCGGTCGGGATAGTCGGCCGCCATGGCGATCGTGACCGCTGGCATGTCCACGCTGGCGTGCGTGCAGCCCGGCACCACGCTGCCACCACCCAGGGTGGCCAGCAGCGACACCGCTTTCGCCGATGCCCGCAGCGGCAGTTCCCGGTCGACGCCCCGCTCGAACCGGTAGGACGCCTCGCTGAACAGCCGGTGCCGGCGGCTCATCCGGGCGGTCCCGCGCGCCGAGAAGTGGGCCGCCTCGATCACCAGGTCGCGCGAGGTGCCCGAGATCTCGGTGGCCAGGCCGCCCATCGTGCCTGCCATCGAGATCGGCCCTGAGCGGTCGGTGATGAGGATGTCCTCGGGGTCGAGGTCGCGAACCACGTGATCGAGGGTTTCCAGCCGCTCGCCCGGCCGGGCCCGGCGGACCACGATCGGCCCGGACAGCTCCGCCGCGTCGAACGCGTGCAGCGGCTGGCCCAGTTCCAGCATCAGGTAGTTGGTGATGTCCACCGCCAGCGACACGCTGCGCATCCCCGACCGGGCCAGCCGTACCCGCATCCACAGCGGGCTGGGCGCGGCCGGGTCGAACCCGCGCACTTCGCGCAGCACGAAACGGTCGCACGCGGTGGGGTCGTCGATGCTGGCCGGGTAGACATCGGCTGACACCATGCCGGCATCCTCCGGCAGGCCGGTGCCGGCCGGGTCGGTGTAGGGCACGCCGTAGGAGGTCGCGAGTTCGCGGGCCACCCCGCGGATGGACAGCGCATACCCGCGGTCCGGGGTGATCGACAGCTCGAAGACATGGTCGGCCAGTCCCGCGTACGCCACGAAGTCTTCCCCGAGCGGCGCGTCCCCGGCCAGCACGAGGATCCCGGAGTGGTCATCGCCGATGGCCAGTTCCGCGGCCGAGCAGATCATCCCGTTGGACATCCGGTCGTAGGCCTTCTTGGCGGCGATCTGGAACCCGCCGGGCAGGACCGCGCCGGGCTGGGCGAACGCGACCTTGTCCCCGGCCGCGAAGTTGACCGCGCCGCAGATCACCCCGACTGGCTCACCGCTGCCGGTGGCCACCTGGCAGTACCGGACCGGCTTGCGGAACCCGGTCAGTTCCTCGATCCCGGTCACCTGCGCGACGATCACGCCGCTGATATCGTGCCCGGCCGGCTCGTGGGTCTCGACCTCCAGGCCGGCCGCGGTCAGCCGCCGGGCCACGTCGCCGGCGTCTGGCAGCACCGGGCCCAGCGCGGCGTAATCGGCCAGCCAGGACAGGGGAACGCGCATCAGACCTCCATCCCGAACGCCCTGCTGAACCGCACGTCACCCTCCAGGGTGTCCCGGATGTCGGTGACCCCGTGCCTGATCATCAACGACCGCTCGATACCGAGCCCGAACGCGAAACCGCTGTAGCGGTCGGGGTCGATCCCGCAGGCGACCAGCACCTTCGGGTTGACCATCCCGCAGCCGGCGATCTCGATCCAGCCCTGCGACCGGCACACCCGGCAGGGCTCACCGCCCGGGCGGGTGGACGCGCCGCGGCAGATGTGGCACTCCATCGACACGTCCGCGGACGGCTCGGTGAACGGGAAGAAGTCAGGCCGCAGCCGGGTCCGCAGTCCCTCGCCGAACATCGCTTCCACGAAAGCGTTGATCGCCCCGCGCAGGTCGGCCATGGTCAGCCCCTCATCCACGGCCAGGCACTCGATCTGGTGGAAGATCGGGCTGTGGGTGGCGTCCAGGGCGTCGCTGCGGAAGCACTTGCCCGGGCTCACCACATACAGCGGCAGCGGCCGGGTCAGCATCGCCCGGATCTGCACCGGCGAGGTGTGGGTGCGCATCACCACCCCGGACTGGCCGGCACCGTCCGGCCCGGCCACGAAGAACGTGTCCTGCATCTCGCGGGCCGGGTGGTCGGGCGGGAAGTTGAGCGCGTCGAAGTTGTACCACTCGGCCTCGACCTCGGGTCCTTCGGCGATCTCGTAGCCCATGCCGACGAACACGTCGGCCAGGCGCTCGGCGATGGTGGTCACCGGGTGCCGGGCGCCGCGCGGCGCCCGGTCCCAGGGCAGGGTGACGTCCACCGCCTCCTCGACCAGCGCCCACTGGTCGCGCTGCGCCGCCAGGACTTCCTGCCGGGTGGCGAGGGCCTGGGTGACCTCGCGGCGCGCGGTCCCGACCCGCTTGCCGGCCTCGGCCCGTGCCTCCGGCGGCAGCGCGCCGATCTCGGCGTTGGCCAGGGCGAGCGGTGAGCGGTCGCCGGCGTGGGCCAGCCGGGCCGCCTTGAGCTCATCGAGATCCCCGGCGGCGGCGATGGCGGCCAGTGCCGCATCGCGCATGCCGGTCACCTCCTCGGGTGACAGCACGGCCACCTCCACCGGGTCGTACTGTTTGTTCGGTGCGGACATCGGGTCCTGCTTTCCTGCGGCTTCAGGGAAAGGTAACGGTCTGTGCGGGGCGCCTGCGGCACCATCCGCCCGCACCGGCACCACCGCGCCGGTGAACACCCAGTGATCCGCTGGGCCGGAGCCCGCCGCGCTACCCGAAGTCGGGCGCGCTGGCGGGCATGGTAAATCGGAACTCCGCCCCGCCACCGGGCGCACGCTGAACGGTGATCGCACCCCCGTGCGCCTCGACCAGCCCCTTGACGATGTAAAGGCCGAGCCCTGCACCACCGCGGCGCTTAGCACGCCAGAACTGGCGGAAGATCCGCGGCACGAGCTCAGGGGCGACCCCGTCCCCTTCGTCGCGGACGGAGACCGCGATCGCCGGCCTGCCAGCCACACCCAGGCTGCCCGGCGCGCCAGAAACCGCGCCCGCGTGATTGCTGGCGCGGGCGCCCGCAGTTACGGCTGGCTCCACCACAACCGTCACGGTACCAGCACCGTGCCGGATCGCGTTCTCCACCAGATTTCCCAGGATCTGATCCACCTTGTCGGCGTCCAGCCAGGTCTCGGGCAGATGCCCGGCGACCTCTATCTTGAACCGGTCCGCTGGGTCGCCGGCCGCGACCCGGCCGGCGACTATCTTCTCCACCCGCTCGGGGATGTTCACGAGCTGGCGGTGGATCTCCATCCGGCCCGATTCGATGCGGGAGACGTCCAGCAGTTCGGTGATGAGCCGGGTGACCCGGTCGGCGTCGGCGTTGACCGTTTCCAGCATGACCCGCTTCTGGTCATCGGTGAACCGGGTCCACTTGGCCAGCAGTGTGGCCGTGAAGCCCTTCACGCTGGTCAGCGGGGACCGCAGTTCGTGGGCCACAGTGGAGACCAGGTCAGCGCGGCTGCGCTCCAGCCGCGCCCGCTGCTGCGCACCCCGCAGGCTGATCATGATCCGCTGGACCGGGCCCGGGCCGCCGGGCCCACCTGGGTGCCCCAGTCCGGCCGCGTCGCACCGGGGGCCACGCACATAACCCACAGTGACCAGCAGTTCGGTCCCGTCCGGCAGGTAGAGCGGCATCTCCGGATGGCGGGTCCGGGTGGGCAGGCCCTGGTAGGGATTGGCTGCGGCCCACCAGTTGCGGCCGTCGGCGTCACGCAGCGACAGCACCCGCCGTACGTCTGCCCCGACCGCGGTTGCGGCCGCGATGCCGGTCAGCCGGACCGCGGCGCGGTTGAACGCCACCACCTGTCCCGCGTGGTCGGCGACTACCAGGCCGTCGGGCAGTTCGTCGGCACAGACGCGCGCCCCGGTGGGACCCGGGACAGGAGCGGGCACACCCATGAGGTCTGCCACCGCCTTGCCCAGGCTAAGCCCCTCCACGCCTGCCCCGCCTCCGTCCTGGCACCCAGTCGCCTGCCCGCCTCAATGACGCAACGTGATCAGACTCTAGCGCCTTGCGGGCAGGAAAGGGCAGCCCCTGGGTGCTCACTGTCCGCGCTGCGCACGGGCCGAGGCGTACAGGCACACTGCGGCGGCGGCGGCCAGGTTGAGGCTTTCCGCCTGCCCGTAGATGGGCACCGCGACGGCCTCGTCGGCCAGTGCCAGCACATCGGCGGGCAGCCCCCAGGCCTCGTTCCCGAACAGCCACGCGGTAGGCCCGCTGAGCAGCCCGCGCGGCCCTGCCTCGTCCAGTGACTGGCCCGCCCGGCCGTCCGCTGCCAGCACCCGCATCCCCGCTTCCCGCAGCGCAGCCACCGTGGCCGCCACCGGGGTGCCCACCACGACCGGCAGATGGAAGATGCTGCCGGCCGTGGCCCGGACGCACTTGCTGTTGTAGGGGTCGACCGAGGCGTCCGAGAAGATCACGCCATCCGCGCCCGCCGCGTCCGCCGTGCGCAGCACGGTGCCCGCGTTGCCCGGGTCGCGGACATTGGCGAGGATCACCACCAGCCGGGACGCGGCCACTGCCACGCGGGCCAGCGGCACGTCCACGAACCGGCAGACCGCCAGCACCCCCTGCGGCGTGATGGTCTGTGCCAGTTCCGCCATCACGTCCCCGCTCACCGCCTGCACGGCGGCGCCCTGCTGGGTGGCCTGATCGATGAGCCTGCCGAAACGGCCATGAGCCGCAGCGGTGACATACACCTGGCTGACCACGCCGTCGCAGGCAAGTGCCTCCGCGACCGCCTGCGGGCCCTCGGCAAGGAATGACCTCGCACGCAGCCGCAACGCCCGCTTCGAGAGCTGGCGAGCGGCCTTCACCCGCGGCGAGCGGATGCTGGTGAGTTCCGGACCGAGCGGCTCGGTCATACCCGGGCGGCCCACGCCGTGCGCGGCGCTCGCCGCCCGTTCATCGCACCTGGGCCGCGGCCAGTTCAGGCCGCAGCGCTGCTGGGGGATGCGGCGTCCGCGGGGAGCGCGCTCTTCGCAACCTCGACCAGGGCGGAGAAGGCAGGCGGGTCGGACACCGCGAGTTCGGCGAGCATGCGCCGGTCGACCTCCACCCCTGCCGCCTTCAGGCCCTGGACGAACCGGTTGTAGGTGATGCCGTCCGCCCGGGCGGCGGCGTTGATGCGCTGGATCCACAGCCGCCGGAAAGCGCCTTTGCGGTCCTTGCGGCCCGCGTAGGCATATGTCATCGAGTGGAGAACCTGCTCCTTGGCCTTGCGGTACAGGCGCGACCGCTGGCCGCGATAGCCGCTCGCCCGCTCAAGGACCACCCTGCGCTTCTTGTGGGCGTTAACCGCCCGCTTCACGCGTGCCATTGTTCTGACTCCCTTGAGGCGGGCTGGGCTACTTCGCCAGCAGCTTCTTGATCTTCCTGACATCACTGGGGGCGAGCGTCAGGTCGCCGGACAAGCGGCGTGTACGTCTGGTGGGCTTGTGCTCGAGTAGGTGGTTGCGGTTCGCGCGGCGGCGCATCACCTTTCCGGAACCGGTAAGCCGGAAGCGCTTGCTGGCCCCGCTGTGCGTCTTCATCTTCGGCATGGTCGCCGTCGTCTCCGTCTCCTGCGCGCTTGCGGCGCGACGTTCTCCTGCACTCCGCCGGCACCGGGTTCTCCGGTGCCCACGGGCGCTGTCTTCCTGCACTCACCCGCTTCGGCCGGGCCCACCGCAGTGCGGACGCCGCCGGTGGTGCCCTGCCAGATCAGCTCTCGGCTGCCGCCTCCGGGGCCTCCGGCACCGCTGGCTCCGCCGCCGGCTCGGTGGCCTCGTGCACCTGCCCGCCGGGCGGCGCCGGAGCCCGGCGCACCCGCGTCGGCCGTTCGGCCGGTGGCGCGCCCTCGCGGGGCGCGGCCTTGGTGTCGCTCTTACGCCGGTGCGGGCCGATCACCATGATCATGTTGCGGCCGTCCTGCTTGGGCTGGGCCTCCACGAAGCCGAGTTCCTCGACATCACCCGCGAGGCGCTGCAGCAGCCGGAACCCGAGTTCGGGCCGGGACTGCTCACGTCCGCGGAACATGATCGTCACCTTGACCTTGTCGCCGGCCCGGAGGAACCGCTCGACGTGGCCCCTCTTGGTGCCGTAGTCGTGCGGGTCGATCTTGGGCCGGAGCTTGATCTCCTTGATGACCGTCTGGGCCTGGTTCTTCCGGGACTCCCTGGCCTTAAGCGCGGACTCGTACTTGAACTTGCCGTAGTCCATGAGCTTGCAGACCGGTGGCCGCGCCGTGGGTGCCACCTCGACCAGGTCGAGGTCGGCTTCCTGGGCCAGCCGGAGCGCATCGCCAAGGGCGACAATCCCTACCTGCTCGCCGTTCGGGCCGACGAGCCGTACTTCGGGAACCCGGATGCGCTCGTTGATACGGGGTTCGACGCTGATGTGACCTCCTGAGCTTTCTCCGCCCGGCCTCCCCGGGCGGCTGTGCCGCGACCATCCCTGCCGGGCCCGCTGCGGGCTGGCTGCCCGCACACGCAAAATGGCCCCGCACGGCATGCATACGGAGCCACCAGACCCGCGTTCCCCGGCCGGCCCGTACAGGCCTGCGCCAGGCAACGCTGAACCGGCACCGGACGGTCCGCCGGCACGCGTCCTGCGTGCGCCGGGACCGCCTGATCCGGCCGTCTCCCGGCCTGGGGCCAGGAGACCTACCCGCCAGCCGCTAGCCAGCCAGGTGGGAGGTGGTCCTCCGCTTGCACGTCCAGCACCGTCACTGTGCCGGGCTGGCCGTCGGACAAGACTAACAGCATTCCGGGTGAGCGCGGTATTCCTGGCTGTGACGGCCTACCCGCGGGAGGCCAGGGCCGCTTGGCCGGCGGCGCGCATGGCTTCCAGCGGGGCGGGTGCGCCGGTCATCAGCTCGACCTGGCCCGCCGCCTGGTGCAGGAGCAGCGCGAAGCCGCCTGCGACGGCAACACCGGCCTGCTCCGCGGCGGTTGCCAGCGGCGTGGGCCACGGGTGATAGACCACGTCGAGCAGGCACTGGGGAGCGAGAGCACGCCCAGCGATCCGCTGCGCGTAGGTATCGGCCGCACCGGACGGGACGGTCGATATCAGCAGGTCAGGAACTGGGTCAGGGTACCCGCCGAAGGGGGTGAGGGTGATCTTCATGCCGAGGCGGTCCGCGGCGGCCAGCAGGTCGCCCGCGCGGGCCGGGTCGCGGACCGCGACTGCCGCCTCCTCCGCTCCCAGGCCGTGGACGGCCGCCAGCGCGGAGCAGGCGGTCGCGCCCCCGCCGAGGATGAGCACCGCCGCGGGCGCGGGCGGGAGCACCGGCGCGGCCGCCCCGGCGAGGGCGGCGATCATGCCGGGCACGTCGGTGTTGTGGCCGTGCCGCAGGCCGCCGGTGAACACCACCGTGTTCGCCGCGCCCACCTGAGCGGCGAGCGGTTCGAGGTGATCGAGCAGCGGCAGCACAGCCCGTTTCAGCGGCATGGTCAGCGACAGGCCGGCCCAGTCCGGGCCACACCCCGCCAGCAGCGCGGGCAGGCCGGCCTCGTCGCACTCGATCGCCTGGTAGGTCCAGTCACTCAGGCCAAGCGCCTGGTAAGCGGCCCGGTGCAGGACCGGCGACAGGGAATGCGCGATCGGCGAGCCGAGAACAGCGGCCTTCATGACGGCGAAGGCTAGCGCCCCTTGGCGATGTTCGCGGACAGTTCGTTCTCGAACTGCTGGAACTGGCTGAAGCTGCTGGTGAACTTGGTGAGGCCGGTCTTGGGGTCCACGGTGACGAAATAGAGGAATCCGCCGTGGGCAGGGTGCAGGGCGGCCTTGATAGCGGCGTCGCCCGGGCTGTCGATCGGGCCGGGCGGCAGGCCGGTGTGCTGGTAGGTGTTGTAGGGCGAGTTCACCTTCGTCTGGGCGTTCGAGGCCCGGATGCCATACGTGTGCAGCGCGTACATCACGGTGCTGTCGAGCTGCAACGGGATCGGGGGGTTGGAGTTGAGGCGGTTGTAGATAACCTCTGCGATCTTGGGGAAGTCCGCCGGGTTCCGGCCCTCCGCCTGGATGAGGCTGGCGATGGTGATGGCCTCGTTCTGCTTGAGGAAGGCGTGGGCCGCGGCGGAGGGCAGGCTGACGCTGGCCGCCTCCTGGTCGAACGCCGTCACCATCTGCTGGAGCACCTTGATCGGCGGGGTGTTCGGCTGGACCTCGTAGGTGGCCGGGAACAGGTACCCCTCGGGGTTGCCATGGGCGAACGAGGGCAGGCTCAGCGCCTTGACGTCCTTGATGGCCGCCTGGTAGCCGCGGAGGTTGCCGGTGTCCTGGCCCAGGATCGCGATGATCTGGGACAGCCGCTTGCCCTCCGGGATGGTGACCTTGGTCTGCATCCGCGACGACGGTTTGAGCAGCAGCGCGAACACCAGCGAGGCCTGCATATGCAGATGCACCCGGTACTGGCCCGGCTCCAGCGCGGTGCCCTGGCCGCTGTTCTTGGCCGCGTTGGCGAACGCCCGTGCGCTGGCGACCACGCCGAGTTGCTGGAGCCGCTGGCCTACCGTGGTGGCCGTATCACCGGGGTGGATCCGCACGATGACGGAGCCTGTGCCAGGGCCCGAGTAGTCCGGGGGGTGCAGGTAGGTGCGGTAGTAGTAGAACCCGGCGCCGCCCACGCCCAGGAACAGGATCGCGAGCACACCCAGGGCCAGCCACGGGGCCACCCGGCGCATGCCGCGCTTGCGCTTGCCGCCGCCCTTGCCCTTCCCCGGGCGCTTGCCACCACGGGGCGGACGGTGGCGGCTGTCGCCGCCGCGCCTGCCCGCGGTGCTCAGGCCGGGCAGGAAGTCGTCGTCCTCGTCGTCGTCCGCCCATGACTGCTCGTCATCGGAGTCCGCGTACCACTGATATCCCTGGCCGCCGTGGCGGTCACGGCCACCGGCCGCAGCCTCGTCGTAGTCCAGGTAGCCGTCGTCATCGGCCGGGTACCCGCCGTCATGGGCATCCCCGGCGAACGAGTCATCGTGGTAGGCGGGAATGCCGTAGCCCGTCCCGGTGTCCGCGTAACCTCCGCCGGTCACCGGGTATCCACGGTCAGCCACCGGGAAACCGCCGGTGCCGGGGTAGCCGGGCGGATAACCGGCCCCGGGGTGTCCCGGGTGTTCGTAGCCAGCCTCGTCATAGCCGGCGTACCCGTAACCGGTGTCGTCGTCGCGCGGATCCGGGTAGCCGCCACCAGCCGCGCCGGACTGGGGGTAGATCCCGGTGACGTCCTCACCCGCCTCACCCGCCGGGTACCCGGGGTAGCCGCCGCCCGGATAGCCGGGTTCAGCGGCCGGCCTGCCGGGATAGCCAGACGCGGCCGGCGGCTCGGGCCAGCCGTGATCGTCCGGGCGCATCGGCGGCAGGGGGCCGGACGGATGGCCGCCGGTCAGATCCGCCGGGTCAGTCCTGGGCAGCGCGCCGCTGTCGTCCCAGCCGGGCTGGTCCTGGTCCCAGGGCGGGCTTGCGGCATCCCAGGGCGGGCCGGTCTGGCTGCCGCTGTCCTGCGAGGTCCGGGTGCCGCCACGGGCCCGCCGGTGCGGCCCGGATCCGCCCGGCCGGCGCCGGCCGGCCCGGTCGTCATCCTCGCCGTGCCTGCCATGTCCGCCACCGGGCAGCCACGACCCGTCCCCGTACGCGTCATCGTCCCGTCTGCCGCGCCGGCTCATCCGCCTGCTCCGGGCGCTGATCCCACGAGCTCACCCGGCGGATGCCCGGTGGATCGCTCGGTGTCCAGTGCCCCCTGCAGTATCAGTGCCGCTGCCGCCCGGTCCACCACCGGGCGCCTGGCGCGTTCCCGCCGCCCCCCTTCGCGCAGCGCTTCATGGGCCATCACCGTGGTGAAACGCTCGTCCACCAGCCGCAGCGGCAGTGGTGCGATCCGGGCCGCCAGGGAAACGGCGAATGCCCGGGCGTCCGCGGCCGCGGCGCCCTCGCGCCCGGAAAGACCGGTGGGCAGCCCGACGAGAACCTCGATGGCGCCGTGGGCGGCAACGAGCGCGGCCAGGCTGTCCAGATCGCCGCGGCCACGGCGGATCGTTGTGAGCGGGCTGGCCAGCAGCCCGTCAGGATCGCACCGGGCCACGCCAATCCGCGTCGATCCGACGTCGACGGCGAGCCGGATTCCGACCCTCAAGCACCAACTCCGCGCGCTCCGGGTCTCATCAGCGCAACGGTACGGCTGCAGCACGGTCTCACGCTACGCCACCAGGTCCCGCCGTGTCTCTCACAATAGCCCTAACTGCATCAAAAGCCTCGTTAATAGCCGGCTGGGGGTCTGCACCGAGGGGCGCTCCCCCGCCCTGGGCGACGTCCTCACGGCCGCCGCCGCCGCCGCCCAGGCGGCCCGCTGCCGCCTTGACGAGCGCCCCGGCGACCAGGCCGAGCCCACGGGCGGGGTCGTTGACCGCCACCACCACGGTGGGCCGGTCCGCCGGGACCCCGACCACCATCACCACCGCAGGCCGCTGCGCCGGCAGCCGTCCCCGGATGTCCAGCGCGAGCTTGCGGATCCCGTCGGCGGTGGTGCCGTCCGGCACCCGGTGGGCGGCGAACGCCACCGCGCCGATGTCCTCGGCGTCACGGGCCAGATCCCCGGCCACGCTGAGCAGCCGGTCGGAGCGCAGCCGGCCGAGTTCGCGCTCAGCATCGCGGACCCGGGCCACCAGGGCGGCGACCCGTTCCGGCAGCTCTTCCCTGCGTGCCTTCAGCTGCTCAGAAAGCTGGCTGACCAGGACACTCTCAGTGGCGAGGAACCGGAACGCGTCCGTGCCCACCAGCGCCTCCACCCGGCGGACACCCGAGCCGATGGACGACTCACCGAGGATCTTGATCAGCCCGAGCTGGCCGGACCGCGCGACATGGGTACCGCCGCACAGCTCACGTGAGTAGTCGCCGACCTCCACCACCCGGACCTGGTCGCCGTACTTCTCGCCGAACAGCGCGATCGCTCCCATCGCCCGGGCCTCATCGATGGGCGCGATGAACGCGCGGACGTCAAGGTCGTTGATGAGGACGTTGTTGACCTCGTCTTCGGCATCGCGCAGCACCGAGCGCGGGACGGCCCCGGCCGCGGTGAAGTCGAACCGCAACCGGCCGGGCGCGTTCTCCGAACCGGCCTGGGCCGCCGACTCACCGAGCGCACCGCGGAACGCGCGGTGGACCAGGTGGGTCGCCGTGTGGGAGCGGGAGATGGCCCGCCTGCGCTCAACATCGATCTCCGCCAGCGCGGGCGCCCCGACCATGATCTCACCGGCGGTCACCGTGCCCCGGTGCACGATCAGCCCAGGCACCGGGGACTGCACGTCATGAACCTCAACCTCGGCACCGGCACCGGCCCCGGCCACCCGGATCCAGCCCGTGTCGGCGAGCTGGCCGCCGCCTTCGGCGTAGAACGGGGTGCGGTCCAGCACCACCTCGACCTCGGTCCCCGCGCCCGCGGCGGCGGCCGGCGCGCCGCCCACCAGCAGGCCCGCAACGGTCGCCTCCCCGGT
>OFHK01000357.1_pt1 | contig 14223 bp, 10 predicted proteins | sample 1521951 | NCBI WGS metagenome assembly OFHK01 (sample SAMEA2468436, study PRJEB22500) | soil metagenome | biome: Glassland; feature: Farmland; material: Clay | place: Australia | collected 2013-01-31 | depth 0.55 m
CCCGGCCCGCGGACCGCCTCCGGCCCAGCCGCCGCCACGGCACCGTTGAATGCCCCCCCGCCAGCGGACGGACAGTCCCGCGGTGGCCACCCCATGGCGGGGTATCCCCCGAACGGCTACCCGACGACCGGCTTCCCGGCAGTGCCCGGCCCGCTGGCGGGTGGCCAGCCCGCCACCGCGTACCTTCCCGGCAGCTACCCCGCACCAGCCCAGCCAGCCGCCGGCCAGCCACCGGCGGACCAGTCCCCGCCCGGCCAGCCACCCGCCGGCCAGCCACCCGCCGGCCAGCCACCGGCGGACCAGTCCCCGCCCGGCCAGCTTCTGACCGGCCAGCCCCTACCCGGGTTCCCCGGTTGCGGCCACCCGCCAGACGGGCAGCCCGCACCCGGCTATCCCGTGGCCCGGCACCCCACGGGCGAATTCCCCGCCAACGGCCATCCCGGCACCGGTCCGCTGCCGCCTGTGGGCCCGTGGATCCCAGCCGGGGCACGGATCGTCGACTACGCAGACACCGGTGACCAGCCCTTCACCGTCAGGAACCAGCACCTCCAGGTGGCAGACCCGGGCCGCGCCCGTTCCGCCGGCGAACTGCCGGCCAGGGGCGAGGACGCCAGCTGGGCCATGGTCGCCTACCTCTCGGTGCCCTTCTTCGGGCTGGTGCTGCCACTGGTCGTCTATCTGATCGCCCTGCGCCGGTCAGGCTGGCTCCGGCAGCACGCGTCCCAGGCGCTCAACGTCTGGCTCACCGTGCTCCTGTACGACCTGTCCGCAGTGATCATCGGTGCGACGCTCACGCTCGATTCGCCGATGGTGGCGGTGGCCGTGGTAGTGCCATTGGCCGCGTTGCTCTGGCTGGTCACGCTGGCGTTCCTGGTGCGGGCGGCGGCAGCGGCGAGCCGCGGCGAGACCTACACCTTCCCCCGCTGGCTGTGCACGATCATGGCGCGCTGACAGCGGGCTGCGCTCACCCGGTCAGGTCGCCCACCACCGCGTCCGCCAGCAGCCGGCCCTTCGGTGTGAGGACGACCCGGCCATCCGCGTGCGCTGCCGGCTGTGCCAGCCCACCCGCCACGGCGCTGGCCGCGGCGGCGCGGCCAGCGGGTCCCAGTTCCGCCACGGGGCATCCCTCCGCGAGCCGGGTCAGCAGGAGGACCCGCTCCAGGTGACGCTCTCGTTCGGTCAGGATTTCGCGTGCCTGGGCCGGACTGCGGCCAGAACCGATGCGGGTGGCGTAAGCGGCGGGGTGCTTGACGTTCCACCACCGGGTGCCGCCGACATGGCTGTGCGCGCCGGGGCCGACCCCCCACCAGTCCCCGCCGGTCCAGTAGAGCAGGTTGTGCCGGCAGCGCGCGCCGTCCCCCGCCGCCCAGTTGGAGATCTCGTACCAGCTCATGCCGTGCACGCTCAGCAGGTCGTCGGCGGCCAGGTAGCGATCGGCCATCACGTCGTCGTCGGGGATGCCCACCTCACCCCGCCGCACCCGGGCGGCCAGCGCGGTACCCTCCTCCACGATCAGCGCGTACGCGGAGATGTGGTCGGGGCCAGCCGCCAGCGCCTCCGCCAGCGAGTACCGCCAGTCGGCGTCGCTCTCGCCTGGCGTGCCGTAGATGAGATCCAGGCTGACGTGCTCGAAACCGGCGGCGCGTGCCCACCGGGCGCACCTGGCCGGCCGGCCGGGCTCGTGCACCCGGTCCAGCACCGCCAGCACGTGCGGGACGGCGCTCTGCATACCCAGCGAGATCCGGGTCATCCCGCCGGCCCGCAACTCCGCCAGCACCCGCTCATTCACGGTTTCCGGGTTGGCCTCCACCGTCACCTCGGCACCGGGCGCGAGCCCGAACTCGCCGTCGATCGCGCACAGGATCTGTGCCAGGGCGCCCGGCGGCAGCAGGGTGGGTGTCCCACCGCCGAAGAACACGCTCGTCACCGGCAGATCCGCGGCACCGAGGACCCGCCGGGCCAGCCCGAGTTCGGCGATCGCCAGGCCGGCGTAGGAGTCACGGGTCACCCCGGCGCCGAGTTCGGTGGCCGTGTAGGTGTTGAAGTCGCAGTAACCGCACCGGGTCCGGCAGAAAGGCACATGCACATAGACGCCGAACGGGCGCTGGCCCAGCCCTTCTGCCGCCTGCGCGGGCAGCGTGCCGTCAGCCGGGACCGGCTCCCCGGGCGGGAGGGTTCCTGGCACCTCAGCTCACCGGTTCAGCCACCGGGCACCGCTGCCCGGCCGGTCCCGGGTGCCTCACCGGCGGCCGGTGCGGCCCGGCCGAGCACCGAGAGCGCGACCTCGTCCCATCCGGCCCCGCGCCCGTCCACCCGCAGCAGCCGCCGCATCAGCTCAGCGTCGCCGTAGTAGGCGCGCATCGCCTCGCTGACCGTGACGCTGCCGGCGGGCCGTGCCAGCACCTCGGCCGGGTCGCCGGGCCCGACCTCGCCCTCGGTCAGGACCCGCAGATGGGCACCTGGCCGGCCGGCGCCGGCGAACCGCTTCACCCAGTGCTCCTCGCCCATCCAGTTCTGGAAGACGACGCACGGGATCCGCACCGCAGTGATCTGCACGACCGCCGTGCCCAGCCGCCAGGTCTCGCCGATCAGGGCGCCGGTGACGTCGAGCCCGGCGGTGGTGATGTTCTCACCGAACATGCCGTTGCGCAGTTCGCGGCCCAGCCGCTCCACCCACCAGTCCAGGTCCTCCCGCGCGTAGACGTAGACGGCCTGCTCGTAGCCGCCGTGACTGTCGGTGTCCACCTGCTCATCGTCACCGAGGCCCAGCTTGCCGACCCGTACCCGGCCCACGGCTGGGCGTTTGTCGATCGCGGTGCGCCTGAGCCGCCCCGCCCAGTCCGCGTCCCGCCCGTGCCCGGTGTTCACCGATATCACCCGTGCCGTCGTCACAACAGGCACGGTATCCGCCCGGCTGGCCCACCGGCGAACCGGTTTCCCGCCTGTCCAGCACGGGCCCGGCGGCCCGGATCCTGGGTGCCCACCACGGCCACGGCCACCGGATTGCGACTATTCTGGTCACAAAATGGGCGGGAGGGCAGCCATGACGGTGGGGCCTGTATCCGGTGCCAGACGCGGCCCGGGGCATGCGGTGGCGGCCAGCGGCCGGGCGCAGCTGCGCACATCCACTGCTGACCGTGATCACGTAGTTGATCTGCTGACCAAGGCCTTCGCCGAGGGCAGGCTCACAAAGGACGAACACGACGCGCGGGTTGGGCAGGCGATGGCTGCGGCCACTTTCGCCGACCTCGATGCGGTCGCCGCAGACCTGCCGGGCAGCGGCCCGGTGGCACCGCCCGCGACCAACCAGCTGGCGATCGCCAGCTTCGTCTGCGGCGTGGGCCAGGTCGTGTTCTGGACCCTCGCCACCATCCCGGCGATCATCCTCGGCCATATGGCGCGCCGCCAGATCCGCCGGACCGGCGAGCAAGGCGCCGGGATGGCACTCACCGGGCTGATCCTGGGCTGGGTGGGACTGGCCCTGCAAGTGCTCGCGCTGGCTGCCTTCATCACGCTGGCCGTTTTCGTAGCGCACAGCCTGAACGCACCGCCGCCGCCGGCCGGCTGAGCCGGCACCGTGCCCCGCCAGGGGCGCCGGGGTGCCGGTATGGTTCACCGGGCTGGCGCTGCCGCCCGGCCCCCGGGCGTGGTTTGCCGGCTAGCGCTGCTTGTCCGGCTGGGTGGACAGGGCGGCGATGAAGGCTTCCTGCGGGACCTCGACCCGCCCGATGGTCTTCATCTTGCGCTTCCCCTCCTTCTGCTTCTCCAGCAGCTTGCGCTTGCGGGTGATGTCACCGCCGTAGCACTTGGCGAGCACGTCCTTGCGCAGGGCCCGGATGTTCTCCCTGGCGATGATCCGTGACCCGATCGCGGCCTGGATCGGCACCTCGAACTGCTGGCGCGGGATCAGCTCCCGCAGCTTGGAGGTCATCGCGATGCCGTACTCGCGCGCCCTGTCGGCATGCACGATCTGGCTGAACGCGTCCACCGGCTGGCCTTGCAGCAAAATGTCGACTTTCACCAGGCTGGCTTCCTGCTCGCCGGCCGGTTCGTAGTCAAGCGAGGCGTAGCCGCGGGTACGCGACTTGAGCTGGTCGAAGAAGTCGAAGATGATCTCGGCCAGCGGCATCGTGTAGCGGATCTCCACCCGGTCAGCGGACAGGTAGTCCATCCCGAGCAGCAGGCCGCGCCTGCCCTGGCACAGTTCCATGATCGTGCCTATGTACTCGGCGGGCGCCAGCACGGTGGCCCGCACCACCGGCTCGAAGATCTGGGCAATCTTCCCGTCCGGGAACTCACTGGGGTTGGTGACGGTCAGTTCCTCCCCCGATTCCCTGACCACCCGGTAGACCACGTTCGGCGCCGTCGATATCAGTGTCAGGCCGAACTCACGTTCCAGCCGCTCCCGGACGATCTCCATGTGCAGCAGCCCAAGGAACCCGCACCGGAACCCGAATCCGAGGGCGGTGGAGGTCTCCGGCTCGTAGACCAGCGCGGCGTCGTTCAGGCGCAGCTTGTCGAGCGCGTCACGCAGCTGCGGGTAGTCGTCCCCGTCCACCGGGTACAGGCCGGAGAACACCATGGGGCGGGGATGGTCGTAGCCCGCGAGCGGCTGCGCGGCCGGGCGGGCGGCGCTGGTCACGGTGTCACCGACCCGGGCCTGCCGCACGTCCTTGACGCCGGTGATGAGGTAGCCGACCTCGCCCGCGCCCAGGCCGTCGGCGGGAATGGGTTCCGGGGAGATGACACCGACCTCAAGAGTGTCGTGAGCCGCCCCGGTGGACATCATCAGGCTCTTCTCCCGCCGGGACAGCCTGCCGTCTACGACCCGGACGTAGGTGACCACGCCGCGGTAGGTGTCGTAGACCGAGTCGAAGATCAGCGCGCGGGCGGGTGCCTGTGCGTCGCCGGTCGGCGGTGGCACCTGCGCCACGACGGCGTTCAGCAGGTCTGCGACGCCCTCCCCGGTCTTGGCCGACACACGGAGCACGTCACCGGGATCACAGCCGATGATGCCGGCCAGTTCTTCGGCGTAGCGGGCGGGCTGGGCCGCGGGCAGGTCGATCTTGTTCAGCACCGGGATGAGGTGCAGATCGGCCTCCAGCGCCAGGTACAGATTGGCGAGCGTCTGCGCCTCGATACCCTGCGCCGCGTCAACCAGCAGGATGGCGCCCTCACATGCGGCCAGCGACCGCGAGACCTCGTAGGAGAAGTCGACATGGCCGGGGGTGTCGATCAGGTTGAGAACGTACTGGCTACCATCGGCGCCGGTCCAGGGCAGCCGGACGGCCTGGCTCTTGATGGTGATGCCCCGCTCACGCTCGATGTCCATCCGGTCCAGGTACTGGGCCCGCATCTGCCGATCCCCCACCACCCCGGTGAGCTGGAGCATCCGGTCAGCCAGCGTGGACTTGCCGTGGTCGATGTGCGCAATGATGCAGAAATTCCTGATGATGTGCATGGGGGTGTGCCCGTAGGCGATCGCGGCCGCCGCCGGAACGGCCGGTGCGACCGCGCCGCCGTCTGCGGGAGGCTGCTCGGGCAGTGGTGACACAGGAATCCGCCAGGGTCGAGTCGGGTTGTCAGGTCGGGTCGGATCAAGCCGGTTGGGCCCCGTGGGCCGGTTGGGCCCCGTGGGCCGGTGGGTCCGTCAGCCGGCCAGCTGCGGCGGCCGGCCCACCGGGGGATCACGCCTTCCGTCGCCGTCCATGGTCGCATGCTGACAGGAATGCCCGGACCAGGGGCGGCACTGGGCTGAGCTCTGGCCGGCTGAACTCTGGCCGGCTGAACTCTGGCCGGGAAGGTCACCGGCCGGCCGGGATGTCCGCGGGGCTGGTTTGAGCACGGCACCATGGTTAGGATATCCTGCGTCGTCGGAGTGGATGCGCGCTGCTGACTGTGCGGCGCTCCCCCGGGCGCGAGTACTGCGCCCGCCGACCGGCCAGACCAGCACCCCAAGCGAGGCTTCCGCGTGGCGAATATCAAGTCCCAGATCAAGCGCAACAAGCAGAACGAGAAGGCACGGCTGCGCAACAAGGCGGTCAAGTCGTCGCTGAAGACCAGCGTGCGCAAGTTCCGCGAGGCGGCCGACGCCGGTGACGTCGGGCAGGCGACTTCAGCCATGCAGGACGCCTGCCGCAGCCTCGACAAGGCCGCCAGCAAGGGCGTGATCCACAAGAACCAGGCCGCGAACCGCAAGTCCGCCATCGCCAGGCGCTGCGCAGAACTCCAGCAGGCCTGACACCCCCAGCACCACCGCCGCACGCCAGCCCCGGGAGCCGAGCCCGGGCCGGGAGCCGGCGTGCCGTCAAGGAGCCCGATGTGCCGCGTTCCGGCACGCGACGATGGTGTGGATCGCCACCTCCAGCGCATACCCAGGGCTCGTCCCCTCCCCCTTCACGCGCGCATCGGCCTCCGTCACCGCGGCGAGAGCCCGCGCGATGCCCTCAGGCTCCCATCCCCGCAGCTGCTGGCGGACCCGGTCGATCTTCCAGGGCGGCGCGCCCACCTCGGCCACCAGGCCGGCGCTGTCCAGGCCACGTGGTGCGCCGCTGACCCGGCCGAGCATCCGGACACCTTGCGCCAGCCCACCGCTGATAGCGGCCGGCGAGAGTCCCACCGCGAGCGCCCAGCGCAGCATTTCGAGCGCCTCAGCCAGCCGTCCTTCGACGGCACGGTCGGCCACGGCGAAGCCGCTCGCCTCGGCCCGCCCCCGGTAGTACCTGGCGACCACCGCCTGCCCGACCACGCCGGTGGTGTCAGCGGCCAGCTGCCCTGACGCCGCAGCAAGTTCACGGAGGTCGGACCCGATCGCGTCGATCAGGGCGCGCACGCCGCCGCCGTCGATGGTGCGGCCGTGCGCACGGAACTCCGCGCGCACGAAGTCCATCCGTTCCGTCACTCTGGTGATCTTGGGGCAGTCGATCACCCGCGCGCCCTGCTTGGCCAGGCTGGCCAGCAAGGGCTTGCCCTTGGCCCCGCCGGCGTGGGTGATCACCAGCCACACATCCGGGGGCGGATCGGCGGCCAGCCGGGTCAGTTCCCCCGCCACCTCTTTGCCCGCATCGTGGGCGTCGCGGATCACCACCACACAGGCGCCGCCGAACAGGGACGGGGCGGTGAGTGTGGCCAGTTCGCCGCGGCCGAGCGCGGCGGCGGCCACCTCGTGGACATCCGCCGCCGGATCGCCGCCCGCCCCCGGTATCCCGCTGTCCGCGCCCGGCTCCCCGGTGCCCGTGGCGGCCCTCACCAGCCTCGTGACGGCCCGTTCCACCAGCAGGTCCTCTTCGCCCACCACGAGCGCGACCGATGTGCTCTGGGAAGCCATTCCTGAAGCATGCCACGGTGGCGGTGGTGGGCAGAACGGATCGCGGGTCAGGGCACGGGGAGAATGGGCCGGCCGGCTGGGGCCGGCCGTCAGCTCAGGGCTGGCTCGCCGCCTCGCCAGACCTTGAGCGGCTTGAGGCCGTACGACCAGGCAAAGGCACCCTCGTGGTCAGTATCCCAGGCCACGATGTCGGCGTAGCGCCCGCGGACCATCGCACCCCGTTCGGGCGTCCGCAGCGCCTGGGCGCCGCCCAGGGTGGCCGCGCGCAGCGCCTCGCTGACGCTCATGCCGAACTGTGCGATCGCCAGGGAGATGACCAGCGGCATGGACGTGATCCCGTTCCCGCCCGGCGCGTGGTCGGTGCCGAGGGCGACCGCCACTCCTTTGTCGAGCAGTGCGCGGACCGGCGGCATCTTGGCAACCTGCAAGGCGGTCGCGGGACACAGGACGGCTGCCACGCCGGCGGTCGCCAGTGCGATGACATCCTCCTCGCAGGCCTCGTGGAGCAGGTCCGCCGACGCGCAGCCCATCTCGGCGGCCAGCCTGGCGGCGCCGGTGCGGGACTGGCCGCAGGCGTGCAGCCGGGGCAGCAGCCCTGACGCCCGGCCCGCGCCGAGTATCCAGCGTGCCTCGCGCTCGGTGAAGCGGCCCTCTTCGCAGTAGACGTCCACGCTGTCGGCGCCCGCCGCGGCCGCATCAGCGCACCACGTGCCCACGGCATCGACGTAGTCATGACGGCGGCCGAAGTACTCGGGTGGCACCGCGTGCGCGGCGAGGAACGTCACGTGCACCCGGGGCATGCCCGGCTCGTTCTCCAGCGACCGCAGCAGACGGACGTCGGCGAGCTCGCCATCACGGGTCAGGTGGTAGCCGGTCTTGGCCTCGATCGTCGTCGTCCCGGTCAGCAGCCATTCCCGCAGCCGCTCGCGCACCCCGTTGCACAAGGTCCAGGGGTCTGTCCCCCGGGTGACCGTCACCGTCGACGCCATGCCGCCGCCGGCCGCGGCGATCTCGTTCGGTGAGGATCCACCCGACCTCATGGCCAGCTCCGCCCAGCGGTTGCCGGCATAGACCGGATGGGTGTGCGCGTCGATCAGGCCAGGAGTGACCAGACCGCCGTTGAGGTTCTCCACATGATCGACGTCGACGATGTCATCGACCACTCCGGGCAGGCTCTGGGGCAGTTCCGCAGCGGGCCCCACCCACGCGATCCGGTCCCCCTGGGTCAGGATGGCAGCGTTGTTCCACACCTCGGACCCTGTCCACAGGCGCCCGATATTCGTCAGCAGGCGGATCGTCACCGCTGAGCCCTCCCCCACGCGGGAACACCCCAGCTGAGGGTTCCCTGCGTCATGAGCGGTCACCTGCCATGGCCTCGGCCTTGTGAGTAAGCACCGCCGGGCGCCCCCCACATTCATCGCGATCATGAGTCAGCTTGGGCGCTGCGAGGATGCGGCAACCAACATATCGGTTCAGTCACGGTATTGCACAAGAGGGTCCTTGTACAGGCTGTATACGAAGAACGTAGGCACGATTTCCCGTGCTTTCTGCCTGCCCGGCTTACCCGGCAGCTTGCGCCCGGACCTCGGCCTCGCAGCCGGCCTTAGCCCGGATCAGCCCACGAACCGACCATTTCCGCAGGTAGCCGCCCGGGCAAGGATCGTTGCGCCCGGCCAATGCCGATTTCTGCTAATCGATTGCATTTCGGCCGGCCGCGACCGGGGTGATCGCGGCGCCGGTGAGTTCGGCCGCAAGGCCCGGCGGCACCCGTGCGGTTAGTTCGGTGCCTTCCGCCGCATGCTGCTGGGTCAGCACTTCGCCTTCCTCGTGCGCCCGGGCCACCAGGTCGCCCCGGTCGTAGGGGAGCAGCACGCTGACCGCCAGATCACGCCGCGGAAGCCGGTCGTCCACCGCCGCGAGCAGGCCGTCGATTCCCGTTCCGGCCAGTGCGGAGACCACGGCGCAGTCCTTCTCCCTCAGGCAGAGCCCCTTGAGCTCCAGCGGGTCGGCGGCGTCGGCCTTGTTGACGACCACGATCTCGGGCACATGCGCGGCGCCGATCTCGGCGAGGACTTCCCGGACAGCCGCCATCTGCGCCAGCGGATCCGCGTCGCTGCCGTCCACCACATGCAGGATGAGGTCGGCTTCGGCGACTTCCTCCAGCGTGGAGCGGAACGCCTCGACCAGCTGGTGGGGCAGGTGCCGGACGAACCCCACGGTGTCGGTCAGGGTGAACCAGCGGCCGGACGGGGTCCGCGCGCGCCGGACCGCGGGATCGAGGGTGGCGAACAGCGAGTCGTCGACCAGCACGCCCGCACCGGTCAGCCGGTTGAGCAAGCTCGACTTGCCCGCGTTGGTGTAACCGGCGATGGCCACCGAGGGGATCTCCCGCCGCCGGCGCTGCCCACGCTGGACCTCACGGCCCACTGACATCTCCGCGATCTGGCGGCGCAGCTTGGCCGTGCGGGTGCGGATCCGGCGGCGGTCCGTCTCGATCTTGGTCTCACCAGGGCCACGGGTGCCGATGCCGCCGCCGCCGGCCACCCGGCCACCCGCCTGCCGGGACATCGACTCGCCCCAGCCGCGCAGGCGCGGCAGCATGTACTGGAGCTGCGCCAGCTCCACCTGCGCCTTGCCTTCCTTGCTGCGGGCATGCTGGGCGAAGATGTCGAGGATGAGGGCGGTGCGGTCGATGACCTTCACCTTGACCACGCCCTCCAGGCGGCGCAGCTGGCTGGGCGTGAGCTCGCCGTCGCAGATCACCGTGTCGGCGCCGGTCGCCGCGACCAGGGCGGCCAGTTCGGCGGCCTTGCCCGCGCCGATGTAGGTGGCGGGGTCGGGCTGGCCGCGCCGCTGGACCATGCCGTCCAGCACCACCGAGCCAGCGGTCTCGGCGAGCCGGGACAGCTCACGCAGCGAGTTCTCCGCATTCGCCAGCGTCCCCTCGGTCCAGACCCCGATCAGCACCACCCGCTCCAGCCGCAGCGCCCGGTACTCGACCTCGGTGACGTCCTGGAGCTCGGTCGACAGGCCCGCCACCCGGCGCAGCGCGTGCCGGTCGGCGAGATCCAGGTCGCCCCGGTGCTCGTCAGTAGGAAAAGTCATCGCTGCCTTGAGTTGGTATCCGCGCCGTTCACCGCTGGCGCCGCGCGCCGCGGTCGTGGCCCGCACTGGGCTGTGGTTCGTCAATGCTGTCATGCCTCCGGGTTCCGGTCACTTCAATAACACCCGCGCACCTCAGGTTGTGCCCTGACCCGGGCTGGGCCGCGGATGGCCGGCCACCTTTGACCGGGCTGACGGCGGCGAGCTAGCGTCAGTCTCACGATCTGCGATCTGTGTATCCAGGATGTGATCACCATCGGGAGGAGCGCGACATGGCGGCTGGCGAGGGCGTCGAGATCATCGGCCCACCCGGAGACCGGTACGACGAGATCCTCACTCCCGACGCGTTGCGCCTGATCGCCTCGCTCCAGCGTGAGTTCGGCACCCGGCGCTCGGAGCTGCTGGCAGCCCGGGCGGCGAGGCAGGAGGAGCTCTCGGCCGGCGGGACCTTCGATTTCCTTCCCGGCACCGCCCAGATCCGGCAGGACACCAGCTGGCGCGTGGCGCCACCGGCGCCGGGCCTGGTGGACCGCCGGGTGGAGATCACCGGGCCCACCGAGCGGAAGATGACCATCAACGCGCTCAACTCCGGTGCGAACGTGTGGCTCGCCGATTTCGAGGACGCGAACACGCCGCTCTGGGAGAACATGATCATCGGCCAGCTCAACCTGAAGGACACCCTCGACCGGGCAATCGATTTCACCAGTGAGGAAGGCAAGTCCTACCGGCTGCTGCCCGATGACCAGCTGGCGACGATCGTGGTCCGCCCCCGTGGCTGGCATCTGGACGAGAAGCATCTGCTGGTCGACGGGCACCGGGTGTCGGGCAGCCTGTTCGACTTCGCGCTGTACTTCTTCCACTGCGCGCGGCGGCAGCTGGACAAGGGCAGCGGGCCGTATTTCTACCTGCCCAAGATCGAGAGCCACCTGGAGGCCAGGCTCTGGGACGACGCCTTCAACCTGGCCCAGGACACCCTGGGCATCCCGCGCGGGACGATCCGGGCCACTGTCCTGGTCGAGACCATCCCGGCCGCCTTCGAGATGGAAGAGATCCTCTACGAGCTGCGCGACCACAGTGCGGGACTGAACGCGGGCCGCTGGGACTACCTGTTCAGCATCATCAAGAAGTTCCGTTCCCGTGGCCGCGACTTCGTCCTGCCCGAGCGCAACTCGGTCACGATGACCGCCCCGTTCATGCGCGCCTACACCGAACTGCTGGTGAAGACCTGCCACCGCCGGGGCGCGCACGCCATGGGCGGCATGGCCGCGTTCATCCCCAACCGCCGCGACCCGGAGGTCACCGAGGTTGCGCTGGCCAAGGTGCGCGATGACAAGACACGTGAGTCCGGCGACGGCTTCGACGGTTCCTGGGTGGCCCACCCCGACCTGGTGGCGCTGTGCAAGGAGGTGTTCGACGCAGCGCTCGGTGACCGCCCCAACCAGCTGGACCGGCTCCGCGAGGAGGTCAGCGTCACCGCCGGCGAACTGCTCGCCATCGGCAAGACCCCGGGCGTGATCACCGAGGCCGGCCTGCGCAACAACGTCAGCGTGGCACTGCAGTACCTGGCCACCTGGCTCGGCGGCAACGGCGCGGTGGCGATCTTCAACCTGATGGAGGACGCCGCCACCGCTGAGATCTCCCGGTCCCAGGTCTGGCAGTGGCTGCACAACGACGTCACCCTCGACGACGGCCAGCAGGTCACCCGTGACCTGGTCGAGCGGATCATCTCCGAGGAACTGTCGGCCATCCGCGGCAGCGCGGGCGCCGCCTTCGACGCCCCCCGCTACGACCAGGCGGTCGCCCTGTTCACCGAGGTCGCGCTCGCTGACGACTACGCCGAATTCCTCACCCTGCCCGCCTACGAGCGCATGCCGTAGCCGGCTCCCACCCGGTCAGTCCCGCGTGCTGCGCGCCGGGACGGTCCTGGGTGGCATGGATGTGGGTCGCATGCCTGTCTAGTGACATCAGCACAACATCCATGCCACCACCGCCGGCCCGGCCGGGCCTGGAAATTGGCCGGGCGGGCGGGCAATGTGGGGGTGTAGCTTCACCATGCCCGAGGAGAGACGCATGATCGATGACCTGATCCCGGCGATGGTGGATATCTGCGGCCCGGACGGGGTGGTGACCGACCCGGCCGACCTGCGCACCTACGAGTGCGACGGCCTGACCTCGCATCGCGCCACGCCGGGGCTGGTGGTCTTGCCCCAGACCGCTGAGCAGGTCGCCGCGGTGGTCCGGGTGTGCGCCGGGGCCAGGGTCCCCTTCGTCGCCCGTGGCTCGGGCACCGGCCTGTCGGGTGGCGCACTCCCCCACACCGAGGGCGTGCTGATCGTCACCTCCCGGATGCGCAGGATCATCGCCATCGACCCGGGCAGCCAGCGGGCCATCGTGGAACCGGGTGTCACCAATCTGTCGGTGAGCACGGCGGCACGGCCGTTCGGCTATTTCTACGCGCCTGATCCGTCCAGTCAGCAGGTCTGCTCGGTGGGCGGCAATGTGGCGGAGAACTCGGGCGGCGCCCACTGCCTCAAGCACGGGTTCACCGTGCACCACGTCACCGGGCTGGAAATTGTCACCCCGGCGGGCGATCTGACCTGGCTGGGGGACGGCACCGGGGCCGCACCCGGCTATGACCTGGTCGGCGCGTTCATCGGCTCCGAGGGCACGCTCGGCATCGTTACCAAGATCGTCGTGAAGCTGACCAGGATCCCGCAGATGGTCACCTGCCTGCTGGCGGCGTTCGAGACCACCGGCGCGGGCGGCGCGGCGGTGTCGGCGATCATCGGGGCCGGCATCGTCCCGGCGGCGATCGAGATGATGGACGCGCTCGCGATCGAGGCCGCGGAGGCGGCAGTGGCCTGCCGCTACCCCGAAGGCGCCGGCGCGGTGCTCATCGTGGAACTCGACGGCCCCGAAACCGACGTGCGCCGGGATGCCGACGCCGTCCGCGCGCTCTGCCAGCAGGCGGGCTCGACGGAGATCAGGGAGGCCGTGGACCCGGCTGAGCGGGCCGCCATCTGGGTGGGCCGCAAGTCGGCGTTCGCGGCGGTCGGCCGGATCTGCCCTGCCTATATCGTCCAGGACGGGGTGGTCCCGCGCACCGCGCTCGGGTCGGTGCTCGACAAGATCGCGCAGCTGTCGGCCGAAGCTGGCATCCGGGTCGCCAACGTCTTCCATGCCGGGGACGGGAACCTGCACCCGCTCGTGCTCTACGACGACAGTTCACCGCAGGCCACCGCGGCCGCCGCGGAACTTTCCGGCGCGATCCTGGACCTGTGCATCACTCACGGCGGGTCCATCACCGGCGAGCACGGCGTGGGCGTGGACAAGTCCCGGTACATGCCGAAAATGTTCGGGGCCGACGACCTGGACACCATGCAGCTGCTGCGGTGCGCCTTCGACCCGGCGGGCCTGTGCAACCCGGGCAAGGTCTTCCCTACCCCCCGGCTGTGCGGGGAGGTGCCCGGCGTGCGGCGCGGACCGCATCCGCTGGTCGCCTCCGGGCAGGCGGAGCAGTTTTGAGGATGAACGGAAACCATGGCTGCTGACGTCGTCCTCAAGGAACTGTCCGCGGCGTGCAGTCGGGCCCGCGCCGCGGACCCGGCTGATGCCGTGGCCGGGGTGACGCCCCGCTATGTGGCGTCCCCGGCCAGCGTGGCCGAGGCCAGCGCGCTGCTGCGGGCGGCCGCCGCGCACGGCCTGGCGGTGGTGCCGCGGGGCAGGGCCAGCAAGCTGGCCTGGGGCGCCCCGCCTGCCCGCCGCGGCCGGGGGGTGGACACGCCGGCGCTGGG
>OFHK01000358.1_pt1 | contig 14196 bp, 12 predicted proteins | sample 1521951 | NCBI WGS metagenome assembly OFHK01 (sample SAMEA2468436, study PRJEB22500) | soil metagenome | biome: Glassland; feature: Farmland; material: Clay | place: Australia | collected 2013-01-31 | depth 0.55 m
AGAACGCCCCTTGCGGGCCAGCTCCTCCCGGCCGCGCCGCCCGGCCCCGGGCCGGCGCCCGAGCCCGACCCCCCGCCGGCCGGCCCGCCTGGGCCGCGCCCCCCAGCGGGCCCAGCCGGTCGTGCAGCCCCGGCGTGCGCAATTCAGGGTGCTCCCGCCAGATGGCGGTGACCATGCCGACCATGCCGCCTTCCCGGGGCAGCGCGCCGCCGCCGATCGCGACCCGCTCGTTCATCAGCGTGCCCTGGGCGACCCGCCAGCCCTCCCCCACCCCGCCGATCCGGTCGCCGTCGGCGACCGTCACGTCAGTCAGGAAGACCTCGTTGAACTCGGCCTCGCCGGTCAGCTGGCGCAGCGGCCGCACCTCGACGCCGGGGTCGGTCATGTCGCAGGCGAAGTAGGTCAGCCCGGCGTGCTTGGGCACGTCCGGGTCGGTGCGGGCGACCAGCAGGCCCCAGCGTGCCCGGTGCGCCAGCGACGTCCAGACCTTCTGCCCGCTGACCTTCCATAGCCCGCCGTCGCGCACCGCCCGGGTCGCCAGGCCGGCCAGGTCAGATCCGGCGCCGGGCTCGCTGAACAGCTGGCACCAGATCTCCTCACCGGTCCACAACGGGCGCAGCCAGCGGGCTTTCTGCTCGTCGGTGCCGAACGCGAGGATCGTCGGCGCCGCCATGCCCAGGCCGATCACGTTCCGGACCGGGTCATTGTCCGGGGCGCCCGCGCGGGCGAACTCGGTGTCCACCACCGGCTGGAGCGACCGGGGCAGGCTCTGGCCGCCCAGGCCCGGCGGATAGTGCACCCAGGCCAGCCCGGCGTCGAACCGGGCGCGCAGGAAGTCGGGCCGGGGCAGCGCGGCCGGGTCATGGCCGGCCAGGAAGTCACGTACCTGCTGGCGCAGAACCTGCACGTCATCCGCCAGGACCGTCCCCGCGGGGTCGTCCCCGGTCAGCACAGCGGGCCACCCGCCACGTAGATCACCTGGCCGGAGACGAACCCGGCTCCCTCACTGCACAGGAACGAGATCACGTGCGCGACGTCGTCGGGCTGGCCGACCCGGCGGACCGGGATCTGGGTGGCCGCCGCCGCCTGGAAGTCCTCAAAGCCCATCCCGACCCGGGCTGCGGTCGCCGCGGTCATGTCGGTGGCGATGAACCCGGGTGCCACCGCGTTGGCGGTGACGCCGAACTGTCCCAGCTCGATCGCCAGCGTCTTGGTGAACCCCTGCATGCCTGCCTTGGCGGCGGAGTAGTTGACCTGGCCCCGGTTGCCCAGCGCGGAACTGGACGACAGGTTGACGATGCGGCCGAACCGCTGGTCCACCATGTGCTTCTGGGAGGCCTTGCTCATCAGGAACGCGCCGCGCAGGTGCACCCCGAGCACCGTGTCCCAGTCATCTACGGACATCTTGAACAGCAGGTTGTCGCGGATCACCCCGGCGTTGTTGACCAGGACGGCGGGCGGGCCGAGTTCGGAGACGACCTTGCCGACCGCGGCCTCCACCTGGTCCGGCTGGCTGACGTCCGCAGCGACGGCGAGCGCGCGGCCACCGGCGGCGGTGATCGCGTCCACGGTGTCACCGCAGGTGGTCGCGTCCAGATCGAGGACGGCGACCGCCATCCCGTCGGCGGCGAGCCGCTTGGCGGTGGCGGCCCCGATGCCCCGGGCGGCGCCGGTGACGATGGCGACCCTGTGTGCGTCCTGTGCCATGTTGTGCGTTCTCCTTCTGTCAGGTGTGAATCGTGGCTGATGGGCGGTAACGCCGCAGTTCCCGGTGTGCCAGTGAGCGCTTGTGCACCTCGTCGGGCCCGTCGGCGAAACGCAGCGTCCGGGCGGCCGCCCACAGGTGGGCCAGCGGCAGGTCCTGGCTGACCCCGGCCGCGCCATGGGTCTGGATCGCCTTGTCGATCACCCACTGCGCCATCCTTGGCGTGGCTACCTTGATCGCCTGGATTTCGGTGTGCGCGCCCTTGTTGCCGACGGTGTCCATCAGCCACGCGGTCTTGAGCACCAGCAGCCGGGCGGACTCGATCCTGACCCGGGACTCGGCGATCCAGTCCTGGACCACGCCCTGCTCGGCCAGTGGCTTGCCGAACGCGGTGCGGGCCAGTGCCCGCCTGCACATCAGTTCCAGCGCCCGTTCCGCCGCGCCGATCATCCGCATGCAGTGGTGGATGCGGCCCGGGCCGAGCCGCGCCTGCGCGATCGCGAACCCGTCGCCCTCGCCGGCGATGAGATTCGTGGCCGGGACGCGCACGCCGGTGAACTGCACCTCGGCGTGGCCGCCGTGGGTCGCGTCGTCGTAGCCGAACAGGGTGACCCCGCGGGTCACGGTGACCCCGGGCGTGTCCCGGGGCACCAGGATCATCGACTGCTGCCGGTGCCGCTGCGCCGCCGGGTCGGTCTTGCCCATCACGATGAGGATCTTGCAGCGCGGGTCCATCGCCCCCGACGACCACCACTTGCGGCCGTTGATCACATAGGAGTCGCCGTCGCGCTCGATCCTGGTCGCGATGTTGGTGGCGTCGGAGGAAGCGACATCCGGCTCGGTCATGCAGAAGGCCGAGCGGATCTCCCCGTCCAGCAGCGGGCGCAGCCACTGCTCCCGCTGGGCCTGCGTGCCGAACTCGTTCAGCACTTCCATGTTGCCGGTGTCGGGGGCGGCGCAGTTCAGCGCCTCCGGGGCGATCGCGGGGCTGTGCCCGGTGATCTCGGCCAGCGGCGCGTACTGGAGGTTGGTCAGCCCTGCCCCGTCGGGATGACCGGGCAGGAAAAGGTTCCACAGGCCCTGCTTGCGCGCCTCGGCCTTCAGTTCGTCGATGACCGGTGGCCGCTGCCAGGGATCACCAGACCTCACCGCCGCCTCGGCCTGCTCGCCGAAGACCGGCTCAGCAGGGTAGACGTGCTGGTTCATGAAACCGAGGAGCCGCTCGCGGAGTTCCTGCGTGCGGTCGTCAAACGCGAATTCCATGGCGCCTCCCGACGAGTCCGGTCAGAACTTTACCTACCCGCCAGTACGCCCGTCGCGGCGGAATAGGTACACATCGCTCTGGCGGAAGATCTGCTGGTATGAGACGCCTGGGTGCTGCTGGTCCACGAGGGCGAGGACGTCGGTGGGTTCTGGCGAGTAACCGCTGTTCGTCGCGTCGAACACGACGTAGCGGGGGGCGATGCTGCCGACCGTGCCCACCCAGTAGGTGACGTCGCGGGTGGCCAGCGGGGCGAGCATGCTCACCGTCGACTCCACGGTGGTCCCGGCGGGTATCAGGGCCATCGCCGCGTTCTCCGCCCGGACATGCGCGCTCATCACGTAGGTGCGCGGCGCCCAGAGCCTGGCGACCGGGAACCGGAACGCGAGGATGACCGCGATCACCAGCATCGCGACGGCGCCGTACCGTGCCGCCAGCAGGCCGGGGCGCAGGGGGCGGCGAGCCGCCGGGGCGCCTTGCCTGGCGGCGGCACGGCCGCGGAGCCGGGCCAGTGCGTCGACGGCGGCCAGGAACACAACCGGCATGACCGTGGCGCTGTAGTGCCACTGTGTTCCCCAGAAGTAGTGGTTGGTGGCCAGGAAACGCAGGGCAAGGCTGGGGACCGCGACGAGGACGAGCGGGGACCGCAGCGCCAGGAACGCCACCGGCAGCAGCACCAGGGCGGTTGTCCGCAGCTTCTCCGGACCGGACTGCATCACCTGGGCCAGCAATCCCCCGGCCGAGTAGTGGGCGCCGTGCGGGCTGACCACGCCGCCGTCGAACCAGTAGGGATACACGTGCGCGGGGTTGAAGTGCGGGATGAGCACCGCGATCGCCAGCACCGACCAGGCCAGGCCCCAGAGCACGAGCAGCCCGCCCGCCCACGCCCAGGTGCTGGCCCTCTCCCTGGTGCTGGCCCCTTCCCTGGTGCTGGCGGCCGCCGGGGCTGCCCCGGCCGTGGCGCGACGGGACCGGGACCAGGCCCGCACCGCGCTCGCCAGCATGACCAGGCCGATCGCGGCCACGGTCAGGCCCTGATCTTCCTTGACGAACACCAGTGGCAGCGCCCACATGGCGGCGGCACGCGGGCGGCGGAGCACCAGCGCGGACAGTGAGCAGGCGAGCAGTGGGACGGCGAACGCGACCTCGTGGAAGTCGAAGATGATCATCTCCTGAAGGCCCCACGAGAACCCGTACGCAACGCCTACCGCCCGGCTGGCCCCGGTCCCCAGCAGGATTCTCGCCGCCCGGCAGACCGGCACCACCGACACCGCTGTCAGCAGTGCCTGCGCGGCCAGCAGGGTCACCGGGCTCGGGAAGAGCCGGTAGCACGGGGCGATCAGCGCCACGATGGGCTGGAAGTGATCACCGAGCAGGTTGAAGCCGCTGCCCTTGATCGTGACCACCGGTGCGCGCAGCCACGCGAACTGCTGGACGTACTGGGTGTAGATGCCCAGGTCCCAGGAGCCCGCTTCGAGGCGCAGGTATTTGAAGACCGAGAGCGTGGTGTACGCGGCGAAGGTGGCCAGCGCGATCAGCCAGGCGACCGGGTCAGCCGCGCGAACCCGTCGCGCCCGGCCAGCCGTATCCGCCGGCCGCGGCAGGCCGGCCACATCGGCTGGCCGCGCGGCATCGGCTGGCCGCGCGGCATCCCCGGCGTGCAGCACTGGCCCCGGTCTTCCACCTGCGGCGCCTGGCGGGGCGTCCTGGTCCTGCGGCATCCGCGGTTACCCGTACAGGCCTTTGGCGTACTGCGGGCCGTAGTACTGCTCAAGTTCTTCCAGCGTCTCTTCGGTCGGCTGGACACTCTTGACGAGGCGGGCATGGCTGGGCAGCGCGTCGGGCGCCCAGGTCGCGGGATCCCACAACTGGGCGCGCATGAAGGCCTTCATGCAGTGGAAGAAGATCTGATCGATCTCGACCAGCAGCGCCAGCACCGGCCGGTGTCCCTTGACGATCATCTCGTCGAAGAACGGCGCCTCGCGGATCAGCCGGGCGCGCCCGTTGATGCGCAGCGTCTCCTTCCGCCCCGGGACCAGGTAGATCAGCCCGACATGAGGGTTGGCCAGGATGTTGCGGAAACCGTCCGCCCGCCGGTTGCCGTACCGGTCCGGGAGCGCGATCGTGCGGTCGTCCAGCACGCAGGTGAAGCCGGGCGGGTCTCCCTTGGGTGACACATCGCAGCTGCCGTCCGCGCCCGAGGTCGCGACCAGGCAGAACGGGGAGGCGGCGAGCCACTGTCTGTCGCGCTCGTGCAGGGCCGCCCGCTCCTTGGTGAGCGATCTGGGTATGGCAGCTCCCAGCAATTCGCGCAGTTCGGCCTCGGATGTGATCTCGCGCATGCCGTCGCTGACCGCCATCGGCGTTCCTCCCTGATGTCCGCCTGGCTGGTTCCCGGATCCCGCCCCGCCAGCCTATTGATCCGGCCGTTCAGGTGAGAAGCAGGCGGCTTACCCGCCTGCCCGCCACGACCAGTCCGATGCCGCCCATGATCGCCAGATAGGCGGCGTTCAGCAGCAGGGCGGGGCCGGCCGTCCCCAGGGTGAGCCCGCGGATCAGCGTCACCGCCTGGTAGAGCGGCGTGCACTCCACCACGATCTGCAGCCCACGGGGATAGATGCTGAGCGGGTAGAACGTGGTGGAGAACAGGAAGAGCGGCAGGCTCACCAGCGTGATGTACTCGAAGTCCTGCCAGCTGCGCATGAAGGTGGTGGCAGCCATCCCGGCCGCCGCGAACGCGAACCCGGTCAGCACCGCCGCCGGCAGGGCCAGTGCCGCCCAGTACGACTTGGCCAGGCCCATCGCCAGGATGACCACCATGAACGCGATCGCGTACAGGGCGCCGCGGATCAGCGCCCAGCCGATCTCCCCCAGCGCGACGTCCCCGGCCCGCATCGGGGTGGCCAGCGTGGCATCGTAGAGCTTGGCGTACTTCAGCCGGAAGAACACGTTGAACGTCGAGTCGAAGATCGCGCCGTTCATCGACGAGGTGGCCAGCAGCGCGGGCGCCACGAACGCGGTGTAGGTGACCGGGCCGCTGGGTCCGGTCACCACGCCGACCAGCTTCCCGAGCCCGACGCTGATCGAAAGCAGGTAGAACAGCGGCTCAGCGACTCCGGAGACCAGCACCAGCCACATGTGCCGGTAGGCCCGGGCATGGCGCTCGATCAGGTGAATGCTTCCCTGCCCGCCCACTGACCTGCGCAGCCAGGCGGTCAGCGCCCGCACCGGAACCACCCGCAGCGGAAGCTCGCGAACCGGCGGGGCGCTAGACATACAGCCGCCGGCGGTAGGTGCGGTTCCCGGCCAGCAGCCCGGCTGTGGCGAGCGCCGCGAGGTAGGCCACGTGCATCAGCGCCCCGCCCAGGCTGGCAGTGCCCAGGCTGAGTGCCCGGCACAGCGCGACCCCATGCCACAGCGGCGTGAGGTAGGCGATCGGCCGCAGCCAGGCCGGAAGCTGGGTGACGGGGAAGAACGTGCCGGAGAACAGGAACAGCGGGATCATGCCGAACCGGTAGATCATCGCGAACGAGGTGTCCCTGGTGCGCGTCACCGACCAGGCCTCGATCGGGGTGCCGAACGCCAGCCCGGTGAGCCCCGCCCCCGGCAGCGCCGCGAGCGCCCACGGGGACCGGACGCCGCCCAGCGCGGTCGCCACCGCCAGGAAAATCGCACCGTTCATGGTCAGCCGCAGGGTGAGAAAGAGCACATGCCCGTGGAACACGTCGGCGGGACGCAGCGGTGAGGCCACGGCCGCCTGGTAGGTCTTGTTCCACTTGACGCAGCCGTACACCGGGTAGGTGGTGTCGCCGACCGCGGTTTCCATGGCGCTGGCCGCCAGCAGGCCTGGTGTGATGAAGACCAGATAGCTCACCCCGCCCAGCCCGGCCGTGCCGTGCCGGTTCACCAGTGTGCCCAGGCCCAGGCCCATGGCACCGAGGAAGAGCAGTGGGTTCAGCAAGCTGCTGTAGATCGAGCCGCGCCAGGTCCGCCGGTAGTCGGTCAGCCAGAACCGCAGCTGGCGCAGCGCGAACGACCAGCCGGGCACCACCGCGGCGGGCAGGGCCACCCCGGCTTGCTGTCCCGCCTGTCCCCCGCCGTCCCCCATCAGTCCTCCAGCCGGCGCCCGGTCAGGCGCAGGAAGACGTCCTCCAGCGTGCTGCGCCGGACCAGCGAGGTCAGCGGCTCCAGGCCGAGCGCGCGCACCGAGGCCAGGGTTGCCTCACCGTCGCTGACATACAGCAGGACCCGGTCGGCCAGCACTTCCCGGCGTTGCGCCGGAACGCTGGCCAGCTTCTCGGCGGCCTGCTGGTGCTCGCCGGGATCGAACCGCAGTTCCAGCACCTCGGGGGTGGAGTACTGCTCGATCAGCCCGCGGGGTGAGCCCCCGGCCGCGATCTTCCCGCGGTCCATGACGACCAGCCGGTCGCACAACTGCTCGGCCTCGTCCATGTAGTGGGTGGTGAGGACCAGGGTCACCCCCTGCTGCTTGAGCCGGAACAGCCGGTCCCAGACCACGTGCCGGGCCTGCGGGTCCAGGCCGGTGGTCGGCTCGTCGAGCAGCAGGATGTCCGGCTCGTTGATCAGCGAGCGGGCAATGGTGAGCCGGCGTTTCATTCCCCCGGACAGCGGCTCCACCTGGTCACCGGCCCGGTCACTGAGCTGAACGAAGTCCAGCAGGCGGGCCGTGCGCTCCCGGATCTGGTCGCGGGGCAGGCCGAAATAGCGCCCGTAGACGAGCAGGTTCTCCCGGACGGTCAGCTCGACGTCAAGGGTGTCCTCCTGCGGCACCACACCGAGCCGGGCGCGGATCGCCGGGCCGTCTGCCACCGGGTCCAGGCCGAGGATGGACAGCTCCCCCTCGCTCGGCGGGGACACGCAGCCGATCATCCGCATCGTGGATGACTTGCCGGCCCCGTTCGGCCCAAGAAATCCGAAAGCTTCTCCCCGGTACAGGTCAAAATTGATCCCGTCCACCGCCGTGAACGCGCCGAACCGCTTGACCAGACCGCGGGCATGGATGAGCGGTTTGACATCAGGCACGCAGGTGAGGCTACCGGGCGGGCCAGACATCGACCCACTGGTATTTCCCGGGCGCGAAGGGCATTCCACCTTATGTCGTGCCCCGCGCCACGTCGATACCCCCGGACGCGGTACTGTCTCAAGAGTCACGGTTGACAAACCGGTGGGGGACACGCGAGAGGATGGCCGCCTGGTGACTTCTGTCCGCGCGCTGTATGAGCGGTTCAGGCACCTCATCCACGAGGCCGCCAAGTTCGGCGTCGTGGGCATCGTCGGGGTGTTCATCACCAACGGCTGCTATGACCTGCTGCACTCCGGCTACCACGTGGGCCCGGTGACCGCGACCACCGTCGCGACCATCATCGCCACCGGCGTCTCCTACGTGGCCAACCGATACTGGTCCTTCCGGGACCGCGAGCGCACCGGTGTGGCCCGGGAAACCGTGATCTTCTTCGTGCTCAACGGCATCGGGCTGCTGATCCAGGACGCCGTGGTCGCCTTCAACTTCTACATCCTGGACAACCAGCACAACCGGGTCACCGAATTCGTCGCGCTGAACCTCGGCATCGCGCTCGCCACCTTGTTCAGGTTCTGGTCGTACCGCAAGTGGGTGTGGCTGGCACCGCCCGCCGGCGACGCGCCCACCGGCGGCCAGCCCGTGCCGGCCGGTTCCCCGGCGCCCGCCCGCGCGAGTGTGTGGGAGAAGGCGCCCAGCGCAGACCTGGCCGGGCAGGCATCCGATCTGCTGCACACGAACGGGCACGGGTATGCCAACGGCAACGGCCATGCCAACGGGCATGCGGGCCGGGCCGTGAACGGGAACGGCTATGCAGGCCGGGCCAGCCGCCCGGCCCCGTCGTCACAAGACGACTGAAGCTCCGCTATACACGGGGTTCTGCTCCCCGGCCCAGCCTGCCGCTGCTGAGGCGGGCGAGTGGTGAGGCAGGGGCGTTCGGCGGGAAGATCTTTTATGGGGTGCATCCGGTAGCCGGGCCGCCGACCAGGCCAAGCGGCTGGTGGAATGCGCTCGCTGCCTGCGCCTGGGTGAGCTTGCCGGTGGCGGCCAGCCGGCCCAGCACGTGCGCCTCCCTCGCCCGGGCGACGCTCAGGTGGGCGATCGGGTCGTCGGCGGATGGCGCCTGCACCAGGCCCGCCAGCAGCGCGGCCTGCGGCCAGGTGAGCCGGGCCGGCACGACCCCGAAGTAGCCGCAACTCGCCGCGGGCAGGCCGTAGTACCCGTGGCCGAAATAGGCGACATCGGCATACATCTGGAGGATCTGTGGCTTCGAGTAGGCCGCATACAGTTTGATGCCGAGCCCGACCTGCTCGGCGTCGATGGTCAAGCCAGTGCGCCCCGACGTGTAGAGCATCTTGGCAAGCTGCTGGTACAAGGTGGCACCGCCCTGGTCCGGCTTACCGGTGATCTGGCCGAGCAGGAAACGGCCGACCGCCACCGGATCGATGCCCGGCTCGTAATAGAACCGGTGATCCTCGGTGGACACCAGCGAGGCCGAGAAGCGGTAGGGCACCGGGGGCCCGGGGTAGACGGCGTGGTGCAGCGTGTCCAGCGTCCGGGCACGGGCTGGCGCGTCGCTCACCGACGGAGTCACCAGCAACAGCCCGCCCAGCGCGAGCGCCCCGATCAGAACCAGCCCTATCAGCACGGCGAACGTGCGGGCGAGCCACCGGTGACGGCGCCGGGCCCGGCGCATGCCGCCGGCATCCGGCCATCCTGGCGCTTGTGGGGCCGGCGGCGCGGGCGGCGCGGGCGGCCAGCCCGGTCCCCCCGGCCAGCCTGGCTCCCCCGGCGTCCCCGGTGTGCCCGGCGCAGGCGGGTACGGTCCCGGGTCGCCCAGGTAGGGGCCAGCAGGCAGCGGCGAGGTAGGCGCGCTGTCCCACGATGATCCACGTGCAGTCATGCCTGCCCCGTCAGTAGCACCGGTGAGCCGGATGCAACAGGGTCATACCCTGCCGATCCGATGATCCAACGATCAGGACATCGCAGGAAGTGCCCGATTTCCGGGCGGCCGGTGGGGCACTCTGCGCGGCCCGGGCCGGCCCGACTGGCGAGCACATTGCGTAAGTCTTCGAACCGCGGAAAGAGGCCGGTACCCTCGCCGGCCCGATGTCGTCCCGGCGTGGGCATGGGCCACCGGCGGGCGAGAGCGAAGGGCGGCCTGGGCATGCACGAGGCGGGCGCGTGTTGCGCTATCGTTTTAGGGTCCACCCATGGGCGGACGGGACGTGGCGCAGTTTGGCAGCGCACTTGACTGGGGGTCAAGGGGTCGCCGGTTCAAATCCGGCCGTCCCGACGGAGTTTTTGCAGGTCAGGGTCGTTCTCTCGGGTGTGAGAGACGGCCCTGATGCCTCGCTGGGGAGCCAATCTCTCACAATCTCTCACAGGTTCTAAGCGATCTTGTGAAGGCGGGCGCTCAGTGATCGCCAACTGAGGTACCCGCCCCGGTGCCGCCCGGCCCGGCGTCGTCTTCCACGTGCCCGCCGGAATCCTCCCCCATGCGCTCAGACGATTGTGCTGACGCAGCGGGCGAAGCGCCCTGCTCTTCGGACCAGTTCGCCCACAGCACGGCACCGCTGGCCTGGCTAACGTGGACCTCATAGATGAATCCATCCGGCGCCAGCACCCGCACGTCATAAACGGCCTGGCCACGATCTGTGTCCGGCTCGGTGGCAAGCACCCGGGCGGTACCCGGCCCCGGGTGGTGAGCGGTGACGTAGGAGACCACTGCGTGATCTGCGGCCGCTGGCCCCACCCGGCCCGGTCCGCTCCCGTGAAGCAGTGTCGCGGCAGTGGCGGTGCTAGCGGAAGCCCCGGTACCCCCGCCCGCCGCACTGGCCACGGCTGCGGTAACACCAACGGCCCCAGCAGCCGCGCTCAGGACAACCAGCATCTTCATTGCCCGCATGCTGCCCTCCATGAATCTCGCCACGGGCCTCTTTCTCCCGAGAGTCCCCGAAACGGATATGCCAGGCGTGTGGAACAGCTCTGTGATTTCTCTGAATAAACCACCCGAGGCAGATAACGCCAGCCGGTACTGGCCACAGAACCCGGCAGGCTACATCGACGCGCCCGCAAGCACGGCTAGGACGTGCCCGCGCCGCGCCGTGACCGGCACGAGACAGAGTGCCCGTCCCGGCCACCACACCGACCTGACAGGCATCAAGATCATTATCACTCAGCGCGCGTGGCGTGCTTGCCTGGCAGACACCAGCCCCTGCTTGGTGCCTGGATGGTTCAGGGCTTGCGGCCAACGCCCGCCCAGGCCGGCACCTCGTAGTCCTGGCCGTCAGCGCCTGGCTCGGGATGCCACCGCTGGCATTGCACCACGCCGGGCTCCACCACCTCCAGGCCCTGGAGGAGCCGGGAGATCGCCGCGAAGTCGCGCCTGGTCTGGGGAGTCGCGACCGACTGGTTGTACCGCCGCGCGCCCTCGGCGACGGCTTGGGCGTTGATGTCGTTGGCCGGGTGCGTCAGGGCGAGGTAGCTGCCTGGGCACACCGCATCCAGGAGCTGCGCAACGATTCCGTAGGGGTCCTCATCGTCGCTGATCAAGTGCAAGACCCCGACCAGCAGCACCGCGACCGGCTGGCTGAAGTCGAGCGTGCGGGCCGCCTCCTGCACAATCTTGCCCGGGTCGCGCAGGTCAGCATCGATGTAGACGGTGGCCCCCTCCGGCGTGCTGGTGAGCAGGGCACGGGCGTGAGCCAGCACGATCGGGTCGTTGTCCACATAGACGATCCGCGCGTTCGGGGCGGCGCCCTGGACGACCTCATGCACGTTCGGGCTGGTCGGGATGCCGGTGCCGATGTCGAGGAACTGCCGCAGGCCCGCCTCGGCGGCCAGGTAGGCAGCCACACGGCGCAGGAAGTCCCGGTTCGCGCGGATCTCGCGCCTGAGGGTCGGCCTGGCGGCCATCACGTGTTCGGCAGCTTCACGGTCGGCAGCAAAGTTGTCCTTGCCGCCCAGCCAGTAGTCATAGACCCGAGCCGGGTGAGCGACACTGACATCGAACTTTACCGGTTCCGATGCTTCGGCTCCGGCGGCGAACCAGTCGTTTGCCCGGCTGTCGGTCACGATGCGCCTTCTTACTCAGCATAAGTCTGGCCGGTTTACCGACAGCCTAGCCCTGTCCCACCGACTCTGCCCCACCCCAGAACCGGGCCAGGCCCGTGGCCCGGACTCCACCACCAGGTGTGAGGTCAGATCAGCTTGCGTGGCAGACCAGCCGCGCTCCGGCCCATCCCAACCGCGAAGAATCCCACCCACTCACGAAGGTGGCCCACCCGCCCCTTCACACCAGGGCAGCCCGTTGTTGCCGGCCAGTGTCGGTGACGCCTTGAAAAGGGTCAGATTTCACCCGTTGGAAAGGGGTCAAATTTTCAAACGGTGTTGACAATCACGCGCGGCGGCAGCTGCCAGGCACGGCTGGACGCGGCACCCCAGAGCAGAGCCCAACGCTGCGCGGCCGGCGCCTGGCACTCGAACTGATGCGAAGGCGTGAAGCAGCCGGCCTGTCGCGCGAAGAGGCCGCCCGCCAGCTCGAATGGTCAATCTCGACGATCTTCCGCATCGAGACCGGCCGGAGCCGCCCGCAACCCGGCAACGTCCGCGTGCTGCTGGATCTCTACGGCGTTACCGGCGCTGAGCGCGACGGCTTGATCCAGCTCGCACGTGAGTCGCGGCAGCCGGGCTGGTGGCACTCCTTCAGGGACGTACTGCCCAACCCGTACGAGGTCTACATCGGGCTCGAAGCAGGAGCCGCCTCCATCCGCAACTTCGAGCCGGTCGTCATACCTGGCCTGTCGGCCGCCTGGCGGCCAGTTTGCGCGAGGGCACAGACGGCGGCGAAGCTGCCAGAGCCTATATCGGATTCCTGCGGGGCCTCCTCGTGGAAGCGCAGCAGCAAGCCGCGGGGGACTGACGCAACCCGCCCGTGCTGCGGAGCACGGAGTCGGCTGGCTCGGGAGCGCCTGACGACCGGTGAGTCATCCAGGTCGGCACTCGTGCACGGCCAGCAGGAGAGAGCGATGAGGCACGCAATCTACTTGCGCGGCAGCATTCTGTCCGTGAGCGTTATCCGGTCGGTCTCCTCAGGGCAAATAGCTCGCCGCTCAGTTCCACCCGGTGTCCGCGTGCATCCCGGGCGGATCTCAACGTCTCCCGCATAGCACCGCTCGTCACACGGCGAGATCTGGATGTAGGTGCCTTTCACGATGAACGGGGAGGCGCTAGACAACGGGCGCGGCGGATCCGCTGCCACCAGTTCCTCCAGCCCGGTCTGCGAGATAACCGGCATCCGCGGAGCCAGAGCCGAGGCGATGAGTGCCGGATTGCTGGCTCTGGCGTGGAACGCAGCAACGGCGCCGTCGATCACGTTCTCGCTGACGGCTGTGGCCGAGCGGGGTCCCTGGCCAGTCGCGTGGACCACGATCCGGAGCCCGAACGGCGTCCCGTCCTGCACCGCTGAATCGAAGGTCTCGATCCGGCCTGCCGCCGCGGCGGTCTTAATCGCTAGCCATACCGGGCGGCAGCTTCCATCGTCGGAAAGAAGACGGGGGACGCGGCGCCACCGCGCCAGCAGTTCAGCGGGCTCCCACGACTCCCACGTGCCGCCGGGACGGTATCGGCAGTAGTAGACGTGTCCCTCGACCGTGGATATCGGCACCGGGGGCGGCGGGGGCGGACCCGCGCCTCGCTCAAACCGCAGGGACGTGACGCCCTTGGGAATGCACTCAGCCGGGTTGACGAACAGCCGGTTTTCCGCATCGCAGGGCGAGGCGTCGGTCGGCAGGTAGACGCCGACTAGCGTCTCTGCCGGGGAGAGCGCAAGCTCGCTGAGCGCCGTCTGCAACTGCCGGGCCATCTGCTCCGCCCACGGGAACCGCCGTTGCCCGGCGAACTGGAGTGGGTATCCCGACCACGCCTCGACTTGCCGCAAGCCGGCTCGCGGCCCGGCCACGAGGAACCATGGGTCAGTCATGGCCCGGATCACTGAGCTGGTGCACGATGGCATCATCCCTCTGCGTGCCCGCATGCGGCGGATCTGGTGACCTGGGAGTATGCCGAGATCGCTCGAGCGCTCGCTGTGAGAACTGGGCTGGGTGATTGAGGTCAAGCCACCGGCTGGCCCGTTCTTCCTAGGGCCCGGCGGACCGAACCCGGCTAGCGCGCCACGCGGTAGCGGAGGTA
>OFHK01000359.1_pt1 | contig 14159 bp, 17 predicted proteins | sample 1521951 | NCBI WGS metagenome assembly OFHK01 (sample SAMEA2468436, study PRJEB22500) | soil metagenome | biome: Glassland; feature: Farmland; material: Clay | place: Australia | collected 2013-01-31 | depth 0.55 m
CTCGGTTGCGCCCGGCTGCGCGGGGAGGGGGGGCGTGGTACCGGCCGGGCCGGGCCGGTCGCGTGGCCCGCTGCCTGCCCGGGGGGCGGCAGCGGCGGGGGTGAGCGGGCGGGTGGCCGCCCGCCAGCCCATCCGCAGGCACATCAGCCCGAACGGGCGCAGGTCATCGGCTGCGAACCAGGCGGTCTCATCGGCTCCGCGCAGCGACCCCGCCCATGCCTTCAGCCCGAGATCACCGCTGCGCCAGTACCCCGCCGCGGCCAGCGGGTCATAGTTCTCCGCCACGAACCGGCGGCCGGGAACCGGCTGCCCGGACGGGACCGGCTGCCCGGTCAGGTCCAGGTAAGCCGCCCGGACCACATCCACCCCGGCGGTGTCCTCGAACAACCGGAACTGCGCGCCCAGCCGCGGGTTGAAGTCCAGCAGCTTGTACTGGCCATCCCGGGCATCGAACCGCAGGTCAAGATCGGTGATCCCGGTGTAGGACAGCCCCGTGAGCAGCCCGGTGACCTGCCCGGCAAGGGCAGGGCACGGCACCCACCGGCCCAGGCTGGTGAGCCCGGCGTGGGCGGGGTAGGACCTGTCCTTCACCCCGGTGAACGCGGGTGCGCACGCCGAGGCCGCATCGCAGTAGCCGTGGAAGAACCAGTCCCGGCCGGGCCCGCCCGGGATGTACTCCTGCAGCATCACCGCGGTGCCGGCCCGCTCAGCCGCGGCCCACACCTCGTCCAGGTCCGGTGCGGTGCGCACGATCGTCGTGCTGCGCAGCGCCTGCCCCGGCTGCCACGGGAAGGTCAGCTTCGCGATCACCGGGAACCCGGTCAGTTCCGCGAACTCCCGGGCCTCACCGGCTGACGACGGCAGGATCACCTCGGGGGTGGGGACCCCCAGTTCGCGGCAGATCTGGAACATCGAGTACTTGCCCGCCACCCGGCGCGGGAGACCAGCCTCCGGACGGGGGAAGAGGTACGCCTCACGGAGTGGATCCCCGCGCTCGGCGAGGAAGATCGCGCCGGCGTCGTCGGTGGGGATCAGCACCGCGGGACGGCCGATCCGCTCCGCCAGTTTCAGCAGCCCCGCCTGCACCTGCCGCGCGTTACCGGGGTCTGCCTGCCAGAACAGGCGGCCCGCCAGGTAGCGGGAACCGGCCGCGGGTGCCAGCGGCCCCTCATGCACCCCGTACACCGGCACACCGAGCCGGCCCAGGCTGCGGATCGCGCCCAGCCCGCCGTGGTGCATCATGTTCGGGTCGAACTTCAGCACCACCGCGGGGGTGGACACGTCGATGCCATACAGGTCCCCGGTCATTGCTGGCCCCGTTCAGACGAGTGCGCGGTGGGGGGCGCCGTCGAACTGGTAGGTGGCGTCGAGCACTCGCGGGCAGCCTCTCACCCACGAGTAATCGGTGCCGGGATGAAGGGTGTGGATGATGGCCAGGTCCCACTCCTCACCGCGGGGCGACCCGGCGCTGCTGAGCAGATGCCCGCCCGGCAGTTCGACCATGGGGATCAGCGGGTCGCTGTAGGAGACCACAGCCCCCGCGCTGATCAGCCCGCTCATCAGTGGCAGTGCCGGTGATTCGCGCAGGTCCCGCACGCCCGCCTTGTAGCTGGCGCCGACCACCATCACCCGGGCGCCTGCCAGCGTGCGCCCGCCCGCACCGAGTACCTGGCCGGCCCGCTCGATGACCCGATCGGGGCGATGCGTGATCGATCTCATCGCCTGCTCGATCAGCGGCGAATGGCGGCCCTGCTCGCCCAGCTGCCATAGCAGGTAATGCGGGTCGCACGGGATGCAGTGACCCCCCACCCCCGGGCCGGGGAATGCGCCGAGGAACCCGTAGGGCTTGGTGCTCGCCGCCAGGGTCACCTCGATCGGGTCGAGCCCCAGCGTCCCGCACGCGTCAGCGAACTCGTTCGCCAGGGCGAGTGAGACCGCGCGGAAGATGTTCTCATACAGCTTGGTCGCTTCCGCCGCCTCCGGCGAGCTCACCAGGTACACCACGTCGGTGAGGCGGCCGATCACCCCGGCTGCCCGCGTGGCGCACGCCGGGGTGATCCCCCCCACCACCCGCGGAGTCTCCCGCTGCAGGTGATCGGGGTTACCCGGGTCGATCCGCTCCGGGCTGAACGCCACGAACACATCGGTGCCCACCGCCAGCCCGCGCTTGCTGAGCGGCTCGGCTATCAGCTCCCGGGTTGTCCCCGCATACGTCGTGGAGGTGAGGATGATCACCTGGCCAGGCCGGGTGTGCTCGACCACGCTGGCGCACGCCGCCCGCAGCGCCGCGAGATCCGGGACATGGTCGTCGTCCACCGGCGTCGGAACGCAGATGATGACGGCATCGGCCGCCGCGGCAGCCCCGGCGTCGGCGGTCAGTTCCAGCGAACCGTCGCCCAGCGCGGCCTCGAGCCGCAGCCGGTCCGGTTCACCCAGGTCCGCATTCAGCGCGGCAATCTCGCTCAGCCGCTTTGCGCTGATATCGATCCCGATGATCCGCGGGCACCGGCCATGCAGCGCCACCGCCGTAGGCAGCCCCACATACCCGAGGCCCACCACCGCGACCGGCGACATCTTCGCGCCATGCCCGTTCCCATCGCCGTCGCCGCATTCCGCTCCCGGTACCTCGAAGGGGACCAGCTTGCCGTGCAGCTGGTACTCCCTGCCGTTGACCGCGAGCGAGAGTCGGTGCTCTGCCACTACGTCGTTTTCCCTCGTTCAGGGGTACCTGGAGTTCGCGGGAGACCCGCAAGCACCCTCGGCCGGTCTGGATCTTCACCCGGGGTCGACCAGTTGCCGCCGAAGATGTAAGCGGTGGAGGTCCCGGGACGGTTACACCCGATCTGGTCAGATAATCATGACTCGGCCAGAAATGGGGCGGCTTCCCCTAGTGTTGGCCGTCGCGTTATGCGCGGTTCTGCGGGTCCTCAGTGAGACCGGCTGGCGGGCGCGCAGGGTCAGGAGCCGGCGGTCTCGGCCGGCCCGGCGCCGTGGAAGGCGTTCTGCGCGGCCGCAAGTCCCTTGCTGATCAGGACCTCCACCGCGTCGGCGGCCTGGTCCAGCAGGAGCGGCAGTTCCCCGCGCTCGGGCTTGGCGAAGTCACGCAGCACGAACGCGGCCGGGTCCATCCGCCCCGGCGGCCGCCCGATGCCGAACCTGACCCGGTAGTACTCGCGGGTCCCCAGCGAGGCGGTCACCGAGCGCAGGCCGTTATGACCGCTGTCGCCGCCCCCGCGCTTGAGCCTTATCGTGCCGAACGGAAGGTCCAGCTCATCGTGCATGACCACGATCTGGCCGGCTGGCAGCTTGTAGAACCCGCCCAGCCCGGCCACGGGCCCGCCGGAAAGGTTCATGAACGTCAGCGGCTTGGCGAGCGTCACCGGGAGCCCGGCCAGCCGCCCGTCCGCCACGGCCGCCAAGAACTTGCCAGCGCGGAACGTCACGACCATCCGGGCGGCCAGCACGTCTGCCACCATGCACCCGGCGTTGTGCCGGTTGTTCGCATAGCCGGGGCCGGGATTGCCCAGGCCGACGATGAGCCAGCGTTCGGCGGTCATGGTTGTTCCGCCCGCCGCACAGGGAGGTGTCCCGCGGGCTCAGCCGGGCTGCTCGGCGGAAGCCTCCGCCGGGGCCTCGGCCGGCACCGCCTCCGGCGCGGCCGGCACCTCCTCGGCAGCCGCGGCCTCGGGCGCGACGCCAAGCTCGGCCTCGATCTGCTCCGCGGTCGGGGCCGCGAGGACGTGGAGCACCAGGGTCTCCGGCTCCACCGCCAGCGCGGCGCCCGCGGGCAGGGTCAGGTCGCCGGCGTGCACCGCCGCGCCGATCTCCATCCCCTCCACGTCGATGTCGATCGACTGCGGGATGTGGGTGGCCTCGGCCTCCAGCGGGACCGTGATGATCTGCTGGTCGAGCAGCCCGCCGGGGAACACCTCACCGGTGACCTGGACCGGCACTTCGACCGTGACCTTCTCGCCACGGCGGACCATGATCAGGTCGACGTGCTCGACGGAGCCCTTGATCGGGTCGCGCTGGACCGCCTTGGGCAGGGCAAGCTGGTTGCCGCCAGGCAGCCCGTCGATCCGGAAGAGCACGTTGGGGGTCTTCAGGGCCATCATCAGCTCATGGCCGGGCAGGGTGACGTGCCGGGTTTCCGTGCCGTGCCCGTAGATGATGGCGGGAACCCGTCCCTCACGCCGCGTGCGACGGGCAGCGCCCTTGCCGAACTCCGAGCGCTGCTCGGCGGCGATGCGAACCTCAGGCACGGTGCTGGCTCCTTACGGTGCGGAAGATCATGTGCCGGCGCGGCGCCCGGCCCTCAGGACCTGGCGAGCCACCCCAGTGGGACGGCGGCGCAACCGAACAAGCGCGCATGGAAGCGCACAAGCCGAGTCTAGCCCAGAAACCGGCCTCCGCGTGCCGCCCGGAGCAGCCTCCATGCCGCTCCGGGTGAGGTGCCGTCCGGGCTGATGGCCCCGATCGCCTTCGCCCACGGGAACAGGTTCAGGTGCAGATGATCGCTCCCCGTCCCAGGGTCGTGCAAGCGGTACACGCCGGGGCCGAACAGCACCGTTACCGTGCACGCCAGTGTTCGCCACTCCCGGTACTGGCGCCACCCACCTAGTGAGCCGGTCAGGGCCGAGTCGCGTCTGCGCGCAGGTGCTGCGGGGGCTGCTGGCCCATCAGATGACTTGTGGCTCTGTACGTCGTGTTGACTCTTCGGAAGCCTTCCGAGTGGGTGATTTGTTACCCATTCGGGCCTAGACGGCTGAGTGCTGGACTGCTTACCTGTGGTGGACAGCGCGCACAGCTACATTTAGGACACGATGAGTAACAGAGTGTGCTTAAGGAGGGGAGGGCGAGCCCGATGCCTGACACGCAGGAGTCATCCGCAGGGATAGATGTAGCGGAGGCCACCCCCGAAGAAGGTAAGGCCATGCTCGACCATGCCGCCCGGGAAGTACTGAACATCACTGGCGAGGACTTCTTGGCTAGGTGGGACGCCGGAGAATACGAGGATTCTGACGACCCGGCGATCACCAGGGTCGCCATGCTGATCCCCTTTGCCCGGTAGGAACCCGCGCGAGGCAGTAGACGCCTTCATCGAACCGCTGAAGGACACATTGTCCTGCCTGGCCCGGGCGAAGATCACACTGTCTCCTGGTGGGTGGGGAGAGACAGTTAAGGTCCACGCCTTAACCGTGAATGATGACCGGCCGGTCAGACTGCAGCGTCTGCGCCTCAACCGGCCGGGCCTGATGCTCAGGGTCGGGATGCAATATGAGATCGTCCGCACCGCCGGGCCTGACCGGCCACCGTGGCGGGTCACAACGCACGCCTACGCGTATGAACTGCAGACCGTGAGCGGCGAACTAGTGTTGTCGTACCACTGGCATCCCGGGTCCGCTGTATCGACTCCGCATACGCATCTGGGCCGAACGCAACTTGCACCTGATGCGGTGCTCTCCCAGAAAGCGCACCATCCAACTGGCCGCGTGTCGCTGGAGAGCGTCGTCCGCGCTTGCATCACCGAGTACAACGTGCGGCCGCTCAGAGACGACTGGGATAAGACTCTGGCGCTGCGGGAAGGCGACTTCCAACTTTACCGGAGCTGGTCCTAAGCTCTGCCGAGCGCCCGCATCACGCCTCGGTGGTGTCGCGGATGACCAGATTGGGGCGGGCCTTCTGCGCTACCTGGCGGGTGGCTTCCCAGCATGGCGCGCACATCGGGTAGGAGTGTCCCCAGCACTCCGGCCAGAAAGCATCGCGGGGGGTGCCCGGGATGCCGAACTGGCCGAAGATAACCACGACGTCGGCGAGCTTGCCAAGGTTGCGGTGCTGACGGTCGTTGCACAGGTGGCGGCCCTCGGCGACGGCCAGGGTGATCTCGTCGTGACCGGGCCGGCTGGCGGTCACATCCGCCTCCCGGGGACGCGGGCCAGTCCGGCGTACAGGTCCACCGGCCCGGGAGTCGCGATGGTGGGGCAGGGCCGCCACTCGGTGAGCGGGACCACTCCCGGTGGGACCAGCGGCAGCCCGGCGAACAGCGCGGTGACCTGACTGTGAGTCCGGGCGGTCAGCCCAGTGGGGACCAGGGTGTTGTATGCGTGGACTCCGGCGGTCACCGGGCCGGGCGCGAAGTCGCTGGTCAGATGCGAGACGGCGACATAACTGCCGGGCACTAACCCGCTGGCCAGGGCAGCGACAATCCCGGCTGGGTCATCAGCGCCGGGATGAAGTGCAGCACCGCCAGCAGCAGCACAGCTACGGGCTGGGTCAGATCCAGCTTCCGGGCAGCCCCAGCGAGAATGGCCGCTGTGTCACGCAGGTCGGCATCCAGGTAAGCGCAGCTGCCTTGCGGGTGGCTGGCCAGCAGAGCACGGGCGTGCACCAGCACCAGCGGATCGTTGTCCACATACACAGCCCGGCACTCCGGTGCGATCCGCTGTGCCACCTCATGGGTGCTATCCGGCGCGGGCAGCCCGGTCCCGATATCGATGAACTGGCGGATACCGCACTCGCCGGCCAGGTAGCCCACTACCCGGGCCAGGAACGCCCGGTTCGCGCGGGCTCCAGCTACGACCTGCGGCCGGGAACAGATCACCTGCTCAGCGGCCCGCCGGTCGGCCGGGTAATGATCCTTCCCGCCTAACCAGCAGGCATACACCCGGGCGGGGTGCGGGACCGACGGATCGAACCGCGGGCCTGGTGCAGCAGGTTTGAGCTCGGAGAGCCACCCTGACGGCTCGCGGTCCAATGCGGAGGCGTCTGCGGGGACGGCGTCCGCCGAGCGGCTCATATCGTCATTCGCCGAGGTCATACGGGTTGCCCTTCCGTGTTGTGATCACTTTCTGTGGGCCACATCCGGCTGGCCCGTCATTGCCATCCACCAACCGCACCGAGTCCGACGGGTTATCCCAAGACCTAGACTAGTACTAGCTAGGCCTAGCTAGCATCTGCGCAGGTCAGGCTAGTGCTGGATATGTTGATCAAGTGCCACGGGAACAACTGCCGCCATATCTGCGCGTCTCCGCAGATCTGCGACGGAAGATCGAAGAGGGCGAGTTGCTGCCTGGTGAGCAACTGCCGAGCCTTGACCGGCTGGCAGCCGAGTACAACGTGAGCCGTGCCACCGCGCAGCGTGCGATCAAGGAACTGGCCAGCGAGGGTGTCATCGAGACCCGGCCGCGGTGGGGTGCATTCGTCGCGGAGCGGCGTGACTAGGCGACTACTTGGATGGTGCCGTCCGGGCCGCGCCCGGTAGGAGTCCGCTCGAGGCGGAGCAGGGCGACCACGATCACCTCCGGCGCCGGGCAGTCATGTGTCCTGCACTTCGGGAAAGCCTGGTGCTGGGGTTACAACGCCTACGGTGAGCTTGGCGACGGCACCACCACCAACTCGCCCGTGCCGGTGCCGGTGGACACCAGCGGTGCCATGGCGGGCAGGACGCTCATGCAGATCAGCGCCGGCGCCACCCACACCTGCGGATCGAGACCGCCGGCCAGGCCTGGTGCTGAGGGATGACTCCAGCGGGCAGCTCGGCAACGGCCTGCCCGGCACCGTCTCCACTGTCCCGGTCGCGGTGACCACCAGCGGTGTCCTGGGCGGCAAGCACCTCGCACGGATCACCGGCTGGGGTGGCGACACGTGCGTCCTCGGCACCGGCAGGCACGCGTACTGCTGGGGCAACGACGACAACGGGCAACTCGGCGACGGCGGCACCACAGACTCCCTCGTCCCGGTAACGGTGGTGCACTGGTAGTCCCCTGTCACATCCTGCGGCGTCACGGGTCATAGAAGTGACCCGCAGAACGCGGGCACCGGACGGCCAGACAGGAGGGCCGCGCATGGCCACGTACCTTTCCCCCATCGAGAAACCCCGGGGCCTGTTGCTGAAGATGGTGTATCTCTTCACCCGCCGCCAGTTCGGCAAGGTGGCAACGCCGATCGCTGTGTTCTCGGCACGCATGCCGGTCGCGTTCATGTCCTTCTACGGCAAAATGTCCAGATTGGACAAGAAGCTCCAGCTGCCGCCGCGGACCGCCGTACTCATCCGCGAAACGGTCGCGAGCATCAACACCTGCCTCTTCTGCATGGACGCCACCAGGTGGTACGCCATGAAGGAGTCGGCGGACAACCTGGCGCGCTTTGATGCGCTGCCGGAGTACCGGACGAGCCAGGCCCTGGTCTGTGAGGCAGGAATGCTCGTGATCGGTGTCCATGCCTGGAGGCTATATTAACCATGCTAACCATATCAGCTATGACCTGGCAGAGCAGCCATGACCGGCAGGGTTACCTTGATCAGCATGGAACGCCTGGTGATAGATCCGCACGGACCCGAGCCGAGTTACAGGCAGCTCGCAGATCTCCTGCGGGCACGGATCGAATCCGGCGAGATCGGCCCCCGCGAACCACTGCCCTCCATTACTTACCTGACCGGCGAAACCGGGCTGGCAGTCGGGACCGTCCGCAGGGCAATCGCTGTCCTGGTCGACGAAGGACTTGCTTACACGGTGCCGGGCCGGGGCACATTCGCCAGTCCGCGCTAGCCAACGATGACGGGTAGCGTTATTGGCTGCGCGATGGCGCGTTTGCGCATCGGATCCCGGGATGACAGCCCAGCAATGCCCACACGAGAGCTCATCCGCGTCATAGGTCAGCATGGGGTCGGCACGGGCGCACCCGGCGGCGATGCGAGGATCCAGGGCATGGGTCATGTCGCACGCCCAGCCTCCCTGTGCGGGGTGAAATCCTGGGGGCACAACAGCGTTTCCGGAGGCTACGAGAGCCGCCAACGCCGCCTGCAAGTGCTCACATGCGTACTCGCTCACTGGTGCATCATCCGGCGTGTGCGGGTTGCCGCAGCAGATCGGGACAGCGGACTGCTCCCCGAACGGCCGGCGGGGGCCGCATGACCGGTGGCAGGCCGACGCCTCCGGGCCCGCCGGTGGGGCAGTCGCTGCGCGCCGCACTAGGTTCGCCAACCACGATCCGCCGGTTGTCCAGCAGCCCGCGTTCACGGGTGTGGCTGGTCGAGTTCGACGGTGCACCCGCGATCGTCAAACAGATCGCCAGCGGGCCCGGCGCCCATGACCGGTACTTGCGGGAGGAGACCGCGCTGCGGCTGGCTGGCCGGGCACGCCCGCGCGTCGTGCCTGACCTGCTGGCAACAGACCCGGGCAGCTGCGTTCTGGTCCTGGAGTACCTGGCTGGTGAAGGACCCGACGAGGAGTGGATGGTGCATTACGCCACGGCGCTGGCCCGGCTGCATGCGGCTGCCGGGCCCGCTGACGCCGGTGCGCTGCCGGCTTGGAGCGAGCCGGGCCCAGCCGACGCCCGATCGTTTCTCGATCTGGCGGCGCAGCTCCAGGTACCCATCCCGCCGCAGCTGCCTGATGAGCTCGACGGCCTGCTCGGCCGGCTGGACCCGGCCGGTGACCATACGCTGCTTCACGGCGATCCGTGCCCCGACAATGCCGTGCACACCAGCGACGGAATCCGTTTCATCGACCTTGAACAGGCCGCCTTTGGCAGCGGCTACACCGAGGTGGCATATCTGTGGACCGGGTTTCCCACCTGCTGGTGCGCCACGTCGGTGCCTGACCCCGTGCGCAGCCAGGCCGAAACCGCCTACCGCTCCACGTGGCGATCCATCACCGGCGCCGACCCCGGCGGGCAGCTCGCCGACGCCTGCGCGGGCTGGCTCATCCGAGGTGACGCGCTTGTCGAACATGCCCGCCGCGGGCCAGCGGGCTACCTGGCACGCCTGCCACACGAGGACTGGCGCTGGGGTACCGCAACCGCCCGCCAGCGCCTGCTGCACCGCCTCACCGTTGTCGCCGCCCTCGCCGCTGACCACCGCGCCCTGGCCAACCTCGCCATGGTCAGCCAGGCCATGCGCGACAAGATCCAGCAACGCTGGCCCGGCATGCGACCACTCCCAGTCGCTCGCGGGAACCCCATCCACAACCCATGAGGGGCCGCCGGTCTAGTGGCGTCGGATAGCAGCAGGTCCAGTTCCACGTCGCCGGGCCACTCGGGGCCGGCGACGCGCGGGCCGGGGCTCATCGCGGGTACTGGCGGTAATAGGCGCGTTCCGCGACCCGGCGTAGCCAGGCCGCTGGATGCCGGATTGTCGGCCAGGCAGGAAACGCGGCGGCAAAAGCCGACTGTGCGGCGTCCGCGGCCTCTTCTACGCTGCCACCTAGGCTCATCACAAACCTAGTGCGCGAAACTGCCCCTGGCGTGACCCCATCGTCAGAAAAACTCGCTGACCAGGCAATAAGTGTGGCACTCGCAGACGCCGCCCGGCCGGGCCCCGTGCTGGCAGGCCCCTGCGGCCGACATGAGAAGGCGCCGCGCCCAGGTGACCCGGAGCACGGCGCCTTCATGGTGCTGCGCTAGACCTCGTACTTGGTGTCCGGCTGCACGCCGGTTCCGGTGTCATCCGGGACCGCAGTGGGCTGCTCGTCCGGCGCCGGCTCCGACTGGGCTGCCGGGGCCTGCTCGTCGTCAGCTGATGGAGTCTGAGCAGCGTTTTCCGTATTCCCCATGATCATTTCCTTTCCCCGTATCCCGGGAGTCCCTTGGAAAGCAGATAACGGACGAGTAGCAGGCTAACTGTGTGATAGCACCAATGGAGGGGTATTTGCTCAGCCTGGATCACTCGGTCTGTCAGGCGCATCGCCAGCCGTCAGCCAGCCTCGTCCATTTTCTCCGTCAGATCAGACTAGACCGCACCTCCACTGCTTGCGCATGGTCCCCCAGTTCCTCGAACAGGCGCAGTGCCTCGGAGAGCAGCCGCCGGGCCTCACCGGCTTCCCCGGCCTGCTGCCGAGCACGGCTGAGCCGCCGGAGGGCTGCCGCCTGGCCATGCAGGTCACCAATGTCACGGCGGATGGCTAGTGACTGCTGGTAGCAGGTGACGGCGTCTGCGACCCGGTCCGTGCCGAGGTACGCGTCGCCGAGGTCACCGAGCGCATCCGCCTCCGAGTCCCGATCCTCAAGCTGCCGGAAAATAACCAGAGCCTCCTGCAGCCGCTGGATAGCCTCGCCGAAACGGCCCAGCTCCCGGCAAGCGCCGCCTAGGATGCCCAGCGCGATACCTTCGCCGTACCGTTTCCCTGCCGCCCGCTGTATGACCAAGGACCGCTCGGCAGCTACCAGTGCCTCATCAAAGCGCTGCAGGTCGAAATAGGCGTTGGCCACATTAGTCGCTGCCCTGCCCTCGCCCCCGGTGTCACCCAGTTCACGGTAGAGCGCCAGCGCCTGCTCGAAACAGCTCACTGACTCGTCCAGCCGCTGCTGACCAAGAGCGATGCCAAGGTTGTTCAGCGTGCGCGCCTCAGCCTCCCGGTCGTCCCGCACCCGCGCGCTGGCCAGTCCCGTCTGATGCGTTGTCATCCACTCCGCCCAGTGACTGCGCCGCATGAAGAAACTGATCGCGGCCGCCGGCAGCTTCCAGGCGATCTCGTGCAGCCCGTATTCAGCAGCCAGCCGGGTGGCTGCCACCAGCCCGGCGCGCTCGTCCTCGCACCAGGCCAGGGCGTCATCCAGCGATGCGAAGTCCAGCGGGTGGACCGTGTCCGGCGGTGGTTCGAGCGCCACCCGGCTGTGCTGGGGGGAGATGATCCTGGCCGCCGCCTCGGTGGTGTGCAGGTACCAGGTCAGCAGCCGGGTGACCGCCTCGCGCCGGTCCTGCTCGCTCTCCTGCGCCTGGGCGCGGTCGGCCGCATAGACGCGCAGCAGGTCGTGGAACCGGTACCGGTCAGGCTCCGGGGAGTCCAGCAGGTGCGCGTCGACCAGCACCTCCAGGACCTCCTCCGCGGCCTCCTCGCCGACGCCGAGCAGCGCCGCCGCCGCCGGCAGCGAGACGGACGGCCCGATCCAGACCCCCAGCATGCGGAACGCATGCGCGGGGGCGACCCCGTCCGCTCCCGCAGCCCCTGCCAGGCTGGCAAAACTCACCTCGAACGAGGCTCGCACCGCCAGGTTGCCGACCCGCAGTTCGTCCAGCCGCCTGCGCTCGTCGGAGAGCCGGCCCGCCAGCGTGCGTACATTCCAGCCGCCCCGCGAGGCCAGCCGGGCACCGGCGATCCTGATCGCCAGCGGCAGGCCCGCGCAGGCCGTGAGTACCTCCTGGGTGGCGGCCGGCTCGGCCCGCACCCGCTCCTGTCCGGCGACCCGCTCGAACAGGGCACGGGCTTCGGCCTGCGGGAGCACATCAAGGTCCATGAGCCTGCCGCCGGCCAGTTCGGGCAGCCGGCCACGGGAGGAGATCAGCACCGCGCACGAGGCGCTGCCCGGCAGCAGCGGCTGCACCTGCGCCGCGTCGCGTGCGTCGTCCAGCACGACCAGCATCTGCTTGCCCGCCAGCCGGGTCCGGTACTGCGCCGCCCGCTCCTCCGGTTCCACCGGGATCTGTGCGCCGTCCATCCCCAGGTCCCGCAGGAACCGGGCCAGGATCTCACCGGGATCGACCGGCTCGGTGGCACCCAGCAGGCTGGCGTAGAGCTGGCCGTCCGCGAAACGCTCCGCCAGCAGATGGGCCGCGTGCACGGCGAGGGTGGTCTTGCCGAGCCCTCCCGAGCCCATCACCAGGACGACGGGGACCGCGCCCGGGCTGCCCTGCTCGCCGGCCGCAGACAGCAGTCCGCACAGTTCGTCCACCTGGCCGGCGCGGCCGGTGAAGTCGGGGATGTCAGCGGGGAGCTGGGCCGGCGCCGGAGGCGGGGGCGGCCCCGGCCCAGGCGGTCCCCCCGGCGCGCCCCCGGCCCGGCCGGGCTCGCGGTGCGCGGCGTAGCGCGATCGTCTGCGGTCCGGGGCCGGCGCTCAGATCGATACTGCCGGCCGGTTGGTTATATTTGATGGCATTGCTGAGCAGGTTAAGGAAAACTTGCTTCAATTTATCACGGTCAGCTTTAATCGCCGGAAGATCCGGCGGACATTCAACTTTGACTTTGATCTCTCGCTCCTGGATCTTGGACTGCATGACATGCACACATTCCAACAGGAGCGGCTGAATTTCAACCATTTGAGGCTGGAATTGAACACGCCCAGATTCGAGCCGCGCCAGGTCCAAAAACGCCGTAGCCATTTCGTTAAGGCGCTCAGTCTCCCCGAAAATCATCTCGGCCATTTCCTGCCTCAAATCTGCTGTGCTTTCCGGGCGCAACAACAGGTTGGCAGCCATGTTAATAGAGCTGAGAGGGGTGCGTAATTCGTGGACCATTTCGCTGATTAGGTCCGATTGTTGGAACAAGCGAGCATTCTCAATCGCCACTGCCGCCTGCGCAGCCAGGGTAGCCATGATTTCCTGGTCTTCTTGATCGAAATCACCGGAGAGTTTATTGATCGCTTCCAGCACACCGACCACCTTGCCCTTGGCGATCAGCGGTACTCCCAGCATAGAAGTGGTGGTTACCTGGGTTGCCTTACCGATCTTGCCAAAATGGCGAGGATCGCTCTGCGTATCCGAAATGATGACCGGCTGACGATTGGCGACGATCCAGCCGGCAATGCTGTTCTCCGCCGGCACGACCAGACCATGCATTAATGGCTCCGACAGGTTGCTGGCGGCGTCGAAATATAATTCTCCCTTCATCTCGTCGTACGTCAGAATCGATGCTGCTTCGGACTCACTGAGATCAGCAGCCGCGCGGACGATGTGGTTCAGCAGGTCTCGCAGATCCAGGGTGGATGCCAGATCTCGAGACAATTCGATAAGGCGTTGGTAACGCTCAAGTAGCCTGACAGATTCGTCAATCATGTCTCCTCTAATACCTCGGTAACGATGCGTGGGATGATTTCTGCAACATCTTCTGTAAAAACCAGGTCTGCACGTACGTCGACGTATGTCGAACTGTTATTCACCACAATCAAGTGTGCACCATTTTCCAATGCTCTCATCGGCAGGCTCGCCACCGGAAGCACTTCCAATGACGAACCTGCTACCAGCATCAGATCACAACCTTTGCAAGCTTCCTGGGCCGCAAGCCAGGTCCGAACCGGTAACTGTTCACCAAATAAAACCACATCTGGTTTCAAAATTTGGTTACACTCCGGGCAACGTGGGATTACACCGCGTTCATAATATGGTTCCTCGAAATCGGTTGTGGAATATTTCCGGTAACAACCCACGCAAGTCAGCTTTTCCATTGAAC
>OFHK01000361.1_pt1 | contig 14143 bp, 12 predicted proteins | sample 1521951 | NCBI WGS metagenome assembly OFHK01 (sample SAMEA2468436, study PRJEB22500) | soil metagenome | biome: Glassland; feature: Farmland; material: Clay | place: Australia | collected 2013-01-31 | depth 0.55 m
CCTTCGACGAGCAGCAGCGGCAGGCAAACCTCGTGGCGGAAAAATCCGTTCAGTACAACATCCTCAAGCGCGAAGTCGACACGAACAAGCAGCTCTACCAGGGATTGCTCGAGCGGCTCAAGCAAGCCGGCGTCTCGGCCGGCCTCAAGGCCAGCAACATCCGCGTGGTGGACTCCGCCGTCCCGCCCGCGCGGCCCGACAAACCTCGAATCCCGCTCAATCTCGCCTTCGGCTTCTTGCTTGGCCTCGGCGGCGGCATCGGCCTGGCGTTCCTGCAGGAGCACCTAGACAACACGCTGAAGAGCCAGGCGGACATCGAGACTTTTCTCCGAGTGCCTGCTCTGGCCGTCATTCCCTCCCGCCGCTCGCTACTCCCGGAAAAGGAAAGCTATCGGCAATGGCTGCAAAGGGCGCTGCTGGCCTCCGGCCCGGGCCGGAACGTCGGCGCGGCGCACCGGCCGCCGGCGAACGACTGGCTCCGCGTCGATTCGGAATCTCTCGAGCATTCGGCGTTGTCGGAGGCTTTCCGCAGCCTGCGCACTTCGGTCCTATTATCCGCGGCTGCGCGTCCGCCCCGGTCGTTGGTCGTGATCAGCGCCACGCCCGCCGAAGGAAAGACGACCATCTGCGGCAACCTCGCGATCTCGCTGGCGCAGCTCGGCAAGCGCGTCCTCGCCGTCGATGCCGATCTGCGCCGGCCGTGCCTTCATGCCTTCTTCCATTTGCCGGAATCGGCCGGGCTCGTGGACTACCTCACCGGCGACGACCGGTGGCGCGAACTCGTTCAGCCCTCCGGGATTCGGAATCTCGATTGCCTGGTTTCCGGCCCGCTGCCGCCGAATCCCAGCGAATTGCTCTCTTCCGAGCGGATGCGGGCGTTCATGGAAGCCGCGGCCGCGCAATACGATTTCGTCCTCATCGATTCGCCGCCACTGCTGAACCTGGCCGACGGGCGCATCCTCGGCACGATGGTCGAGGGCGCGATCCTGGTCGCCAAGGGCGGAGCGACGCCTCGCGAGATGGTGCAGCGCGCCCAACTCTTTCTTTCCGACGTCGGCGCGCGGGTGATCGGCGTTGTGCTGAACGACGTCGACCTCGGACGCGACGGAGATTACGCGCAGTACTACCGCTATCGCGCACCGCACGGGGAACGCACCCATGGCTGAGGTGGTCGACGCATTCGAGCATTGGGCCGCCGGCAAGCGGCAGGCGCTGCTGCCGAGCGGCTCACTCCGCGCCCGCTTCGCGCTCGGCGCGTTCTGGTCACTCGCCGGCGCGATTCTTTCCCGCGGATTCCTGCTCGCCGCTTCGATCGTCTGCGCCCGCCTGCTCGGCGAAGCCGGCTTCGGCGCCCTGGGCATGATTCAGAGCACCGTCGGGATGTTTGGCGTCTTTGCCGGACTCGGCCTGGGACTTACGGCCACAAAATACGTCGCCGAATTCCGCCGGAGCGATCCGGCACGGGCCGGCCGGATTCTCGGGCTATCGGCGGCGGCCGCTTTCGTGGCTGGCCTACTGATGGCCGCTGCACTGGTTTTGTTGGCGCCGTTCCTCAGCAAGACGGTTCTCGAGGCGCCGCCGCTCGCGGGCCCGCTGGCCCTCGGCGCGGGTCTCGTTTTCTTCGGCGCGATCAATGGAGCGCAGACGGGTGCTCTGGCCGGTTTCGAGGCTTTTCCCGCGATCGCGCGTGTGAACCTGTGGTCGGGTGTCCTTTCCTTTCCGCTGATCGTTCTCGGCGTCTCGAGCGGCGGATTGAGCGGGGCGATTGCCGGGATGGTGGCCGCGCTCGCCATCAACTGGTTCCTGAACCAGCGCGCTCTCGCGCGGGAATGCGCCCGCGCCGGCGTTCCGCGCGGGCTGGCCGGTTGCGGCCGGGAATGGCCGATCCTTCATCAATTCAGCTTGCCGGCCCTGCTGGCCTCCGTGGTGGTGGCACCGGGGCTGTGGCTCTCGAGCGCGCTGCTCGTTCGCCAGGCGCACGGCTACGCGCGACGTGGGCTCTCCACCGCCGCCGACAAGTGGCGGTTGCTGAGCCTCTTCGTGCCGGCTTCGATCTCGACGACCACGCTGCCGGTCCTGTCGAACCTTTACGGTGAAGGCGACGGCCGCGGTTTCCGCGGCGTTTTCCGGGCCAATCTCCTGCTGAACGCCGGCCTGGCACTGCTTGTCGCGCTGCTGGTCGCGCTCTTTGCCGCGCCCATCCTCTCGATCTACGGCCCCGCGTTCCGCGCAGGCCGCACGGTGCTGATCGTGCTGGCTTTTGCCGCACTGCCCGGAGTCCTGAACACGGTTCTCGGTCAGCCGCTCGTGGCTGCGCGCTTCATGTGGTGGCGCTTCGCGTTCGATCTGTTGTTGGTCGTAAGCCTGCTGGGGCTCGCCTGGCTGCTCGTGCCTCGGTGGGGCGCGCTGGGCCTGGCGTCGGCCTACGCCATGGCCTTCAGCATCACCAGTCTGGGGCTCTTCCTCTTCGTCACACGGCGGAAAGCCTGCTGGGGAGCTGCCGCGTGACCGGGAACGCCTGCGCCCAACCAGCCATGACGCGGCCGCGAACAGCTCTCATCCCGACGCCACCGCGCCCGCATCGCTCCTGGCTGGCCGGGTCGCGAGCATGGTCTTTCCTCGCGTTCCTCGTCGTCGCGGTCGCCTTCCTGCTCGTGCGGACCGAGAACCGCTATCCCGCCGCCCTGGCCGCCGCGCTGGCATTTTTCCTGGTCCAATGCTTTCTGCCCGGCTGCCGTCCCGTTGTTTCCAAACGGCTTTGTCCATGGAACTGGGCTCTGTTCATCTTCTTTTTGCAACTGGTTCTTCTGCCGCTTTCCGTGCTGGTGTTCGGGCCGCTGCCGGGCGTGCTGCCCGCGCTGCCTTCCGATCTTGCCATCAACCTCGCCATCCTCATCAACGTCGCCGGTTTCCTCTCCTTTTCCGTCGTCTACCATTTCCTTTGGCGCCGCTCGCAAGCCGCGAGGCAAAGCGTCGGCCGGCGTCCCGCGTCTGCCGCCCGACCTGCGCCTTCGCTCCTCTATATCACCCTGAATGCTGCCGTCGGCGTCGCCGGATTCTTCTTCGCCTTCGGGAACTTCGGCGCCCTCGAGCGATATTTCTCCGATCCTTCCGGATATCTGGAAGCGCTTCCGACCGTCGCGGCAAAACTCGGCGTTGCCATTGGTTTGATCCTGCGGCCGTTCCTCGGGTTTGCGCTGGTCCTGTTGTGGTGCCGCTGGCTCGATCTCGGGAGCGATCGGCGGATCAAGGCGTGGAGCGGAATCGTCACGCTGCTCGCGATTCTGGCCATCTGCCTTTCCGATGCCACGTTCCACTACAACCGCGGCGCGCTGCTCGTTCCGCTGGTGGCGATGCTTGCCGTAATACTCAGCGGGCCGCGGCGCTTTCCGCGGCGGACGCTGGCTTTCGCCGGTGCCGCGCTGCTCGTGGTCCTCTCGCTCATGCCTTTCTACGGTGCCTATCGCTCGAGCGATTTCACTCTGCGGCAATTGGCGACCGAGCCGTCGGCTCGCGAGTTCCTCGCCGACAGAATCGATCTGCCGGAAATGTTCCAGGTGTATGGGGGCGCGCCTCAATTTCTCGCCTACTTTCTGGAACAGGGCCGCTGGGCCGCCGGTCCCCGCTGGGGTAGCGTGCTGCTTTCCTCCCTGCTGTCACCGGTGCCCATCCTTGGCAAGCCGTTCCGGCAGAGCAGCGGAACGGCGATCTACAACCGGTTGATCTACGGCACAAGCGACGTCGCCGATCAGATCGCTCCGTTTGCCGGGGAGATATTCCTCGATTTCCATCTGGCGGGAGTGCTTGCAGGCTTCTGGCTGCTCGGGTGGGCGGCGCACATACTCCAACAGGCGTTTGAAAATTCCAGGTCGTCCATCGAAATCTTCCTGTGGCAGTACTTTGCCATCTGGACGTTCTTTCTGATTTTCGGGAGTGCTTCCGTTGCCAGCCAGATCTTCCTCTACTTCGGCTGGCCGCTTTATCTCTATCTCTTCTCTCGCCGCTTGCGCTCGCGACCGGTACGCGCGACGACACGGAGCCTGACCGCAGCGACGCTCGAGCACGCCGGCGGGGTGCTCGAATGAAAATCGCGCTGATCGGCGGCATCTACGGCAAGGACGCACGGTTTCGCGCGGCCGTTCGGTGCACTCCGGAAACCACGCTTGAGGCCGGCCTGAAGGCGCGCGGCCACGCGGTCGAGACCTTCAGCCATTATGCGAACCTGGATGGCCGCTCATTTGACGTGATTCACGTCCATCACTTCAGCTACGGAGCCACCCGCGCCGCAGTGGACTCGAGCGCCGCCGCGTTCGTTTTCACCAGCCATGACGGTCCAGCTCTCGCCGGCCTGCCCGTCCGCTACTCGAGACAGTTGGCCCTGCGTTTCGTCATGGGACGCGCGGATGCCGTCGTCGCGCTCTCGGAGGCCGAAGCCGATTTCGAGCGCCGCTGTTACCCGCTCGCCGGCGCCGTGCATGCCGTCATCCCCAACGGAATCGACCCGGCGATCTACTCCTACGTTCCTCGCGATGCCGGAGGACGCGGGCGGCCGTGGCGATTGCTTTTCGTCGGGCAGTTGATCGAGCCGAAAAATGGGGATGTGCTGCTGCGCGCGCTGGCCCGCCTTCGCGCTCCCATCGAACTCGATATCGCTTACCACAATCCGGCGCTCCAAATTCCCCTGCGCAGCCTGGCTGCCTCGCTCGGCCTGCTCGACAGGGTCCGCTTTCTCGGAGCGAAAACAGCTTCAGAACTCGCCGCGCTCTACCAGCGCGCCGACCTCTTCGTTTTGCCCAGCGCCGCCGAGGCGCTGCCGAGCGTTGTCACCGAAGCCATGCTGTGCGGAACACCGGTGGTGGCGACCGACGTGGGCGGGGTCCGCGAACAGCTTGCGGGGCACGGGCTGCTGGTGCGTCCGGGAAACTCGGCGGAACTCGCCGCGGCTATCGGAAACGTTCTCGAGCATTACGAACAATTCGCCGCACACGGCGAAGAGATGAGCCGGTCGGCGCGACGGCGCTTTTCGGTCGACGTCATGCTGGACCGTCACCTGGAACTCTACGCCGGTCTGCTCGGCCGCAAGGGACCGCGGCGCCGGCATGTGGCGCTTCCTCCGCCGCTCGGCGCCGCGCTGAGGATGGGAGTCAGCTTGCTATGCGCGACGAGATGAGGGCCATGCTTCGAATTTACAAGTGGCCGTCGCAAGCCTTCTGGCGCTGCCTGGAGGTCCTCGCCCTCAGGCAAGTGGAATATGACCGCCCGATCCTGGAGATCGGCTGCGGCGACGGACGTTTCAGTTCACTGATTTTCGAGGAAATCGACGAGGGCATCGACGTCAATCCTCGCTCGATCGAGAAATGCCGCCGCCACACCGGCCGTCTCTACCGCGCCGTGCGTTGCCAGGATGCGCGAGACCTGCCGGATTCGGGCGCGAAATTCGGAACGATTTATGCGAACTGCGTCATGGAACACATTCCCGACATCGAGGCTGTGCTGGCCGGCTGCTCGCGCGCGCTACGGCCCGGCGGCAAGCTGGTGATGACGGTTCCGCTCGTCCGGATGAACGAGCACCTGCTGTTGCCCTGGCGCTGGTACGCCGAGATGCGGCAACAACAGCTTGTCCACGTCAATCTGTTCACCCAGGAAGAATGGGGGGCGATTCTGCGTGCCGCGGGATTCCAACGGATCGAATTCCGTCCCTATCTCTCGGGCGAGGCTTGCCGGTTCTGGGACAGCATCGATGCACCGGGGTCACTGGGGTTCGGGCGATATCGCGCGGCAGCCGTCCTGGGGCGAACCGCAGCGAAGCTGCTGCCGGCGGGGGCAAAGGATTGGAGCGTCGATCGGCTGTCAAGTTGGCTGGCGGAAAAAGCGAAAGCAAGCGGGGAATCCGGCGCCGCGTGCGCCGTTGTAGCGATCGCCTGCAAGACGGTCAAAGGAAATCGGCAATAACATGAGAATCGTCCACCTCGGAGTCTCTGCTCTACCCATACCGCACCCGCGCGGCGGAGCAATCCAGCGGCGAATGCTGGAACTGGCCCGGGCGCAGACGGCGCGCGGCCACCGGGTAACTCTTTATTCCGCGGGTGACCGCGCCGCAAGAACCGTCCTCGACGACGTCGAAATTCGCACGGTGGCCTGCCGCCGCCGGATGCCCTTCCGCGACATCGAGTACATGAGGAAGGCCATCAGCGAGCTGGAGGCCGAGCCGGCCGACCTGCTTCACTTCCACAGCCTGCCGGAAGGCGCGACGCTGGCAAGCGGGCTCGGCGCGAAGACCATCCTCTCGTTCGATAATTTTCTTTTCCGGCGCGGAAGGCGGACGCCGCTCTTCTGGTGGTATCGCCGCGCCCTGCGCCGATTCTCCTGCCTGCTCCCGGTTTCGCAATATTGCCGGCGCGGATTTCAGCACTATTGGGAGCCGGACCCGACGCCCATCCGGGTCCTCTACAACGGCGTCAACCTCGATCAATTCGCACCCGATCCGGACGGCGCCGCGGCCCGCCGCCGCGCCATGGGAATCTCGCCCCGCGAAAAAGTGGTGCTCTACGTCGGGAGGGTGTGCCGCCAGAAAGGAACCGACGTCCTGATCGACGCCTTCGGCCGCCTCCGCGAGCGCATGCCCGACGCCCGTCTGGTGGTGGCGGGGCCGAGCGAGAGGTTCGGCGAATCGGCCGGCTCCGCTCTTTCCAGAAAAATTACCGAGACCGGCGGCCTCTACCTGGGGCCGGTGGAGGAATCGATTCTGCCGTCGGTCTACAACATGGCCGACGTGTTTGTCATGCCGACGCGCGAGCTGGAAATGTTCGGCATGGCCGCGCTCGAAGCGCAAGCCTGCGGCAAGCCGGTGATTTCGAGCGATCACGGCGGCCTGCCCGAGGTGATCTCTCGCGCGAGCGGCCTCTTCTTTCCACCGGGCCACGCCGAGGCGCTCGAAGCCTGCTTGTGGAAATGCCTTGCCGATGACGGGCTCCGCCGCTCGCTGGCCGAAAGCGCGCGCGCGAACGCCGCGCGCTTCGCATGGCGGCATCTGGCCCTTCGCATCGAGGAGATTTACCGCACATGCTGAAATCGTCTCCTTCGGATGCCGCCGCGATCGATTCCTCATCGCCGCTCGTCACGATCGGGATGCCCGTCCGCAATTGCGAAAAAACGCTCGGCACGGCGATTCGCTCGATCCTGAACCAGACCTGGAGCCACTGGGAATTGCTGGTCATCGACGATGGTTCGACAGACAGCACTGTGCGCTTGGCTTTCAGCTTTGTTGATCCGCGCATCCGCGTTTTCGCCGATGGCCGCCACCGGGGTATCGCGCCGCGATTGAACGAGGCGGTGAAGTTGAGCCGCGGCGAATATTTCGCCCGCATGGACGGCGACGATGTCTCGTTCCCCGAGCGCCTCGCGCTCCCAATCGCCTACCTCGAACGCAACCCCGCCGTGGCTCTGCTCGGCGCCGGGGTCGTCGTGTTTCGCGGAGAAGGCGAGGTCCTCGGCACTCGCGCGGTTCCGCTCACGCACGACGAGATCTGCCGCCGGCCGCGTTCCAGCTTTCCTCTGGCGCATCCGACGTGGATCGGGCGAACCGAATGGTTCCGGAATCATCCGTACCGCCCAGACGCCGTTCGCGCCGAAGACCAGGATCTGCTGCTGCGCACCTGTCGCGCCAGCCGTTTCGCCGCGCTGCCGGCCGTGCTGCTGGGATACAGGGAAGAATCGCTGTGCCTGAAAAAAATTCTCCGCGGCCGGTGGAGCTTCCTTCGCGCGGCCCTGCGCGGAGAGTGTTCGCAAGGAAAAATGGTTTTCGCGTTCGCGGCCATCCTCGAGCACGCCGCGAAAGCCCTGGTCGAAACCACCGCCATCTCTACCGGTCTCGATTACGCGATTCTCCGCCACCGTGCCTTGCCCGCCGGCCCGGCGATCGTGCGCCGCTGGGCGCAAGTCTGGGCCGAGGCGCAGGAGCGCTCGGCAGCGCAGCCCGGAGCGCCTCCTTCCGGCGCCTCTCGCCCGCGCGCGTCGCGCGGTCCATTCTCTGCGCCGATCTGCGCGCCGGAGGACAAAGCTTCGTCGGACCGGCGGCCAGTCGCTGCCCGGCCAGGGATTCTCCACGCCGGCACTTCGCCGCTCAGCGTTCAGTGGTTTCTGCGCGGCCAGCTCGGCTATCTGCGCGACGCGGGTTTCGACGTCACCGTGGTCACCGCACCGGGCGAAGGACTCGATCAAGCCCGCCTAAGCGAAGACGTTCGGGCCATCGCCGTCCCGATGATTCGGAGCATCTCGCCTGGCCGCGACCTTGTCGCGCTCTGGCGGCTCTGGCGAATCGTTCGCCGGCTTCGACCGGCGATCACCAACGTGGGCACGCCCAAGGCCGGCCTGCTCGCGGGAATTGCGGCCTGGCTGAGCCGCGTGCCGTGTCGCGTCTATACCCTCCACGGCCTGCGGCTCGAGACCGCTCGCGGCCCCGTGCGGCCGGTTCTGTGGCTGGCGGAGTGGCTGGCCTGCCGCGCGGCGCATCGCGTCATCTGCGTGAGCGAAAGCGTACGGCGGAAGGCGCTGGCTTTGCGTCTGGTTACTCCGGAACGCGCGGTGGTTCTTGGCGCGGGAAGCTGCAACGGCGTGGACGAATCCCGCTGTGCGCCCGGTCCCGAGGCTTCCCGGCGCGCTCGCGAGCTGCGCCAGAGCCTTGGCATTCCTCCCGATGCGCCGGTCGCCGGGTTTGTCGGCCGCCTCACTCGCGACAAGGGCATCCCGGAACTCGTCGACGCCTACTTCCGCCTCCGTTCCGAGTTCCCCGATCTCCGACTGCTTCTCGTCGGAGATTTCGAGGACGGCGATCCGATCGATCCCGCTCTTCGGCGCGGCATCGAAGCCGATCCCGGCATATTGCGCACCGGCTTCGTCCGCGACGTCGTCCCCTATTACCACGTTGTGGATATCCTTCTACTTCCCACCTATCGCGAGGGCTTCCCCAACGCCGTACTGGAAGCTCATGCGGCCGGCAAACCGGTGATCGCGACGCGGGCTACCGGCGTCGTCGACGCCGTGGCAGACGGAGCCGACGGCATCCTCGTGCCCATAGGCGATCCCGTGGCGCTTGCCGAAGCCGCTGCGCTCCTCTTGCGCGATCCCGCCCTGGCGGCCGGCATGGGACGGGCAGGGCGCGAGCGCATTCTGCTCCACTTCCGCAGGAAGGATGTCTGGAACGCGCTCCTGCGTGAATACGTCGAGTTGCTCGGCAGGAAAGGCCTGCCGCTGCCTCGCGCCGGCGAAAACGCTCCCGCCGGCTTTGCCCGGAGACGTGAACAGGCGAAAAACGCCGCGCCCGCGCCGCTCAAACCCCTGCGCTGGCTTGCCCGGCAGAGGAGGCACCCGATTGGCGCCCCATAGCTACCTGCTCTGCTTCCTCGCGAGCGGCCTCCTCTCACTCGTCCTTACACGCGAGGTACGCCGATTCGCGATCGGGCGCGGATGGGTCGACCGTCCGGCATCGGGCCGCCATATCCATTGCCTGCCGGTACCCCGCGTCGGCGGACTCGCCATCTTCATCGCCTTCGCCGCGACACTCGGCACATTTCTCGTGAGCATGCGCGTTCTGGGCATCGCGCCGCATTTCCATATCCGGAGCGTTCTCGGCATTCTGGCCGCGGCGTTGCTGGTGCTCGTCATGGGTCTTTACGACGACCTGCATCCGCTCGGGCCATGGCGGAAATTCGCGGTCGAGTCGCTGGCCGCGGTTCTGCTCTATCTGGATGGTTTCGGCATCCATCGCTTCGCTCTGTTGCCGAGCGGTCGCGTGCTTGAGCCCTGGATCGGCTTGCCGTTGACGGTCTTCTGGGTGCTGCTGATCACGAACGCATTCAACCTGATCGACGGTCTCGACGGCCTGGCTGCCGGCTCGGCGCTGTTCTCGACTGTCATCATGTTCGTCGTCTCGCTGCTCCACGCCTCGCCGGTGGTTTCGCTGCTTACCATCATTCTAGCCGGCGCCATCCTCGGCTTTCTGCGCTACAACTTTCACCCGGCGTCGATTTTCCTGGGAGATTCCGGCAGCCTCTTCATCGGCTTCCTGCTGAGCGCCGTGGCCCTGGCCGGATCGCAGAAATCGACGACGATGATTGCGGTCGCCATTCCGGTGGTTTCGCTGGGATTGCCGATCCTCGATGTCCTGCTGTCGGTCGCGCGCCGCTTTCTGGGCGGCCAGCCGCTCTTCCGCGGCGACGACGACCACATTCACCACAAGCTGCTCAAGCGCGGCCTTTCACAGCGCGAGGCGGTGCTCGTGCTGTACGGCGTCACTGCCGGCTTTGGTCTTCTCAGCCTGGCCTTGCTGCAAGGCCGGACGACACTCGCGGTGGTTCTGGTGGTGATCGGACTCGGGGTCGGCTTCGGCGTGCAGCAGCTTCGTTACGCCGAATTCTCCGAGCTTTTCTCGCTGGCGCAACGCACTTTCCAGCCACGCCGTTTCATCGCCGGCAACCTCCGCATTCGCCGCGCGACCGATGCACTGGGCCGCTGCTCAGACTTCGACGCCGTTTGCCGCACATTGCGGGAGGCGCTCGAGCCGCTCGGCTTCGACGGCTTCGCCTTTCGAAGTTCCCGCGCCGAGATGCTGTCGGAATGGTCCGTCGCGCCTCTTCGCCGCTTCCCGGATGGCCGCCTTCAGTATGGATGGAACGGGTTCGGCCTCGGCATCACCGAACCGGGCTGGGAACTGGCCTTTGAGCTGCTGACGCGATCGGGAGAACGTTGGGGCGATTTCCGCCTGTTTCGCGAGGACAGCGACAAGCCATTGTTTTTCGATATGAACCTGCTGAACGGCCGATTCCGCGAGCGGTTGCTCGACGCCGCCGAGCGCGCCCTGGCCCAGTGCCCGCAGGCCTCGAACGCGCCCGCGTCGGAGCAGACGCACCTGGTGACCAGCGTCACCATCGCCCGCTGATTCCGCCCTGCCACCGCGCCCTGGGATTACTCGACCGGCAGAAGTTCGAACGCCGGATACTCTGCGGCGAGCGCCCCAAAGGCTTCCACGGGCGAGCCGGCCGGAATGGGAAAATAGCGCTGCACGGTGGACGTGAAACTGTCGAGATAGGCCTTCAGGATTTCCGGCTTTTCATCGTTCGGGATCGCCCGAAGCCGGAATCGTTGGCGGCTCGCTCCCTTCTTCAGAGAGATTTCCCCGGAAGCCTGCGCATTGCGCGCCCACTGCGTTTGCCCGCGTGGCGCGACCAGATACCGTTTGCCACGGAATTCCAGCAAATTGACCGGCGTCGAGTAGAGTCGGCCCGTCTTGCGGCCGCGGACCTCGAGCAGGTAGTTGTGGCGCAGACCGAACCCCAGTCCGACAAGAAGCCCAAACGCATGATTGAAGAACTTCTCGATGGAAGAAGGTTTACGGAAAGCAACGTTGGAGTTCATAGCGAGGAACCTTTCGTGTGAGGAACTCCGACCATCGGTGCCTTGCGGCCATTCCGGCCGGGTTGGCACGGATGGAGTGGTGCGGAAGGTGGGAGTCGAACCCACACGGCCTTGCGGCCACAGGATCCTAAGCCCTGTGCGTCTGCCAGTTCCGCCACTTCCGCGCCGGCTCCCGCCATTGTATGGGAAAAGGGTTTCCTCCACACGGACTCTCGCAAATTGAGAGCGTGCCGTGCACGGGCCCGGCGAATCATCGAAATATTTTAGGCTTGTCACTTGTTAACTGCCCGCCGCGCCGTCGCGTTGGCGGCATTGGCGGAATAGGTGGCGTGTTCGAGCTCCGCGACCGCTTGCGCCAACGTCATGCCCGGCGGATTCGCGTGGTAGTCCTCGTAGCGCTGGTTTTCCTGGACTCCGATGGTTTTGAAGAAGAGCGCCACGCCTTGCATGTTCACTTCCAACAGGCTCAGTCTCCAATGTCCCGAGCCGAGATCCACTTGCCTCACGTGGAACGTGCCGCCCTTGTCGAGGTGTCCTAGCAGTCCCCAGAAGAATTTGACTTCGCTTGTGAGGCGGCCCGCCATCTCCGCGAGGCGTTCCTGGCGGGGATCGACGAGAACATGCCCGGCCATGTGATGAAAGACCTGGGCTTCGCGCGTGGGGGGCTCGAACTTGGGATCGGGCTCGAAGTTCAGGCGAACCAGATTGCCTTCGGTGCTGTCGTACTGAAAGACGAAGGCATTCGGAAGCATGGCGAGAAGCTTCCTCTCCTTATCGCCGTCGTGGCGACGCGCCTTCGCGGCACTTCGCGCCTGGGCGGGGTTTTTGAGGAGCTTGCGCAGACGGGCCTCCTGGCTCTGCCGCTGGGAGGGAGTCAGCGGTTTGCCGTCGAGAGCGAGGAGCATACGCGCCGTGCCGTCCTTCGTCTCGTAGATTTCATACACCTTCGTGGTGCCGTCGTTCCTGTCGATCTCCCGGTATCTCCAATAGGTTTGATCGCCCTTTTGCGAACTCACCTCGTTCCGCACCATTTCCCGCACCAGTTCCTGGGCGCTGATTTTCTTTTCCACGGGGGATGCCGGCGTCTGTGTTTGTGCGGCGTGCAGCAGTCCCGCCTGCAACACAAGGGCGGCAAGGACGGCGATCCACGAACCGCCAACTTGTTTTTTGGGCTCCATGTTCATGATTTTCGGCACTCACCGGCGCTTGCTTGCGGAGCAGGCGCCAACCGGAACCTGCACTTCCATCCTACACCCATGATCCGCCCCACCGGACGCAGGCGCCGCCTGCCCACCAGTACTGTCGAGTATTTCCGTCTTAGGAAGGAGGGTGGATCGGTTTTCCCCGCGTCTTTCCCTATTCTGTGTTCGCGACGGGAGCGGTGCACAAAGACCGGGCGCAATTACTCAAGGAGGAAAGATGAACACCCTGCTTCGCCTGTGGAAAGAGGAACAAGGCCAGGATCTGGTGGAGTACGCATTGCTCGTCGTGCTCATCGCCATGGGAGCGCTCGCCGCGATGCGGACTCTCGCCAGCGCAATCAGCGATTCGTTTTCGAATGCTTCCGCAAACTTGACATCCGCCACCACCTAAATCGAGAAACTTCACGCCGGTTTTCGCAAGGGACTTGGACTTTCTGGTGGCCGCCCGGAGTCGGGCGGCGCGTCTCGAATGCGCCGCCAAGAAACCGCTCTATACCGGCATTACCTATTGTGTAATAACGTTGCGGCCGTAACGGTACAGGCCCTCGTTTTCCTCAGGGTTGGTTATAGGAAAGTTGGGTGGTTGTTATCTTCTCTTTCATTCTTTACTGTTGCTGCACAAGAGAGGTCCGCAAACACCCGCGGCGGGACTCGGAAGGGGAGAAGATTATGAAGCATTTGCTTCGCTTGTGGGAAGAAGAACAGGGGCAGGACCTGGTGGAGTACGCGCTGCTGGTCGTGTTGATCTCGCTCGGTGCCGTGGCCTCGATGAAGACGCTGGCTCAAGCAGTCAGCGATGCGTTCTCGAACGCAGGCGCTAACCTCACATCGGCCACGACCTAGGTCGGGATTCTCGTCTTGGTTCAGGTCGCAGGGCGTGACCCTTTTGATGACCGCCCGAAAGCCGGGCGGCGCATTCTAAATGCGCCGCCGTACTTTTCCTACGTGCACGAATCCAGCCCGGGCGGTTCTGGCCCGGGTTCGTCGATGCCGGCTCGAGGCGCCCGAAAGTTTCCACTGTTCCATCTGGTTTCGGCAGCTATAGTACTTGCCCCTGTTTAGGTTCTGGCAGCCTAAGGACGGCTTTGTGATTGTTATCACCTTCGATTTCCTCTAGGCTTGGGGCAGAACCGAGGCATGCGACACTCGCCGCGGACGGCCGAGGAGAATTTATGAAGTTCCTATGGAAAGAAGAAAACGGCCAGGACCTGATCGAGTACGCATTGCTCGTCATTCTCCTCGCCTTGGCCATTGTTGCCTCCATCCGGACGCTGGGAGTAGCGATCAGCGACGCGTTCTCGAACGCTTCCACGAACCTGACCCAGGCGGGTTCCACCTGATTCCTATCGCTCCCCCAGGGGTAACCGCAGTGGCGTGACTTCCCCAACGGCCGCCGGGAAACCGCGCGGCGCATGCCGGTTGTCGGCCGAATTCTCCCGCCCGCTGATCCGGCAATTGATCTGCCCCGGCGAGCGGGTTCGGATGCCTTTTTCGCCGGCCGCTCGCCCTTCCCCTTGTCAAGTTGCCAT
>OFHK01000362.1_pt1 | contig 14124 bp, 15 predicted proteins | sample 1521951 | NCBI WGS metagenome assembly OFHK01 (sample SAMEA2468436, study PRJEB22500) | soil metagenome | biome: Glassland; feature: Farmland; material: Clay | place: Australia | collected 2013-01-31 | depth 0.55 m
TGATGGTTGGCCTCGCCGCCAGCCATGACCTCGTCCTGATGTTCCTGTTCTTCGACCTCACTGCGGTCGCTTCGTAGTTCCTGATCGGCTTCGATCGGCAGCGCCGCGAGGCTCGGGGCGCTGCGATTCTCGCCCTGATCGTCACGACCGGCAGCGCCGGGCGGCTCGGCGCCGTTCGGGTTGTAGGCGGCCATGTTGCCGAGCCGGTTGAGCTTCTTGGCGACCACGGTCAGCTTCGGCGTCGCCTTCGCGAGCCGGCTCGACGCCTTGCCGAGGTCGCGGACCGGGCCCCTCGCCGTTCGCACGAACGGCCGGATCTCGCTCTTGATGACCGGCGTCGTCCTCACCGCCAGCCGCCTCGTCGTGGACGTCGTGGGGATCTAGGTTGCCGAACGCCAGATCCATTGCCGTCAGTCGGTGAGCGCCAGACCTGGCCGCAAGATTGGCGGGGTGAGACGGCGCAGGTTGCCGACCCGGTCGACCTGCGGCCGCCGGCCGCGATCCCCAATGCCTCTTCGGACATGCCGCGCTGCCCGGCGAGCGAGCCGCGCTACGCACCTCCGCAACGGATTGCGCCGGTCGAAGTCGAGCCGGTGCAAAGCGCGCCGGTGCTAGGCGCACACATGCGCTGGGTGCCCGGGCCGCCGGGGATCGACCGTTCGCAAGCCGATGCGCCGGCCGGCCGGCCGGGACGGGGGGGCGTGGCACCACCGCGCCCGAGTGGGGAGTCGCCTGCGTGCTCGTTCGGGGATTCGTCGCTCCGGTCGGGGACGGCGACGGACCGGGGCGATGGTCCCGATCGCGGGGGCGGGGCGGGTCGTTCGGATCTCGCCAACCCGTCCCAGCGGAGCCATGGTTCGAGCGGTGTAGTGGGCCATTCGCGGCGTGGGAGGTGGCGGGACATGCAGGACACCGATCTGTTGCTGTCGCTGGCGGAGATCGCCGGCGTGTTCGTGGGCTTCGGGGCCCTGATCGCCGTCCGAAGCGGCGGCCCGGGCCTTCCCTTTGAGGTCGCGCCGGTGCGGGGCGTGGTGATGGGCGGGATGATGGTCATTGTGGCCGCACTGGCGCCGCTGACCCTCGGCCGCTATGACCTGACCGACCACCAGGTCTTCGCGCTCAGCAGCGTGCTGGTTCTGGTCAGCTATGGCGGCCTCGCGCTCATCCACCGCCGGGCCCCCGAGTACAAGGCGGTCCCGGTGGCGCTCTCGGGGCGTTCGTGACGGTTCCCGGTCGGCCAGAACGGCGGCGAGCCGGGCGCCCGCGCCCCGCCCGCGGTGGCGACGGGGGGCCTGGTGCCCGCCCCCGGCGGGGGCAGCGGCCGTCCCGCCCGCGCCGGGCTCGCGACACCTGCGCCCAGCCCCGTTCCCCCGGGGGCTTGTCTGGTGCTGCGCGCCCCCGCCCGCCAGCCTCGCCGCACCCTCTACACCGAGATCGGCGTTGTCCTCGCGCTGGTGCTCATCCTGGTCTCGTGGGGCATGCTCGACACCACCCGGGTCACCTTGTCCCACGAGTTCGGCCAGGTGCAGCGCGAGGACGCACAGCTCACGCTCGCCCAGCCGGCCAGCGGGCCCTTCCTGGCAAGCCTTGCCCGCCTGCCCGGCGTCGCAGCGGCCGAACCCTCCACCCAGCTGCCGGTCACTCTCGGGTCAGGGCCCAGCAGCTACGCGACCACTCTCATCGGGCTGCGGACCGGCACCACCATGCACGGATTCCTCAAGCCCGGCGGAGGCACCGAGCACCTCCCCGCCAGCGGATTGCTGCTCGGCATCGCGCTACAGGACAAGCTCCACATCCGGGCCGGCAGCCGGGTCACGCTGCGGCTACCCAGTGGCCGCAGCGTGACCGCCACGGTCGGCGGGTTCGTCGACGAGCCCCTGGGCACCTACGCCTACGCCTCCCTCAGCCAGAGCCACGCCCTCGACCCCGCCGCCCAGCCCACAACCGTCCTGCTGCGCTGGACCCCCGGCGCCAACCGCGACCGCCTGCGCCGCTCGCTCGCCGCCCAGCCCGGCGTGATCGCCTACACCGACGCCCAGGCACTCAGGCAAACGGCTGACCGCTATATCAACCTGTTCTACGTCTTCATCGCCGTCATGCTCGTGTTCGGTGCCCTGCTCGCCTTCACCGTGCTCTTCGCCACCATGTCGGTCAACCTCACCGAACGCCGCACTGAAACCGCAGCCCTGCGCGTATCCGGCGTGCCACACCGGCGGCTCTCCCAGCTGATCACCACCGAGAACCTGCTCCTGGTCACCCTGGGAGTCGTGCCCGGCCTCGTCCTCGGCCGGCTGGCCACCACCGGATTCCTCGGCGCGTTCAACAGCGACCTCATGCGTTTCCACACCGATATCCGCGCCGCCACCTACGCGTTCTCCGCGGCAGCGGTCGTGACCGTGGCGCTCCTGGCCCAACTCCCAGGCCTGCGCGAACTCGCCCGGCTCGACCTCGCCGCCGTCGTCCGCGAACGCGCCGCCTGAGCCCCCAGGCACCAGCTGGTAAGACTTGCCGGGCTCACCGCCTCCGGCCAGCATCTGGTCAGCCAGGTTGCGGCCTGGCGGCAGCAAGAACTGGGGCGGATGCCCCAGCAGCTGACGGTCGCTGTCCAGGTCCCTGGCCGCGGTGTTTCCGGATGGCGGTCAGCGTCGCCTGCCGTACAGGTAGGTGGTGGCCGGGGCGAACACCGCTACCAGCGCCGCCGAGGCGAGGAGCACCCAGGCCACCTGCCCGGCCGCTGGCTGGCCGTCCATCAGGCCGCGTTCGGCGGTGACCAGATGGCTGACGGGGTTGACGTTGACGAAGGCCTGCAGCCAGCCCGGCATGGTCTGCGGCCGGACGAAGACGTTGCTGGCCAGGGTCAGCGGGAAGAGCACGACTGTGCCGACGCTCATGACCGCCTGCGGGGTGCGCATGAGCAGGCCGAGGGTGGTCCAGGCCCACGACAGGCTCAGTGCGAACAGCACGAGCAGGCCGATCCCGGCGAGCACGCTCAGGGCGCCGCCACCCGGGCGGTAGCCGATGGTCACCCCGAGCGCAACGACCAGGCTGGCGGCGAGCAGGTAACGGGCGAGGTCACCGAGGAGAGCTCCGGCGATAGGAGCCGGCCGCCAGATGGGAAGGGAGCGGAAACGGTCGGACACCCCTTTGGAGGCGTCGGCGCTGAGCCCGACCCCGGCGTACATGGTGACCAGCAGCACGGCCATGACGAGGGTGCCGGGGAGGATAAAACGCAGGTACCGGCCCGGCGAGCCGGCCAGGGCGCCGCCGAACAGGTACGTGAACATCAGCGTGAACACGATGGGGATGGCGATCACATCGAACAGTTGCTCGGGGACGTGCTTGATCTTCAGCAGGGCCCGCCAGCCGAACGCAGCCGAGGCTGACAGTGCGGTCGGAGGTGCCGGGCGCGAGCCCGGGCCGGGGCGGGAGCGGAGGGTCTCGCTGGAGGCGGCCGGGCCGGCGGTGACAGGGGTCATGACGCCATCTCCTGGGTGGTGTGGTTGCTGTGGCCGGTGAGGGTGAGGAACACCTCGTCGAGGCTCGGCTGGCCGAGGGCGAATTCACCGACGGCGATACCCGCGTGGGCAAACTCGGTCAGCACCGTGGCCACCCGTTCGCTCGCAGGCGGTGCGGATGGGCCTGCCGGGATCCTGGCCGTCAGCGCCGCCGGGTCAGTCCCTGCCTGGACGGCCACGTCGAGGCAGCGGCTCAGCATGCGCTCGGCGTCGGGCCTGCGCGCGGGGTCGGCCAGCCTGATACGGAGGGTTCCCGAGCCGACCGACGCTTTGAGCTCGCCCGTCGTTCCCTCGGCGATGACCATGCCCTGGTCGATCACGGCGATCCGGTCCGCTAGCTCGTCCGCCTCGTCCAGGTACTGAGTGGTCAGCAAGACAGTGGCACCGTCGGTGACGATCGAGCGGATGATGTCCCACACCTGGGCGCGGCTCACCGGGTCCAGACCGGTGGTCGGCTCGTCCAGGAAGAACAGGTCCGCACGGACGATGACGCTGGCGGCCAGGTCGAGGCGCCGGCGCATGCCGCCGGAGAAGACCTTGACCTGCCGGGAGGCGGACTTCTCCAGCCCGAAAGCCGCGAGGAGTTCCGCTGCGCGCTCCCTGGCGGCCCTGCGGGCCAGGCCGGCGAGCCGGCCGAGCAGCACCAGGTTCTCCCAACCGGTCAGGTCATCGTCCACCGTGGTGAACTGGCCGGTCAGGGCGACCCGGCGACGCACAGCGGCGGCCTGCCTGACCACGTCGTGCCCCAGCACCCTCGCGCTGCCGCTGTCGGGAACGAGCAGGGTCGCCAGGATCCGCACGGTTGTGGTCTTGCCCGCGCCATTGCGCCCGAGCAGGCCGTAAACAGTGCCGGGCGCAACCTCCAGGTCAATGCCGGCCACGGCCTGTGTCGTGCCGAAACGCTTCGCCAGTCCCGTGGCCTCGACGGCCAGGGCAGGGCTGCCCGAGGGCGGGCGATGAACAGTGCGCACAGCCATTCCCCTCTACCGGTGGTATCTCATACAGTGGTGTCAAGAGTAAGTTATCCCTTACAGGGTTGTCAAGGTTAAGGAGGCTGCGGCGAACAGGTCATCACAGCCGCAGGCCAGGCAGCGGCGGCAGCGGGCCGACGCCGCGCAGAACGTCAGCGCGATCCTGCAGGCGGCAACCGAGGTCCTGAGCACTCAGCCCGAAGCGAGCGTCGAGGACATCGCCAGGGCTGCCGGGCTCAGCCGGCAGACCGTCTACGCCCACTTCCCGTCACGCGAAGCGCTGCTTAACGCTGTCGCCGACCGCGCAACCGCCGAGGCGGTTGCGGTCTTTGAGGCCGCCGGGCTCGACGAGGCGCCGCCAGCCCAGGCGCTGATCAGACTGCTCAACGCCGGCTGGACGGTGAGCGCCCGCTACCCCTTCCTCTGGCACCTGCCTGCGGTGAGCACGGATGAAGACGTGGACCGGCACGGCCCGGTCCTGGAGCGGCTGCTCGGCGTCATCAGACGCGGGCAGGAAAGCGGCGATTTCGACCGGACCCTCTCCCCCGGCTGGCTCCTCGCCGCCGGCCTGGCCATCGGGCGCACCGCCGAAGAGGAAGTCAAAGCCGGCCGGATGACCATCGAGGACGCCACACATGCCGCCCACCACAGCATCCTTCGCCTCATCGGCGTGCACGACCCTGCCCCGCGTTGACCGCGACGCGGAAGCGTCCCCTGACTGCCCGGGTGACCCTCGGCGCACGCCGGCCCGCATCAGGTGAAGGTCGCATGGCGGTAGAAGACGATCGCGGTGGGCACGGTGACGGCGAGCAGGCCCACGAGCCAGGCAGCCGCCCCGGCGGCGGCCGAGGTAGTGGGGCCACCCAGGCATAGGACGCGCAGCACGCCGACCACCACCGTGATGGGGTTGGCCTTCGCGAAACCCTGCAGCCATCCGGGCATGGTCGCGACCGGCACCAGGGTGGAGCTGGTGAACACCAGGATGATCAGCGGGAACAGCCCGGCCAGCCCGGCCGATTCGGGGTCGCGGACCGCGAGCCCGAACAGCAGGTTGAGCCACGAGAAAACCACACCGGTTGCCACCGCGAAAGCTACGGCTGCTACGGCGGCGGCTGGGCCGGCGTGGAACCGGAACCCGATGGCGGACCCGACGGCGATCATCAGCCCTACCACGAACAGGTTGCGGAGCGCATCGGCCGCGACACGGCCGGCCAGGACCGCGATGCCGGTGATGGGCAGGGACCGGAACCGGTCGATCATACCGGTGGCCAGGTCCTCGGCGATGGCCACACCGGTCTGGGACGCCCCGAATCCGATCGCCAGGACGAGAACCCCCGGGAGCAGGTAGTCGATGTAGTGGGTGACCCCGGGCACGTGGACCGCACCGCCGAACGCGTAGGTGAACAGCAGTACGAACAGCACCGGCTGGACGGTCGCGAAGACGATGAGGGTGGGAACCCGCATCAGCCGCCGCAGGTTCCGCCCGGTGATGGTGCCGGTGCTCGTGAGCAGTGAACCCGGCCGGGCCGGCCGCGCGGCAGCGCCCGTGGTGCCCGCGTTCACGGCGCACTTCCCGGTCCGCGTCCCGGCTGAGCCGGGGTGGTGAGCGGGCCATGAGTCTCATGCTGTGGTGCCGCGCCGCTTGCAGGCTGCCCGGTCAGGGCCAGGAACACCTCTTCCAGGGTGGGTCGGCGCAGCGTGAGATCGGCGACCCGCAGGCCGCAAGCGGCCAGCCGGTCAGCCACCCCCGGAAGGATCGCCGGCCCGTCGGCGACGGGGAGAACGACCCGGCCGACGGCCTCGTCGATGGCCGTCTGCCCGGTGCCGAGCGACGCCAGTGCGTCCGCCAGCCGCCGGGGATCCTCGCCCGGCACCGCGTGCAGTTCCAGCCGGTCTCCCCCGGCCTGGGCCTTGAGCTGGTCAGGCGTGCCGCTCGCGGTGACCCGGCCGTGGTCGATGATCACGATCGCTCCAGCGAGCCGTTCGGCTTCTTCGACGTACTGCGTGGTCAGCAGCAGGCTGGTGCCCTGGACGGCCAGTTCGCTGAGCAGCTGCCACAGGGCGGCGCGCCCGTGGGGGTCCAGGCCGGTTGTCGGCTCGTCCAGGAATAGCACCGGGGGCGCTGCCAGCAGGCTGGCGGCGACATCGAGGCGGCGGCGCATCCCCCCGGAGTACGTCCTTGCCAGGCGGTCTGCGGCCGCGGCCAGGCCGAGCTGGTCCGCCAGTTCCCCGGCGCGATGGCGGGCCCCCCGCCGGCCGAGCCCATAGAGCCGGCCGATCATGGTGAGGTTCTCCCGGCCGGTCAGGAACGGGTCCACCGCCGCATACTGGCCCGACAGGCCGATCAGCCGCCGAACCGCCCCAGGGTGCTCGGCCACGTCGAACCCGGCGACGATTGCCCGCCCCCGGTCCGGCCTGAGCAGTGTGGCCAGGATCCGGACCATGGTCGTCTTTCCCGCACCGTTGGGGCCGAGCACCCCGAGCACGCCACCCTCGGGCAGCTCCACGTCCACGCTGTCAAGGGCGAGCACCGGCCCGAAACGCTTGCCCAGCCCTTCAGCCATGATCGCAGCTTCTGCCATCCAGAGCCTCCTCCCTCACCTTCGCCACAGCCGCCAGGCGCTGTACTAGGTAGGATAACTACCTATACGCTCCTTGGGTAGCATATCTACTTATGAAGACGGACGCGCAGGCGCTCAAGGGCCACCTGGACATGCTGCTGCTGGCCAGCCTGGAGGACGGCCCCCGGCATGGGTACGCGGTCAAGGAGGCGCTCCGCCAGGGCAGCGGCGCCCGGTTCGACCTGCCCACCGGCACCATCTACCCGGCTCTTCGCCGGCTGGAGGCGGCCGGCCTGGTCAAGGGCACCTGGTCGGTGACCGGTGGGCGACGCCGCCGCACCTACGAGCTCACCACCGCCGGGCGCCGCCGCCTGGCCGGCGACCGGGCCGCCTGGCGCGGCTTCGCCTCCGCCGTGACCGCGATCCTGGAGCCAGCGCCATGAGCAGCCCGCTGATCGACGAGTGCCTGGCCGGCCTGCATCACCGGCTCCCCGCCGCCATCGCCGACGAGGCGGCCGACGGCCTGATCGAGGCGTACGAGCACCACCTCGCCGCCGGGGCCAGCGAACAGGCAGCCGCCCGTGCCGCCCTGGCCGAGTTCGGCGAACTCACGATGGTGGTCGGTGAATTCACCCGGCAGGCCCCCGGCCGCCGGACCTCCCGCCTTCTGCTGGCGACCGGGCCTGTCATCGGCGCCTGCTGGGCTACGGCTCTCATCCTGAGCCACTTCTGGGCCTGGCCCGTGCCGGACGCCGGCCGGCTCACCTTCGGCTCCGTGCTGATGCTCACGATCGCCACCCTGGCCATCGCCGCCACCAGCCAGCACAGCTACCGGCGGACCAGGCTCACCGCTCTCGCCGGCCCTGCCCTCATCATCCTGGACACCACGGCGATCACCGCCGTCCTGCTCGCAGCCCCCGCTCTCACCTGGGCACTGCGGATCGCCATCGCCGCCAGCCTGACCAGGATCGCACTCACCCTCGCGTCGCTGCCTCGCATCGCCGCCCGCTGACCGGAAAAACCGCCCGCGCCGGATGAACCCGCGCTACTGCGCTTCCGGAGCAGCGGGACCTCCGGTATGCCTGGGGAGGGGTGGCGGGCGGGACCAGGCCGGGTTCAGTGGCCGGATGGGACCCGTGACCTGTATTGCCGGGCCATCGGGCCTGTTCACCTCGTATTCTCTTGATCCGGCAGCCGCCACCGGGGTTGAATCATTATGTGCTGACTTCAGTAGCGACTGATGAGTTGCTGCGGGCGCTGGCCGACCCGCTGCGGGCGCGCATCGTCGAGCTGCTCGCCGGCGAGCAGTTGTGCACGTGCCATCTGGTGGAGCTGACCGGCGCGCGGCAGACCAACATCTCCAACCACCTGCGGGTGCTGCGCGAAGCCGGGCTGGTGGATCCGCAGCCCGCCGGCCGGTACACCTTCTACCGGCTGCGCCCGGAAGCGCTCACCGCGCTCGCCGGGCACTATGCGGCCCTGGCCGACCGTGCTCGCGACGCTGCCCAGCTCCGCAGGCCCTGCACATGAGTGGTACCGCCTGGTCCAGCAAATGGGAGGTCATGTACAGATGAACGCCCCTCACCGCTCCGCGCCTGCGGCCCCGGCTGAGGACACCCGTGTGGTGGGCAGGCTGTCGAGGGTGGACCGGTTCCTGCCGGTGTGGATCGGCCTGGCGATGGTGGCCGGACTGGTGCTGGGGCGGCTGGTCCCGGGCCTTGGCGGTGCGCTCAACAGCGTGGCGATCCACGGCACGAGCCTGCCGATCGCCCTTGGGCTGCTGGCGATGATGTACCCGGTGCTGGCAAAGGTCCGCTACCGGGAGATCGGGCGGATCACGGCCGACCGCCGGATGATGGCCACCTCCCTGATCCTGAACTGGATCGTCGGCCCCGCGGTGATGTTCGCGCTGGCGTGGCTGCTGCTGCCCGACCTGCCCGCCTACCGCACCGGGGTGATCCTGGTGGGGCTGGCCCGCTGCATCGCCATGGTGCTGATCTGGACCGACCTGGCCTGCGGTGACCGGGAGATGGCCGCGGTGCTGGTTGCCCTCAACGCGGTCTTCCAGGTCCTCGCCTACGCCCTGCTCGGGGTGTTCTATCTCAACGTGCTGCCAGGCTGGCTCGGCCTGCCTGCCCAGAGCCTGCACGTGTCGGCCGCCGAGATCGCCGTCACCGTGGCGGTGTTCCTCGGCATCCCGCTGGCCGCCGGGTACCTCACCCGCACCCTCGGGGAGCGGGCGCGCGGCCAGGAATGGTATGAGACGAAGCTGCTGCCCCGCATCGCCCCGATCGCCCTGTACGGGCTGCTGTTCACTGTCGTCGTTCTGTTCGCCCTGCAGGGAAAGACCATCACCTCCCAGCCGGTGAACGTCGTACGGATCGCGCTGCCACTGCTCGCCTACTTCGTGATCATGTGGTCCGGCGGGCTCGTCATCGCCCGCCGGCTCCGCCTCACCTACCCCCGTACCGTGTCGCTGGCGTTCTCCGCCGCCAGCAACGACTTCGAACTGGCCATCGCAGTCGCCATCGGGGTGTTCGGGGTGACCTCCGGGCAGGCCCTCGCCGGCGTCGTCGGCCCGCTCATCGAGGTCCCTGTCATGGTCGCACTCGTCTACGTCGCGCTCTGGCTGCGCCACCGGATCACCTGGCCACCAGCCGGCCAGGACGACCGCCGCACCGCAAACCGCCACCACCAGCAAGGAGATGCGATGACCGGGCTCCCCGAGGTCATGTTCGTCTGCGTGCACAACGCCGGCCGCTCCCAGATGGCCGCCGCCCTGCTCGACCACCACGCCGCCGGGAAGATCGCCGTCCGCTCCGCCGGGTCGGCACCCGCCGACACCATCAACCCGGCCGTGGTCACGGTGATGGCCGAACTCGGCATCGACCTGTCGGCAGAGTCTCCCAAGCCGCTGACCACCGAGGCCGTGCAAGCCAGCGACGTGGTGATCACCATGGGCTGCGGCGACGCCTGCCCCGTCTTCCCCGGCAAGCGCTACCTCGACTGGGCCGTCGACGACCCCGCCGGGCAGGACACCGCGACCGTGCGCCGCATCCGCGACGACATCGACGCCCGCGTCCTGACCCTCATCGCCGAACTCCTCCCCGGCGCCCAGGAGATCGCGCCACGCTCAGCCGCAGGCCGGTAAGGCGCCGCCCCGAGGTGGGGGCGGTTGCGGGGTCGTCGAGTTCCCAGTCCTCATAGTGCTTGCCGGGCAGCAGCGGGCAGGCGCCGCCACACCCCATCGTGACCACCACCTCAGCGGCCTGCACGAATTCGCCAGTCCATGGTTTCGAGAACTCTGCGGTGATGTCGATGCCCACCTCGGCCATCGCGGCCACGGCGGCCACGGCGGCCGGGTTCACCTGGGCTACCGGTTCGGAACCAGCGGACCAGGCGATTGCCTGGTTGCCGGCCAGGTGAGTGAACCAGCCCAGTGCCATCTGGGAACGCCCGGCATTGTGGACACACAGGAACAGCACGGCCGGGACTGTGCCAGCGGCGCGGCTTTCACCTGGACCGCGTCCCAGGGGCTGCCCAGTGGCGGCGTGTAGGACAGGTCGAGATCGCTGAGGCCCTCGACGGTCATCGCGTGGAAGATCGCTGCCGCCGCGATATCGATCCGTTTGGCGATTCCGGCGTGCTTGTGCCCGAACAGCTGCACCCCCAGCAGCCGCCCGGTGGCGCGGTCGCCGGTGAACCGCGTCTGGATGCGGTGGCTGCCGGGGTAGTAGGCCTTGTGGTCGTCAGCCTCGGAGGTGATGGTGACCGGATCGAACCCGGCCGCGCGGGCCTCATCGTCACGCAGCCCCGTGCGCGCCGCCGCCTGGTCGAAGATCTTCACGACCTGGGTGCCCAGGCTGCCGGCAAACTCCCGGTTCCCGCCGAGCGCGTTCTCACCGGCGACCCGGCCCTGCTTGTGGGCGGTGGTACCAAGCGGCAGGTAGGTCTCACCCAGTAGCCGGTGGTGGGTGATGGCACAGTCCACGGCGGCGAGCAGGTCCGGGACCCCGGTCCGCATCGCCGTGTCAACGGCGATGCGGACCGGGCGCCCAGCTTGGCCCCGGCAGCAACCGCCAGTTGCGTGTCGGGCCGGACCCCGGCGACGACCAGGACCATGTCAGCCTGCCGCTAGATCGCCTCGCCGCTGGCTGGCGCTGCTTGTTCGAGGGTGTGCATGTCCATGGTGGCGGCCCAAGCGCCAGCTTCGCGTAGCGCCTCATCCGGCGCGTGGGGGACGATCACCTCAGCTGCCTCGGCCGCGGTGATGCGCGGGTAGAGCGCCTTGACAAACCCGACCGCCAGCACACCGCCGATGATCTGGGCGGCGATAAAGGCCGGCGCCGACGATGGGGCGATACCCGCGAACGTATCGGAGAACATGCGCCCGACGGTGATCGCCGGGTTGGCGAAACTCGTCGACGACGTGAAGAAGTAAGCAGCGCCGATATAGGCACCGACCGCGGCCGGGGCGGTGCGGGCCCGGCCGGTGCGGGCCCGCGCGAAAATCACGAGCAGAAGCCCTGAAGTGGCGATGACCTCGGACAGGAAATGCGCACCCGACGCCCGCTGCTTGGCAGAGATGGATATCGCGGGGGTGTTGAACATCAGGTTCGCGGCCACCGCCCCGGCCACACACCCTGCCACCTGAGCGGGCAGATAGGCAGCGGCGTCCCGCCTCCGCAGCCCCCCGAAGGCGGCGTCGGCGAACGACACCACCGGGTTGAAATGGCCGCCTGACACAGGGCCGAACATCAAGATGATCGCGAACAGCCCGGCCGCGGTCGCCGCCGCATTCTCCAGCAGTTCCAGGCCGGTCTCACCAGGCGACAGCCGCTGGGCGGCGATGCCCGAGCCGACCACTGTCGCGGCCAGGAACGCGCTGCCCACCAGTTCGGCGAACAGCCGCCGCCACAGCGCCCCCTCATTCACCGTGCCGCCCGGCGGCGGGGTCAGGGTGAGTGGGCCACCCTGGTGGTTCGGGGCACGCGCGGCAATGCGGCATGGCAGCCATCCGGTAGATTGACTGGAATCGATATGAACAGTATTCGAAATCACATCGACGGGTGTCAATGGGAGGGCTGATGGCGGCGGTACGCGGCAGGACGCAGATTCCCCTGACCGCCAGCGGCAGCGATGCGCTGTGCGGGCCCTCGCTCACCGGCGTGCCCCTGACCGACGGTGACGCCACCGCCCTGGCATCGGCCCTGGCCGCCCTGGCCGACCCGGTCAGGCTGCGCCTGCTGTCCATCCTGGCCGCCGAGGGTGAAGTGTGCAGCTGCCACCTTCAGGAACCCCTCGGCAAGAGCCAGCCCACCATCTCCCACCACACCCGGGTCCTCGCCCAGGCAGGCCTCATTGAAGGCGACAAGCGGGGGAAGTGGACCTGGTGGCGGATCGTGCCCGAACGCCTCGCCGCCCTCCGCCAGGCACTCGGCGGCACATAGCTCCCCGCATTCGCGGCTGGCCGTGGCTCCCGGGAGACCCGCCCGGGCCGGTTCCGCGTGGTCGGCGCGCACCGCGCCATGATTCAGAACAGCGGCCCGCGGGCCCGGCGGAGCATGGCGCGGTGACGCAGGTAGTCCGACAGCAGCACCCCGGTCGGTGCGGAGTACGGCACCATCCGCCCCCGCCTGGTCTTGGTGGTCTCCGCGCGGACCCGCAGCATCCGGTGCGCCCGATCCAGATCGTCAGTGCGCAGTGAGCACAGCTCCTCCCGCCGCAGCGCCGCGTCATAAGCCAGCGCGAGCATCACCCGGTTGCGGACCGGCTCACCCCGGAACACCTCAAGTATCCGGAGCCACTCCGCCTAGCCGGGGATCCATGGCAGCTTGACCAGGCCGCTGGTGGCGCGGATGGTCAAGCTCCCGGGCGAACACCCCGACCTGAGCGCGAGTCGCGGCCACGGGGTCGATGCCGTCCCGCTCGCAGACCTGCAGGTACTCAGCCAGGCCGCGGGCATACGCGTCGATCGTCCGCGGCGCACGGCCCAGATCAGCCCAGATCCGCAGCCACCCAGCCGCGCGCTCGTGCCGGGCCAGAACCGGCCACTTCTCCTCAATCCCCGCTCCCGTGCCCACCCGGACCCCCGTCCCCGTCAGCAGCTCAGGGCGACCCTATCCGGCCTGACCATCTCCAGATGATGACACGCAGAGTGATTCCACGTAACTAATACGTAAACGCGGCGCAAGGTGAATGCACGGTCGTTTGGAAGAAATCGCACGCCAGCATCGTGCAGGCCTGGGTGACAGGCGGCCAGGACTCCCTCGGCCCACCTGATGGCCTGATCGGCCAGCGGGGCGACCGGCAGCCGCCCCTGGACGGCTCCGACCCGCAGGCGATCGCAGATCTGGTCCAGGTGACGGATCCTGAGAAGGGGCGGCCTGGCGTTGTCGGCAGCGACCCGATGGGCAGTCACCAGCTGATCATCGAGGCGAAGTTCTGGGCGGTTCTGACGGCGAAGCAGCCTGGTGGGTACCTGACGATGTTGAGTCCTGGCAAGCCACGTGGGTGCTGCGTCACACAAAACCAGGTGTGCACGAAACCCGGGATGCTCCATCTTGCCGCGGCGGCGGGCGATGGCCTGGTAGCTGCTGGCGAACTGTGGAGGCCGTTTGGCCGTCTGCGCCGCCTCGCACAAGATCCAGCGGACCCATACCGAGCCCTGCTTGGAGATGTGCCCGTGGCGGATGGTGCGGCCGCTGCCGCGGACGGTGGGAGTGAGCCCAGCCCAGGCCGTCAGCTTGCGCGCCAACCCGAACCGGCTGGCATCGCCGGTCTCGGCCAGGATGACCAGCGCGGTGAACGGCCGGCATCCGGCAGCTGGGTAAGGAGCCTGACCCGCGGGCCGCCCGCCCTTCGCCCGCTGGCGCAGCTCCCAGTCAAGCCGGCCGATCGGCTGCTGCAGGGCATCGATCAGCCGTCCTCGATCACCTCCCGGGAGGCAGCAGGCAGCTCCAGCGAAGCGAGCCTCCCGGCCCCGGCCCCTCCAGCAGCCCGCCGGCCGGCCATGGCCGAGGCCCGCCCGGTCGGCGGGGACCCCGTGGCGCCGCCGCGCCCGCCCCCCCCGACGCG
>OFHK01000366.1_pt1 | contig 14027 bp, 11 predicted proteins | sample 1521951 | NCBI WGS metagenome assembly OFHK01 (sample SAMEA2468436, study PRJEB22500) | soil metagenome | biome: Glassland; feature: Farmland; material: Clay | place: Australia | collected 2013-01-31 | depth 0.55 m
GCGGACCCGGCGCCGCAGCAGGCTGTGGATCGCCTCGGCGGTGCCGTCCTTCTCCCACGCGGCGTAATAGCCGTAAACGCTCTTGTATGGCGGGAAATCGTGCGGCAGCAAGTGCCAGGCGCACCCGGCGCGGGTCACGTACAAGATCGCGTTGACGATCTCCCGCAGCTCGTGCACCGGGTCGGCGAGCCCGAGCCCGGCCGCCGTGCGCTCGGCCCGCCAGGCTGACAGGACCGGCTCGATCAGGGCCCAGCGGGCATCCGACAGGTCGGTGGCATATGGCAGTCGTTCGGTCACAACGCCGAGCAATAGCACGAGATAGCGCCAGACTGCGGGACGTCGTAAGCAAAGATTCACTTTACGTAACCGGAACCAGGACACAACTAGACGAGACGCCCTCTCAGTGCATCGAGCCTGGCGAGTTTCATTCGTTCGGCGATGACCGCCTCGATCACGCCCTCGGCACCCTCGTCCCCGGGCCACTGCCCGGCCGCTGCGGCGCGGGCGATCGGCACCGGCCAGGCGCCTGCCGCCACCTCCTCTGAAAGCTCGCCCATCGAGTCGTGCAGGCCGGGGTTGTAAGCCTCGTAGGCCACGAGAGCCGCCAGCCAGGCGTACCGGATGGCGCTCTGCTCGCCTGGGGTGGGGCGGGGCGGTTCCTGCGCCCTGACTGTCTGCCGGGCTGCCCGCAGCCGAGCCAGCTCCGCCCCGCTGCGCCCCACCGCCTGGTCCCGCCAGGCCGCCGACCGGCACTTGTCCGAGCAGTGGTAGGGAGTCCTGCCGATCGCTCGCCTGGTGACCGGTCCGCCGCATCCCAGGCACGGCCATGGCCATGTCGCTGTCACATGCCTTCCGTGCCCGTAACGGCAGGTACCGAGTACGACGCTCGCTGCACCACCTGCGGTGACATTCCAGATGGGAGTCCGCAACGGGGTGAGATCCACCGCACCTTCTGCCGCATGAAAATGGCCTGATACCGACACGGCGGAATCACAAGCCGGAGCGTCTGACCGCAAGCTCGGCGCTGGCCTCGCGCTCGACCCCGACTTTTGACCATGGAGCTAGGAGTCAGGCCAGTATCCTCCAATTCGTGACGCCCCAAGCACAGTCCGGTGAGGACGACTATCTGGCCCGCGAGGCGAAGGCGCGTGTCCAGATCGACAAGCAGCTTGGCGCCGCGGGGTGGGCGGTACAGAGCCAGAAGGATCTGAACCTCAGTGCCGGGCCTGGCGTGGCCGTGCGCGAGTTCACCCTGGAGAAGCCGCACGGCCGTGTGGACTACCTCCTGTTCGTGAATGGCCAGCCCGCCGGGGTGATCGAGGCCAAGCCGGAAGGCACACCGCTGGTCGAGGTGGAGCACCAGTCCGGCAAGTACGTGGAAGGGCTCCCTGACTGGATGCAGCCACCCGTCTACCCGCTGCCGTTCATCTACGAGTCCACGGGGTCCGAGACGCGGTTCACCAACGGCTACGACCCGGAGGCACGCAGCCGACGCGTGTTCACCTTCCACCGACCCGAGACACTGGCCGAGTGGCTGCGGCAGATCAGCGAGAACTCGGACCTGCCGACGTTCCGCGCACGGCTGAAGGCCATGCCTCCGCTGGATGAACGGGGGCTGTGGGGTAAGCAGGCGCTGGCGATCCGCAACCTGGAGCAGTCCCTCGCGTTCGGGCATCCCCGGTCGCTGATCCAGATGGCGACCGGGTCGGGGAAGACGTTCACCGCCGCGACGGCGTGCTACCGGCTGATCAAGCATGCGGGCGCCAAGCGGATCTTGTTCCTGGTGGACCGGTCGAACCTGGGCAAGCAGGCCAAGCTGGAGTTCGACAAGTTCACGATCCAGGAGACCCAGCGGAAGTTCCCGGCCGAGTACAACGTCCAGCACCTGACCCACAACACCGTGGACGCCACGTCACGAGTGTGCATCTCCACGGTTCAGCGGATCTTCTCCATCCTCAGGGGCGAGGCTGACCTGGATCAGGAGGTGGACGAGCACTCGATCTACGAGCTGCCGGTGGCGGAGCCGGTGGAGGTCGCCTATAACGCGGACCTGCCGCCCGAGGCGTTCGATGTGATCATCATCGATGAGTGCCACCGCTCCATCTATGGGTTGTGGCGCCAGGTGCTGGAGTACTTCGACGCCCACCTGATCGGCCTCACGGCTACCCCGACCAAGCAGACGTTCGGGTTCTTCCGCCAGAACCTGGTGATGGAGTACTCCCACGACGAGGCGGTCACCGACGGCGTGAACGTGGACTTCACCGTCTACAAGATCGAAACCAAGATCACCAAGGGCGGGTCCACGATCGAGGCTGGTGAGTTCGCCGGGTACCGCGACCGCCAGACCCGCAAGGTCCGGTGGGAGGCCACCGATGAGCCCATCAACTACACAGCCGGGCAGCTCGACCGCGCCGTGGTGGCCCAGGACCAGATCCGCACGGTCATCCAGACCTTTAGGGACAAGCTGTTCACCGAGTTGTTCCCCGGCCGCAAGACCGTCCCCAAGACGCTGATCTTCGCCAAGGACGACTCCCACGCCGACGATGTCGTTCAGATCGTCCGCGAGGTGTTCGGCAAGGGCAACCAGTTCGCTACCAAGATCACGTACCGCACGCATGACGGCAAGCCCGAGGACCTGCTGCAGGCGTTCCGGAACTCGATGTACCCCCGGATCGTAGTCACGGTGGACATGATCGCCACCGGCACCGACGTCAAGCCGCTGGAGTGCTTGCTGTTCATGCGCACCGTCAAGAGCCGGACCTACTTTGAGCAGATGGTCGGGCGAGGGGTGCGGGTCATTGATGACACCGAGTTCCAGTCCGTCACCGACGACGCCAAGCGCAAGGACGGGTTCCTGGTGGTGGACGCGGTCGGTGTCATGGACTCCCCGCTGGCCGAGACCGTGCAGCCACTGGAACGCAAGCCCACCGAGAGCTTGCAGGAATTGTTCAAGAAGGTGGCTTTCGGCAGCAAGGACCCGCAGGTCGCGTCCTCCATCGCGGGCCGCTTGGCCCGCCTAGACAAGCACCTAACCAAGGACGACCGGGAGATGCTAACCGGCCTAGCGGGAGGCACCGACCTGGGCACAATTGCCCGCCGTCTGGTAGACGCCCTCGATCCCGACCAGCAGGCCGCCGCCACCGTGATAGCGGGCAAGTCCGTCGATGACCCGGACGCTGTCGCCGCGACGGCCAGTGCCATGCTCACCCAGGCACTGGAGCCACTGGCCACCAACCCCGAGTTGCGCAACGCCATCCTGGACGTCCGCAAGTCCTATGAGCAGACCATCGATGAGGTGTCCCAGGACGAGGTGATCTTCGCCGGGCACTCGGAGGAGGCCCGCGAGAGAGCCTCCGTCATGGTGGAGTCCTTCCGGGCCTACATCGAGGAGCACAAGGACGACATCCGCGCCCTGCAGGTGCTTTACAGCCGCCCGCACAAGGAACGACTGACCTTCAGCGAGGTCAAGGAGCTAGCCAGGGCCATCGAGCGCCCTCCGCGCCAGTGGACGCCGGAGGCCCTCTGGCGAGCCTACGAGGTACTGGATCAGTCGAAGGTGCGCGGTTCAGGTGGCAGGATGCTGACCGACATCGTCTCGCTGGTGCGGTACGCCCTGGACCTGGACGTCGAGCTTGTCCCGTTTCATGACCAAGTGGAGGAACGGTTCGTGGCCTGGCTGGCTGCCCAGGAACAGGAGGGGGTCTCGTTCTCGGTGGAGCAGATGCAGTGGCTGACCTGGATGAAGGAAAACATAGCCGGGGAACTCGGCATCGAGTCTGAGTCTTTCGAGTACACCCCGTTCGTGGAACACGGCGGCATCGGCAAGGCCACCCAAGTCTTTGGTGAGCGGCTGACGCCGCTGATGAACGAGCTTTCCGAGGTGCTTGCCGCGTGAGCGAACTGCCAACTGGATGGGCCTGGACAGAGCTTGATGAAGTCTGCACTTCGATTACCGATGGAGACCACCAGCCTCCGCCTCAGGTTCCGGCTGGAATCCCTTTCCTGGTCATCGGGAATATCCGCGAGCAGCGTCTCAACTTTACGAATTGCAGATATGTATCACCAGAGTATTTTGAATCTCTAAAACCAATACGGCGGCCACGGAGAGGTGATGTTCTCTACTCGCTAGTTGGATCGTACGGGATTCCCGTCCTAGTCAAAGATGACGCTCCTTTCTGTGTTCAACGTCACATTGGTATTTTGCGACCCTCACCAGAAATTAGCGCTGCATTCCTGGCTTTTATATTGAGCAGCCATGAGATTTTCGATCAAGCGACTCGATATGCAACTGGGACAGCCCAGCTAACCGTCCCGCTCTCTGGCCTAAGGCGAATCCGGATACCACTGCCTCCCTGCATGGAACAGGATCGGATTGTCGCCGCCATCGAGGAGCAGCTCTCACGGCTTGATGCCGGAGTCGCGGCGCTGGAACGGGTGCGGCTGAACCTCAAGCGCATGCGTGCAGCAGCCCTAGCTGAGCTTGAGACTTCTGCAGCACGAGCCGCTCCATTTAGATCGCTGGCAGAAATCACCGAGTTCATAGTCGATGGCGACCACAATCCACCAAGAAGGACTGTGCCAGGAATCCCTTACCTGACCGCCAAGCATGTGAAGCGTGGCCAGATCTCCGTCAAAGGTGCCACCTACATTTCTCAAGAAGATTTCACAAGAATTAGCCGTCGATACATCCCCCGAGCCGGGGATGTTCTGGTGACATGTGTGGGAACCTTGGGCGAGATCGCCATCGTCCCAGAGGGCCTGACGTTCGCGGCTGATCGCAATCTCGCAGCAATGAGGCCCGGCTCGGCTGTCCGGCCACGCTATCTCGAAGCAGTTCTGCGATCTCCCCGCCAGCAGAGGGTGCTTACGGCAGGTTCTGGCTCAACCGCGCAGCCACATCTGTATCTACGGGACCTACGGAACTTGATAGTCCCCCTTCCAAGCATCGAGGACCAAGAAGAACTACTGGTCAGGCTTGACGAGCAGTTGTCCATAGCAGATCGGCTTGAGGCTGAGATAGAGGCCAGCATGCAGAGGACGCATGGTCTACGGCTATCCGTCCTGGCCGCAGCATTCTCCGGCAAGCTCGTCCCCCAAGACCCCACCGACGAGCCCGGCTCAGTCCTCCTGGAACGGATCGCTGCAGAGCGAGCGTCATCCAACGGCCACAAAACCAGGCGTGGCCGCAAGCCCCGAGTCCGGGGGGAAGAGGTCACGGCATGAGTGACAGCGCGACCATCGTCCAGAAGCTCTGGAACTATTGCCATGTCCTGCGGGATGACGGCCTCTCCTACCAGGACTACATCGAGCAATTGACGTTCCTGCTCTTCCTGAAGATGGCCCACGAGCAGACCCAGCCACCGTTCAGCCGTCCTGCGATCGTCCGCAAGGGCCTGGACTGGCCGTCCCTTGAGCGCCGCGACGGCGACGACCTGGATCTCCACTACCGCCACATCCTGGCCGAACTCGGCAGGCAGCCAGGCACCCTCGGCGTGATCTTCCGCAAGGCGCAGAACAAGATCCAGGACCCTGCGAAGTTGAAGCGACTGGTCTCGGACCTGATCGGCCGCGAGCAGTGGATGACGTTGGACGCCGATGTGAAGGGCGATGCTTACGAGGGACTGCTCGCCAAGAACGCCGAGGACGTCAAGTCGGGGGCAGGGCAGTACTTCACGCCGCGCCCGCTGGTCAAGGCGATCGTGGACGTGATGCGGCCCACGGCGTCCATGCGAGTGTGCGACCCGGCTGCCGGAACCGGTGGTTTCCTCCTGGCCGCACATGAGCGGATGAAGTCGGCTGCCCTGGACCCGGACGTGAAGAGGTTCCTGCGGGATCAGGCGCTGCGGGGCTGGGAGATCGTTGATGCCACCGCCCGGCTTTGCGCTATGAACCTGCTGCTGCACGGGATCGGCGCACCGGAGAGCCCCAGCCTGGTCACGGTGGACGATTCCCTGCGGTCCACCCCCTCTGAGCACTTCGAGATGGTGCTGACGAATCCGCCGTTCGGCCGGAAGTCCTCCTACAAGGTCATCAACGCCCAGGGCGAGACCGAGGTGGAGGAGATGAGCTACCTGCGGGAGGACTTCTGGGCGACCACCTCCAACAAACAGCTCAACTTCCTCCAGCACGTTCGATCACTCCTGAAGATCAACGGACGGGCCGCGATCGTCGTCCCCGACAACGTGCTGTTCGAGGGCGGCGCGGGCGAGACCGTGCGCAGGCGGTTGCTGGACCAGTGCGACGTTCACACCCTGCTGCGGCTGCCCACCGGGATCTTCTACGCGGGCGGCGTCAAGGCGAATGTGCTGTTCTTCGACCGCAAGCCGCCCTCAGAGACCCCGTGGACGCAGAAGCTGTGGATCTACGACTTCCGCACCAATCAGAACTTCACCCTGAAGACCCGTGCTCTCGTGCGCGCCGACCTTGACGACTTCGTGGCGTCCTACAGCCCGGATGACCGGCATCAGCGCACCGAGACGGAGCGATTCAGGGCCTTCACCTACGACGAGCTGGTCTCCAGGGACAAGGCTTCCCTCGATATCTTCTGGCTCCGCGACGAGTCGCTGGAGGACACCGGGAACCTGCCAGCGCCAGATGTGATCGCGGCGGAGATCGTCGAGGACCTGCAGGCGGCCCTGGAACAGTTCGCCGCGATCGCTTCATCCCTGGGAGCCGCAGACGCCGCTGACGCTGCGGACGCCGCGACGGCAATCTGACGGACGGAGCAGCAACGGTGGCTATCCCGGACTTCCAGTCGATGATGCGGCCTGTGCTGGATGCGCACGCCGATGGCGGACCTCACGCCGCAGCGGAGGTCCGCGATCAGGTCGCCGCAGCCCTCGGCGTGACCGAGGACGACCGGAAGGTCATGCTCCCAAGCGGAGGCCAGCCGCTCTTCTCCAACAGGGTTGCCTGGGCAGTGACCCACTTGGCGCAGGCGGCACTCCTGGAGCGCCCTGCTCGAGGGATCACCCAGATCACGGATCGCGGCCAGCAGGTCCTCCGAGACCACCCGCAGCGCGTTGACATGGGCATCCTGGGAGGGTTCCCCGAGTACGTGGAGTTCCGAAACCGGACCCGCGAACGCAAGGGCAAGCAGGCGGCCAGGTCTGCTGAGGCTGGGCCAGGCGACGCCTCACCCCGTGAGGCGATCAACGATCTCATCGATGACTCGCATTCTGCGGTCGCTGCCGACCTGCTGGCGCGTGTCATCAAGCAGCCGCCCGAGTTCCTGGAGCAACTCGTGCTCACGTTGCTCAACCGGATGGGCTACGGCGGGCTGGAGGCACCGGCAGAGCATCTGGGCGGACCTGGCGACCAAGGGCTCGACGGCCTGATCCGACTAGACAAGCTCGGTCTTGACGTTGTCTACGTCCAGGCCAAGCGATACACCGACCGGCATGTGGGCAGGCCCGAGATCCAGGCGTTCGTAGGTGCCTTGCACGGTGCCCAAGCGAGCCGGGGGGTCTTCATCACTACGACCCGGTTCAGCGCGGAGGCCAAAGACTACGCCGACCGCGTGAACGCCCGACTGGTGCTCATCGACGGACCCGAGCTGGCCAACCTCATGATCGAGCACAATTGCGGCGTGGTGGTCGAGGAGACGTTCACCCTCAAGCAGGTAGACGAGAACTTCTTCGGGGACCTCTAGCTGACCGCGCAGCGATCACGTCGGTCGCGGTCATCGGGCACCGCCTTGACCCCGGCCGTCCAGCAGGGCGAGGATCGGCCTGGCGAAGAAGCCGTCGTGACTGGGCAGGAAGCGCCTGGATGTGATGGGAGCGCCCACCCACATGCCGCGGTGGACCTCGATCGCGGCCTTGGCGATCCTCCAGGCGTCCATGGGGCCGAACCGATCGATGAAGCTCGCGAAGATCTCCTCGGCCCCGGGCACCGGGAGCTGCGGGCCGGTGAGCCGCTCGGCCCCGCCGACGACGTAGGCCGCCATCTGCGATGCGCTCATGGTCAAGCCCTCCTGTGGGGGGTGCGGGATGGACTGGCGGCTGGCCAGCTCGGGGCGGGACGGCGGTGCCTCCGCCCGCCCTTGGCCGGTGACGGCCGCCTGACGCCCGCCGTGCAGGGCGTCCCTCGCTGCGATGTCGGCGAGGTACTGGGCGGCGTATGCGCGCCGCAGGCAGCCAAGGCAGACATGGAAGCCCGGATCGTGCCGCCACTCGGGCCACAGCTCGACCACGGCGTCCGGGTCAGGCACGAGCAGGCCGCGGCAGGAGTCACAGACCACGAGGCCGTCGTTGCAGAGGCTCATGGCGCACCTGCCAGCGCGCCGAGGCGGGCATCTGCCGAAAACGCGCATGATGCGGGGCCATCTGCGGGTGTTCCAGGGAGCATAAGGCAGCTGACGCCCGGCTGGCCCTCCGGAGGGTTAGGTTGCACAGGTTGCACATGCGCAACCAAATCTTTTCCTGTCTGTACGCGCGAGATGTTTGGCAGAGACTGTGCAACCTGTGCAACCTCGCGGTCTTCGTGCTGGTCAGCCTCGGTGCGGAACCGGACGCGGGTCCAGACGTACGTCTGCTTAGGGGCCGCCTTCTGGATGCCGAATGAGCCATCCAGGGGCCTGCGGGAGACGTTCGCCAGCGCTGCGGTCCGCCGCCTCTCCACCCCGTGCCGCGTGGTCTCCTGGTGCTCTGCGAACCGTGGGGTGAACGTCTCCCGCGACCACTGTTCGTGGCCGTTGCCCTTGAGCCATAGGTTGAACGTCTCGGTCATTTCCTCGGCCAGGATGCATGGCGCGGAGGCGCCGTCTGCGCCAGGGTCCGCGATCAGCCGCTCGGTCCAGAACCCGAGAATCCGGTCGGCCGTAATCCGCCACTGGAGCGTGTCGGCGGCGATCTTCTCAGTCGGCGTGAGCGCGTCGGCGGGGTCTGCGTACCAGCGCAGCGAGCCCTCTACCGCCCACGTGACTATGGCGTCATGCTGGCCCCCGGTCCCCTCTTGGACCCGGAGCTTGATCGTCGGGTCGCCTATCCGGTCTGTGGGACGGACGCACTCGCCGGCACTCTTGCGGTACGAGTACGGGAACTTCAGCAGCACTAGTCGCCGCCAGGTACCGTGGTCGGTTTCGGAGACCACGGGCACGTAGTTGGTGGTGACGAACAAGCTGTGGCTAGCGGCGAAGGTGACGTTGTCCTTGTGCACGTGACGGGCCTTGATGTGGCTCACGTCCATGATCCGCTTGAGCGCGGTCACGTCGAGCGAGCGGCCTTCGGACAGTTCCTCGCCGATGAGCAGACGCTGCCCGCGCAGGTCGGCCCGTTCTGTCGAGTGCTCGGACCGGCCTGGCCGGTCGGTGGCGACGAGCTTGGGCGAGGCAACGTCCGCGTAGTCGCCGAGCGCCGGTACCAGGCCGTCGGTGGTCAGCAGTGTCTTGCCGTTCTCTCCGCCACCTTGCAGGACGGGCATAACGCCGTCCGGGCGTTCGGTGCCCGGTGATGGCCTGCCCGATGCGATTCTGGTACCAGGCGCGCTCATCGGGCGCCAGGGCCTGAAGTGCCTTGTCCCAGTCGGGGTGCCTGTACCCGGGCCGGTAGCGGCCACGGGTGATCTTCGTCATCAGCAGGGCTGGGTCGTGGTCCCGCAGCTCTCCGGTGCGCAGCTCCACGACGCCGTTGGCGCAGTTCAACAGATCGGGGTGCGCGTCGAACTCAGCAGCCTCGCGCAGGACGTAGCCTGCGGCCAGGGCGACGACGCCCCGGACGTGCGCGGCGTCCAGGTGCTTTAGCCACGCGCCGTTCTTGGCCGCGATCTCCCCCTGGGAGGACTCGGCGACGAACTGCCGGTACTCGCTGAGCAGCCACTCGTTGGCCACGTTCTGGAGTTCCTCGTCGGTCGCGGACGCCCAGCGGCCTCCGCGCCAGCCTAGCGGGCCCAGCCCCGGAACCCGGTGGTAGCGGCCCGTGAGTACCTCGGCGGCGAACTGCTCGGCCAGGTGCGCGTCGGTGATCTCCTCGGCATCCGCGTCGGCGTTAGCCTCCACGGCTGGCCTCCTCAGCTCAAACTGGCGGGGGTTCTCCATGCCCTTGTTCCATCCACTCTGGAAGGTTGCGTACGTCTCGCCAGCGCCCAGCCCGGCCGCCGTCGCGGCGTCGTGCAGTGCGTTCCAGGCTTCCTCTTCGGCCAGCAGCCCAGCGCCGCCGAGGGTGCCCAGGTTGAACGCGGCCCTGTTGAGGGTGTCGTTCCGCTCGCCTGGCGCGGCGTCCCTGACCCTGGCTGCCTCGTTCCGCAGCGCCTTCCCCGCGTAGCTCCGCATCTCGGGGGACTCGGCGGCCGGGGCGTAGCCGGAGCTAGCTGCCGCCGCTGTCCGGCCGCCGTCGCGCAGCCTGTTCAGCAGCCACGCGGGAGCCTCGGCAGGCTCGACGTCCTGGGCCGGATTCAGCTCGTAGGCACCCTTGGCGCTGACCGATGGCGGGGCCACGACGTACCCGCGCTCGCCCTTGACGTCCAGGCCCTTGCCCATGCGCTTGCGCACGGAGTTGCGCACGTCGAAGCCCGGGTGCCGCCAGATGTAGTGCGTGCCGCCCGACCCGGTGTGGTGGACCCGCGTCTCGGGCAGGTCGCCGTGCTTACGCTCCAGATACGCCAAGGTCTCTCGGCCGTCCTCGCCGCCCTTGATGTCCACGTCCAGCACCCAGATGCCGGACCCGGCCCCGGTGAGGATGCCGATGTTGGCGCGCGGGAACCACTCCTGGGCGATGCCCTGCGGCTCCGGCCGCCACCAGTGGGCCACCTCGTCCGGGTCCGAGGTGGCCACATCCGGCCAATCGTCGTGGATGGGGTGCTTGCCTTCGGACTCGCACTCCACGCCTCTTGGGCAGTTGCTGCACAGCCCCTCGTCGGTGACGTGGCGGAGCGGGATGACGCGCCAGCCCCTGCGGGCGTAGCTGACGGCTGCCTCCTGTAGCTCCTTCCGGCGCTCGTCATCGGCTGGGCTGAGATTCCCGGCGCTGATGTTGGGAAGCTGTCGCACCTGGTTACCCAGGCCGGGAGCGAGGACACCCTGGATGGTGTCAGCGGTGATCATGTGCTGGTCCTGTTTGGGGATGGTCGGCGCGGAGACGTGACGCCCATAGCCCGCAGGCTGGCCCGCAGCGCAACGCTCGGCCGCCCGGCTGGTGGAAGTACGACGCGCAGTTCGCGCCAGCGGCGGCGCTCGCCATCGGGCAGCGGCTCGATGTGGCAGTCCATCAGCGCCGCGAGGCCGCGACGGGCCAGGGCGACGACCGGGAGTCGGGCAGTCATCGCCAGGCGGACTTCCCGGGCGATGCCTGGGCCGACGTAGCCCCTGAGGCTCGTGACCACCACCAGCCCGGCCGAGGAGCCGATCACGTACGCAGCGCGGGCCTGGTATTCCTGGTCTGAGGCGAACGTGGTGCGGTAGCTGGCCAGTTCGACGCCCGGCAGCTCGCATCGGATGGCGTGGAGGAGTCCGGGCCACGCGGGGGGCAGCTCCGGCCGGACACCCACGTAGGCGACGGGCTGCCGTGAGGGCAGACAGCGGGCCATGGCCGTGACGTGGGTGTGCCCGGTTGTCACCGCCGGGTGTTACCCTGCTAGCGGCGTTGTTGTTCGTGCTGGTGGCGCGATCATCGCTGGGGCGGCCCCTGGTCGGGCCGCCTCTTCGGGTCTCTAGGGCCGCGCCACCGCGCTCATGAGCGCCCATTGCCGGTACTCGCCAGCCCCTTGCGAGCGGCCCTCTCGGCGTCCATCCAGGCGTTGACCTCGGACAGTCGGTAGCGGACATGGCGAGCGCCGACCTTCACGTAATCCGGGCCTCCGCCGCGTGAGCGCCACTGCTCCAGCGTGGTCTCGGGGACTCCGCCGACCCCAAGCGCGGCGCGATCACCGTGCAGGAGTACGGAGAGACCAAGTTCATGCCCGCGATGCTGCACCTGCGGCCCAATTCGGCGGAGACCTACGCATCGCACCTGAAGAACCACGTCTACCCGCACCTGGGCGCACGGCGCATCGGCACCATCACCAAGACCGACGTGCAGTCGTTCGTTACCGCGGTCTCGGCCAAGCTCGCGCCGTCCACGACGGAGACCGTCTACGCGGTCCTGCGCGCCATGATGCAGGCCGCCGTCACCGATGATCCCCAGGTGATCGCGGTCAACCCCTGCAACCGGATCAGGCTGCCGCAGGTGCCCAAGCGCGTCATCGAGCCGATGCCAGCCGATGCGGTCATGGCACTGCACCGGGCGATCAGCCCCCGCTAACGGGTCGCCGTGGCGCTCGGCGCTGGCCTCGGCCTGCGCGAGGGAGAGGCGTTCGGCCTGGTGGTCCCGCGAGTGGACTTCCTGCGCCGCAAGGTCCACGTGCTGACCCAGGCGCAGCGCGGCCAGCTCGGGCCGCCCACCCGGGCTCAGCGTGGCCTGAACGAACGTGCCCTGGCCGGGTCGCCCGGCCGCCAGACCTTTGGTCTCCAGCTCCCGGTAGGCCTTGAGAACCGTGTTCGGGTTGATGGCAAGGGCGGCGACCACGTCCCTTACTTTCGGCAACTGATCGCCGGGCTTGAGGTACCCGAGCCGCAGCCCATGCTCGACCTGGTGCACAAGCTGCTGATACGTCGGTACGCCCAAGGCCGGATCGAGCCGGAACTCGATCGGGCTGTTACCCTTATCTATTGTCATAAGACAAGATTACAAAGGGCCACGAGCCTGTCAAGCGCGACCGACCGAGGCAAGCCACCAGCGCCGCCCTCCTGGCCGGCCTCCGGGCTGGCCGGCCTCCGGGCTGGGTGTGAGTTAGCTGGAAGGGTAAGCGTCACGGGCGGCGGGTTTGCCTACCAGTTGCGGTTTCCCTTCGCCCTGGCCGCGCAGCTGTGCGGGGCTACTCTCCGGCGGCGAGGACGTCGAGGACCTGCTCGCCGTACCTGGCCAGCTTGGCCTCGCCGACGCCGTTGATCGTCGCGAGATCGTCCAAAGACGACGGCGACCGCGCGGCGATCTGCCGGAGTGTCGCGTCGTGGAAGATCACGTACGCGGGTACGCCCTGCTCCCTGGCCGCCCCGGCGCGCCAGGCGCGGAGCCGCTCGAACACGCCAGCAGCCTCGGCCGGCAGCTCGGCATGATGCTCATGCTGATGCTCACCAGCAAGGGCGTCGCCGGCGTCTCGCGCGCCGCGTTCATCATCCTGCTCGCCACCGCCGACCAGTTCGGCCTGCCCCACGGCCCCATCCTTCTTCTGCTCGGCATCGATCAACTCATGGACATGGGGCGCACCACCATTAACGTCGTCGGCAATTGCCTCGCCTCCGCGGTAGTCGCGCGCTGGGAAGGGGAGTTCGCGAAGGAGAAGCCGGCCGAAGAGCCGGCACCCGCCATCGCGCAGTGAAGGTTGCACGTCGCGCATCAGAGCTGCCAGAAGGGAAAAAGCCGGGCCTAGAGAAGTCCTTCCACGCTCAAATATTGCCGGCCGCTTTCGGCGAGCGCGCCAACGATCACCACCCTTCATTTCAGGCCGTCGAGCGATTTCGGCAGCAGCCTTCCTGGCCTGCCGGGCCACGAATGAATCGGGGAACGTGCGGAGAAAACCAGGAACGACTAAGCTAACGGGCTTCTCCCGGCGCGATCGGCGGTCGGAATCCGATTAGGCGGTGTTGATGTCCACAAAGCAACAGACGCAGACGGAATTGGTGGCGGCGCTGGGCCGATGGGACATCACCGCGCTCGTCGTCAACACGGTCATTGGCGGCGGCATCTTCGGCCTGCCGATGATCATCACCGGCCTGCTCGGCATCGCCAGCCCCATTGGCTACATCATCGCCGCAGCGGGCATCGGCGTCATCGTTCTCTGCTTCGCCGAGGTCAGCGCCCAATTTCGCTCCGCGGGAGGGCCTTACATCTACGCGCGCCAGGCCTTCGGCCCGTTCATCGGTCTGCAAGTCGGCTGGATTACCTGGCTCATGCGCGTTTCGGCGGCCCGTGCCAGCGCGACTCTCTTCGTCATGTACCTCGCGGCGATCTGTGCTCCGGCCCGGTCGCCCGAGATGAGCTGGGTTATCATCA
>OFHK01000367.1_pt1 | contig 14012 bp, 9 predicted proteins | sample 1521951 | NCBI WGS metagenome assembly OFHK01 (sample SAMEA2468436, study PRJEB22500) | soil metagenome | biome: Glassland; feature: Farmland; material: Clay | place: Australia | collected 2013-01-31 | depth 0.55 m
CTTCTTCTCCAACGCGATCGACACGCGATCGAACGGTGTGGATGTCGTGGTGAACTACGACGTGACGTTAGTTTCGAGCAGCGTGCTTCGGGTCACGTCGGGATACAACCACAACATCGTCAAGGTCACCGAGGTCGACGCGACGCCGGACAAGCTCAGTGCGTTTCAGGAAAGCCTGTTCGGCCGGGCGGAGCGGATGCGCATCGAGCGCGGTGGCGGCATCACCGGGTTGCCGCCGATTCCGCTCACCATCCTGCGCATGCTGATGCGGCAGTCGCCGCGCGTGGTGCGGCGGCGCGAAATCGAGCAGGAGGTGTGGGGCGACTCGCCGCCCGACAGCGACGCATTGCGCGCCCACATGCACCTGCTGCGCAACGCCATCGACAAGCCGTTTGAAAAGCCGCTGTTGCGCACCGTGCGCGGCACCGGTTATCAAATAGCCGATCCGGATGAGGTTTAAGCACGGTCTACGCTATCGCGTAGCGCTGTCATTCGCCCTGTTCGGCGGACTGGTCAGCGTGCTGCTTGCCATCGGCCTCTATATCGCCTCCCACGACCTGGAAGAGCGTCTCATCGATCAGACGCTCAATTCCGAGTTGCAGGATTATATCGCCCGTCACGAGCGTAACCCCACGTCGATTCCTCAGGCCACCGCCACCATTCGCAGCTATGTGCGTGGCCCCGGCGGCCTCGCGGCAAACCTGCCTCCGTCGCTGGCGTCGCTGCAACCCGGCACCCAGCATGTGGAGCTCAAAGGCACCCCCTATCGCGCCATCGTCGCCGATCGCGGCAACCTGCGTTATTACGTTCTGTTCAGCGAGGTGATGCTGCAGCGGCGCGAACGCAGCTTCATGGCGTTCCTCGCCACCGGCGTGGTGGTGATGTCGGTGTTGGCGGCGGCCGTCGGGCTGTGGCTGACCGGCCGGGTGATCGCCCCTGTGACGCAGCTCGCCGAGCGGGTTCGCGGCCTCAATCCGGAGCTGCGGACCGAGCCGCTGGTGAGCTTCTATCCGGACGATGAGGTGGGCGAGCTGGCGGCCAGCTTCGACCACTACCTGGAGCGGTTGCAGGATTTCATCGAGCGCGAACGCGCCTTCACCGGCGACGTCAGTCATGAGTTGCGCACCCCGCTGGCGATCATCGCCGGGGCGGCGGAGGTGCTGTTGGGCGATCCCAACCTGACCGATTCTGCGCGCGAGCGGATCAAGCGTATAGCGCGCGCCTCGAGCGAGATGACCGAACTGACTTCGGCCCTGCTGGGACTGGCGCGCGAGACCGAAGGCGCGATGCCGCCCGGTGGCGCCTGTTCGGTGGAGGAGGTGCTGCGCGATGTGGTGGATAAGCTGTCGGTGTTGCTGCAGAAGAAGCCGGTGGCCGTCGAGCTTGATATCCGGGCGCGGCCGCAGTTGCAGGTGGAGAAGGCCATGTTGGCCATTGTGCTCGGCAATATCGTGCGCAATGCCTTCTCTTTCACCGAGCGTGGAAGCATCCGCATCCAGTTGGCCGCCGACAGTGTCTGCGTCGAGGATACCGGCAGCGGAATCCGTCCGGAAGAGATCAAGCGCGTATTCCAGCGCTACTACCGCGGCAGCGGCAGCGCCGGGGCAGGCATCGGCCTGTCGTTGGTTAAGCGCATCTGCGACCGCTATCGGTGGAACGTGAGCCTGGCCAGTACCGAGGGTAGCGGCACCCTGATCCGACTCGACTTCACCCCGCTGGTATCGAGCCACAATCAGGATATCCTGCCTGTTTCGCTCGATGACTAGAATTTATCTCAAAAATATAAAGGCGATGAATCGACCATGGGGACCACAGCTAACCGAGGTCCAATGTCCTGACTACCCCTTGTGCACCCGTGTTCCCCGTGGTTGATACTGTTGTTTTGAATGTTGAGGTGGCTCGTAGTGCGAGACCTCAAACCCACAGCATTGCCCCCATTTCGAATCGATGACCGAGCAGTTCATGGTGGGGATAGGCGCGCAGTTTGTAATATTGCATCCCCGGCAGCAGCGGGCGCATATCGAGGTGATAGAGGGTATCGCCGTTGCTGTCGATCCCCTGATAGCCGAGGGTGGAAGTGGCGCTGGTGATGAATTCACCCGCTTCGTTTTCGGTGCCGATCAGGCACTCGACGATGATATCTTCCGGTTGCAGGCCGTTTAGCTGCAGCGTCACCTCGATGGGGAGGGCTTCCCCGGAGTAGATCTGTTTCTGCACGTTGTCGTTGCGTACGATCTTCACCTGCGGCCAGGCTCTCTGGATTCGTTTCTTCCACGCCGCCAGCTCGGCCGCGCACTGCGCACCGTCGGCGGCAAACAGTTTGTGTTGGCGCCGTGCCGGGCCGTAATAGTCGCGGATGTAATCCATTACCATGCGTTGTGCGTTGAAGCTCGGTATCAGCGAGCTCATGGATACCTTGGATTTATTGACCCAGCCGGTGGAGTAGCCGTGGCCGTTGCGTTCGTAGTACAGGGGCGCCACGTGGTATTCGAGCAGGTCGAGCAGCTCGTTCGATTCCTCCTGGGCGCGGAAGGTCGCATCGTATTGCGGACCGTGCGGCGTGATCGCCCAGCCGTTGTCGCCGTTGTAGCCCTCGCCCCACCAGCCGTCGGTAATGCTGAGATTGATGACGCCGTTGATGCCGGCCTTCTGTCCCGATGTGCCGCTGGCCTCCAGCGGGTATTCGGGATTGTTCAGCCAGACGTCGACACCGGTGACCAGTTTGCGCGCCAGCTCCATGTCATAGTCTTCCAACAGAATGATGCGCCCTTCGAATTCGGGGCGGCGCGAATAGTCATAGATGATCTTGATCAGCTGTTGCCCCGGTTGGTCGTGCGGGTGGGCCTTGCCGGCAAACAGGATGATCACCGGCCGTTCGGGATTGTTCACTATCCGAGCCAGTCGCTCCGGGTTGGCGAACAGCAGGGTGGCGCGCTTGTAGGTGGCGAAGCGGCGCGCGAAGCCGACGGTAAGGATGTCGGTTTCGGTCGGACGCAGGTGACGCACCAAACGCTCCATCTGCGATTCGCTGACGCCGTTGCGCCGGTGCATCAGGGTGGCGCGATTGCGCGCCTCTTCCAACAGCTGCGATTTGAGCGTTTGCCGCAGGCTCCAGAAGGTGTGGTCGGGAATCGCCTCGATCTGTTCCCAGTACTGCCCATTGAGCAGTTCATTGCGCCAGCCGCCGCCGAGCTGAGCGTCCAGAGGGTTGATGCATTGGCGCGCCACGAAGATCGAGACGTGCATGACGTTGGTGACGTAGCCGATGGGGTTTTCCTGCGCCGGAGTCTGTGGCCAGATGTAGGACTCCATCTGTGCGGCGACGCTGCCGTGAATACGGCTGACGCCGTTGTGGAAGCGCGAGCCGTTCAGACCCAACGCCGTCTGGTTGAATCCCTGTGGATTGGACGGCGAGGCACCGAGGGCAAGGAAGCGCTCTTCACTGGTGTTGAGTTCCTGCAGGTAACCGCCGAAATACTCGCGCATCAGGTGATGGGGGAATATGTCATGGCCTGCCGGGACCGGCGTGTGGGTGGTGAACACGGTACCTGCGGCGACCAGTTCCAACGCACTGTCGAAATCCAACCCGGCCGCCACCTTTTCGCGGATCCGTTCCAGTATCTGAAAGGCGGGGTGGCCCTCGTTGATGTGCCATACCGTCGGCGTGATCTCCAGCGCGCGCAGGGCGCGTACACCGCCGATACCGAGAACCATCTCCTGTTGGATACGGGTGTGAATGTCGCCGCCATACAACTGGTAGGTGATGGAACGGTCGTTTTCCTGATTGCTGGGCAGGTCGGAATCGAGCAGGTAGAGGCGGATATGGCCGGCCTTCGCTTCCCATACCTTGAGATCGACCCGCCGGTGCGGCAGATCGACAAACACGTGGACCTCTGCACCGTGTTCGTCCAGGGCGGGGCAGACCGGCAGGTCGCGGAAATCGACCGGCTTATAGTGGGCGATCTGGTAACCGTTGCCGTCGATGGTTTGGTCGAAATAACCCTGACGGTAGAGCAGGCCTACGGCAACGAACGGCAGTCCCAGGTCGCTGGCGGCCTTGCAGTGATCGCCGGCGAGGATGCCGAGGCCGCCGGAGTAGATGGGGAAACTCTCGTGCAGGCCGAACTCGGCGCAGAAATAGGCAACCAAATCCTTGCGCGGGTCCAGGTAGGGCTCGATTTCGCTCTTCGCCTCCTCCTGTAGGTAGAGATCGTAGGAGGAAAGCACCCGGTTATAGTCCTGGACATAGATCCGATCCTGCGCCGCCTTCTCCAGCTTCTCCTGGGCGACCTGACGCAGGAACACCTTGGGATTGTGACCGCAGTGCTCCCACAGCACCATGTCGAGGCGCCGAAACAGTCCGCGTACTTGGCGGTCCCAGCTGTAATAGAGATCGTTAGCCAGTTCGGAGAGACGGGAGAGGCGCTGCGGAATCCTTGGCTGTACTTCCAATGAATAGCGTGTGCCGGGCATGAGACCAGACCTTGTATTTCCCAGGTGGCGGTGTCCAGTATAACCCCATCATTCCGGGGTTGGGTCAACACTGACCATAGCCGAGGCTGGTTAACGCTATGTGACGCTTTCTTCCAGCGCCGTGATCGCAGTGTAGGCGGCGGCAAAAGGGCGGTCGCTGCTGGTAATGTGCACCATCAGCCAGTCGCGCAGGGCGTGGATGCTCTTGGCGTCGAGGATGGAGTCGCCGTTCTCGATCTGATGGACGAAGCTGCGCAGTTCCGCCAGCAGCATATGGTGTTCGTCACGATGGGCGGCAAGATCGAGGTAGTCGATGGTCTCCATCAACTCCTCCTCGTGGCGGAAATGCACCACGGTATGCTGATAGAGGTGTCCCAACAACTCCAGCATGTCGTCGTGGGCCTCCGCCCCAATGTCGGAGCTGCTCAGCGCTGCAAGCCGGTTGAGCAAGTCGACCAGTTCCCGATGCTGCTCGTCGACCGACGGGATGCCGAGTTCAAGGGCGTCGCCCCATATGATAAATGCGGACATGGTCTCCCCCTCTTGGTTAACCATGTACTCATAGTAGGAGCCGCGATCCGATACGTCATCCTGCGCCCGGCTCCGGATTTGCGGAATCGGTCCCGAAATTGATCCAGCACAGGAAATCGTCATCCGCATACGACAAAGGCGGCCGTCAGGTCGCCTTTGTCACGGTGCTGCCCGGCGATCACAGGCGCTCGATCTTCGCCTTCTGTTCACTGAGTTGCGCCAGCGCCGTTTGCAGCTCCGCCAAGCGGTTGTGCTCCCGCTGCACCAGTTCCGGCGGCGCCTTGGCGGTGAAGCTGTCATTGCCCAGTTTGGCCTGCACCCGCTCGATGTCCTTCTCCAGCTTGCCGAGTTCGCGCCCCAGGCGTGCCAGCTCCGCTTCCTTATCGATGAGCCCGGCCATCGGCACCAGCACTTTCATCTCTCCCACAAGCGCGGTGGCTGACTCCGGTGCTTCTACCTCGGAACCGAGGAAGTCTACGGATTCAAGTCTCGCCAATGCCACACTGAATGTTGCGGTTTCTTCATAACGCGCGCGATCTTGCTCACTGAAGTTCTGTAGCAAGATGGGTAGTTTCTTGCTCGGGGCGATGTTCATGCCGGAGCGGATCTTGCGCACGCCGACGATGAAGTCCATCACCCACTGCATCTCGCCCTCGGCCGCCGCATCGGCGGGGAAATCGCCTGCCTGCGGATAGGGCTGGCGCATGATCGTTGACAAAGGCGCATCACTCCCCTCACCCCCGGCCCCTCTCCCTGAGGGAGAGGGGAGGGTACCGGCCAGCGGCGCCACGCGCTGCCAGATCTCCTCGGTGATGTAGGGCATGATGGGATGGGCCAGGCGCAGCAGCGCCTCCAGCACCTGCACCAGGGTGCGGCGGGTGCCGCGCTCCTGCGCCGCGCCCGGCGTCCTGCCTCCCGCGGCACTAGCACTTCCCTGTGCGTCGGCCTCGGTCGCGTTGCCGCTGGTGAACGTTTCGCCGGGAGCGAAACGTGGCGACTGTAAGTCGCCCGAAGGGCTCGCGCCGTGGATGGTGCGAGTCAACACCGGCTTGGACAGCTCCAGGTACCAGTCGCAGTACTCGTTCCAGGTGAAGTCGTAGATGGCCTGGGCGGCGAGGTCGAAGCGGTAGCCGGCGATGGCCTCGTTCGCCGTGGCCACGGTGCGCTGCAGGCGCGACAGGATCCAGCGGTCGGCGAGCGATAATTCGAGTGCATCGCCTTCCTGGCCGCAGTCCTTCTCTTCGGTATTCATCAGCACGTAGCGCGCGGCGTTCCACAGCTTGTTGCAGAAGTTGCGGTAGCCCTCGATGCGGCCGGTATCGAAATTGATGTCGCGGCCGGTGGAGGCGAGCGAGGCGAAGGTGAAGCGCAGGGCATCGGTGCCGTAGGGCTTGATGCCGTCGGGGAATTCGGCGCGGGTCTGCTTCTCGATCTTCTTGGCCATCTCCGGCTGCATCAGGCCGGAGGTACGCTTCTGCACCAGCGTCTCCAGCTCGATGCCGTCGATGAGGTCGATGGGGTCGAGCACGTTGCCTTTGGACTTGGACATCTTCTGGCCGTGCGCATCGCGCACCAGACCGTGGATGTAGACCTCGCGGAACGGCACGTCGCCCATGAACTTCAGGCCCATCATGATCATGCGGGCGACCCAGAAGAAGATGATGTCGAAGCCGGTGACCAGCACGCTGGTCGGGTAGAAGGTCTTCAGCGCGGCGCTCTGCTGCGGCCAGCCCAGGGTGGAGAAGGGCCACAGGGCGGAGGAGAACCAGGTGTCGAGCACGTCCTCGTCCTGGCGCAGCTTCACCTCGAAGCCGAGCTTGTGCGTATCGCGCACCTCGGCCTCGTCGCGGCCGACGTAGACGTTGCCTTCCTGGTCGTACCAGGCGGGGATGCGGTGGCCCCACCAGATCTGGCGGCTGATGCACCAGTCCTCGATCTTGTGCATCCAGTCGAAGTAGGTGTTCTTCCAGTTGTCGGGCACGAAGCGGATGCGGCCCTCCTCGACCACCTTGATCGCCTCTTCGGCCAACGGGCCGACCTTGACGTACCACTGGTCGGTGAGCAGCGGCTCGATGACGCTGTGCGAGCGGTCGCCGCGCGGCACCATCAGCTTGTGGTCGTCGATCTTCTCGACCAGTTCCAGTTCCTTCAGGTCGCGCACGATCTGGTCGCGCGCCTCGTAGCGGCCGAGGCCGCGGTACTGCTCCGGCGCCTCGTCGTTGATCTTCGCGTCGATGGTGAAGACGTTGATCTGCGGCAGTTGGTGGCGCTGGCCGACGGCGTAGTCGTTGAAGTCGTGGGCCGGGGTGATCTTGACGCAGCCGGTGCCGAATTCGGGGTCGACGTAGTCGTCGGCGATGATCGGGATCTCGCGGCCCACCAGCGGCAGGGTGAGGGTCTTGCCGACCAAGTGTTTGTAGCGTTCATCCTCGGGATTCACCGCCACCGCGCTGTCGCCCAGCATGGTCTCGGGACGGGTAGTGGCGACCACCAGGTGACCGCTGCCGTCGCTGAGGGGATAGCGCAGGTGCCACAGGTAGCCGTTCTCCTCTTCGGAGATCACCTCGAGGTCGGAGACGGCAGTGTGCAGTACCGGGTCCCAGTTGACCAGGCGCTTGCCGCGGTAGATCAGCCCCTCCTCGTAGAGGAGGACGAACACCTCCTTCACTGCGTCGGAGAGCCCTTCGTCCATGGTGAAGCGCTCGCGGCTCCAGTCCGGCGAGGCACCCATGCGACGCAGCTGGCGGGTGATGGTGCCGCCCGACTCGCCCTTCCACTTCCACACCTCGTCGAGGAAGCGCTCGCGTCCCAGTTCGTGACGCGTCTTGCCCTCGGCCAGCAGGCGCCGCTCCACCACCATCTGGGTGGCGATGCCGGCGTGGTCGGTGCCCGGCTGCCACAGGGTGTTGTCGCCGCACATGCGGTGGTAGCGGATCAGCGCATCCATGATGGTGTCCTGGAACGCATGGCCCATGTGCAGGGAGCCGGTGACGTTGGGCGGCGGGATCATGATGCAGTAGGCGTCGGCGTTGGCGCCCTGGTCGCTGGCCGGGGCGAACCAGCCGTTCTGTTCCCAGGTCTGGTACCAGCGCTGTTCGATGGAATGGGGCTCGTAGGTCTTGTCCATGCTGTTCTTCTTCATAAAGTCATGTTCCGCCGCAACAGGGGCGGGCGGAGCAGGGAATCGCAAATGGGGCCGGATTATACCCGATGGGGGCGGGGCTTTCGCCCCTTCTGGCGGAGGCTACTTGAGGACGCCGCGCAGGCGCAGTTCCGCCAGCATCACCCGCTTGAGTTCGACGCGGATGCGCGGCATCTCCTTGTCGATGATGCGGTCGACCATGGCCTCCATCTCCTGCTCCAGGTTGGCGGGGACGGCGGGGCGCCGTGGAGTCGGCCGGGCGGCGGGCGGAGGGGATGCCGGCTCCGGTGCGGACGACGGCACCACCACCTCGTCCAATACCGGGATCGTATCGTTGTCGACGGCTGCAGCAGTGTGCAGCTCGTCGTCGAGCAACCCCTTGATGGAGTGCAATTCGCCGAGCAGGTCCGGCTTGCCGCCGGGGGCCTTGGCGCCCGGATCGAAGAGGTCGTCCTGGTCGTCGGTCATGACGTCATCCCGGTGTGAGCGTGTGCATTTCCAGTTGATAGCCGCGGTCGCGGTAGAATTTGTACCGTGCGCGCCCCTGCTGCTTGGCCCTTTCGTCGGCGGGCACGATCTCCGCCACCCGTTGGAACCGGCTGAAGAACAGCGGCACCTCCGCCGTTAGGTTGATCAGGACATCGGCGTGGGGTTCCGGTTCGCCGTCCCAGCCGATATGCACCGGCGTCAGCGGGTCGGCTGCCTCGCCCGGCGCCAGCCGCTGGTGCGGCACGAAGCTGCCCTGGCGGAAGGTCCACAGCAGTTGGTCGAGCCGCTCCGCCTGGGGCGCATCGCCGGCGTGGATATAGACCTTGTGCCCGGCCTGGTAGGCCTTCTCCGCCACCCGGCAGGCGATGACGCCGTCGTCGGCGCGGCCGCCGCCGGTGTCGTCGATGATGTAGAAATCTACGCGTGTCATAAGGGATAGTCTCAAGTTACAAGTTGCAGGTTACAAGAAAAGGCGAACCTTCTGATGGCCCCTTGCCCCTTGCCCCTTTGTCACGCGACTCTGCCCAGCAGGTATTGCAGCAGCAGCGGTACCGGACGGCCGGTGGCTCCCTTGTTGCCGCCGCTTTTCCAGGCGGTGCCGGCGACATCCAGGTGGGCCCAGCGGTACTCCTTGGTGTAGCGGGAGAGGAAGCAGGCGGCGGTGATGGTGCCCGCCTCCTTGCCGCCAATGTTGGCCATGTCCGCGAATGGGCTCTTGAGCTGCTCGTCGTATTCGGGCCACAGCGGCAGCTGCCAGGCGCGGTCGCCGCTCACCCGGCCGGCGGCGAGCAGGTCGTCCACCAGGGTCTGGTCGTTGCCCAGCAGGCCGGCGGCCTGGCTGCCCAGGGCGACGATGCAGGCGCCGGTGAGGGTGGCGATGTCGATCACCACCTCGGGGTCGAAGCGTTTGATGTAGGTGAGGGCGTCACACAGGATCAGCCGCCCCTCGGCGTCGGTGTTGAGCACCTCGACGGTCTGGCCGGACATGGAGGTGACGATGTCGCCCGGCTTGTTGGCGTCGCCGTCGGGCAGATTCTCCGAGCTGGGGACCACCCCGACCACGTTGAGCGGCAGCTCCAGCGCCGCTACCGCCTGCATCACCCCCAGCACCGAGGCGCCGCCGCACATGTCGTACTTCATTTCGTCCATGGCCGCGGCGGGCTTGAGCGAGATGCCGCCGGCGTCGAAGGTGAGCCCCTTGCCCACCAGCACCACCGGTTTGTCCTTCTTCTTGCCGCCCTGGTATTCGAGGACGATCAGGCGCGGCGGCTGGCGGCTGCCGCGGGCGACCGACAGCAGGGCACCCATGCCCAGCTCTTCCATCTCCTTTTCGTCGAGGACGGTGGCCTTCAGCCTCTTGTTGCCCTTGGCCAGCCCCTCGGCCTGCTTGGCCAGGTAGCGCGGGGTGCAGATGTTGCCCGGCAGGTTGGCCAGATCCTTGGTCAGCTGCATCGCGGCCTGGAGCGCCTGCCCTTGGCGCAGCGCCTCGCCGGCCGCGGCCTCGGCCGCCTTGTCGGCCACCAGGAATGCCACCTGTTTGATGGGCGGTTTCTCGTGATCCTCTTTCTTGCTCTTCAGCTGGTCGAATTGATACAGGACGTTGCCGGCCGCCTCCAGGGTCTGGCGTACCTGCCACTGCAGGTCGCGTTCCTTCACCTCCAGTTCGCCCAGGGCGAGCAGGGCGTTCTTGGCGCCGGTACCCTTGAGTGCGCCGAGGGCGGCGCCGACCAGCTTGCGATAGTCGCTGTCGGAGAGCGGGCTGCCCTGCTGGCCGCAGCCCACCAGCAGGATACGCTCGGCGGGCAGTTCGCCGGCATGGTGCAGCAGCAGGGTGTCGCCCACCTTGCCCTTGATGTCGTTGCCCTTGAGCAGGCGGGCGATGACGCCGCTGCCGGCCTCATCCAGCGCCGCGGCGGCGGCCGAAAGCTTGTGTTTTTCGTAAACGCCGACGACGATGCAGCCGCTGCGCTGTTTCTCGACGCTGCCGCGCTTGACGGAAAATTCCATGAACGACTCCTGTGCGTGGACCGGTGGGAAGCCGGTTTTGATTTGTCTATCTATAGCTTAAACTTGTTCGCGCCTTCAACAGCGACACCGGGCGGGCTGCGACGCGGCGCCGGCCGCCAACCATAACAGGCGTATCGATTTTTGATTATCCAACGTTACCTGCTGCGGGAGATCGCCGCCACTTTCCTCGGTGTCGCGCTGCTGCTGTCGCTGATCTTCCTCAGCGGTACCTTCGTGCAGATCCTGTCCGAGGCGGCCGCCGGCGTCTATCCGGCCTCGGTGGTGCTCCAGCTGTTTGCCCTCAAAGGGATAGGCAATCTGGTTTTCATCCTGCCGTTGGCCTTCTTTCTGGCCATTCTACTCGCTCTCGGTCGTTTCTACCGCGACAGCGAGATGACGGTGCTCTATGCCTGTGGCGTCGGTCCGGGACGGCTCTACCGCAGCGTCGCCCTGCTGGGGGTGGCGGTAGCCATCCTGCTGGCGCTGCTGGCGCTCTATTTCGCGCCGTGGTCGGAGGAGCGCGCCCAGGAGATCCTCGATCGGGCCGGGGCCAGTTCGCAATTGGACGGCCTCACCGCGGGCCGTTTCAACAAGCTCGGTGCCGAGGATCAGCTGGTCTACGTGGAGTCCATCTCCCATGATCGCAAGGAGCTCGACAATCTGTTCGTGACCGGTTCCATGGACGGCCGGCAGGAGGTGTTGTCGGCGGCACACGCCTATCGGCGCGTCGATCCGCGTACCGGCGCCCACTACCTGGTGTTCACCGACGGTTACCGCTACGAGGGTACGCCGGGCAGCGGCGATTTCAGGATCATCGCCTTCAAGGAACATGGCATCCGTCTGGTGCCGCGCGCACTGGTGCCGTCGGAGCGCTCGCTGCACGCCATCTCTTCGCTGGCGCTGTGGCGTGCGGGAGAGCCCGGCGCTCTGGCGGAACTGCAATGGCGCGTCTCGGTGCCTTTGATCACGCTGCTGCTGGGGCTGTTGGCGGTGCCGTTGAGTAAGAGCACGCCGCGCGAAGGACGCTACGGTCGGCTGGCCGCCGGGATTTTGTTGTATGTGCTCTACACCAACCTGCTGTCGATGGCCAAGACCTCTGTGGCCAAGGGCAGTCTCAGCCCATGGATCGGGCTGTGGTGGGTCCATCTGCTGTTCGCGGCACTGCTGCTGGCAATCCTGTGGCGCCAGCGCCGGTTGCGTGGTCCACGCCGCGGCTGGCGGTGGGCGCGATGAAGATTCTCGACCGCTATATCGGCCGTGCCGTGCTGTTCCAGACCGGGGTAGTCCTGGCGGTGCTGATCGCCCTGTACTTCTTCAGCAATCTGGTCGGCGAGCTGGACTATGTGGGACGGGGCCATTATACGTTGCCGGTGGCGCTGGGATACTGTGCCATGCTGTTGCCGCGCGAGGCCTACCAGCTGTTCCCGATGGTGGCGCTGCTCGGCGGCATGCTGGGTCTGGGCGGCCTCGCCAGCAGCAACGAATTGACCATTGTGCGCGCCGCCGGCGTGTCGGTACGGCGCATCATGTTCGCGGTAATGAAGACTGCGCTGCTGCTGGTGTTGCTGGTGGCGATTGTCGGCGAATTCGTGGCGCCGCGGCTGGAGCAGGCGGCGCGCATCATGCGTGCCCGCGCCATGAGCCAGAACATCAGCGTCAACGCACAGGAAGGGCTGTGGGCGCGCGACGGCGACACCTATGTCAACATCGAGCGACTGCTGCCCGATGACGTGGCGCGCGGCGTGATGCTGTACGTCTTCAATGACCAGCACCGCCTGCTGCAGATGGTGAGCGCCAGGCAGGCGATCTACCAGGCGGGTAGCTGGGTGCTGCAACACGCGACCAAGAGCGTGCTCCATGACGACAGCGTGACGACGGCCGATGTCGCCGAGGAGCGCTGGCATACCGACCTGAAGCCCGAGGTGTTGAATGTGGTGGCCTTGCCGCCGGACAAGCTGTCGGTTCAGGAGTTGGCGGGTTATGTCGCCTATACCCGCGCCAACGGCCTGGACGGGAGCATCTCCGCCCTCTATCTCTGGACCCGAATTTTCGCGCCGCTGGCGACCGCCGGCATGATGCTGCTGGCGGTGCCGTTCATCTTCGGATCGCTGCGTTCGGTCGGTATCGGCCTGCGCATTACCGTGGGCGGGCTGCTCGGCATAGGGTTCTACCTGTTCAATGCCGTATTCGGCCGCGTCGCACTGGTCTACCATCTGTCGCCTTTTTTGGGCGCGGTGTTGCCGACGCTGATGGTGTTCGGCCTGTGGTGGCTGCTGATGCGGCGGGTGCAGTAGAACGGGGCCGCCGCCTTTCCTGATACAATCGCCCCACCCAAGGGCAAGCGAGCACGGACCGATGCCACACCGATTGAGCGATCTGTTCCGAAAAAACCGCGAGTGGGCCGCCGGGCATACCGCCGAAGATCCCGATTTCTTTCAGCGACTGTCGCAGCAGCAGGACCCGGACTACCTCTGGATCGGCTGTTCCGACAGCCGCGTTCCCGCCAATGACATCGTCGGCATGGCGCCGGGCCCGCTCGGCCCGGAGGAACGGGCTGCGGCGCGGCGCGAGGTCGAGGACGCGCTGGCGGACGGGGCGGTTGGGCTGTCCAGCGGGCTGGACTACCTGCCCAGCCGGTTCGGCAGCGCCGAGGAGATCGCTGATCTGGCCCGGCCGCTGGCCGCGGCGGGGCGGCCGTATGTGTCGCATCTGCGGGGCTACGGCCCGGACGTGCAGGCCGGCCTGGACGAGCTGGTGGCGGTCGGGCGCCTCGCCGGGGTCCGGGTGCACGCCAGCCATCTGTGGGGGACGCCTAGTGATCTTCAGGCGGCGTTCGGTGCGGCTGACGATGTCGGTGTCGGGCTGACGTTTGACATGTATCCGTATCGGAGGTCGAGCACGATCTTGGCGGTGCTGTTGGTTCCAGCTGAGGTGCAAGCGGACGGGGCGGATGCGACGCTCGCGGCACTGGCCTCTCGTCGCGCGATGTGGCCGACCTTTCTCTCGAGGGCACGGGTGCGCGACCTCTCCGCCGTCATCGACGCCACGCTCCGCGCGACCCTGGGCGTGACCGCCGCCCTGGCCCCGCCGCTGGAGTTCGCCGTCATCGGCATGGGCCGCCCCGTCGGCCGCGCAGCCCGACCACCTGTACGACGGCGTGCTCGGCATCTGGTACGGCAAGGGCCCCGGCGTCGACCGCTGCTCCGACGTCTTCAAGCATGCGAACCTCGCGGGCACGGCGAAGCACGGCGGCGTCATCGCCCTCGCCGGCGACGACCACATCGCCAAGAGCTCGACCGCGGCGCACCAGAGCGACCACATCTTCAAGGCGTGCGGCCTGCCGGTGTTCTTCCCGTCGAGCGTGCAGGAC
>OFHK01000368.1_pt1 | contig 13920 bp, 14 predicted proteins | sample 1521951 | NCBI WGS metagenome assembly OFHK01 (sample SAMEA2468436, study PRJEB22500) | soil metagenome | biome: Glassland; feature: Farmland; material: Clay | place: Australia | collected 2013-01-31 | depth 0.55 m
GTTGTAATTTACCGTTGTATTGTGACATATCTTTGTAGTGGAGTGCGACTCTTCCAGCAGATCCTCCACCACCTACTCTTGTATATCCAGGGATGTATCCTCCGTTTCCTCCGTTAACAAAGATGCTTCCAGAACCGCTCAAGGTCTCTGTTACAATGGTAACTGAACCTCCAGCACCTCCTCCGGATGGATATCTGCTAGTGCTCAAATAAACTCCGTTAGCTCCAGACATATCGATGTCTCCATCAAGTAAAATGTGTTCAGCAGTGATCATGATACCAGCTCCTCCAGGTCCTCCTGGCCGTCGGAGTCGATGGTGCGAACGCCGCTGGCCACGCAATGCCTCCGGTGATCGCTCACCAGGCCGACGGCGACTTCCTGCAGTGCCCGGGTGGCCGAGCCGATCTGGGTAACCACGTCAGGGCACCAGGTGTCGTTCTCGATCATCTTCTGCAGCCCTCGGACCTGGCCCTCGATCTTGCGCAGCCTGCTCAGGTAGTCGTCCTTGCCTGCGGCGTATCCGCGGGCCGTCCGCGGCGGCGTGCCCGGGCGGGCAGGCGGGGTGTACTCGCCAGCCGGCCGGAGGCCGGGGTGCGGGCTGGGTTTTGGTTTTGCCTTTGGGGCCGGCGCCTTATGCCGGCCGGTTTTCCCCGGAGGCGGGGGCGTTCAGGTCGCGGGACACGGTGCGCGAAGCGAACGTCCCCCGACCTGCCCCCGCCGTAGGGGTGATGGTGAGCGTGTCCAGCGCGAACTCGCCATCGCCCAGGCGATGGCCAAAGTGGAGGGGCGATCGGACACGATCGGACCTCGCTCGACGCCCCGGCGGCGACGAGGTCGAACCACGACGTGCCACCGTCGATCCGGCGCAAGCGCCGGGCGACTACCTCCTTTCCGGGCCCCGGGCTTTTTGCGGCGCGAACGGAGGCAAACAGACTGGGGGGAACGGGGGAAGGCGCCCGGGGGGGTGAGGGTACGGTCACGGGCTGGATCACGACCGGGCCGAGGGTGGGGTCGAGTTCGGTGGCCTGGGAGACTCCCGGCGGGGTGATGACGTCGACGGCTTTCGGCACGGTGGCCGGGCCGGCCGAGCAGACCGGCGCGGTCCCGCCCGGTGCGCACACCCCGAACGTGAAGGAACCCGCCGTCTTGGTGAAGCCGCGCGCCTGGTCGGGGCTGAAGCCGTCCTGGCCAGTCAGCGCCACGCTGAATCCCCACCCGGAGGCCGGCGTGCCGAACTGGGCCTCGGGCAGGGCAATCGTTATGGTGCGATCGCTCTGGGAGGCCAGCACGAACGGGGCTCCCACCGTGTTCCCGGAGGCATCCACCCACGCGGGGGCGGCGAAGCCCTGCACCTCGATCCGCTGGCTCCAGGCGCCTGACGCCGAGATCGTGTAGTTGCGGGACACGAACGCGGCCGCGGTGGAGGTGGCCGGCATACCCGGGACGTGCACGTACACGTCCAGCAACTGCGCGCCGTCGGTCACCCCGAATGTCGGGTCCAGGTTGGCCAGCGTGGCCCGCAGGTAGGTGTATGTCCCGTCGCTGAGCACCTGGAACCGGGTCAGGTCCAACGCCCCGGCGTGGAAGTTGGCGGCGGTCGGGTACTGATAGGTGCCGGGCCCGTTGTCGTCACCCGCCGGGTCGCTCACATCGGGCACCGTGCTGCCGCCGCCCTCGTTGGTGACGGTGACCTGGCCGTACCCGGTCTTCCGCCCGCCCGCCGCGGTGGCGGTCACGGTGATCACATTGCTGCCGAAGCCGACCGGCACCGTCGCCGAGAAGGACCCGTCCGCGCCCGCGGTCACGCTTGTCACCGCGGGCGGCGCCCCGGTGGTGACGTCGGCCGGCTCGATGGTCACCGACGCGCCCGGCGTGGTCGTCCCGGTCACGGTGGTGGAGGAGACGGCCAGCGTGGCGCCCTGCGCCGGGGTGGTGATGGTGACCGGCAGCGCGCCTGGCGGCCCGTGTGTGACATAACGCGCCGTCGTGATGGCCGGGGTGTCCACGTTGTGGCCGGTCCCCAGGGATGCGATCAGCCGCAGTTCCTGCGCCTGAGCCCAGGTCAGCGGGGACGCCGAGCCGGCCGCCTTGCCGTCGGTGAACCCGATGGACGCGGTGGCCGGGTCGCTGCAAGGCCGCGCATTATTACCAGAACGGCGCTCAGCGCGGTTCGCAGATGACCAGCGGGATATCCCGTCTGGTGCGGCGCTGGTAACCGGCGTAGCCCTTGTAGGCCGCCACCACCCGGGGCCACAACGCGGCCTTCTCCTCCGCCGACGCCGTCCGCGCCCGCATGGGCCGGCGCTGTCCTGCCATGGTCAGTTCGATCTCGGGCTGGGCCACCAGGTTGCGGTACCAGTCGGGGGCACGGTCATCTCCGCCCTTGGAGGCCACCAGCACGACCCGGTCGCCGTCGACGACGGGTGCGGTGAGCATGGTCGTGCGCGGCTGGCCCGACTTGCGTCCCACGGTGTGCAATTCGATGACGGGCAGCCCGAAAGCCGAGCCCCCCACCCGGCCGCCGGTCAGGTGGACGATGGTCCGGTGAACCTGGTTCAAGGCCTTGAAGCCGATGTCAATCACGGCCTGCTGCAAAGTCATGGCGCGACCCTACCGAGCCGGGCATATTCCCCTCAGCCGCGACCCGGCGCTCCTCGCAGTGTGTAACCAGGGCAAAACCTGGCGTGCCCGGCAGGCTGGTGGGAGAATCGCCGCCCATGGGCGCCCCCGAGCCTGAGGCGATGCGGAGCATTGCCGCCGAGTGCGTGACCCTGGTGGCGGAGGAGTCCGGCCGGCGCCTGGACTGGTCCATTGAGAGCCTCAGCGAACTGGACAGCGTGTGCGCGGGCCTGCTGGCAGCTGGGCCATTGCCGCCGCAGCGCCTTGACCTGTGGTGGAAACTGGTGGGCGCCTGCACAGGTGAGGTGGTCATCCGGGGCTACGGCGGGCAGTGGATCAGCCATCCCCAGGCGCCGGGGGCATTCGCGATCTCGGTCCTCGGGGTGACAGCGTTCCCGTTCGGCACCGCCCACCGGGTCCTTTCCGGGGAGCCGTTCAAGAGCCTGGCCTCATTAGGCCGCGCGCTGCCGCCGTCAGCGATCGCTCGCACCCAGGCTGAGCTGCGCGTTCTGCAGCGGTTCCCGGCCAGCGCTGGGGGCCTACCCGGTGAAGAGAACCCGGGCCGCCTCTCGCAGACTGGGCAGTGTGAATGCTGTGCCGCCGACTGCGCTGGACCCCCGGGTGCTGCTGGCCGCGTCACTGGCGTTCGCCCGGTCGGGACTGGTGCGGCCCTACCGTCCTGATCACCTGACGCGGATCGGGTGGGGCGTGCTGCGTTACGGGGCCGGCCCTGGGTTCGGGCCGCAGGCAGGCGCCATCTTCTGCCCGGCCAGGCCCGGGATCGTCGACAGTGACGGCACGGTTTCCTTCCGCCAGCTCGAAGAGCGGTGCGATGTGCTCGCCGCTGGGCTTGCGGCCGTCGTTTCGCCGGGGGACAGCATTGCGCTGCTCGCCCGGAATTCTGCCGGCTTCTATCAGACGATGGTCGCCGCCGCCCGGTGCGGCCTGGACGTTCTCTACCTGAACACAGGCTTCACTGCTGGCCAGATCGCCGAGACGGTCACCGGCCGGGGCGTGCGCGTGCTGGTGCATGACGCGGAGTTCGCGGGAAAGGTGCCGTCCGGGGTGAGGGGCATCCCGATGTCTGGTGATACGCCAGCCAGCATCGAGCGGATGGCCGCCGGGCCGCGGAGGTCCCGGGGCCCGGGGGGGCCGGGGCTCCGGCGCAGCCGGCACATCATGCTGACGTCGGGTACCACCGGCAGGCCGAAAGACGTCTCCCGGACGGGCGGGGACATTGCCTCGATCATCGCCCTGGTGTCCGGCCTGCCCAACCGGGCCCAGGAGACCTGGCTGGTCGCCGCACCCATGTTCCATAGCTGGGGATGGATGAACACGCTGCTGGCCATGCTGTTCAGCAGCACGATCGTCGTCGCAGAGCGGTTCGATCCGGAGCGGGTGCTTGCCCTGGCCGAGCGAGAGCACTGTCAGGTGCTGGTCGCGGTCCCGGCGATGCTGCGCCTGATCATGAGCCTTCCCCCCGGCGTCCGGCGCCGGTACGGCACCTCCGCCCTGCGTGCGGTCACGGTCAGCGGCTCATCGCTTCCGCCCGCGCTGGCGGAGGCGTTCATGGACGAGTTCGGCGACATTCTCTACAGCCTCTACGGCTCCACCGAGGCCGGGTACGCGGCCGTGGCCACTCCCGCCGACCTGCGGGCGGCGCCGGGGACCGCCGGCCGGCCGCTGCCGCTGGTCGACGTGCGCGTGCTCGACGACCAGGGCCTGCCCTGCCAGCCAGGCACGCGAGGGATGATCTGGGTGAGCAGCCGCGACGCGGCGGCGGCCGGCCCGGCAGCCGGTGGCCCCTCCGGCACCCAGGTCACCGCGGCGGAACGATGGCGCGAAACCGCGGCCTGCACCGGCGACATCGGCTGGTTCGATGAGGCCGGGCGGCTGTTCATCGCCGGACGCTCCGACGACATGATCATCACGGGCGGCGAGAACGTCTACCCGGTCGAAGTTGAGGCCAGGCTCGAGCAGCATCCCAGCGTGCTGGAAGCGGCAGTGGCCGGCCGCGACGATCAGGTGTATGGCCAGATCCTGGTGGCTCACCTCACGCTCAGGGAGGGAAGCACCGCCACCGCCGATGCGCTGCGCGCCTGGTGCCGGAGCGGGCTGGCTCCTTTCCAGGTGCCCAGGCAGTTCATCATTCACGACCAGCTTCCCCATAACGCAGCGGGAAAGGTGGTCAAGCGCGCCCTGCCGGACGAGGACTGATCACGGGCTATGGGGCGCGGTCCCTGCCGCCCGACGAGGAGACGCTTATCAGCGATCTCACCGAGGACGAGGATCGCCTCTTCCTCGAGACCATCCTCGCCGCATGAGCCCTGATACCCGCGGCCCAGCTGTCATCGACACCGGGGTCACACCACCTGGGTGTGCGGCTGCGGCGGCCAGCACACCGCAGACATCCCCCGCCATGTGGAGGTTTCCGCGGGAGTCGTTGGCGACACCATCGAGCGCATGAAATGCCTGCCGGAGGGGTGGCTCCAGTGAAGACTTACCACGTGCGCGCTAACCGCGCCACATGGTGGCGGGGTCGGCGAGTCCGCGCCCTGGATCGCGTACAGCTCGAAGCAGGGGACCGCGACCGGCCAGTATTCGCCCATGATCCACGGATCCCCGTAGAGCTTTAGACGAACCTGATGCCGGTGCACGGCCACCCACTCGATCACTGCCGTGGCATGGGCCAGCGGCAGGGCACCCACGGCCAGCAGGCCCTCGGCGGCCATGGCCACCACTTCGCGCTCGGCGAGCACCGCATCAGCCCGCGCTTCGGGCAGGAGCCCCAGCATCACAAAGGCGTGAGCGACGGCCTGCATCCCGGCAACCGCGACGTGGACGGGCTGGGCCCCGGCGGGCATGCGCGGGCAGGTCCTCGGTAATGGACACCAGACAGCTTTCAAGTTCCGCCGAATCCCACATCGCGTCCCACCCTAACCGGCGCATGACGTCAGCCACCGGGCGATTCCCGTTCGGACAGCCGGATCATAGTGCGTGCCCTGATGGATACCCGCCGGTAAGAGATGCTCGCCGCAGGACTGTTCTGATACCAATACGGCATGCCGATCCGGTGGCTGACCATCTTTTTCGACTTTCCAGCCGAGGTCTTCGACCTGGGGGTGTCATTCTGGCGGGAGGTGACGGGCAGCCAGTTGTCGCCCTACCGGGGACCGGCAGGTGAATTCGCCACGCTCCTGCCCTCACACGGAGACGCCTACCTGCGAGTCCAGCGGGTACGCGAAGGAGAAGGTGGCTGCCATCTCGATCTGCATGTCGACGATGCCGGGCCGCTCGACGAGGCGGCCGCGCACGCCACGGCGCTTGGTGCGCGGGTACGGCACCGCGACGATGACCTCGTCATTCTCGGCAGCCCCGGTGGGTTCATTTTCTGCATCGTGCGCTGGAACGGGGAGGCGACGGTGCCCCGCCCGGTCCGGCTTGACCGCGGCGGGGCGAGCCGTGCCGATCAGCTGTGCCTGGACATCCCGCCGGGCGCATTCGAGGGTGAATGCGCCTTCTGGGCAGGCTTGACGGGCTGGCAGCTGAGACCGGGGGGCCCGCCGGAATTCGCCTACCTCGAGCGCCCCGATCCGATGCCAGCCCGGCTCCTGCTCCAGCGGCGCGAGCGGGCCGCCCCGCGGGACCGCGTGTCCGCCCACGTCGACTTCGCCTGCACGGACCGCACCCGGCTGGCCGAGCGCCACGTCGCAGCGGGCGCGCAGATCCTGGCGCGGTTTCCCTTCTGGGTGGTGATGGCCGACCCCGCGGGACGGCAGTACTGCCTGACCGCGCGCGATCCGGGAGCCGGGTAGCCGCGGATCGCGGGCCTACTGGTTCTCGCGGGCAGCGAGGGCGGCGGCCAGGGCCTCGCCGACGCTGGCTTCGGCAGTTGCCTTACCGATGCCCAGGCCGGTCAGCACACCGGTGCCATCTTCCAGTTCCAGCAGGGCGAGCAGGATGTGCTCGGTCCCGATGTAGTTGTGGCCCATCCGCAGGGCCTCCCGGAACGTGAGTTCCAGTGCCTTTTTCGCCTGCTGATCGAACGGGATCAGGGGTGACACCTGGCCCGCTGGTGGCGGCAGCGCCGCGGTGGCGCTCTGCCGGGCAGTTTCCAGTTCCACGCCTTGCGCGGCGATCGCCTTCGCGCCGAGCCCGTCCGGTTCGCTCAGCAGCCCGAGCACCAGATGTGCGGGGATGATCTGGTCGTTGCCCGCGGCATGGGCCTCGTTCTGCGCCGCCATCACCACGTTCCGCGCCCGCGGGGTGAACCGGCTGAATCCCTGGCTGGGGTCGAGGTCGGCTGGCTGGCCGGGGTCTTTCGGGACGAAACGCTTCTGGGCGGCCTGCTTGGTGACCCCCATGCTCCGGCCGATATCGGTCCACGACGCGCCCGACCGTCTTGCCTGGTCGACGAAGTGGCCGATCAGGTGGTCAGCGACGTCGCCGAGATGGTCAGCGGCGATGACCGCGTCGGAGAGCTGTTCGAGAACGTCGGAGTGCGTCTTCTTGATGGCCTCGATGAGGTCGTCGAGCCGGACCGGGTTCGTCATGCGGACTGAATTCGTCATGCGTCAACCATAGGTTGACGATCTCCGGTCGTCAACTCTGGGTTGACGACGGAGCCGCCTGGAGCGTGTCAGCGGTAGTCGGGGTTGTCGTAGTCGAACCGGCAGCCGGCCTCCCACTCGGAACGCTGGTTGCCGTGTGCCGGGATACCGCCGGCGTCCTTGATCACGCGGGCCAGGTGAAGCAGGTTCCAGGTCATGAACGTCGTGTTGCGGTTGGTGAAGTCATTGTCCGGGCCGCCGGACCCGGGGTCGAGGTAGGAGGGCCCCGGGCCGGCCGGCCCGATCCAGCCCGCATCGGCCTGCGGAGTGATGGTGTAGCCGAGGTGCTGGAGGCTGTACAGGATGTTCATCGCGCAGTGCTTGATGCCGTCCTCGTTGCCGGTGATCAGGCAGCCCCCGACCCGGCCGTAGTAGGCGTACTGGCCGGACTCGTTGAGCAGATGGGAGCAGGCGTACAGGCGCTCGATCACCCGCTTCATCACCGGACTGTTGTCGCCAAGCCAGATCGGGCCGGCCAGCACCAGGCTGTCGGCGGCCAGCACCTGCTCGCTCCCGAGCTAAGGCCTAGTCGTAGTATCCGGCGGGGACTGATCGCTAACCATATCGCTCATAACTGGCAGATCCGCCAGGGGCCCTAATTATGGAAATAGCGATTGAGTGAAGAGCCGGTAAATCAATTCAGCTAGCGAGCCGGATACCCTCCGTAAGCTCGCCGGGCCTGTTTAACTGACTTTCAGGTAAGCCGTGGTGGTGGCGCATTAGCAAAGGGGGATCCTATGCGGAAGAAACTGCTTACGCCGGCTCTGCTGGCACCGGCCCTGCTCGGCGGAATCCTGGTGCCCGGTGCGGTCCGTGCCACCCCGGCAGCCGCACAGGCGACCGACAGCGTGCTCCTGGCGGCCGGCGATATCGGTAACTGCTCCAATAGCGCTGGTGCCACCGCCACAGCCAGCCTCATAGGGGCGCATAGCGGTATCGTCGCGCCGCTCGGCGACGCCGACGGGAGCGATATCAGCCTGGCGCAGTACCAGCAGTGTTACGGGCCCAGATGGGGCAAGTACCTGTCCCGCACCAGACCCGCCGCGGGCAACCGGGATCTTGAGGTGACCGGCCCGACCGGCTACTACGACTACTTCGGTGGCGCGGCCGGGCGGGCCGGCCTGGGCTACTACTCCTACACTCTCGGGACGTGGCACATCGTGGTGCTCAACTCCAGTTGCGGGCGGGTACCCGGCGGCTGCGATGCCACGTCGCCGCAGGGAAAGTGGCTGAGCGCGGACCTGGCTGCTCACCCTGATACCTGCACGCTGGCCTACTGGCACCGGCCGCTGTTCACCTCCGGTGCGGTGAACCCCGGCGCCCCCACAATGCGGCAACTGTTCCAGATCCTGTACGACCACCATACCGACATCGTTCTCAACGCGCACAACAAGCAGTACGAGCGGTTCGCCCCGCAGAATCCCCAGGGAGTGGCCGACCCGAACGGGATCCGCGAATTCGTGGTGGGCACCGGTGGCCTCGGGCACGACCCGTTCGACACGATCGCGGCCAACAGCGAGGTGCGCAACAACACCGCATTCGGCGTCCTCAAACTGAGCCTCGGCGCCGGCCAGTACAGCTGGCAGTTCCTGCCGGTCGCCGGCCAGGCGTTCACCGACTCCGGCACCGGCACCTGCCACTCCTCCCAGCCGCAGAGCGCCACCCTGCTCGCGGCCGGGGACATCTCGGTCTGCACGAACGGGACCCCGCACGTCGGCGCGGCTGCCACTGCGGCGATCCTCGGAGCGAACAGCGGCACCGTGGCCCCGCTCGGGGACGTCGACTACGACGGCGGCGCATTGTCCGACTACCAGAACTGCTACGGCCAGACCTGGGGCAAGTACCTTTCCCGCACAAGACCCGCGGTGGGGAATGAGGATTATGCCACCGCAGGGGCGGCTGGATACTTCGCCTACTTCGGGGCACTTGCTGGCCCGTCCGGCAAGGGGTACTACTCCTATGACCTCGGGGCCTGGCACATCGTGGTGCTGAACAGCAACTGTGCGGCGGTCGGTGGCTGTCAGGCGGGCTCGCCGGAAGAGACGTGGCTGAAAGCCGACCTGGCCGCCCACCCGGCCCAATGCACATTGGCGTACTGGCACCAGCCGCTGTTTACCTCCGGCTCGGTTCACTCCGGGGTCACCGCCGTCAGGCCGTTCTGGCAGGACCTGTACAACGCCGGGACGGAGGTCGTGCTCAACGGTCACAACCACCAGTACGAGCGGTTCGCCCCACAGACGCCTACCGGGGCCGCCGACCCGGCCAAAGGAATCCGCGAGTTCGTCGTCGGTACCGGCGGCTACTCCCACTACGCCTTCGGCACGCCCAAGCCGAACAGCGAGGTCCGTAACAGCACCGCCTACGGGGTACTCAAGCTCACCCTCGATCCCGGTTCCTACAGCTGGCAGTTCATCCCGGTCGCCGGGCAGACCTTCACCGATTCCGGGACCGGCACCTGTCACTGAGCGGCAGATCACCAGGTGCGGTGAACGGATTCTTGTGAGATTCTGAAGGGCGCGGGGCATAGTGGTCAGCCACAGTGCCCCGCGCCACTACAAGTAGGGCCGCCCCGCCGGACCATCGCCCGCCCAGCCACGCCGTCACGGTCCTCCTGCCAGGTCCAGGTCCACCACGACCGGCGCATGGTCAGAGGGGGCTGTTCCCTTACGTGCCTCCCGGTCCACGTAGGCGTCGGTGACCGAGGCGGCCAGGGAGCCGCTGGCAAGCACCAGATCGATGCGCATGCCCATCCCCTTGTGGAACATCCCGGCCCGGTAGTCCCAGTAGGTGAACGGTGCCGGTCCCTTGAGTGCGCGCGGGTACACGTCGGTCAGCCCCAGCCCCAGCAGGCCCGTGAGCGCATCGCGTTCCGGCTGGCTGACGTGGGTGGACCCGGCGAATGCCGTGGGGTCCCAGACGTCGGTGTCCGTGGGGGCGATATTGAAGTCACCGCACATCGCCAGCGGCGCGGGCCCCGCCAGGTCCGCGGCCACCGCCGCCCGCAGCGCCGCCAGCCAGCCAAGCTTGTAGGTGTAGTGCGGGCTGTCCAGTGCGCGCCCGTTGGGCACGTAGACCGACCATACGCGCAGGCCGCCGCACTCCGCCGTGATCGCCCGGGCCTCGGGAGCGGGGAAGCCGGGCTCGCCGGCAAACCCGCGCCGCACCTCCGCAATGCCGACCCGGGACACGATGGCCACGCCGTTCCACCGGCCGTCGCCGTGCGCGGCAGCCGCATAGCCGGCCGCGTCCAGCTCCGCGTAGGGAAACGCGGCGGCGGCGACCTTCGTCTCCTGCAGGCAGACGATGTCCGGCTGGGCCTGTGCCAGCCACTGGACCAGCCGTGGCAGCCGGGCGGTCACCGAATTGACGTTCCATGTCGCGATGCGCATCAGCCCAGGATGGCCGGCCCGGGCCCCGGAATCCGTTATGCCGCGGTGGTTTTGCGGTTTTCAGGGCCGGCCGAGCAGCTCGCTGACCGCCTCGGCGAACACTTCGGTGTGCCGGTCCACGTCCGCCGCCTGCGTCACCGGGGACATCAGGGCCATGTTGTGGAAGGGGGTGATGAGCACACCGCGGTTCATCGCGTGCAGGTGGAAGTACCGCTCCAGCGCCGGATCGGATGCCGCGTGCGCCCGCGTCCCGTTGTGCGGCGGGTCCGGCTGGAAGCGGTATTCGGCCCGGCAGCCGAGCTGGGTCACGTGCCAGCCAAGCCCGGCATCGGCGATGACATCCCGCACCCCGCCGGCGAACCGGGCGGCCAGCGGGATCATCCGCTGGTAGGCGGCTGGCGTGAGAACCTGCGCCAGCGTGGCCCGCATCGCCGCCGCTGACAGTGCGTTGCCGGCCAGCGTGCCGCCGATCCCGCCGGTGTCCTCGTAGTCGGCGTCGGTCTGGGCGAGCATCTGCTCGCAGACGTCAGCGGACAGGCCGAGCGCGCCGGAGGCGACGCCGCTGCCGATGGCCTTGCCGACGGTGACCAGATCGGGGTCGAGGCCCCAGGCCTGCGTGCATCCACCGGGCCCGGCTGACAGCGTATGAGTCTCATCGATGATCAGCAGCGTGCCGGTTTCCCTGGTGAGTTCGCGCAGCGCCGCGTGGTATCCCTCGTCCGGCAGGATGATCCCCATGTTCGTCATCGCGGGCTCAGCCAGCACGCAGGCGATCGAGCCGCTCGACAGCGTCCCGGCCAGCGCGGGCAGGTCGTTGAACTCGACCGCCACCGTGGTGGCGCTGGGATCCACCGGCGGCCCCACGTTGCCTTCCCGCGATCCGGTGCTGCCGTCGGGCCGGCGTACCGCGAAAGCCTCGTCCACCGAGCCGTGGTAGCAGTAGCTGAAGACCAGCACCTTGGAGCGGCCGGTGAGCTGGCGGGCGATGCGCAGCGCGGCCCGGTTCGCATCGGTCGCGCTGAGGGTGAACAGCCACCTGCCCACCCCGAACCGGCGGGACAGTTCCTCGGCGGCGACGACGGAGTCCTCGGTGGGCAGCATCATGGTGAGCCCGCGTTCGCTCCGCTCGCGCACGGCCGCCATCACCTGCGGCGGGCTGTGTCCGGTCATCGCGCCGGTGTCGCCCAGGCACAGGTCGACGTAGTCGCAGCCGTCCACGTCGGTGATCCTGGCGCCCTGCGCGTGGGCCGCGAACGGCGGGAACCCGCCCGCCCAGCGCATCATCCACGGCATCGGCACGCCGCCGACGAGGGAATGCTGGGCCCGCTGCGAGAGCTCGCGGGAGCGCGGGTGGGCCGCCGCGAACCGGTCAAGCTCCCGCTGGGTCAGCTCAGCGAGCCGGGCGCGGTCAATCACGGAGCACCACGATAGCCAGGGCATCTCTGCAGGTCAACGCTTTCCGTCGCTAAACCATCGGGATCCAACTATTTCCGTACAGCAAGCTCCGGAAGGTGGAGGTTTCCGTGGCCGGCCAGCCCACGAACGTCCGGGGACCCCACGTCCGGCGCGGACCTGGCCGCTGGACGATGATGGGAGCATGACGACCGGGCCGGGGACGTTGGGCCTGACCTTCGACGTGGTGCCGGTGGATCTGCCGCCGGACGCCAACGTCATCATCGGGCAGGCGCATTTCATCAAGACGGTGGATGACCTGCACGAAGCGCTGATCGGGGTCAGCCCTCACCTGCGGTTCGGGCTGGCGTTCTGTGAGGCGTCCGCCGCCCGCCTGGTCCGCCGCTCGGGAAACGACGCCGCCCTGGCAGCGGCCGCCGCCGCCGCCGCTGCCGCGATTGGTGCCGGGCACTGCTTCGTTGTCCTGCTGCGGGAGGGATTTCCGGTCAATGTTCTCAATCCGCTCAAAACGGTGCCCGAGGTCTGCACCATCTTCTGCGCGACGGCCAACCAGGTGCAGGTCCTGGTCGCCGTCACCGAGCGTGGGCGGGGAATCATCGGGGTGATCGACGGCGTGCCCCCGGTCGGCATAGAGAGCGACGCCGATGTAGCCGAACGCCGGGGCCTGCTACGGGAGCTCGGTTACAAGTTGTGACGCCGCGGCTGGTGACGCCCCGGCTGATGAACGCCGCGGCCGGGACCGGCGCAGGACCGGGCGGTCTGCCATGCGCGAGCACGTCCGGATACATAGGGCCTTAGGCCCTTGCCTTTTGCCGGCCTTCGCCCCTGTCCACCGGCACCAACCCGGCATGAGGTTGGAAGTGAGAGAAATGGAAGGGAGGGGCCATGTACGCATTCGCCATCATGGCGCTGCTCGGGCTCGGCGTGCTAGCGGTTGCGAAGATGTTCACCCGCTATCTGTCGTTCGCGTCCGAACTGCAGGCGTTGCTGCTGATTGCGCTTGGCATCGGCGGGGCCTGGCTCGTGGACCTGAGCATGTTCACCGCATGGGGCATCCCCGCTCGGTGGACCTGGGTCGGCGTCACTCTGACCGGCCTGGTTATCGCTGGGGCAGCCTACTTCTGGGGTGCGATCCTCGACTTCTTCGGCGGGCTTTCCCGTAAGGCCGTCGACGAGGCGGAGACCATCGAGAAGTCGCAGGGCCTGCGTCGCGTCGCCTGACCGCGCGTCAGCGTCAAAGATGCACACATCGCCAACCCCGGATGGCCGCTGGCCGTCCGGGCGGCGATGTGTGTCCGGTGATAACCGCTTCCGGCCGGGCCGGCGTGGGTCGGCCAGGTGCTCCGGGCGCAGGCCGAAGAACAGGCCGAGCATGGCGATGAGGTCGAAGGCCGCGATCAGCCCCGCGATGTACGGGCCGGGCCCGCCCAGCCAGGCCAGATAGCCACAGAACGCGAGTACCACCACGAGCGCCGACAGTGCGCGCGGGCGGCCGCTCTGGGCCAGCCGTTCTGGTACCTCGTACGGCGCACGCTGGACGTAGTTGCCGGTGGCTGCCCGGTCCTGGGCGATCCGCAGCCACAGGTCATACAGTTCGGGCGCCTTCTCGCGCAGCGCCACCGCCTCCTCCACTGACGGCATCTCCCCCCGCGCCTGCACCGGCTGGCTGGTCCGCTCGCCGATCCGGTCGCTGACCAGGCTGGCCAGGTGATCGATGTCCAGCGAGCCGGGGTCCGGGCGGGGCGGGGCGAAGGATGCCGCGACACCGGGTTCCGGCGCCAGGCCGGGGTCGGGCTGGCCGCCGGAGTTGAGGATCCGGTCGTGATCGTTCACGCGGGGAAGGTCACACCGTTCTCGCCCCTGGCGCGCGTGGTCGCCTCGTGATGGGG
>OFHK01000369.1_pt1 | contig 13918 bp, 16 predicted proteins | sample 1521951 | NCBI WGS metagenome assembly OFHK01 (sample SAMEA2468436, study PRJEB22500) | soil metagenome | biome: Glassland; feature: Farmland; material: Clay | place: Australia | collected 2013-01-31 | depth 0.55 m
CCGCGCCCGGGGGGGCCAGCGGGCTGGCGCCGGGCGGGGCCGCGGTCGTCGCGGCGCGCGCCGCGCAGGGGGTCGGCGCGGCGCGGCTGACCCCGGCGGCGCTCGCGGTCATCACCGCCACGTACACCGGGGCACGGCGGGCCCGGGCGCTCGCCGTCTGGGGCGCGCTGGCCGGCGGCGGGCTCGCGACCGGCGTGCTGGCCGGCGGAGCGCTCACCACATGGTTCGGCTGGCGTTCGGTGTTCCTGGTCAACGTGCCGGTTGGCCTGGGCGCGTTCGCGGTCGCGAGGCGGCTGCTGTGGGGGCGGCGGCTGGACGCCGCGGGCGGCCACGCTGGGCGATCCGCGGTGGCGGCCGGCTCCGGCCCGCGAGGTCCCAGCGAGCCTGGCGTGCGGGGGGCCGGCGTGCGAGGGCTTGACCTGCCGGGCGCGGTGCTCGCCGTCGGGGGACTGGTGAGCGCCGTGTACGCGATCAGCGGTGCGCCGCGGCGCGGCTGGGGATCGGCTCGCACGCTGCTGCCACTCGGGCTGGCCGTGGTACTGCTGGCCGGCTTCTGGCTGGCGGAACGTCACGCGAGCAACCCGTTGCTGCCGCCAGGAACGCTCCGGTCGCGGACCCTGGCGTCCGGCGTCGTGGCCATTTTCGCCACCACCGGGCTGCTGGTCGGCCAGCAACTGCTCGACCGTACCCGCGAGATCGGTGACAGCTCGCAGTTCAACGGCACGTTCCGCCCCGGCGACCCCCGGCTCATCTTCGGCCTGCACGAACCGGGACACTGACCAGCATCCGCCCAGCACCGACCAGCACCCGCCACACCAGGGAGACCGCATTGGCCACCACCATCCTCAGCGAAGGCTCGTTCGACCGCGGCGACTACGCAGACGAACTGGACGCGGCGCCGGGCAACCTCGACGTCGGCACCCGGCTGTGGTTCGAGAACGGCCGCATCCGGGTGTGGGAGGTGCGGCTGCAGCCCGGGGAGCGCGGCCCGTTCCACGCGCACACGCGCCGGTACTTCTGGACCGTGGTGGATGGGGGCATCGGCCGCCAGCGCACCGCTGACGGGACAGTGATTACCCGGGAGTACCACGTCGGCGACACGAACTACTCGGAGCACTCGCCAGCCGAGCCGATGATCCACGACTTCGAGAACGCCGGCGAGACCCCGATCCGGTTCGTCACCGTGGAACTGCTGGACTGAGCCCGGCCCCAGGCCGGGTGTGTGCAGGAACGGCCGCCCTGGCGACCCGGAAACGAACACACCTGGGGCACGTCTCGCGATCGTGGTGGGTTGCATGCGCAGGGCATGGCATGGCGCCCGGCACGCACTACCACCCGCCACTTCGGGGTGGGCCGGCAGACGGTTCACGGGTGGCTGGCGCGTGAGGACGCGGGCTTGCCACACTCAGATTGACGGTATATAACGTCGGTATGAATGAGCGTCCCCTGCAGGAACCAACGTTCCTCCTGCTCACTGCGCTGGCGGACGGCCCGCGGCACGGCTACGGGATCATGACCGATGTCGAGCGCATGTCCGGCGGCCGGGTGAAGCTCAGGGCGGGCACCCTGTACGCCGCGCTGGACCGGGTCGTCTCGGAGGGCCTCGTCGAGGCCGACCGTGAAGAGGTGGTGGATGGCCGGCTGCGCCGCTACTACCGGCTCACCCCGCTCGGCGGCGACCGGCTTGCCGCCGAAGTCGAGCGGCTGCAGCACAACGTGGCCGTTGCCGCGAAGCGGCTCAAACGGCGGCACCGGGCGATCGGGGGCCTGGCATGACGACAGCGGGCAGGCTTGAGGAGGGCTACCGGCGGCGGCTGCGCTGGTACCCGCCGTCGTACCGGGAGGAAATCATCGGTGTGCTGATGGCTGCTGCCCAGCCCGGGCAGCGCCGGCCGGGCGCTCGTGAATCGCTTGACCTGCTGTGGTCCGCGCTGAAGATCAGGATCCGGATGGCCCTGCGCGGCGCGGACAGCCAGCCTTGGGCGGTCGCGCTCGCCCTGGTCGGGGTACTGCTCCCGCTGCTCATGCTGCTGCTGAAGCTGGCCGAATTCCTGGACAGAGGCGCGCAGTATGGCTTCGGGACGCCCGCTGACGTCCTCATCGGCGCGTACGGGGACCCTGGCGCCTACGCCCGGAGCTTCCAGCTCAACCCGTACTCGGTCGCGCTGACAGGCAATGTGACGGACGCGCTCACGGCCGGCCCCGTGCCCGCGCTCATCCTGGCCGCGCTCGTCTGCCTGGGGTGGCGCCGCGCCGCCGCCGCCTTCGCCGCGTTCGTCCCGATCGCCTATCTGGGGATCTCGCTGACCAACGGTTACACCCTGGCCGCCGGCCCCGCGGGAATGTGACGCTGTACGCGTACGGGCTGGAGGCACTGATCCTGCTCACCGCCCCAGGTGCCGCGCGAGGATGGCGGGCCCTGCGGTGGCGGCCCAGCGCCCTGCTCGCCGCCGCCACCGTGGCGGCCGGCGTCGGCATGAACGGCGGAATGTGGCCCCTGTTCCATGTTGCTCCCGCGGGTCCCGCCAGCGCCCTCGGCCGCGTCAAGAATCTGCGCCGGCTGGCCAGCCTCCCGCACGGCTTCATTGACCGGCTGTTCGGAATCGGAGCGGGCGGATGGGGGGACTGGCTGCTGTACCAGGGCACGCTGGTGGCCGTCATCACGGTGGCGCTGACGGCCATGCTGGTGAGCTCGCCGGTCAGCCGCCGGGCGCTGTCCCTGCTCGCGGTCCCCTTCGCCCTGGCGATTGTCATCTACCTGTGCAGCCTGATCAGCCCGCCGCTGCCGGCACCGGTTGGCAACACGCTCGCCGCTGTCCCGCTGCTGCTGATCTTGCTGGCCGCAATGGTGGTCTCGCTGGGGCACGGGCGCCGCGCTGGGCCGGATGCCCGGGGCCGCCCGGCGGCGCCCGGGGACGCCTGACCGCCGCTCACGCCGTCACGCCCCTGAACGGGAGCCCAGGCCCACCCGGCCACCAGGCTGATCCTCGCCGGCGATGGCTTGTTCGATGGCTGCGCGCAGCGCAGCGGCGGAAGTGGCGTGAACAGTGACCGCCGGGCACCACGCGACCCACTGGCTGTCTTCGTGCTTGACGCCCCAGCCGGGATAGTCGCCGGCGACGGCCTGGGGGTACTCGTCCTTGCCAGGCGGAGTAGTCACATCCGGCTGCCTGTGGTGCGGGCCACCCCCGCGAACATGTCCGCCGGCCTGGGAGGTTGCCCGGCGGCGGGCCGCCACCCGGCGAGTGGGACAACGCCGGGTGGTACCAGCGGCAGCCCGCCCAACAGGGCAGTGATCTGTGAGTGAGTGCGCGGGATCAGGCCGGCTGGGACGAGGGCGTTGTAAGCCCCGATCCCGGCGGTCACCGGGCCAGGCGCGAAATCCGCCGTCAGATGCGAGACGGCCAGGTAACTGCCGGGCGCTAACGCACCGGTCAGGGCGGCGACGACCCCGGCCGGGCAGTCGGCGTCGGGGACGAAATGCAGCACGGCGAGCAGCAGCACAGCAACGGGCTTGGTGAAGTCGAGCGTGTGGGCGGCGCCCGCGAGGATGGCGCGCGTGTCGTGCAGGTCGGCGTCGAGGTAGTCACAGGAACCTTGCCGGGCACTGGTCAGCAGGGCACGCGCATGGATCAGCACCAGCGGATCGTTGTCCACGTAGACGATCCGGCAGTCCGGGGCGATGGCCTGGGCTACCTCGTGCGTGCAGCCGGGAGCGGGCAGCCCGGTGCCGATATCGATGAACTGCCGGATACCGCACTCACCAGCCAGATAGCGGACTACCCGCACCAGGAACGCCCGGTTCGCCCGTGCCCCGGCGACCACCTGCGGGCGGTGGCGGATGACTTCCTCGGCGGCCTTCCGGTCGGCCATGTAGTGATCTTTGCCGCCGAGCCAGTAGGCATACACCCTGGCCGGATGCGGGACCGAGGGATCAAACCGGGGACCCGAATCAGCCGGCTTAAGGTCCGATACCCACGATTGCGGATGAGTGGCAGGCGTGGACGCGACTGCGCCTGGTGGGGCACTCAGCCCAGATGGCATCCCGGGTGATCGCTGCGAGCTGCGGTGCGGGCCGGATGCGGTGGCTGTCTTAGTGAACCGGGAAGTCTCAGCAGCGTCCATAGGTGCCCGTTTCTGGCTGGCTCAATTGGTGCCCGGATTCTTGACGCTAGGGACATCACGTTCTGCTTGTAAACAGACTTGCACCAGCTTGCATGTGAATTAAGCCAGAACGTCAATCGCCGCTGTGATCAATGCCCGGGCTTCCTTCCCCCGGACCGCCAGGTCGGCCAGGTCGCTGAAGGTCTTCGCGTACATGGCGATGTCCCGCGGCTGGGTGAGCGTCAGCCACCCCGACACCAGTTCCACGTTCACCTGGGCCTCGTCGAAGATCCAGAAACCCTCGGCCGACCACACGGAGTCGCGATCGATCCCCATCGGGATGATGCCGAGCGACACCGATGGCAGCGAGGCGACGCTGATCAGGTGGCCGAGCTGGCCAGCCATGACCTCGGGACCACCGATGACGGACCGCAGCACCGGTTCCTCGACGAGCACCAGGAACCGGCGGCCACCCTCCCGGAGCAGCCTCAGCCGGTCGGCCCGGACTGCGACTGCTTCGTCGACGTCATCGGGAAGCTCGCGGCGCTTGGCGATGGCCTGCAGGACCGCCCTGGTGTAGGCCGTAGTCTGCACCGCCCCGGGGATCAGCCAGGAGGAATAGGCCCGGAACAGGCGCGTGCGTTCCCACAGCGGCAGGACCGCCTCCTGCGCACGCCGCAGGCCGGTGCGCTCCATGCGGCGCCACTCGATGAACATGCCCTCGACCGCTCGCAGGGCGGCGATCAGGTCCGCGGCCTGGTCCTGCGCCCCACAGTGCCGGCACCAGGCGCGGATGTCGTCCGGGGATGGGGCGGTCTTGGCGTGCTCGATGCGCGACACCTTGGATTCGTGCCAGCCACAGAGCAGCGCCAGCGCCCGGCCGGTGAGACCGGCGTCGTCGCGGATCTCGCCGAGCCGGGAGCCGAGGGCCTGCCTGGCCTGCCAGGCGCTGGATGATGACGGCGGAGTTGGCATAGGTGCCGTGAGCGTACCGGCCCGTCAGCCAGGCTGGTACTCCCCGTGCGGGATCGCCCGGTCCCAGACCGCCTCGAACGACGACGCGCACAGCTTGGCAACGGCGGGATCCTCGCACATCTGTTCGGTTACCCAGGAGCCGTCGCCGGCGAAGTGGTTCCAGACCACGACGCGGTCATCGAATACCCAGAAGTCGCATACCGGCACCAGCAGGGCGGGGGCCTGGTGCCAGGGCAGCCAGCGCACCTGTTCACCAGCCGCGACGTTGTGCGCGGCTGTCACGTCGTACTCGAAGCGGATGTAGTCAGTGACGGGTTCGGACACGATGCGGGCCCGGCGGATGGCGACGCCACGGGCGACGGTCGCGGCAACCACGTCGAACCATCCGCGCCACCCTTCGCGCGTCGCCGGGTCGAACCGGTTCCCGGCCTGCCAGTCGAGCCAGTCCGGGTCATCCGGCGTATAGGCGTCGCGCATCTCCAGGTGCATGGCGGAGCGTCCGGCCGACCGGAGCAGCTCATACGTCGCCGGTTCGGTCACCGCCGCTGACCTCCTCGAAGAACCGCATCATCCGCTTGGGGAATCTGATCACGGTCTCGTGCCCGGGGATGCTGCCTATCTGCGCCAGTACGGCCGGATCGGTGATCTTCCAGCCCTGCATCACGTAGGTGTCACCGTCGTCCCACGTAGCCATTCAGCAAGCGTCAGCGGTTTAGGGTTTGGCGTCTGGGCAGGCCTTGCAGGCTGATGGGGTTTTGCCGCCGCATCGGGTGGGTGGTGGTGGGTGGCGGCACGCCGGGCGGGGTTGTTGACCGGCGGGCCGGAATGGTGATCATTACCAGGTGTGCCCGATGTCTCGTCTTTCCGAGTTAGGCCGCGATGATGTCACAGGTCCAGGCATGGTCCTCGATTTGATCAAGGGGGTTGTGACCGAGAGTGTCGCATAAACCGTGATCTTCGCGCGTCAAGGCAAGATGCGGATCCGATAAGGGATCGTTATTCGATCGCATGCGGGTGAAGCACTCGAATGAGATTATTAATCGTGGGCTACAACTTCCTTCCCTACGGCTGTGACCAGGACTTTCTCCTCCCTCTCGATGCACGGGACTGGCTCCCGGCCGGCCATCTGTCCTGGGCCGTCATCGACGCCGTCGACGAGCTGGACCTGAGCGCGTTCCTGGCGTACTACCGCACCGACGGGAAGGGGCGCCCGGCCTACCACCCGAAGATGATGACGTCGCTGGTGCTGTACTGCTACTGCAAGGGGATCCGCTCATCGAGGGCCGTGGAGATGGCCTGCCTCGATGACGTCGGCTGCCGGGTGATCACCGGGAACCAGGCGGTTGACCACGCGACCGTCGCCCGCTTCGTGCGCCGGCACCGCGACGCGCTCACCGGCCTGTTCGTGCAGGTCCTGGCGGTATGCGCCCGGGAGGGCCTGGTGACCGTTGACCTGGTGGCCGGCGACGGCACGAAGGTGAAGGCGAGCGCGTCCAAGGCTTCCAGCCGCACGCTGGAGGAACTCGACGTGAGCATCGAGGAGCTGGAGAAGGCGCTGGAAGCCGAGGTCAGTGCCTGGTGGCGCCAGGCGGACCTGCTCGACGGCCAGGAAGACGGCGAGCCGGACGCGGATGACGCGGCCCGCGACGTCCGGTCGGCTGCCGGGACCCGCAAGCGGACGGCGGACCGGCTGGCCCGGGCCGAGCAGGCCAGGGAGATGCTCACGGAACGGCACGGTGACACCTCCGGCGCGGTGACCGCGCTGGAGCAGGCCCGGCAGCGCGCGGCGAAGGCCGTGAAGCGGCTGGCCGAAGAGACCGCCGCCCACCAGGAGAAACTGGGCCGCTACCAGGCATCGCAGCAGGCCAAGGCCGAAGGAGGCGGCGGCCGGGCGGGCCGGCCGCCCAAGCCGATGGACCAGGCGGCAAAGGTCTGCGCCGCCCGGGCCGAGCAGGAACGCGCCGCCGCGGCACTGCAGCGCGCGCTGGCCGACCCGAACAAGGGCAACGTCCCCAAGGGCAACACCACCGACCCGCACTGCCGGATCATGCCGGCCAAGACCGGCGGCTACATGTGCGCCCGCAACCTGCAGGGGCTGGCCAACGACCAGCAGATCATCCTGGCGCTGCTGCTGCACGACAACCCGATCGACACCGGCGCGCTGCACCCGCTGCTGAAAGCCGGCCGCGCCAACCTCGACGCCATCGGCGTTACCAGGCCGATCGGAACGGCGCTGTTCGACGCAGGCTACGCCTCCGAGGCGAACTTCACCGCCGGCTGCGAGGCACGCCTGCTGGTCGCCGTGCACAACGAGGCCGCCACCTGCGGCCGTGACCAGGCCAGCGGCAAGACAGTCCCCGCCGCCTGGGCCGGCATGGCCGGCACGATGAGCACGCCCGAGGCCAAAGAGGCCTACAAGAAGCGGCAAGCCATCATCGAGCCTATTTTCGGGCAGCTGTTCGAGCGCATGGGACGGAACCTGAACTACCGCGGCGGGATGGCCCATACCGAGCTTCACCTGTGGGGAACCACCCACAACCTGCTGAAATGCTTCCGCAGCCGGCAACGCACTCAATCGGGGTCGGCCGCCGCCTGGGCACCGGCGCAGAGCGCCGCCTGACCCGGCCACGCCGACAAACCGCGCCTTCCCGCGACACAGAAAGGATCATCCGGCCCTGCCAGCCGAAACCACGACCGCCACCGAAGCCGAAGGCCCCATCCAGGACCCGCCGGAACTGCGGACAGGCAGCTAAACACCGCCAACGCCGACATCCGGCCTATGCGAGGGCCGACGCCTCGACGAGGTTCCCACTCGGCCCCTCCGCCGGGGCTTACGGTTACGCGACACCCTCGACCTGGCCTGATGCCCGAAAATCGGGCTTTGAGGAACTCCCGGCGCAGCTTGGCGAGCATGTCGGCGGGACTCGGCTCGGCCTTGGCCAGGTACCACGGGCACAGCAGACGGCGGGTGGTGACGTCGGCGGCGTCATAGCCGGAGCGGGCATACCAGAGGATGAGCAGTGACTGGATCAAGAACCCGAACGGCACGGTCCGTGCGACGGCTTGTTCGAGCCGGTTGCAGGCGTCTCCGACTCCCATGATCTGCTTCCCCGTCGCGTTCGACGGCTCGATGGGCCACCGCCAGGAGTACCGCTCCGCGATCGCTGCCGGGGCAGCGGCGGTGTCGAGGGTGAACAGCCCCAGGTCATAGGGCTTGCCGGAGTCGCGGGTCCTGACCAGCACGACCCGGCCCGGGGCGCCTTTAAAGCTGCCGTGCCACAGCGCCTCCACGGTGGCGGCCTGCACCGTGGCGGTCTCGCCGTAGGCGTTGATGGTCACGGTCTGCCAGGTTGCGGTCGCGGCGATGTCAGCGCAGGCGCCCAGCCGCTTCCCCTTCACCGCTGGCCGGCCGCGCTTGCCGGTCCTGGCGGGCTTCGGCCCGTACAGCACCGCGTTGGCGGGCAGCCGTGTCGTCCATGTACTTCCCTCCACGATGAGTGATTCGCCGTGGAAGGCGGCATCGCCGACACCGTGCACCACACGGTCGCTGAAGGCTGTGACCAGCAGGGTCAGCATCTGGGCGGCCAGGTCCACCTGGGAGGCGGTGCCCTTGCCGCGCCACAGCCGGAACAGCACCGGCAACGCGGCCGGCGAGGAGCAAAACGGCAGCCGCACGACGATCGCGGCGATCACCCAGGTGTTCCCGAACGCGACCTTCTTACCGCCCTGGGCGGCCCCGTTATAAGCCCACCGGGCCTGGGCGACCTTCTTCCCCCACCGTTGGAAGAACGTCCCGTCGAACGCCACCGTGATCGGCGCACCGTCGTTGAGCAGGTATTTCACGATCAAGCGGGCCACCGCCAGGCCCAGGCCGTCAACGTCCCAGGACGCGCCGGAGAAGAACCAGCAGCCCCGCCGCCACTGCCGGGCCATCCCCGCCGCCGCGGCGAGTGCGACGACCGTACGCCGGCCTCCGGCCAGGATCACCCCGCAGGCCAGCGCCATGAATAGCGCGTGTGTCGAACGGCGCTTGAACTCCGGCGCCAGCTCCTCCAGCAAGCCCCGCCAGGTCGCAGGCATCGGTAGGCTCACACACGGCAGCATCAGCGGACACTCCGGTCATCGGTGGTGTACAAGCACCGCTGATGCTGCCCCACTAAACGATCATGCGCAAACAACCCAGCGCAGACGAACCCCCCACCTCACCACACCTCGGCGACCAGCCACACCCACACCCGCGAACCTCGGAAAGACGAGTTGTAAGAGCGGGACTGGGAGCGTGCGATCCAGGTACAGAGCGAGCTGGGAACAGACGGCTAGGAAGTGTTCTGCAAACTGGGCGGCCAGGTGCCTCAGCATCCTCATGGAACTGAGAGTTGTGCCCAATGCGCTCCGCCGTCGGTGGTGCCGAATAGAGCGGTTACTTCCGTGCATCCGGTCTTTTTCCCGGTGCACTGGTTTGTGTTGCTCACAACCCATCCCGCTGCTGTGCTGCCAGTGCCGGTGAATGAAACGTCGCTGATGCCCGAATTCGCTGGCAGACCGGTAGGCGACATGGATGATTGGCTTGCACCGTTTTGGGTTACGGCCATGATGCTGGTGCCATATGGCGAGACTGCCATCCAGCTTATAGGGTTCACTACTGCTGTCGATGGGCTTACGTCGCCTTCCGGTTTTCCGGCGGGGACGGTGGCTTTCTGCTGCCACGTTGTGCCAGCATCGTTGGTCTGGTAAAAACCTGCGCTTGCGGAGCTGCCGTTATCGAAAGCTGCCAGTACAACGTCGGCTGAGGTGGTGAACGACGGAATGGTATATGTTGCCTGATCCTGAGTGAAGCCGGTGGGCGGGGTGACCGTCTCCGGCGTCCATGACTGGCCGCCGTCTGAGGTGATGTAGAACCTGGGGGCGGCTTCGCCCTGGTTGCCGTCGGCGAGCCATCCGGTGGTGGCGTTGACGAACTCGACCGGTCCACCTACCGGCATCTGCAGCTTTTGCCAGGTCGCGCCGTCGTCGGTGGTCTGGAAGAGGACGCCTTGTGGCAAGATTCCGGCACTTGATGCGATCATCGCCACTACCCAGCCGTGCTGGCTGTCGGCGAAGTCGACGTAGGCAAGGTCTGAGTTTCCGAAGCTCGGGTCGGGGCTGCCGAGCGCCGAGGTCGACCACGAAGTGCCGCCGTCGGTGGTGACGCTGACCTCAAGCTGGTCTGGGTCGCTGGCCGAGGAGGAAACCACCCACCCGTGCTGGGTGTCCAGGAAGTACACCCCCCGGATTGCGCCAGCAGACACCCCGGGCGGAGTGATTCCAGTCCACGATTGGCCGCCATTGGAGGTTAGGGACAGAGCATCATCGGAGAGCGCCCATCCGGTGGTTCCTTGTATCAGATGCGCGGCACGGATAGTGACGGAGGAGGACGCCTGAGCGCTGGCGCCGACCGAACCGGTGGCGCGAGCCCGCAGGCTGGCCGCCCGGGACCCGCAAGCCGCCACCGCAAGAGCCAGCGTCAGCGCCGTTGCAATGAGCAGGAGGGGGCGGGAGCGCCGTACCGAAGACCGCATCCCTCTGGCAGGGATGTACTGAAGTCCACGTCTGGTGAGCCCAGCTAGTTGCATGGCGGCACATCCTCGCTTGGTCCGTCGCTCTCGCTTGAGCCAGATGGCTCGCTGCCTTCTATCGAGAACGACCACGCTTTCGCGGTTGGGCCGATGGCACAGTTACGATCGACCTTCAGACAGATGCCTCCCCAGGTTTCACATGATGAGTCCGCGTTGTACTGGTGGATGCGGTGATCATATTCCCAGGCGGAGTTTGGGACCTGATAGATATCCCACGGTGAGTTCCAGGCGTGTGAGTAGTCCGCGAGGTCGGCATCAGTGGGGCGATAGGTACTGCCGAGTTCGTACATGTCGTACATGGCGGACCCGCTTGAGGAGCCGTACAATGCCGGGGTCCATCCCTTGTTCTTCATCTCTGTCACCCAGCCCTTCACGAAGGCCTCAGCCGCTGTGAGACAGGAGCTATTCCCGGTATTAAATGCTTCCAGGTCGAAATAAACGATCGAGTTCGTGAAGCCAAGATTGGAGGCCGCACTAATAGCGTGATCAGCTGCGGTAGATCCCTCCGACTCCGCGGTGGCGGGATCATATGAAAATGTATGAGCATACGAGGTGCACGGTGCCTGTTGCCCCACCCAGAAAGGAATGAACGACCAACCCTGGCCGTTGACCGTGGACACCCAACTGGAGGTCAAGTTCGTGTTACTACAAGCCCTATTGTCTCCGCCAACATAGATACCGACGTAGTAGTAGGGACTGCTGCTCCACCACGTGCTCATAGTGCCCGTTCCTGGAGCATCGCACTTGTCGAACCCTCGCCACATATTCTGGACGCCGATGACCGCCAGTGCCCGAGGCGAGGTAGAGACGTATGAGGGAAGAAGAACTGACAGCACGACCAGCCCGAGTACAGCCGACAGTCGGGTGGCTATTCATCGCAAGTTCACGCCCTCACCTCCACATGCCGCACCACGCCCGTGCTGGGATTGAACCGGGCGCAGTCCCTCCAGGTCGCCTGCCTTCGGGCGTAAGCAGAACCAGTCCGCAACCCTGCATTAGAAACGCATACTCACCGTCCCACTGTGATCTCAAGACTACAGAAAGTCATAGTTCCATCACCACCCGGTAATCGGGGGGTAACTGCACCACCCGGTAACCCGGGGGTAACTGACGCGCGAGGAGCGGAGCCTCCCGCTCCCTGGCAGATGCTAGGGACCTAAAGTCGCCGAAGGCGTGAAGATCGAGTCAAGTTTTCAGGCAGCAAGTCCTTCCCTTCTGGCGTAGTCATCCAGGAGGGCTTGGAGCTGGCCGAGTTTTCGGTGCAGGGCGGGGAAGCGGGCCAGCGGGTCGGCGGCGAGCGCGGGGCTGAGCAGCCGGGTGTGGGTCTGGGTGAGCACGATGGCGGTGCGCAGGCCGTCGTCGGTGACGGCGTAGCGGTTGGTGTGCGGGATGCGGGTGATCAGGCCATGGACGCGGAGCCTGCGCAAGTCGTATGTTGCCTGTCCGGCGGTCATGGAGCCGGGCGGAAGCCCGAGCAGGGGGGCGAGCGCGTCGCGGAGCTCGCGGTTGGTGAAGCCCCGCACGGACAGGCGGAAGACGGCCAGCAGCGACAGCAGGGCCATGGCGCGCCGGTCGCCGAAGCGCAGCCGGCGACGCGGGTGTCACCGGCCTGGGCGGGTGCGGTGACGGATTCGAAGACCCGGGCGGCGGCGATCGGGTCGTGGCCGAGCCGTTGGGTGGCGAGCAGGCGCCGGTTGGCGAGGAAGCCGGCCTGCCGGAGTGCCGGCAGGTTCCCCAGCCGCTTGCCGATGCCGAAGTCCCCGGTGTCGTTGATGGTTGTCTCGGTTCTGATGGCCTTGCCCAGCTTCTGGTTATCTTGATTTTCGAGTGCTTGTAGTCGACGTGGATCGACGGGGTGACCTGGGAGGTGAGCACCCGGGTGCGGAACTTCGACGGGGTGGGACGCTTGCCGCGGGTGCGGATAGCGCGGCCGAAGATGAGGCTGACCTTGTCGGGCCGGCCCAGGTCGAGGTTGTCGCGGATGAGCTGCTCGAAGAACACCCGGCCCGAGGGCGGTGACGTGCCGCTCGATCAGGTATGCCTGGCTGACGTGCGGGAACGGCAGATCACCGGGCGCGTCCATGACCTGGATGGTGCGGGTTTCGATCCGGCCGTGGCCGCGGCCGGCGGCGGCGTGGGCGACCGGGACGTCGCGCCAGGGCAGGGCGTCGAGGGCGTCGAACAGGCCGGGCTGGTTGTCTTTGGCCGGCAGGACGAAGTCCGCGCCGCGCCGGTGCAGGTAGTCCGCCGTGGCGCGCTGGCAATGCAGGGCATCGGCCGTCACGACAGCCCGGTCCAGGTCCACGCCGTCCAGCAGCGGGATGATCATCGGAATCTCATTCGTCTTGGCGCCGGCCCCGGCCTGAGCGGCGACGACGCCCGGCCGGCCGGCCAGGGCGGCCAGCAGGTGCACCTGGCTGCCGTCGGCGTTCCGCGCGCCCCGGACGGTCTTGCCGTCCACCCGGACCGGGATCAGCACCGCATCGTCAGTGATGCCCTGGCCCGTGCTGGCGAGATTCCCAGCGGCGCTGGCCCGCTCCATCAGCCACGAGCCGGTCACCGCGTCTAACGCAGCGGTGTCAGCCCCGGTGACCACCCGCCAGATCGTGGATTTCGACGGCGGCCCGGCGCGGGGCCGCCGCGCGGGGCCGCCGGTACAGATTCTCCAGCACGCTGGCGGGCACATCAGCGGCCCAGCCGGCGATCGCGGTGAACGACCGGGACCCGGCGACCACCGCCGCCGCCAGCGCCAGCACCGCCGCCACCGGATGATCCCGGCCCCGGCCCGGCCGCCCGTCGCTCACCCCGGCGAGCAATTCCAGCAGGTCACGGCGATCCGGTGCCGGGCCGGGGGCAGCGAGCCGCCCGCCCGCCAGGCCATCGGCGAGCCGCGATATCAGCCGCCCGTCCGGCACAAGGCGGCCACCGGCAATGACACAATCGAGCACGGCGAAGCTCCAGCTGGCGAGGGTCTGTCGGAAGACACCTCGTCTTACCGGGGCTTTGCCTTACTCCATGATCAGATCCGCCAGGCCGATATCAGATCGCGACACAACGTCACATCACACCAGCTGGGAACGGCCAGCCCAGGCCCTAGAACGATCTTGAAACGGCCGTGGTGGGCCTCGCTGGTCCAGTGCTCGCGGGCCAGGCGGGCCAGGTCCTGCGGGGTGGCGAGGGTGCTGGTCAGACACCCCAGGGCTTCAGTTGTCAAATCGGGCTGC
>OFHK01000370.1_pt1 | contig 13910 bp, 9 predicted proteins | sample 1521951 | NCBI WGS metagenome assembly OFHK01 (sample SAMEA2468436, study PRJEB22500) | soil metagenome | biome: Glassland; feature: Farmland; material: Clay | place: Australia | collected 2013-01-31 | depth 0.55 m
TTCCAACCGATTCGAAAAAGCGCCGAGAACCAACCCATGATCATCCGGCAGCAGTCGTCGTGGTCGAGACACGTTCACTTCTTGCCTCCTCAGGCTGCCGAGTCGGGGCGGAACCCGGCACGGCTCTTGCTCTGGAAAACGCCGGATTCGAGCGGAACCCAGGCCTCCACCCGGGTGCCCCGGCCCGGCTCGGACTCGACGTGGAGATGGCCGCCGACAAGCCGCAAACGTTCGCGCATGCTGATCATGCCAAGCCCGGAGGTCACGTCCGGCGAATGGGGATCGAACCCCGCTCCGCAATCGGAAACACGCAGATAGATTCCATCCGTCGTTCCCGTCAGTTCCACCTGGGCCAGCGGCGCGCCGCTGTGCTTGGCCACGTTCTGCAGCGCTTCCTGCACGACCCGGTAAAGACACAAGGCAATTTCCCCCGGAACCTTTTGGGGGACGTTGCGGTCGACAAATTCGATCCGTACGCCTTTCTGCCTGTTGAGTTCCCGGCAGAAACCGGCGGTGGCAGCCACCAGGCCCAGATTGTCCAGTTTCGAGGGATGGAGGCGGTGGGAGATCTGGTGGATATCGGAGGAGATTTCACCGACCTGTTTCAAGGGATCGCCGAGTTTCTGATGGAGTTCCTCCCTCGATGGCGGAGGGTTCTGGAACAACTGTTCGAGCTCGATCGAAAGCAGCGCCAATCGCTGGCTCACATCGTCGTGGAGTTCCCTGGCGATATAGCTGCGCTCCTCCTCCTGCATGGAGATCAGCCGTCCGCTCAGGCCAAGCAGGAGTTGCTCGGTCTCCTTGCGATCGGAGATGTCGATGCAGGAGCCGACGTAGCCGACGAAGGTGCCGTCTTCCTCGAACCGCGGAACGCCCGTATCGAGCACCCAGCGATACTCGCCGTCGGCGCGGCGCAGGCGGTATTCCATCCGAAAGCTTCGGCGCGCATCGAAAGCGGAGGTGTACGTTTCGGAGCAGGAGGGGAGATCCTCGGGATGAACGCACTTCGTCCACCCGTCCCCCACCTGTTCGGAAAGGGGCAGGCCGGTGAAGTCGAGCCACGGCTGGTTGAAATAGGTGCAGCCTTTATCGGACCCTGACATCCAGATCAGGACCGGGGCGGTATCGGCGAGCAGGCGGAAGCGTTCTTCGCTCTCGCGCAGTCGGAAAACCGCCTCTTTGCGCTCGGTGACGTCGAGCGTCACGCCCGCCAGCTCCCTTGGAAAGCCGTTTTCGCTGACGACATTGACGATTTCCCGCAGCCAGACGTTGCGGCCGTCGGCGGCGATCATCCGGAATTCACATTCGAACGTCCGCCCCTTCCTCAACGCGCGGCGGAAGGAGGCGAGGACCTTCTCCCGGTCTTCCGGGTGTATGTGGTCCAGCCAGAAATTCGGCTCGCTGGTCCACAGCGGGACCGGGTACCCGAGAATCGCTTCCGCCTGCTTGCTGACAAAAGTGAAGCGATTGGAAACGGCGTCTCTCCGCCAGACGATGGCGTGGACCGTGGAGACGATCTCGCTCATCAGCGTCTCGGCTTCCCGCTGCGCCGCCTCGGCGTGCCTCAGTTCGGTGACCTCGGTGTGTTTCACCACCGCGCCGCCTTCGGCCGTTCGCATGGGCGTTACCGTCATCAGGAACGAGCGGGACCCGGCGGGGGAATCGCACGGATACTCGAGGTCGAGGTAAGGCAGCCCGCCTTTGAGCACGGCCTCGATGCCGGAAAGAGCCTCGGCGGCCTTGGGCGAGCGCTGTTCCGAGGCTTGGCGGCACACGTCCAGATAGTTGAGACCAAGACCGCTGCACGGTTCCCCGCGCGCGCCGTTCTCACGCCCGAAATCGTTCCACGCCTGGTTCACAGCGATGATCTTGCCGCACCGGTCGAGCACGGCCACGTGGCTCCGCAGGGAAGCGAGCACCGACGCGTTCATCTGCTCGCTCTCCTTCAACGCCTGATCGATCCGCTTCCGGTGCGCACGCTCAATCAGCAGGGCGGCGATCAACAGGCCTTCGAGCAGGGCAATGCCCACCAAGCCGATGATTTCCCATTTGTACTGCTGCCAAAGCGTCGGCTCCCTGTATTCCAGCATGCTGCCGGGAGGCAGCAGTTGCTCGCTCAGGCCCCAGTTCGAGAGCTGCCGCCAGTCGAAGCCGTAAAAGCTGGCGGTATCCACCGTATTGATTCGCGGAGTGACTTCGCCCTTCAGCACGCGCAGGGCGGTTTCTCCGGTGGCGTCTCCGGCTTTCCTGAAGTCGAGCAGCCGTCCGCCGACGATTCCGTGACCCAGCATTGTCGCCGAACTGGCGTAGATGGGAGCGTTGGCGACCTTGGCGCCCATGTGCACCGCTTCCGGCGAGGTGAGCATCTCGCCGGCCGCATCGCGCGCGAAAGAGATCCAGAAAACCGCCGCGTCCGGCGGAAGATGAGCCAGTTCGGTGAGCAGGTCGGAGGTTTTGAGGCCGGTCAGATAGGAGAAATGGACCTTGCCTTCGTAGGGATGGAAGGCGGTGCGCGCGTCGGCTTCCCATCGCTTTTCCACGGCAGACGTGCCGGCCACCACCGCGATCTCGCGCACCTTCGGCTGCAACCGCAGGATGGTTCGCAAGGTCGCATTCCAGTCCGGGGGCACCATGACGCCGGTGTAGCGGGGCGGCAGTACATGAATTCCCGGCGGATAGTTGCTTACCAGGCAGAAGACTACCGGCGCCTTCGGGAAGAGTTCAGCGCCATGCTTCTCCAGAAACTCGAGTGCCGGGGCTTCCACCGCGACGATCAAATCGAACTTCTGGTCGGCGTACCTCCACCGGAGATACTCCTCCCACCGCTTCTCGGCCGCCGGGCTGAGCGTCTGGTACAGGTCGAAGAACTCACTGTAAAGCCTGATCCCGCCGGGCGAACCCGAGTGAAGAGAGGCGCGGAGCCCTTCGTCGAAGGCGATCACCGCGGGCATCAGCCGGCTGGCGGAATAGATCACCAGAACGTTCTTGCGTTGAGGCAAAAGTTGACTGGAGGCAGGCTCGGATGGCGCGGGGAGTGCCGGAAACGCGGGAAGTGCCAGAAACAGGAAAACGAGCGCTAGTTTCCAGGCCCGGCCAAGACTGTGGCCGCGCTCAATCGGGTCTCCCGCCACCTGCCGAAAACCTCTTTGGCGGCCCGAACCAGAAACGGCTCTGCATGTTCCGCGATTCACAAATCTGCCGCGTCTCGATTTCTTGATGTCTCCGAATTTCCGAAGGAAAACTCCCTACTTTGGGGTCAGTGTACCACGGCCGGCAGACCCCGCGCGACAGTTGCCGACTGTCAATTTTGACAGTCTCGCGGTGAGTCGTCCGCCAGCGAGAATGGAGACCGAGGCAGCCAGATCGGAAGTGATCGACCGTCCGTGCGTCGGCCGGCAAATGTGTGTTTGAAGGGGGAACAACAAACGAAAGGCCTTGCTGTTTCCGCCCACTCTTTTGATGGCGTCGGGAACTGCCCGGAAGAAAGTTTTTCGGAAATTCCCCCTTTCCCGTCCCTCGGAACTCCGGTTTGCGCGCTCACTTCTCCTCCTCATCATCCTCTTCGCGGCAGCCGGTGCCATCTTCCCGATTTCGGTGTCAGCCCAGGAAAAGAAACCGTCGCCGCTGCCGGCCCCGCAGACGCAGGAGGAAAATCTTGGAGGCCAGGAAGTCGAAATCACCAAACCCGTCATCTGGAGCACCCGCGAGGAGTATTACAACCTGCAAGGCGACGCGTGGAACAACCTCCTGCTGATCCGCGCGGACAGGGTCGTGCTGAGGAAAAGCCCGGTGACCCGCAGAAGAGGTTCGATTCTTCGCATGGATGTGCCGCTGTCGGTCAATAACAACGGCCAAAGCACGCAGGCGGGGCTCGGCGACATCTACGCCCAAGCCATCCTCATTCCATACTTCAGCAGAAAGTTTGCCTTCGGCGCCGGGAGCGGCCTGGCCCTGCCCACCGCCACGAACGTAAGATTGGGAACGGGGAAATGGACCGCTTCTCCCATTGCCGCGCCGCTCTGGATCTTCGGGCGGACGGGATTTCTCCTGGTGAAACTGCAGGAGTACGTCTCCTTTGCCGGGGACAGCAAAAGGCCCGACATCAACTATTTCTCCACCTATCCGATGTTCGTATGGCGCTTTCACCGGAGATGGTGGACGCAGCTCGAAACCGAGTCGCGGACGGATTTCGAGCAATCCAATCACACCGGCTTCAAATCGGGCATCGCCATCGGGTACATGTTCACACGAAAGAAGGGAGTGTGGCTGAAACCCGAGATCGGCTGGGGCCGCTATCGCCCATACGACTTCGCAATCAAAATCAGCATGCTTTCCGTCAAGTAACCGGCCTTTCAACGGCCGGCCGATACCCCTTCACGCAAGTCTTTCCACCACGAAGTGATTTGTCCCGCTACTCCCCACAAAACGCTCCCGATACAGGCGGCGCGCCCATCTGTCATTTCTGACAGTTTCCGGAGATAGGCGAAACGCGTAGCGTGGAGACAGGAAAAGGCTGAATGCGATCAGCCGAGGGAGAAGGGAAAATGGCGAATAGACTATGGAAGGCCGGGGGAGCGGCGCTGGGTGTGGCGATGCTGTTTGCAGCAGCCAGCACGGCGTTCGCGCAGGACACGGGCAAGCTGAAGATGTCCGTCTATCCTCCCGAGGCTTACACGTTTGTAGACGGAAGGGCGATCGGTCCTGGCGACCAGACAGTTAAGGTCGAGCCCGGGACGCACCAGGTGATTGTCGCCAACTACGGTTTCAAGTTCTTCCAGCAGGATGTTTCCGTGAATGGCAAGGAAACAACCGTGGTGAACGCGCATTTGGATTCGGTTGGCACCCCGACGCCTCCGGGCGACCGGGGACGCATCCAACTTGAGGTGGGAAGCCTCAAGGCCGGTGATGCTGCCGTTCTGTTGAACGGCAAAACACCACACTATTTTGTGGGGCACATCGACGAGTTCAACAACAACATCATCAACGAACAGGAACTGATCGTTCCTCCGGGAACCCATGAAGTCACCGTGACCAGGCACAACGACGTCATCTGGTCCGGCCCGGTTACCGTGGCCGCGAACCAGCGGGTGATCGTTGACATCTCGGACGGCAAAGTGAAGGAAAAGGACTGGGTATCCCGCGGGATGAACACCTCAGCCCGTGCGATGGAGCGCTTCCATGCCGTAACGGCCAGCGCAACGATCGTCGTCGCGCCGGTGAGCGGTAATATCGCCGCCACGCCGTCGCAGATCGATTGCAGCCAGCCCGCCCAGCTGAAGTGGGCGTCGGCGGAAACCATCGACGCCGAAGTGAGCGGATTGAGCCCGGTTCCGACATCCGGCGAGCAGACCGTGTCGCCCAAGCAGACCACCACGTATGAATTCACAGCAACCGGCCCCGGCGGCGTGACCAAGTCCAACGCCACCCTCAACGTCAACCCTGTTGTCGTGGCCAACGTCGAAGCGTCACCGACGGAAGTCCGTTATCGGCGCATCGGCGACAAGGTCATCCATCAGGATACCGCGACGGTGAACTGGTCGACGTCGAACGCAGAAGCGGTTGCGGTGGATCCCTTCGGCACGGTGGAACCCAACGGTTCCAAGACCCAGCCGATTACTCCAGCACAAACCACCGACGGCCCCGTCGATGAAAACGTCACTTACACGCTGAAAGCCACGAACACTTGCGGCGGCGCGGAGACGAAGACGGCCAGCGTCCGTGTGGTCGGCTCGATCGAGCCTATCCCCGCGGTTCCGCTGCACAGCGTTTTCTATCCGACTGCTTACCCGATGAAGTCCTATCCGCTGCTGGGGCTCGTCAACAGCCAGCAGGAAGTTCTTGCCAATGTGGCCACGGGATTCATCAAGTACCTGGAGTATGATCCCGAGGCGAAACTGCAGGTCGTGGCCTACACTGACCCGCGTGGCGGGAACACCTACAACCAGGATCTGGCCACCCGGCGTGTTGAGCTGGTGAAACAGTTCCTGCTCTCTCACGGAATCGCTGAAGAGAGAATCGAAACCAACTCGGCAGGCGAACATCCTGCCCTCGAGCCGACCGCGATTGTTGAACTCGAGGCGCAGAACCCGAACCCGATGCCCGAACAGTGGGCCAAGCAGAAGAGGATCAACGAACTGGCGTATCAGCGCCGGGTGGACATCGTTCTGCTTCCCACGAACAAGGAATCGCTTCGCTTCTACCCGAACAACGCTCCGGAAGCGAAGATCCTTCGGCAGCCCTCTCCGCCCAGCCGGAAGGTCGTGATGGAGAACCAGGCGACCCAGCCGGAACCGGCGACCCCGCCGGAACAGCCGGAGCAGCCGAACCAATAACCTACTGAAGTGCGGGGGGAGGGGTTCGCCCCTCCCCCTTTTTTATTTCCAAATCGAGTGTCGCCGGAACTGCTTCTTCTTTTCCCCATTCATCCCCCGACGCGGGAATTCGCGGACGAGCCCGGACCAGAAGCGTGCGGGAGCAGTGCCGGCGCGACGCATTGGGCACGCGGCGATTTGTGGCGCACGCGAAACCCTGCCGTGTGAGCGCGGTACGGGATTTTGGCGGACGGCGCGGATGAACGGGAGATGTAGTATAGTAGGCCAACGAGCAGCCCCCTATCGTGGTGGTTAGTTTCGGTCGCGCGCATGCGGTGGAATCGCCGCCTGCTGCCGCCAGAGACGATCGGGTTCAAGGTACGGCTGCCGATGACGCTTCCAGCATGCCACGTCACCCCGATTCTTTTTTGCTTTCACCCGGGGCGCAATTTGGCGCCTACGAAATCCTCGTCCGGCTTGGCGCCGGCGGGATGGGCGAAGTCTATCGCGCCAGGGACACGCGCCTTGGCCGGGAAGTCGCCATCAAGATCCTCTCGGGCGGTCAGTCGCCCACGCGCGAAGATCTCGAGCGCTTCGAGCGTGAGGCGCGTGCGGCCTCGGCCCTCAACCACCCCAATATCGTTTCCATCTACGAACTCGGGCAGGTGGATTCCACGCACTATATCGCGATGGAGATGGTCGAGGGGCAGACGCTGCGCCAACTGCTGGCTTCCGGCTCTCTCCCCATCCAGAAAGCCATTCCCATCGCGGCGCAGATCGCCGACGGCCTGGCCAAAGCGCACGAGGCACGCATCGTCCACCGCGACCTGAAACCCGAAAACCTGATGGTCTCGGCCGATGGATTCGTGAAGATTCTCGACTTCGGCCTGGCGAAGCTCGCGGACCACGAAGAAGAGTTGGCCGTCACGGCGGCCTCCGCCCAGGCGCTCACCCGCCCCGGCACGGTGATGGGCACGTTCGCCTACATGTCGCCCGAGCAGGCGAGCGGCCTGCCGGTGGATTTCCGCTCCGACCAGTTTTCCTTCGGGCTGGTGCTTTACGAAATGGTGACGGGAAGGCACGCCCTGCGCAGGGGCACGCCGGCAGAGACGCTAGCAGCCATTCTGCGCGATCAGCCGGAAGCGATGGGTTCATTGAATCCGGAGGCGCCCGCTCCGCTCGGCTGGGTGGTTGAGCGCTGCCTGGCCAAGGAGCCCGAGAAGCGCTACGCCTCCACCCGCGATCTGGCGCGCGACTTGGCCGCCATCCGCGACCGTTTCTCCCAGATGCCGCGCCAGGCCGTCGAGACGCGCCCGAGCAATCTGCCAGTGCAGCGGACCGCGTTCGTCGGGCGAAACAAGGAACTGGCCGCGGCCGCCAAACTCCTGCTGCGCGACGATGTGCGTCTGATGACGATTACCGGTCCCGGCGGAATCGGGAAGACACGCCTGGGGCTGAAGGCGGCCGAAGAAGTCGCCACGCACTTCGCGGGCGGCGTCCATTTTGTCAACCTCGCGGCCCTCACCGATCCCGGCCTGGTTCTGTCGGTCATCGCGCAGACGCTGGGCGTCCGGGAAACCGGCGGGCAAGCCCCGCTTCAATCGCTCCAGGAGCACTTCCGGAACACATCGCACGCTCCGATGCTCCTGCTGCTCGACAACTTCGAGCACCTGATGGGCGCGGCGCCTCTGGTGGCTGAGCTTCTGGCCGTGGGCCCCGGCCTGAAGATCGTGGTGACCAGCCAGGCCGCCCTGCACGTCTACGGCGAGCACGAGTTCCCGGTGACGCCGCTCGCGCTGCCCGATTCCCGCTCCCTGCCGCCGCTCGAAACGCTGTCGAACTACTCGGCGATCGCGCTGTTCGTCCAGCGGGCCGCGGCGGTGAAGCCGGGCTTCCAGGTCACCCCGGAAAACGCCGAAGCGGTGGTGGAGATCTGCGCGCGCCTCGACGGCTTGCCACTGGCGATCGAGCTTGCGGCGGCGCGCGTCAAGCTGCTTCCGCCCTCCGCCATGCGTACGCGCATCGAGAGCCGCCTGCAGCTGCTGACCGGCGGCGCGCGCGATCTGCCGGCGCGGCAGCAGACCCTCCGCGGGGCAATCGACTGGAGCTACGACCTGCTGAGTCCGCCCGAGCAGAAACTGCTGCGAAGGCTCTCGGTTTTCGTGGGCGGATGCACGCTCGAGGCCATCGAGGCGGTCTGCGATACGAAGGGCGACCTCGGCCTGGACCTGCTCGACGGAATGGCGTCGATCGTGGACAAGAGCCTGGCCCAGCAGATCGAGCCGGCCGGGGGAGAATCGCGTTTCGTGCTGCTCGAAACGATTCGCGAATACGGGCTGGAGAAACTGGCGGAAAGCGGGGAAGAGGCGCAGACCAGACGCGCGCATGCCGCCTATTGCCTGGTGCTGGCCGAGGAACTGGCGGCGGAGAATACGGGCGTCGAAGGGACGGACTGGCTGGACGCTTTCGAACGCGAAAACAACAATTTTCGCGCCGCCCTCGAGTGGCTCACCGAAACCGGCAACGCCGAATGGGGCCTGCGCCTCGGCACCGCCCTGCATCGATTCTGGGAGAGGCGGGAGATGCTCGCCGAAGGCCGGGACCGCCTGGGGAAGATACTGAAGCTCGAACAGGCGGCGGCTGCAACCCCGATGCGGGCGCGAGCGTTGTTCGCGGCGGGAGTCCTGGCCCTCGAACAGTCTGAACACGCGGCTGCGGAAGCGTTCCTGCAAGAGAGCCTGGCGATCTCCCGGGAGCTCGGGGACAAGCGTGGCGTTGCCGTTTCGCTCAATGCCATGGCCAGCGAAGCCCGCAACCGCGGCGACATGGCCAATGCCTGGCGTCTCTTTGAGGAAAGTCTGGAGGTGTTCAGGGAACTCGGCGATCCTTTCGGTATCGCCGGCACGCTCAACAATCTTGCGGGCGTCGTCAAGGAACAGCGTGACTACCCGCGCGCACAGATGCTCTACCAGGAATCCCAGTCGATTTTTCAGGGTCTTGGGGATCGTTCGAGCATCGCCTGGTCGCTCAGCGGCCAGGGCGACGTGGCCCGCGATTTGGGCGATATCGGCGCCGCGCGCTCGCTCTACGAGCGGAGCCTCGCGACTTTCCGCGAGATCGGCGATCCCTGGGGAGTCGCCGCCGCGCTCGCCGATCTGGGAGATCTGGAGCGCGGCCAGGGAGAGCATGACGCGGCACGTGCGCTCTACGCCGAAAGCCTGAAAACGTGCCAGGCCACGAAGAACCAGCGGGGAATCGCCCGTCTGCTCGAATGCTTCGCGCGCTCGGCCGCGGCACAGGCCCGGCCGGAGCACGCGCTGCGGCTGGCAGGCGCCGCAGCCGCTCTTCGCCAATCGCTTGGTGCGCCGCTTACATCGGCGGAACAGGCCAGATTCGAAAGAGATATCGAACCCGCCCGGCAGGCGCTGACGCAGACGGCGGGTACGACGGCATGGATGGAGGGTTGGGAAATGCCGGTCGAGAAAGCGGTCGAACAAGCGCTCTCGCCGGACCCGTCCCGCTCTTGACAGCGATACGCGACCTTCGCTACGCCGCGCGGCGGGATCGGCTAGAACCGCCCGATCGGTCCGGACAGGGGCCGGCGCTTATTCCGCAGTCGAGGGATCGATGAGGTTGCGCACGGCGGAGATGCGATTGGCGGGAATTCCCACACGCTTTGCGTGTTCCCGGATGGTGGCATCGTCCGGAGCCAGGTAGACGCAATACACCTTGTCGCCGGTCACGTAGCTGTGCAGCCACTGAATCTCGGGGCCCATCTCCTTGAGCACTCCCACCGATTTCCGGGAAACTTCCCGCAATTCCGCGTCGGACATGTTGCCTGCACCGGGTATTTCCCGTTCGATCACAAATTTTGGCATCTCTAGGCTCCTCTAGCCGTGCATGCTACCAAAACCGTTCCGCTGCATCAATCGCCCGAATCGCGCGGCGCTGCGCGCCGGATAACGCGCCGGAAGGCCGAGTCTTTGGGAACAATCGGTATTGAGCTAGACTCAAGTCTGCGGGGCTGTAGCTCAGATGGATAGAGCAGCAGTTTCCTAAACTGCGTGTCGGGAGTTCGAGTCTCCCCAGCCCCACCATTCCGCAGCGGTTCGTTCTCCTTTCCAGAATACGGGATGCGCAGCACCGCTTGATCGATCGGGCGCGAGTGCTCCCATTGCTCGCCCGCGGGCTGGGGCCAAGGCCGGCCAGGCCGGTTACGGCGCCTGTTTTGTGCACGTAGGGCTTCTTGGCATTTATAACAAGATATGTTATAAATACATCGTGAATCCTGAGCAACTAAAACGGGCCAGGCGACAGCGCGGCTACAATCAGCAGCAGGCCGCCCCCCGTCTGGGTGTGTCTCAGGCCTATCTCTCGATGCTGGAGAATGGCAAGAGAAGCCCTTCCGCCGCACTCGCCCGGAAGCTCATGCGTCTCTACCACTTGCCGCCCACCGTGCTTCCTTCTTCCGAGGTCCCCAAAGACGTAACACCGGATTTCCTGGCCGCCCAGCTTGCCGCCCTCGGCTACCCCGGCTTCGCGCACCTTCGTGGAGCGGTGAGGAAAGTGAATCCTGCGGTATTCCTGCTGACGGCATTGGCCGAGCGTAACCTTGAGGCCCGAGTTGCCGAAGGCCTCCCCTGGCTTGTTGCGCATTACCCGGACATGGATTTTGACTGGCTGGTTGCGCAGGCGCGGATGAAGAACCTTCAGAATCGCCTCGGTTTCGTTGTAACTCTGGCGAGGCTGGCCAGCGGAAACGATGCCCTGCGGCAGCCCGAGCAGACACTTGCCGAAAGCAAGCTGGCGAAAGAGGATTCATTTTGCCGCGAGTTGAACGAGGCGGAACTCCGCTGGCTCCGGAAGTACAGCTCGAAAGAAGCCCGGCAATGGCGTCTGCTGAGCGACCTGCGGGCGGAGGGGTTGCGCCATGCCGCCTGAACTTCCCCCACCGTGGCCGGGATTTCTACAAGAGCTTGGCGATCTGCTCGATGAACCCTTCGAGTTTCAATGCGTGGGCGGGTTTGCGATCGTGGCCGCCTATGGGCTGCCACGCAGCACAAACGATTTGGACTATTTCTCCCTGATTCCTAACAATCGTCAACGGCATTTGGAGCGTTTGGCGGGCGAGGCCTCCAGCCTGGCTAGAAGGCACAAGGTCCATGTCCATCATGCTGGTATCGCATCTGTTCCGGAGAACTACGGTGAAAGGTTGACGGAGTTGTTCCCACGGCGGTTCAAGAATATCCGCCTCATGGTTCTCGATCCTTACGACCTGGTCCTTTCGAAGTTGAGCCGCAACGTGGAACGCGATCGGGAAGACGTCAAATATTTGGCAAGAACGCAGAATCTCGACCCGGATGTTCTGCGGCAACGATACGAGCAGGAGTTGAAGCCTTATCTAATCGGCCCTCCGGATCGGCACGACAGAACCCTCGAGTTCTGGATCGAGGCCTATTTCGCGAATCTCGGACACTAACGAGTCACCTGCTTCCCATTGCGCCAGAAAGCGGCGGGCGAGGAATCCGCCTCCTTTCGGGAATCCGCCTGGGCAGATTCCTCGCCATTCGCCCGATCATCCCGCTATTTCTTCTGCAGTGACTCGATGCAGCGAGCCAGGTTCGAAATCCGCATGGAAACTTCTGGCGAATTGGGTCCTCTCATCGAGCTGGGGTGGAGCGAGGAGAAGAGTGGTCCCCAGATCGGCATCTCGCTCGTGCCGTGCGCCGGCTCTTCCACGCCGAAGCGCAGAACACTGATCACCTTGTCCATCGGGAACTTGCCGTGGTTCCGTTTGGCCATCGTTGTCAGGTCGGGTGGGGGAATCTTCAGTTCCGAAGCGGCCGGACCGTTGCCCTCACCGGTTTTTCCGTGGCAGACGGCGCAATAGGCATGGTACATCTCCGACCCCGATGCCGGAGACGTATGCTTAATCGGCTCTTCCTTGATCTGAGTCTTCTGAGCAAAAACAACACTGGTGGCGCAAAACAGGATCGCCGCCAGCAATGCGAACCGTGCTTTGATCGTTTGCTGCATGACACGCCTCCACTTGTAAATTGGGGTATCGATTGCGGGCGACGAGGGAAGCGTGCCGATCGCGGTAGCCGCAGTGATGCAGGGCCGGGTGTTTGCTGTTGGAATGTTCAGGGGTATTGTTCGCCCGGACGCCGGCGGGGAGTTCCGGGTTTGCCGGGCATTACGCTGTCCCTGAGCGGAAATCATCACGATTTCCTTCCGGATTCCGTTGGGAAGCGCAGCTACAAAGCGAAGCGAAATTCTCTACTTATTACCCTAATTTTAACTGCATCGCCCGCGCCGTCAAAGCGAAACCTCGTCCCGGTGCCGGGTCTGCCAGCCATGCCGTGGCGCCCCGCCTCTGGGCCCGGCCAAGACTTGGGCACCGGGCTATCAGTCCCTCCGTTAGGCCCTTGGCTTGGCTGTCCGGCGGGTGTCTATCGCGCCAGGGCGGCGCAGCGCGGCTCAAGCCGGCTTGGCTTTTTTCCGCCAATAGCGCGCCAAGCCCTGCCAGCTCAACTCCAGACCCCCGGCGCGCTCGTAGAGCACGCACTCGCCGGGGGGAAGGACGCCGCGAAAATCGTCTATCGCCGAGCGGACGAAAGCGGCCATGCGAGCGTTGTCGTCAGCCGTATCCCCGAGCGAGTTGCGAACCCTTTGCGCCCAGGCGCGATGCTGGCGGCGGAGTTCGGCGAAATGCCAATCGATGCGATCGGCGAAGCCGAAGTGGGTGAGGAACAGCCGCTCGGGCGAACGCGCCTCGATCTGTCGCAGGCTCGCTTCCCACAGCTCCAGATCGATGTCCGGCGGCGGGGTGACCGGGGAGACGAGCGGGCGATTGGCCAGTCGCAGGCCGGCGGTGTCGCCGACGTAGACGGTGCCGTCGGAGCTGTCGAAGCAGCTGACGTGGTGGGAAGCATGGCCGGGCGGGTCGAGCACTTCGAGCGTGCGGCCGCCCACGCGCAGACGCTCGCCTCCCTTCAGCACGCGCAGATTCGCTTCCGGCACCGCCAGGAACTCGCCCCACATCTGGTCCATCGCATCGCCGTAGAGCCGCTTGGCGCTCGAGAGCAGCCGTGAAGGATCGGCCAGATGCGGCCCTCCTCGTTCATGCACGTAGACCTCGATCCGCGGATTCTCGCGAACGAGGCTTCCCGCCGCACCGGCGTGATCGAGATGGATGTGCGTCAGGAGCAGGGTCGAGATTTCAGAGAAGGGGATGCCGAGAGCGAGCAGTTTGGCGCGCAGCGTCGGCAGTGTGACCGACGGTCCCGGATCGACCAGGGCGTAGCCGCCATCGGTGTCGAGTACCAGTGTGGCGATGATCTCCTTGGCTCCGGCATATTCGTGGTCGATCACTTGAGGGAAATTCATCCGCGGCTGCTCCGTGTCGGTTTCGTGGCGCTCGATCGTCTCGCTTTTTGATTCTATCCGAACGGGCGTTCTCCCGTGGACGCTTCCCGGCAATCTGTGGGATTATGACCCCTGCCGCGGTGGAAGTATGGATGCGCCTGACTAGGCGCACCGGGCATTGCGCCTGGATGCACTGCATCAGCATCACACGACTGGTCGGACAACATGCTA
>OFHK01000372.1_pt1 | contig 13902 bp, 10 predicted proteins | sample 1521951 | NCBI WGS metagenome assembly OFHK01 (sample SAMEA2468436, study PRJEB22500) | soil metagenome | biome: Glassland; feature: Farmland; material: Clay | place: Australia | collected 2013-01-31 | depth 0.55 m
CTCACCGCTCCGCCCATGTGGCGGGGTGCGGTCAGGGGCGTAGCTCAACCCGGGACTGAACTGCGCGATCACCGTGGGTGCGGCCACGCTCGACGGGTACCCTGTCGAGCTGGCGGTGATGGACTTCGCCTTCATGGGCGGCTCGATGGGAAGCGTCGTCGGCGAGAAGCTCTCGCGTGCCTGCGACTCGGCGGCCGAGCGCGGCGTGCCGTTGATCGCGGTCACGAGCTCCGGCGGCGCTCGGATGCAGGAGGGGATCCTCTCGCTCATGCAGCTCCCGAAGACGGTGTGTGCCGTCGAGGATCTCCACGACGCGGGTCAGGCGCTCGTCGTCGTGATGGCGTTCCTCTTCGTGGCTGCACCGGTCAGTGCAAAGCCCTCGGACCATCCGGGTGCTGTCCGATTTCATGTGAGCATCGAGTGGATAGTGCCTGGTCCGGAGTACTGGTGGGGCGGAGTGAGCGGTGGCATGACTGGAATGGTGAAGTACCTGTCCGACCCGAATGGGAATCCCCGAGGAAGCGGCATCATCGGACACTTCTACGAAGTGTTCACGATCTGCATCGGCAAGCCCGTCGTGGCCTACGGGTGCGACAATCCGGAAGAGGGGTCATACATCACGGGGGTCGACAACGGCGTGTACGATGTCAAGCCGGATGCGGGAAAGTGGCACTTCATGGCGAACGGCTGGGTGACGGGAGCGTCGCCCGATTATGCCTACATGATTGGCTACAAGTACTTCGAGAACGGCTGGACGACCGATCCGTATGACCCGGTCTTGACCACGGGAGAGGCAGAGGCGTTCCTCGCACCCGCGTGAAGCCACGGGAAGTGGACAGGCCGCCCGAAAGGACGGCCCCTACCCCCTTTGGCACGCACGCGGTCACACTGCATCTGACCCGCCGAGCATCGGGCGCGCGGGTGGAGTGTCGGACGGATCGAGACCGCAGCCCACCCGCTCAAGCGATACGCTCGTTCCCCGAAGGTCTTGGAGTGTGTTCCGGGGGACGGGTAGCGCCAACGTCAGGATTCTCAGCTATTCCGGCTCTTGGAGCATCTCGACCGGAACGACAACGGTCGGTCGTTCCCGCCGGCGCTTCTCCCTGAGCGTGCCCTCGGGGATAATCCGTTCGGCACGGTTCGCGAGAATCCCCGCGACGCCCTCCCGGCTCGCTCGTTCGTCCTCCTGGCAGTGGAAGCAGTTCTCCGGGCATCGGCTTGCGTGCACGTCGGGCTCGGGGTACGAGAAGATTCCGCCTTCGTAGTTCCGGAGGACGAGCTTCTTGTCGCTCGCGCTGATCAGGTAGTTCGGGCCCACAGGGATCTTACCCCCACCGCCGGGAGCGTCCACGACGAACGTCGGCACGGCGTACCCGGACGTGTGCCCGCGCAGGTGTTCCATGATCTCGATGCCCTTGGACACCCGCGTCCGGAAGTGCTCGATGCCCTCGCTCAGGTCGCACTGGTAGATGTAATACGGCCGCACACGGTTCATCACGAGCTTGTGCATGAGTCGCTTCATGATCGCCGGGCAGTCGTTCACCCCGCGGAGCAGCACGGTCTGGCATCCCAGAGGGATGCCCGCATCGGCGAGCATGGACAGGGCCCTCGAGGCCTCGGGCGTGATCTCCTTCGGGTGGTTGAAGTGGGTGTTGAGCCAGAGGGGATGGTACTTCTTTAGCATCGCGCAGAGTTCGGGCGTGACGCGCTGCGGCGTCGTGCAGGGGACCCTGGAGCCGATCCGGACGATCTCGATGTGGTCGATCTCGCGCAGGCGCTTGAGGACGCTCTCGAGGTAGCCGTCGCTGACCATGAGGGCGTCCCCGCCGCTCAGGAGCACGTCCCGGACCTCCTTAGCCTTCTCTAGGTATTGGAACGCGGGCTCCAGGGCGCGGAGGGATTGGATCCCGTGGTCATGGGCCACGAAGCGTCGGCGCGTGCAGAACCGGCAGTACATCCCGCAGTAGTCCGTGATCAGGAGGAGCACCCGGTCCGGGTAGCGGTGGGTCAGGCCCGGCGCCGGCGAATCCGAATCCTCACCGAGAGGGTCGTGGATGTCGCTTCTCGAGAACACGGTCTCCGACACCCGGGGCACGGCCTGCAGGCGCACGGGGCAGTTCGGGTCGTCCGGGTCCATGAGGCTCGCGTAGTACGGGGGGATCGCGAAACGGAAGAACTTCGCGCACTCGAGGACGCCCCGCTCCTCCTCGTCGGTCGGCGTGATGACCTGACGCAGATCCTCCGGGGACTTGATCGCATGACCGGCCTGCCACCGCCAGTCGTCCCACTTCTCCGGGGGGACGTCCCTCCAGAGCGGGACCTCGCGCCAGTCGCGCATCCCGGTCTCCCTCTCCTCGTTTCGCGTGAAGCTTGCACGTTCCACGGCCACCTGCGACTCCTCCCGGATTCCTTCCCTCGCAGTGCGCGGTTGCGCGCGAGCCGACCAGGGAGGCCGAGCTTCGCTGGCGGCGCTCAGCCCAGCCTCCGCTCAGGATGCCAGCGGATCACTCAACAACCCTCGGTGTGGACCAAAGGCGCCGCCCCGAGGTTTGCCGGCCCACGTGCCCCGTGCGCTGCGAAACCGATATCCTCCCGAGGGGGATAGTCTTTTCGGGCTGCCGAAACCACGGGGGGAACATGCGGTCGTCCGAGGCGTGGCCCGTGCTCATGCCCGTCTTCCCTCCCCGGCTCCCGAGCCCATCAGGCGATGAATCGGCCCAGCCAAGACCCCTCGAGCGGTTCGGTCTACCGTGGTGCCCGTTCGCTCGGCCCCACCCTGGTTTTCCGATCGATTCGCTTCGAGGCGGGAAGCGCGGACGATGCGACCAGCTGCCTCAACGAACGACGCACCCCGTCCATGAACTTGACCCTCGCGGCCAGCCGTCCGTTGAGCCCGAACCGCTCGCTGAATTCGATCGCCAGGCGCGTCTCCGCTTCGGATGTCTGCGCTTCGCCCATCGCCTCGAGTGCCGCGCCATAGAGATCATGGGCAAAAGGGATCAACGGCCGCTCCTGGGGCGAGACGTCCTGCTCCGCATCCCGGATCGCTTGCAGGAAGGCCGCGCGCACTCCCGCCCGGTCTCCCCGCGCGAGGCACTCGAGACCCTCGAGGGCGTGCGCCAAGACGGGTCGGATTTCCAGCCCGCGCGCCAGGACCGGCGCCTCCAGCTTGGACGATATCGCGCGATAGCCTTCCAGGTCGCCCAAGACAAGGCAAATCTCGGCGGCCATCCACAGGGCCTCGACCGCGGGACCTGCACATCCAAATTCAAGCAGCTCCAATCCGATCACCTCGATCTCGCCGCGTGCCGATGCACAGTCGCCTGCATGGTATACGGCCACGGCGGCTCCATACCGTGCCAGTGCGGCGGTGATCCGATCGTGCGTCTTCGTAGAGAGGTTGAAGGCGTCCATGAAGTTCGCATGCGCGCCCTCGAAATCCGCCCGGAGGTCGAGGTTGAGCCAACCCTTCAGCATGAGCAGGGACTGGTGGCTGCGGACGTCCGCGAGGGTTCCCGGAAGAGCCTCGATGGCTCCGAGATGCTCCATGGCCCGATCCGTGTTCCCGAGCCGGTACGCGTAGAGGTTCGCGTACTGGACATGAACGCTCGCAATGAGATCCGGATCCCCGATTGAGTGGGAGAGGCGCAGGGCTTCCTTGAGACACGTGCGCGCCGCGTCGGGGTGCCCCATGGGCGAGTTGGTCTCGACGATTGCCAGCTCGACGAGCGCCTCGGTCTGCCCCCGGATGTCCTCGAACGACCGAAAGGTGCTGACGGCCGCCTCGGCACACTCCCGTCCCTCGGACCACTGCTCCGACGCGATGCTCATCCGACTCCGGACGAGGCTCAGCCAGCCACGTTCCACGTCGTTCCCATTCCCGAGGGACCGCACGGCCTGATCGACCTCGGCCGATGCGGATGCGATCTCGCCGCGCACCTGAAGCGCAGTGGCAATCTTGCGGTGGAGACGGGCAACGACTCCGGGAGAGCTCACGAGGCGGATGGCTCCTCGGTAAGCCAACATGGCCGCAGGGAGGTCTCCAATCCGCGCCTCCGCGTCGCCCAGACTTTCTCCGATGCCCGCTCGTTGCTGGGAATCCTGCGAGAGTCGAATCGCGTTCGAGAGGCAGGCGATGCCCGAGAGGAGTTCCCCGGCAGCGAAGGCTCGGGCGGCGAGCTCACGCAACTGGGCGACTGCAAGCGTTCCGAAGTCCTGGGACTCCTCGGGCGTGAGGATGTTTCCGAAGTAGTCGCGGATTGTGTCGTGAATCTCGTACCGCTCGCCGCCGACGAATCGCAGGAGGGAACGCTCCTGGAGCGTCACAAGCGCCTGGTAGGACGAACCGGGGATTGCCAACAGCGTCGCGCGCGGCACAGGCACCCGGTAGAGAGAGGCCGCCTTCATGATGGCCCTTTCCGCTTGCGACAGCTCGCGGTGGATGGCCTCCTCCAGGAAGCGGTGCACGTCCCGGACGGCAGAGGGAATGTCGGAGCGCTGGTTCCGGACGAGCTCGATGAGGAGAGGGTGACCCCCGAGGCGTCGCCCCAGCCCGGCGAACTGCGCCGCATCTCCTTCCTCTGTCAGGAGAGCGGCGGCCTCCTCGGGTTCCAGCCTGTCCAGTTCGATCTCTCGCACCAGGCCCTTGATCACGACGTCCCGCACGTCATAGAAGGGCAGGGCTCGGCGAGTCAGAACGACGACCTTGACGTCGGGCGCCGACACGACGGCTTCCGCCAGCATCCGGATGACCGCGAGGGCCTCCGAGGATGCTTCGTGAGCGTCGTCGAGGACCAGGAACGCATGCGTGTCGGGGAGATCCTGGCGGAGCACTTCGGCCCCGAGCCGCGGTTCGCCCCGCCTCAGCACCGAGCTGAGGCCGGGACGGTCAAGAGCATCAAGGAACCGCCCCAGACTCGCCAAGAGCATCGAGTCCGATTCCCAGGGACGGATGCGATGCCAGAAGAGGTTCCTGCGTCCCCGGACGAGCTCGCAGGCCTTCGCCGCGAGAGTCGACTTCCCGATGCCTGCCATGCCACGGATTACGAAGACGCGGGGGCCCTTGTCCTCGCAGGTAATCGTGGCCAGTTCCTCCCGCCTCCCCACGAACGTCTCAACCCGGGGAGCGTCCGACAGCTGCTCCACGAAACCGGGTTCCGGAGGCCGCCTCGCGGCCTCGAGATCGAGGATCCCGGTCTCCTCCACTTGCCGGACCGTCTCGAGGAGACTCGTCCTCGCTCCGATCCCCCTGAGCGCCTCGTGAAGGCTCCCCTCGCGCACGGCGTCTCCGTCGCGGATCCTGACGACCTGGGTCTTCACCGTCTCCCGCAGGCGAATCGCCGAGGTGCGGCCGGTGGAGGTGAGGCCATAGACCTTCATGCGCTGCCGTTTGCCCGTCACATGGGCCGTCCGCTCGTGGACGAGTCCGTCCCGGATCAGCGGTCGGATGAACTGAATCAAGTGGCGCAGCCCAATCCCCGTACCGCGGGCCAAGCCCTCCTGGGTCACGGCAGTGGAAACCTCCACTTCATCCGCGGGCTGCGCGGACTCCAGGAGGTGGAGGAGAACGCGTTCCTTCGCGGTGAGGCGCATCCCTCTCAACACCCCGTGCTACACCGCACCAGGGTTCGATGGTAAGAACGTTCTGCATGGACAGTAGGAACTCCAGTGGAGTTCCATAGGACGACTCATGCACGAGCGAGGTCTTCAACCTCGAGGTCGCATGCATGTCGAATCCGCGGTTCAAGGCCCGCCATGGCGGGAGGAGGTGATAAGAGTGAAGAAAAGCGTGACGGCAGTCCTCGCCGGTTGCATGCTGGCTTTGGTGATGGCGTCGGCTCCGACCGTCGCCGCAGCGGAACCTGAGCCGCTCCGAGCAGAGATGACAATGTCCTTCGACATGTCCAATTTCCAGGCCAGGTTCCCGGCGTGTGTGTCCGAGGAACCGCTCTGTGTCTGGTCGGGAGACCTCTCCGGCGATCTGGCCGGAAGCATCGTGGTCTCCGAGTTCTGGGACCAAATCTTCGTAGTCGGCAACACGGAGCACTTCTTCGAGGCATTCACCATCACGACGGGCCACGGAGTGATCTCGGGAGTGGACAAAGGCGTCTGGGACTTCAACACGAACAAGGTCCGGGCGAACGGTTGGATTACGGAGGCAACCGGCGACTGGTCGTACCTCGTTGGATACAAGCTGCACGAATCGGGCTACGTGATCCCGCCGCCGGAAGGAGCCGAAGTACTGATCTTTGGCTTCACGGGCGAGATGTTCCTCGTGGCCCCGTGAGCACGGACGCCCCACGGTCGGGTCCCCAGGCCGCCCGGAAGGGCGGCCCTTCCCCCTTTCGGCACGTGCGGGATCGGTGGGTCCTCCTCTGCCAACAGAGCAAGAGTTAAGTGCCTCGCCCGCTAGGCCTCCCTGGTGGTTCCATGGAACGACGGGCGAACGCCGAGTGGAACGGCGGACTTAGGGATGGCAAGGGCGTCGTGTCGACGGCGAGCGGCGCGCTGAAGAGTGTCCCATACAACTTCGTCATGCGGTTCGGGGATGCGCCCGGGACGAATCCCGAGGAACTGGTCGCGGCAGCGCATGCGGGCTGCTTCTCCATGGCCCTGTCCGGCGAACTCGAGAAGGCGGGCTACCATCCGGAGTCCATCCGGACCAAGGTCACCCTGAAGTTCGAGAAGACGGATGTCGGCTGGACCGTGCTCGCTAGCCACTTGGACGTGGTCGCGAAGGTCCCCGGGGCCGATCCCGCCAAGTTCCAGGAAGCCGCGGCGAAGGCGGAGAAGGGCTGTCCGATCTCCCGCCTGCTCAAGACGGAGATCTCGATGACCGCGAAGCTCGAGTGAACTCCAGGTGGTATTGGCGGGTGCGGAGCGGACTCCCCGCCTGGGCGGAATAGAAGAAGGAAAGGGGAAGCCCGACGGTCGTCGGGCTTCGTTCTCGGATCACCTAGAAGCTGCCCGACCCGGTGACGATGTCCTCCTGGTTGATCGACGTCGGCACGAACTCGTAGCCGTAGAACCAGACGACATTCTGCTTGTTGTTCGTGTCCGTCCAGACCGCGTGGAACATGCCGTCGGAACCCACCGCCAGGTCCGTATAGTCCCCGATGAAGCCGCCGCCGAACTGGACCTGCGTGTTGATTGGGTGGGTCGTCAGGGTCTGCATCGCCGCGGTGCTCAGGTCCGTGATCACATAGTCGAGCCGGGCGTTGTCCGTGTAGTTGCCCAGGCCGAGGCAGTTAATCCGGCCCACGACGGTCGGCGTGGCCGGGTGGTCGCACTGGAGCCAGGGCGAGACCACGTCCGCCGCGTATGCGCTCACGAACGCGTCCCCGTCGGGCGCCACGGCCACGGACGGGTACACCTGGTAGACCGGCCGTGCCGCGGGCGCGTTGCGCGTCACGCCCCAGCCCGATGTCACGGGGTACCCAACGGCCGTGCGGGTTGCGGCCTCCAGGCTCGGGAAGGCGGGCGTGGGCGCCGTCCACGTCGCGCCGCCGTCCGAGGAGACGCTGTACACGACCGCGTTGTGGCAGTCTCGCTGGACCCTAAGGGTGCCGACCATCCAGTAGGCGCAGCTCCGGTCCGCGGTGTACACGGGGGCCGTGTTCTTGGCCTCCGTGTTCCAGGCGACGTATAGCGTCCCGTCGGCACCGACGGCTGCGGCCGGGAAGCTGTTGACCCGGAACGTCGTGTTGGTGGGAGGCGCGATGTCCGTGAGGGTCGCGAGTGCCATGGGCTTGCTCCATGAGACGCCGCCGTCCGTCGACTTGACCATCCAGATGCTGTCGAAGGCCGCGAGGCGCGTAGAGGCGTCCCAGAACACGTACACGGTCCCGTCGGGTCCCACCACGGGGCGCGACCCCTGGCCGTACAGCACGTTGCCGCTGATGAGCACGGGATTGCTGAACGTCGCCCCGTCGTCCGACGAGTAGGCGAACGCGATGGGGGACTGGACATATCCGCCCGTCATGGGATTGAAGATGAACCGCGTCCAGCTCACGTAGATCCGGTCCTGGAACGGGCTCCCCACGTGGGTGTCGATCGCCATCCACTCCTTGTCGTTCAGGATGGCAGGCGAGGTTGTCGGGTTGATGAAGGTCGGCACGCCCCACGTTAGGACCCCGTTGCTGTTGAACGTCCCCTTGCTCACGGTCACCGTGTTGGGCGCGGCGGTCCGGTCGAAGCCGAGACCTGAGAAGAAGACCTCACCCTGCGTGTTGAAGGCGACGACCGGGTCACCGCCCGCGTCATAGATCCCGCCCGTCAGGCGCTCGACGCCCGGGATGAGTGTCCCCAGATGGTTCGGGTCGGAGGAGACGCAACACCACGTCGCACCACCGTCGTTGGAGTAGTACGTGCCCGAGTAGCCGTCGCCTAGGGCGCTGCAGGGCGTGCTGCCGATCATGCAGCTCCACGTGCGAGTCACATAGTCGTTCATCCCGACGACAATCCGCTGCGGCTTGTTTGGGTCCATCGCGATGGCGGGCTCGTTCTGGGGGGCTGCGGCGCTATCCTGGTTCACGGTCACCGCGGGCGGCGCCACCGAGGTCCCATCGAGCGGGCTCGTCAGGACGTTGGTCGGCGAGATCGGCGCCCCATATGGCCCCGGGTTCGGGAGTTCGCTGGCGTCCGCCTCCTCCTGGAGGAAGGCCGAGGCCCGGATGATAAGGCCCGACGTCGCGTCGATGGATGCCATCTTGCCCGCCAACGTGTTGATGTTGAACGTCGGCTGGGATGGCGCGGTGGCAGGTGTCGCGGCCGAGGACAATCCGGCCAAGACGAGCAGCATGGCTAGCCCGAGCAATACCACTGGCGCTGAGGATCTCATAGCCTTCCTCCGACTTCCCCGGGCGAGGATGGCCTCGAGGGGGTTTAATCTTATGGACGTTCCCGCTTCCGATACCGACCAGATGCTGCGGCGCATGCTGCACAAACGACGCCAGATCGTTTCGGCTGGCCTCGCGAGGTAAGTTCATGGGCGAGAAGGCCGGTCCGCTCCTCGTGGAGCCATTCGAGGTGACCCTCCGGGACATCGAGGCCGCTCGCGGGGCGATTCAGGAGGTTACCTGGGAGACGCCCACGGTCCGCTTCCCGACGCCCGACGGCAAGAAACTCTTCCTGAAGCTGGAGAACCTCCAGCGTCTGGGGGCGTTCAAGATTCGCGGCGCCTGGAACCGGATGTCGCGCATGACCGAGGCGGAACGAAGCCGCGGGGTCGCCACGATCAGTTCGGGCAACCACGGTCTCGCAGTCGCGTGGTCTGCGAAGCACCTGGGACTGCCCTGCAGGGTCTACGTCCCAGAGGGAGCTGCGGGCCCCAAGGTGGACGCCATCCGCGCGCAGGGCGCGGAGCTCCGGGAGATGACCCGCGGGGACCTCGTGCAGGCCCACACGGAGGAGCTCTGGAGAACTTGGCCACAGACGTTCATCCATCCCTTCGCGCATCCCCACATCATCGCGGGCCAAGGGACCATCGGATGGGAACTCGCGGAGGACCTGCCCGACGTCCGCACGATCCTCGTTCCCGTCGGCGGCGGTGGCCTGTCCTCGGGAATCGCCATTGCGGTGAAGGCCCGGCTCCCCAGCGTGAAGGTGTTCGGCATTCAGGCGGAAGGAGCGGCCTCCTTGCCTCGCGTGTTCGAGACACGCACGCCATACCGGGTCGAGCGGCCGGTCACCATTGCCGATGGCATTCGGATTGGGATTATCCTCCCGCAGATGGCCGACCTGCTCCTGCGGCACCTGCACGGCTGCTACGTCGTCTCGGACGACGACATCCGAAAGGCCATGCGCCGCCTCGCGCTCGAAGCGAAGACCGTGGCCGAGCCGGCAGGCGCCGCAACGTTCGCCGCGTGGGAAAGGTACCACGATCAGCTCGAGGCTCCGGTGGCCGCCGTGGTCTCCGGGGGGAACGTGGATCCGGGACTCCTGGCGGAGATCGTGCGGGGCAGCTAGCGACGCTCACTCCTTCGCGAGTCCCTTCACGATCTTCTCCAGCCGTGCGGTGGTCCCCGTAGGGAGCGGCTCCGGCGTGTGGTTCTTCAAGATCCACTCCGTCTTCTCCCGAGCGGTCACCATGGGGTCCTTCTTCCCCTTCGCGACCCAGCTGTCGTACGGGTTGGAGTCCCAGAGCATGGGGACAAACGTCTGCCGCACGCGATCCAGGGTGTGCCGCTGCGCGAGGTAGCTTCCCCCGATCCCGACCTTCTCGATCAAGTCCACCGCGAGCTCCTCCGCATCGACACGGAAACCCTGGTAGACCTTGATGATCATCGCGGCAATCTCGTGGTCCAGGAGGATCTGCTCGTACGATAGAAGGGTCGAACCCGCCGGCTCACCCAGGCCGTTCACGACCTCACCGCCGTAGTTCGCGCAGACCACCGCGGACAGCATGTGTTCGAGGGACGCCTGCACGCCCGGGACCTTCGCCGTGGAGCCGTACCCGCCCACGGAATCAGGCAGGCCCAGGTACTTCGCCATCTCAATCGAGCCGATGGCCAGGAGGTCGCTCTCCGGGGACGAACCCATGTACGCGCCCGTCTTGGGGTCCATCCCGCTGAGCACGGAGCCGTAGATCGCGGGGGCGCCGGGCTCGTGGGCCTCGAGCATGCAGATCACCGCGAGCGTCTCCGCGTGGTTGACCACAAGGTCGCCCGCGATGGACGCCGGTCCGCTCACGCCGGTCTGGGCCATCCCCGTGACATGCACGGGCACGTGGTTCTCCGCCCACACGAGGGCCGCGTCCGAGGCGTTGCCGTCCACGGAAAGCGGGGAGATCGTGCAGAGCATCGCGGAGAGGAGGTGGCGCTTCCTCAGCTCCTCGGCGGACCCCAGGACCTCCGATGCCATGGCGACCTGCGCGCGTGCCTCCGCAGCGTTCGTCGTGGACTCGGACAGGATGTGCTTCTCCGTGTTCTCCAGGGATGCCTTGAGGCCCATGGCCACGTGGACCGTCTCGGGCACGTCGTGGGCCACGACCATGGGCTCGTAGATGCTCAGGTAGGGCAGGTAGTCGCCGATGATGGCCGTCCTTCGCACATCCTCGAGCAGGGATTCGCGGCGGCTGTTCGTCTCGGCCTCCCAGACGTGCACGCCGCATCCGTCCATGGTCGTGTAGAAGTGGTCCCCCGTCAGGGGCAGGTCGAAATCCTTCGTGCGGCCCGCGAGGGTCAGGTCGCGGGGCGCCTTCCGGACGAGCTCCATGACGAGGTCCAGCGGGAATCTGACGTCCGGGCTACCCTCCTCCACGTCCGCGCCCGCGGCCTTCAGGTCCTTGCGCGCCGCGCGACTGTGAATCCGCACGCCCGTGGTCTCCATGACCTCGAGGGCTCCCTCGTGAATCGCCTTTCGCTCCTTCTCCGACAACAGGTCGTACGGTTTCCGGATTCGGAACCGCTCCGAGAACGCCGACATCTCCTCACTCCTAGCCGCCGGGGGAGCCCTTCGCACACGTCGTGCCGTGAATCCTCGTCCCGGCGAGGCCGCAGGCGGCATCAGGGCGACCAAGCTTGAGGCTGACGTAAGAACTGAATGGAAGTCGCCGAACCGGACGTGGCACCTGGCCCCACAGGGTTCATGACCCCCGCGGGATTCCCGACCTCGCGCGCGCGGTGGGACACTGACCCGGATCCTCACGGACTTCTCGCAGAAGACCCTCGTCGATGCGATCGAGCAGAACTGCATCGACTTCTTCATGGAGTATGGACGGGGGCCGGGCTGCGAGGTCCACGAGGACCGCGGCGTCACGTGGTTCGCCACGGGTTTGCCCGATCCGCTCTTCAACGGAGTGATGACGGCCCGCCTCGCGCCGGAGGACGTGGATCGCCGGATCGACGACCTCCTCGCGGAGTTCCGGTCCCGCAGTCTCCCGCTCGAGTGGACCGTGGGATCGTCCACCGTGCCGCAGGATCTCGGAAGCCGTCTGCAGGCCAAGGGGCTGAACCACCTGATTGCGGTGCCCGGCATGGCCATGGAGCTCGCGAAGCTCCCAGAGGAGCCGCTGCCCAAGGGACTAGCCGTCGAGCGTGCGGAGACCCGCGAGGACCTGGAGACCTGCATCCGCATCGCGGTCACCACGTTCCAAATTGCGGACGACCTCGTGCCGCGGCTCGTGGACATCGAGCTCGGCATGCCGCCGGACCATCGGGAGCACGCCTTGGCCTTCCTAGGTCGACTCGAGGGGAGATCCGTCGCCTCGTCCGTGCTCTTCGCGTCGGCGGGCGTCGCCGGCGTGTACTTCGTCGGGACGCTCCCCGCGGCCCGGAAGCGGGGCCTCGCACGTGCGATGACCGCGGCGGTGCTCCGCGAGGGCAGGGACCGCGGATACCGCATCGGCGCCCTCCAGGGGACGGAGATGGGAGTGCCCGTGTACCGCCGCCTCGGGTTCCGGGAATACAGTCGGTTCGAGATCTATACCTGACTTGCAGGGAATGGCCTCCGGGTGGGCGGAATCTCTTTGACCCGGACGGGACTAGAGGGGAGCATGCGCGCGATCCGCTTCGAGGCGGATGGTTCCATCCAGCCCGTGAATCTCCCCATGCCCACCGTGGGACCCGAGGACGTCCTCGTCCAGGTGCTCGCCGCGGGCGTGTGCCGCACGGACCTCCACACGCTCGAAGCCGTCAAGGAGGGACGACGGCCTCCCGTGGTCCCCGGTCACGAGATCGCGGGGAAGGTCACCAAGGCCGGCTCCGACGTGTACGTGGTCAACGCCGGCGACCTCGTCGCGGTGCACTACGAGCAGCCATGCGGCGCGTGCCGCCATTGCCGCAAGAAGAGGACGAACCTCTGCCAGGACGGCCACAGCCTCGGGTTCGACGTCCAGGGCGGTTACGCGGAGCACGTCGCGGTGAACCAGGGCACGATCCTCCCGCTCCCGGCGGACTTCGACCCCGTGATCGCCGCGCCCCTGGGCTGCAGCGGGACGACCGCATACCACGCCGTGGTCACCGCGGGGGACGTCACGGAGGAGGAGCTCGTCGTCGTCCTGGGCGCTGGCGGCGTCGGCTTGTCCGCGATCCAGGTGGCCAAGGCCCAGGGCGCGCGGGTCGTTGCGGTCGACGTGCGACCCGGTGCCCAGAAGGCGGCCCTCGAAGCGGGCGCGGACACCGCGGCCGACGCCGAGGAGGCGGGAAGGATCCGCGATGCGGACGTCGTGGTGGACTTCGTGTCTACCGCGGCCACCCTCCAGCTGGGTCGCGGCATGCTCGGGGTCGGCGGGCGGCTCGTCGTGGTCGCGTCGGGCACGGAGCCGATCTCGCTGACCGCAGAGGACATCATGGAGGGCGGACGGGCCATCCTGGGATCCTATTCCTCGACCATGGCGGACCTGGCCCGCGCGGTCGCCCTGGCGGAGAACGGGAAGCTCACCCCCGTGGTCACGCGGCGTGCGTCCCTGGAGGAAGCCGCCGTCGTGCTGCGAGAACTCGAGGCGGGCACGATCGTGGGACGAGCCGTCTTGACGCCGTGACGCTCAGTCCCGCGGCGTCTTCCGCACGAGGAAGTGATAGAGGTGGCCCTCCTTGCGATCCTCGAGGATGGGATATCCCGTCCGCTGGGACCAGTTCACCATCTCCACGGGCGCGGTCCAGTCATCCGAGACCAAGTGCACGACCTCTCCCTCCGCGGCGTGGGCCAACGTGTCGTCGAGCTTCGCGAGGGCCGCGGAGCACTCCGTGCCGATCTCGAAGAGCTCGTAGTCGGGGAATGCGGCGAAGCAGTGTACACGGAGCGAAACCATCCTGGCTGCGAGGAAATCCTGGGCCGCAGCCGTCGGGACCAGAGCTTGGCGGTCCACTTCCCAATCCAGCGGGCGGAGACGGGCGAACCAGCCTTCGGTATAGGGGCGCTCCGAGAGAGCCTTGGGTGTCACGAGGACGCTTTCATTCACCC
>OFHK01000373.1_pt1 | contig 13899 bp, 11 predicted proteins | sample 1521951 | NCBI WGS metagenome assembly OFHK01 (sample SAMEA2468436, study PRJEB22500) | soil metagenome | biome: Glassland; feature: Farmland; material: Clay | place: Australia | collected 2013-01-31 | depth 0.55 m
GGGGGGGGGGGGGGGGGGGGGGCGGCGGGGGGCGGGGGGGGGGGGTGGACGGCGGGTTGGGGGGCGGGTGGGGCCGGCTCCCACGGCGACGGCGAAGGACGCGGCGTGGCTGCCCGGGTGGGGTAGCTGGCAGAGACTCCCGGACGGACCCGGAGCGGGCCGGGCGCGGCGTCCCGGTCAGGCACGCCCCGGTCAGGCACACTCCCCCGGTCAGGCACGCCCCGGTCAGGCACGCCCCCCCGGTCAGGCACGGCTGCCCGGCCGGTGCCCCGGCCGGTGCCCCGCCCGGCCAGGCGGAACGCCGGCACGGGCTCGGTATCGGCGGCGGGCACCGGGACAGCCCCGTCCACCGCCGGGACCGGAACCCGGCCGTTCCCATCAGTTCTGCCCACCCCGGCGCCCGAACGCGCCCACGGGCGCAGCCGCGGCATCGATACCAGCAGCAGGGTGAGCATGGCGCCGACCGTCACCATGGCCAGCACGAGCAGGGGGGTGCGGACGATCGACAGCCAGACGACGCTGCCGGCGAACAGGGCCGCCCACAGGTACATGATGAGCACGCTGGTCCGGTGCGAGTGGCCGATGGCGAGCATGCGGTGATGCAGGTGCTTCTTGTCCGGCGCGAACGGCGACATGCCCGCCCGGGTCCGGCGGACCACCGCCATGAGCAGGTCCGAGTACGGGATAAGCATGATCGCGGCGGGCAGCAGCAGCGGCAGGAACGCACCGTACCGGTTGACCGTGCCACCGCTGGCGTAGTTGACCAGCGTCCCCGGGTCGAGTGAGGCCAGGCTGGAGATCGGCGCGTAGGCGAGCAGCAGCCCGATGAGCATCGCGCCGGTGTCGCCCATGAAGATCCGCGCCGGATGGAAGTTGTGTGGCAGGAACCCCAGGCAGATCCCGGCCAGGACGGCGGAGGCGAGCGCGGGACCGGTCTGGTCGGGCAGGCCCAGCCGGCGGGTGAGCGTGTAGTAGTAGATGAAGAAGGCCGCGGCCCCGATCCCCACGACCCCGGCCGCCAGCCCGTCCAGGCCGTCGATGAAGTTCACCGCGTTGATGGTGACCACCACGATCAGGATGGTGAGCGCCGTCTGCTCAGATCCGGTCAGCCCCAGCGTCGCGCCACCCGGCCAGGGCAGCCAGAACACCGTGGCACCACTCCAGACCAGGATGATGCCCGCCGCCACCTGGCCGGCCAGCTTGCTGATCGCACTCATCCCCCACCGGTCGTCCACGAAGCCCATGATCACGATCAGCCCGCCGGCCAGCAGGAGGCCCTTGGACATGTTCGTCTGCGCGAACGCGGTGTTCAGGGTGGGCAGCCGGCTCGCCACAACCAGCCCGGCGGCAAGTCCCGCGTACATGGCGAAGCCCCCCAGCAGGGGCGTGGGGACCACGTGCACGTCCCGGTCCCGGGCAGCGTGCTTGGCGCCGATCGCGATCGCGAAGCGCCGCACGAGCGGTGTCAGCAGATAGGTGACCGCGGCGGCCGCCAGCATGGTCAGTACGTACTCACGCATCGGCACGCCTCAGGCGGACAGGTTCTGCGCGCATTGCGACCCACTCTATGGCACCGGGCACCGGCCAGGTGTCAGTGACCACCTCCCCGGCCGGCCTCACTCCGCAGCGTCGCCGTCGTCGACGACGGCCACGGGGATCACCCCCCGGAGGCGCTCGACCGTGATCACCCCCGCGCGCAGCAGCCGGGGCATGGTGCCGGTCAGGTCGACGATCGTGGAGGGAACGTCGCCCGGGCAGGGCCCGCCGTCGAGATAGACGGCGACCGCGTCGCCAAGCTGCTCCTGCGCCTGCCCCGCGGTGGTCGCCGGCGGCGACCCGGTGCGGTTGGCGCTGCTCACCGCCAGCGGGCCGGTCTCCTTGAGCAGTTCGAGCGCCATCTCGTGCAGCGGCATCCGCACCGCGACCGTGCCCTTGGTGTCCCCCAGATCCCAGATCAGGCTGCGGTTGGCCCGCATGACCAGGGTGAGCGCACCCGGCCAGAACTCGTCGATGAGGTCCTTGGCGAAGGCCCCCATGTCCTCGACCAGGGCGGTGGCCGCGCGAACGGTCCCGACCAGCACCGGCGGCGGCATCTGCCGGTCACGGCCCTTGGCTGCGAGCAGCCCGGCGACAGCCGCTGGCGAGAAGGCATCGGCGGCCACCCCGTACACCGTGTCCGTCGGCATTACGGCCAGGTCGCCCTTGCGCAATGCGGCCGCGGCCTCCGCTATGCCCGCCGCGCGCTGCGCCGGGTCCGTGCAGTCATACCGTGCGCTCATGCCAGCCCATCTTTCCACGGACCTGCTAGCGCCGGGCGGTGACGAAACGGTCGCGCCCGGCCAGGTCCTTGTGGTTACGGGTATCCCGCCAGCCCCGTTCCTCCGCGAAGATCCAGTAGACCGCGGCGCCCTGCGGCGCCCCATGCTCCACCGCGACCAGCCCGTCCGGGCGCAGCAGCCGCCCGGCCACCTCCTCGATGACCCTGACCGCGTCCAGCCCGTCCTGGCCACCCCACAATGCCCCGGCCGGATCGTATTCGGCCACTTCGGGCGGGACCGTCGCGCCGACCGGAATGTACGGTGGGTTGCTGATCACCAGGTCCACATCCCCGCCAAACGAGGGCAGGGCGCAGCCGAAGTCGCCCGCATGGAGCGTCACCCGGCCGCTGGTGTGGGGGGCACTGCTGGCACACCGGGCGATGTTCCGCTCCGCCCAGTGCCGGGCCAGCGGGTCCGCCTCCACAGCGTGCACCCGGGCCCGCGGCACCTCCTGCGCGATCGCCAGCGCGATCGCCGCACTGCCGGTGCCCAGGTCCACCACGACCGGGTCGGCCACGTCCATCTCGCGCAGCCTGCTGATCGCCCAGCCGGTCATCACCTCGGTCTCGGGGCGGGGCACGAACACGCCGGGGCCCACCTCAAGCTCCAGGAAACGGAAGTAGGCGAGCCCGGTGATGTGCTGCAGTGGTTCACGCGCCTCCCGGCGGGCGATCTCGTCCCAGAACCTGGGGTCGAAATCCGCGTCGTGCACCTGATGCAGTTCGCCCCGGCCCACCCCGTGCACGTGGGCGGCGATCAGTTCCGCGTCGGTGCGCGGTGAGTCCACGCCGGCCTCGGCCAGCCGGACGGTGGCGACGGCGATCTCATCCAGCAGCAAGGTCATCGCCCGCCCCGGATCTCAGCCGCCATCCTCACCCGCGGCCCGGTCTGACCGGTCGCCCTCCGCCAGCGCCCTGATGACGGCGTCCAGATCGCCGTCGATCACCTGATCGAGGTTGTGGGCCTTGTAGCCGACCCGGTGGTCGGAGATCCGGTTCTCGGGGAAGTTGTAGGTGCGCACCCGCTGGGACCGGTCCACGGTCCTGACCTGGCTGTGCCGCTGCGCCGCCGCCTGGGCCTCCGCCTCTGCCTGTGCCTGCGCGAGCAGCCGGGCGCGCAGGATCCGCATCGCCTGCTCTTTGTTCTGCAGCTGGCTCTTCTCGTTCTGGCAGGAGACGACGATGCCGGTCGGCACATGGGTGATGCGGACAGCGGAGTCGGTCGTGTTCACGCTCTGCCCACCGGGCCCGGACGAGCGGAACACGTCGATCCGCAGGTCTGACGGGTCGATGGTGACGTCGACCGGGTCGGCCTCCGGCATGACCAGCACGCCTGCCGCCGAGGTGTGGATACGGCCCTGGGATTCGGTCACCGGCACCCGCTGGACCCGGTGCACCCCGCCCTCGTATTTCAGGCTCGCCCAGACGCCGTCGGAGTGCCCCGCCCGCCGCGGCGACTTGACCGCCACCGTCGCGTCCTTGTAGCCGCCCAGGCCAGTCATGGTGGTGTCGAGGACCTCGGTCTTCCAGCCCCTGCGCTCGGCGTAGCGCAGGTACATGCGCAGCAGGTCGCCCGCGAACAACGCGGATTCCTCGCCGCCCTCCCCGGCCTTCACCTCAAGGATGACGTCCTTGCCGTCGCTGGCGTCGCGCGGCACCAGCAGGGCCTGCAGCTCCTGCTCCAGCTCGGCGCGGCGGCGGCCGAACTGCCCGGCCTCCGCCGCGAACGAGGCGTCCTCCTTGGCAAGCTCGTGCGCGGTCAGCTCGTCGGCGGTTGCCTGCTGCCACTGGCGGTAGGTCTGCACGATGGGGCTCAGCTCGCCGTAGCGGCGGCCGAGTGTCCTGGCGCGTTCGGGGTCGGAGTGCACGGCGGGGTCGGCCGGGTCGTGTTCCAGCCTGGCGTGCTCGTCCGCCAGTTCCGCGAGCCGCTCGAACACCGTGTCTCCTTCCTGTGGGTAGCCCTGCCGTCGACAGCTAAGGCCACCGCCCCGGGATAGGGTGCAGCCGTTTCCCGGGCCCGGTGACCTTTGCGGGAACTACTTGCTGCCCGCTGCCTTCTTGCCGAACCGGCGCTCGAACCGGGCCACCCGGCCACCGGTGTCGAGGATCTTCTGCTTGCCGGTGTAGAAGGGGTGGCAACTCGAGCAGACGTCGGCGTGGATGATGCCATTACTGGCCGTGGACCGCGTCGTGAAGGTGTTCCCGCAGGTACAGGTCACCGTGGTCACTACGTAGTCCGGATGGATGTCAGGCTTCACGTGAATTCTCCTGCCTTGGCCGGTCGCCGGGTCGCCGCAGCGGCAGTCTGCCGCCGGGCGTGAACCGGTACCGCATTGTCGGCTTACCAGTGTGCCAGACCCCAGAACGTGTCCAGGGGCCCGGAGATTCCCGCCGGGCCCGCTGTGGTGGCCGGCCCGGCGGGCCGTCACGAACCGACCGGGGACCTCTGCTGCACCGTGAGCAGGAACTCGGCGTTGCTCTTGGTGCCCTTCATCCGGTCGAGCAGGATTTCCAGCGCCTGCTGCGGTTCGACCGTGCTCAGCACCCGGCGGAGCTGCCAGACGATCTTCAGCTCTTCCGGCGTCAGCAGGATCTCCTCCTTGCGGGTGCTGGAGGCGTCGATGTCGATGGCCGGGAAGATCCGCTTGTCGGCGAGTTCACGGCGCAGCCGCAGTTCCATGTTGCCGGTGCCCTTGAACTCCTCGAAGATGACCTCATCCGCACGCGAGCCGGTCTCGATCAGGGCAGTTGCCAGGATGGTCAGCGAGCCGCCGTGCTCGATGTTACGGGCCGCCCCGAAGAATCGTTTCGGCGGGTAGAGGGCTGTGGAGTCCACGCCACCGGACATGATCCGGCCGCTGGCCGGTGCGGCCAGGTTGTAGGCGCGCCCGAGCCGGGTGATCGAGTCCAGCAGCACCACCACGTCATGGCCCATCTCCACCAGGCGCTTCGCGCGCTCGATCGCCAGTTCGGCGACCGTGGTGTGGTCCTCGGCGGGCCGGTCGAAGGTCGAGTGGATGACCTCGCCCTTGACCGTGCGCTGCATGTCGGTGACCTCCTCCGGCCGCTCGTCCACGAGCACGACCATGAGGTGGCATTCGGGGTTGTTCTTGGTGATCGCATTGGCGATCGCCTGCAGGATCATCGTCTTGCCCGCCTTGGGCGGCGAGACGATGAGGCCGCGCTGGCCCTTGCCGATCGGGCTGACCAGGTCGATGATCCGGGTGGTCATGATGCCCGGGTCGGTCTCCAGCCGGAGCCTGTCCTGCGGGTACAGCGGCACGAGCTTGGAGAACTCCGGCCGCGCCCGCGACTGCTCGGGGTCGAGGCCGTTGATCTTGTCGAGCCGGACCAGCGCGTTGAACTTCTCCCGCCGCTCGCCTTCCCGCGGCTGCCGCACCGCGCCCTCGATGACGTCGCCCTTGCGCAGGCCGTGCTTGCGCACCTGGGACAGCGAAACGTAGACATCGTTGGAGCCGGGCAGGTAGCCGGTGGTCCGGATGAACGCGTAGTTGTCAAGCACGTCGAGGATGCCGGCGATGGGAATGAGCACGTCATCCTCGGTGATCACCGGCTCGGGCTCCCCGCCCCGCTCGCCCCGGCGGCCCCGGTTGCGGTTGCGGAACCGGTCACGGCTGCGCCGCCCGCCCCGGCCATCGAGGTCGTCGTCACCGCGGCCACCGGGGTCCTGCTGCTGGCGGTCCTGCCCCTGGCCCCGCTGACCGCCCTGATCCTGGCGCTGCTCGGACGCTTCGCCGCCACGTGACTGGTCATCACGGCGGCCGTTGTTGCGGCGGCGCCGGTCTCCACCACGCTGGCCCTCGCCGCCCTGCTGGCCCTCGCCAGCGCGCTGCGCTTCCCCGGCCTGCCCCTCAGCGGCGGGGGCGGCTGTTCCGGCGGCTGGCCCGGCGGGGGCGGCATCGGTGGGGTGATCGAAGCTCAACTGGCTGTCCGCACCGCTGCCACCGGCTTCCGCCTGGGGCCTACCTGCACGCGCTGCCTGACCGGAAGTCGCTGGGTAGGAGCCCTCCCCCAGGCCCGGCTGAGTGGATCTGTCTGATTCCATGGCGTCCTGCTCACGGTGGCGAGGTGCGTCGGCTCCCGCGGACGCGCCCCGCTGGGCTGAATTGTCGAGTTCCGCGCTTCGCTGGGCGGTGTGCGCGGCGGCGTCCCCGCCGCGCTGCCTGTCCTGGATTGCCTCCACCAACTGGCTCTTGCGCATCCTGGCGGTCCCGGTGATGCCCATGGACTGCGCCATCCGCTGCAGTTCGGGCAGCAGCATGGCCGACAGTCCCTGGGCAGACCCGCGGCCTGCCCGCCCTGCCACCGCCTTCGCATCCGGCGCTGCCGCCTGGGCCGGGCCTGATCCACCCGCCTGGGCGGCAGAATGCATCACCGGGTCGGGGGCACCAGGGATGGCCGCAGTGGCTGGCTGGGGATCAGGGGCTCCCGGCTGGGCGGACGAGCCCCCGGGCAGAGCCGGGGAGCCGGTGTAGAAATCGGTGGTTTCGCTGCTCACGAGGGGTCCTTCCCAGAGCGCGGGTACCGGCCATAGGGGCGGCCGGGGAACCCGGTGTCGCGGCCCGGCGAGCTGGCCGGGCCAGGTTATGCACTAGCTGCTTTGTCCCGCCGCCTTGGTGCGCGGCGGGCATCCGCACACCTAACCCGGCGTCCGCGGGCAAGGCAGAAGGTTCAAAACGAGCCCAGGCGGCCGGGGAGGCGCGCCCGGACCTCCGGTTCTTTTCCGTTTCGCCACGCCATCTCCGGCGTTGGTATACGCGGAGAGGAGAAGGCGATCCAGAGAGTTGACGGAGAATCACCGACCACAGCCGGCTATGCAGCCGACCTCGCGGCAAGTGACAGGCGAGCACCTGTCCCCTCGGCGGGGCACCTAGTGCGGTAACCAGCTTAACACCAAGAGAGCCCAAGGCATTCCCTCGACAGTGCTCTGCGTGTCCCGGAAGAAGTTAGCCGGTCCCGCGGGCCCCTGCCCGCTTGACCTGCGCGCGGGCCCCGAACCAGATACGAGGATGGTTCTTGCCGCGCGCTGTCTGGCGGATGCACGCCCAGTCCACTTTGCTGGACGCGAGCACCCTGCCGGTCGATGTCCAGGGGGATTACACGCCATGCGATACCCGTTTCGCGGGTGATTGAACCCACCGCCTCGGCCGGCGGGCTGTCGCCGAATGACAGGACCAGTACGGTCGGCCCAGCTCCCGACACCACCGCCGCCAGGCCGGCCTGCCGGAGCCGGCCCAGCAAACTGGCCGATTCCGGCATGACTGGCGCCCGGTAGGGCTGGTGCAGGAAGTCCTCGGTCGCCTCCAGCAGCACATCTTGCGCCACCGGTTCCCCCCTCGCCCCAGGCTCGCCTTGCGCGCGCGGCTTCCCTCGGCCGCCCGGCTCTCCCTGCCCGCCCGGCGTTCCCTGCCCGCCCGGCGTTCCCTGCCCGCCCGGCGTTCCCGGTGCTCCCGCCCCCGTGAGTGCCGCGATCAGCAACGCGCTGCGCGCCGCGTTGGCCGCCGCGTCGGCGTGCGGGACCACCGGGGGCAGCGCGCGCCGCGCCTCTTCGGTGGACAGCGGGTTCGGTGGCACGCAGGCCACCGCGCGCAAGGTGGCAGGCACACTGATCCGCAGCAGCCGCGCCCGGCCCGTCGCAGCCGGGCCTCCCCCGGCCAGCCCTGCACCACCCTGGCCCACACCGGCCGGGCCTCCCCCGGCCAGCCCTGCACCACCCTGGCCCACACCGGCCTGGCCAGCCCCGGCGGAGGCGTTCCGCGGTGTGGGCCTTGGCGTCCAGGCGATGGTGAGGCCGCCGGCCAGGCAGGCCGCGACATTGTCGGGATGCCCCTCAATGCTCACCGCCAGCCGGAAGAGCGCTTCGTCGGGCAGGCGTGCCTGCCCATCGCTGACCAGGGCGCGGGCCGCCAGCAGCCCTGAGCAGATCGCTGCGGCGGACGAGCCCAGCCCGCGCCCGTGCGGGATCGCGTTCACGCAGCGCAGGGCGATCCCCGGCGGCTGGCCACCGAGCGCAGCGAACGCGGCACGCATGGCACGGACCACCAGATGCCGCTCGCCCGCGGCGGCCGTCTCCTCACCTTCGCCAGCCACCTCGATGGCCAGGCCACCGGGGGTGAGGTGGGCTTCGACCTCGTCGTACAGCCCAAGCGCAAGCCCCAGCGCGTCGAAGCCCGGCCCCAGATTGGCGCTGGTGGCAGGCGCGCGCACCCGGCTAGGTGACTGCGACCAGATCAAGCTGCTCCCTCCTGGGGGTCAGACCCTGCTGAAGGCCTGGCGGCCGCCAGGATCATGCCAGTCCCAGTGCCGCCGCGGCAGCACTGGGATCGGCCGTGACCGTCACCGGGGCTGGTGCGGCTGACACCGCCCAGTCCGGGTCCTTCAGTCCGTTGCCGGTGATGGTACAGACGACCCGGGAACCCTCGTCAAGCTGCCCGTTCTGACGGGCCTGGAGCAGGCCGGCCACTCCGGCCGCCGAAGCCAGCTCCCCGAACACGGCTTCCTTGCCGGCCAGCAGCCGGTACGTGGTGAGGATCTGACGGTCGGTTACCGAGTCGATCAGGCCTCCCGACTCGTCGCGGGCCTGCTCGGCCAGCCGCCACGAGGCAGGGTTGCCGATCCGGATCGCGGTCGCGATCGTATGCGGGGCGAGCACCGGCTCGCCGCGCACGATGGGCGCCGCACCGCTCGCCTGGAAGCCGAACATCCGCGGAGCGCGGGTGGCCAGCCCGGCGTCGAGATACTCGCGGTACCCCATCCAGTAGGCGGTGATGTTCCCGGCGTTGCCGACCGGCAGGCAGTGCACGTCGGGGGCGTCGCCGAGGGCTTCCACGATCTCGAAGGCGGCTGTCTTCTGGCCTTGCAGCCGGTCCGGGTTCACCGAGTTGACCAGGGCGACCGGGTAGTCGCTGGCCAGCTTGCGCGCAAGCTCCAGGCAGTCGTCGAAGTTGCCGTCCACCTGCAGCAGCTTGGCGCCGTGCACCAGCGCCTGGGCCAGCTTGCCGAGCGCGATCTTGCCGCGTGGCACCAGCACCGCGCAGGTGAGGCCCGCCCGGGCGGCATAGGCGGCAGCGCTCGCACTGGTGTTACCGGTGGAGGCACAGATGACCGCGGTCGCGCCGCGGGCGGCCGCCATGCTCACCGCGACCGTCATGCCCCGGTCCTTGAACGAGCCGGTCGGGTTGGCGCCCTCGACTTTCAGGTACACCTCGCACCCGGTCAGCGCGGACAGCACCGGAGCCGGCAGCAACGGCGTCGCGCCTTCCGCCAGCGTGATCACGTGCGCGTCGTCGACGAAGGGCAGCCGATCAGCGTACTGCCTGATCAGACCCGGCCAGGCGACCCGGCCCGGGGCGGGGCCCGGTGGTGCCGATGGTCTCATTCCTCCCCCTCCCCCTCCACCCGCATCACGCTGGCGACGGCGCGGACGGCATCCATCGCACCGAGGTCGGCCACGCAGCGCGCGAGCGCGGCATCGGGTGCCGAATGGGTCACAATGACCAGCTGGGCGTCATCCCCCCGGCCTTCCTGCCGGACTGCCCTGATGGACACCTCCTGCCGGGCGAACACCTCCGCGACCCTGGCCAGCACACCTGGCTTGTCGGCGACGTCGAGCGCGACGTGGTAGCGGGTCAGCGCCTGCCCCATCGGGAGCACCGGCAGGTCGGCGTAGGTGGTCGCGTCCGGCCCGCGGGTCCCGGCGAGCCGGTTGCGCGCGACGGCGACCACGTCGCCGAGCACCGCGCTCGCGGTCGGCACGCCGCCCGCCCCTGCGCCGTAGAACATCAGCCGGCCAGCCGATTCGGCCTCGACGAACACCGCGTTGTAGGCCTCGCGTACCCCGGCCAGCGGGTGGGAGCGGGGGATCATCGCCGGGTATACCCGCACCGACACCCCACGGTCGCTGCGCTCGCAGATGGCCAGCAGCTTGACCACATGGCCGAGGGTACGGGCGCTGGCGATGTCGGCCGGGGTGACCCCGGTGATCCCCTCCCGGTGCACGTCCGCGGCGGTGACCTGGGTATGGAACGCGAGGCTGGCCAGAATCGCACCCTTGGCTGCCGCGTCGAAACCCTCGATGTCCGCGGTGGGATCCGGTTCGGCGTAACCGAGCGCCTGTGCTTCCTCCAGCGCATCAGCGAAACCCACGCCGGAGGTGTCCATCTGGTCAAGGATGTAGTTGGTGGTGCCGTTGACGATCCCCAGCACGCGGCGCACCGCATCGCCCGCCAGTGACTCACGCAACGGCCGCAGCAACGGGATCGCGCCGCCCACGGCGGCCTCGTAGTACATGTCGATGCCGTTATCACGGGCGGCCTGGTGAAGCGTGGCGCCATCCTCGGCGAGCACCGCCTTGTTGGCCGAGACCACCGATTTACCGCTCTTGGCGGCCGCGAGCAGCAGTGAGCGGGCGGGCTCGATACCCCCGATCACCTCGACCACGATGTCCACGTCGGGGCGGGTGGCAAGCGCCATGGCGTCGCTGGTCAGCAGGCCAGGGGGGATTTCGACCGCGCGGGGCCGGGCCGGCCGCCGCACTGCCACCCCGGCCACCTCCAGCGGGGTACCGATCCGTGCCGCGAGGTCACTGGCCTGCCGGCCAAGCAGCCGGTACACCTCCGAGCCGACCCCGCCGCAGCCCAGCAGCGCCACCTTCAACGTCCGCACGCCGGCCGCTCCCCTCGCCGCCTGTTCCCGCCGTCCACCTGGCCGTCCACGCCGTCCACCCGGCCGTTCACCCCTCGTCCAGCGCCAGCAGGTCGCCGATGGTCTCCCGGCGGAGCAGGACGGTGACCGCGCCGTCGCGGACCGCCACCACCGGCGGCCGTGGCACGTGGTTGTAGTTGCTGGCCATCGAGCGGCAGTATGCGCCGGTCGCGGCCACCGCGACCAGGTCTCCTGGAGCCAGGTCGGCGGGCAGGTAGGTGTCCTTGACCACGATGTCCCCGCTTTCGCAGTGCCTGCCGACGACCCTGGACAGCATGGACGGCGCCGTGGACTCGCGGGACGCGAGCACACAGGTGTACTCCGCGCCGTACAGCGCGGTGCGGATGTTGTCGCTCATACCGCCATCCACGCTGACGTAGGTCCGCAGGCCATCCACGTCCTTGACCGTCCCGACCTCGTACAGCGTAACGGTGCCCGGCCCGGCGATCCCGCGGCCAGGTTCCACCGTCAGCCGAGGCATGGGCAGGCCCGCCACCACACACTGGCCGCGGACAATCTCGTGCAGGTTCTGCGCGATGATCTTGACATCCGCCGGGTCATCACCCCCGACATAGGCGATGCCGAACCCGCCGCCCAGGTTCAGCTCCCGGATGTTCACCCCGTGTTCGTCCCGGATGCGCACCGCCAGTTCGACCACCCGGTGGGCGGCCACATCGAACCCGGCCGTGTCGTATATCTGTGACCCGATGTGGGAGTGCAGGCCCGCTAGTTCCAGGCCGGGGGCCGCGAGCACCCGCCGGACCGCCTCATCGGCCGCTCCCGAGGACAGCGAGAATCCGAACTTCTGGTCGTCATGGGCGGTGGCCACGAACTCGTGGGTATGCGCTTCCACGCCGGTCGTCACCCGCACCAGGATCTTCGGCCGCTCCCCCGCACTCCCGCGCGCCGACGGTGCCGCAGCACCTATCTCCTCGGTCAGGTGCGCCAGCCGGGCGATCTCCTCGAACGAGTCCACCACGATGTGCCCGACGCCGACCGACAGCGCACGCTCCAGTTCTTCCATCAGCTTGTTGCTGCCGTGCAGCGTGATCATCGCCGGGTCCACCCCGGCCTGGAGCGCGACCTCAAGCTCGCCACCGGTGCACACGTCCACCCCGAGGCCCTCCTCCGCCACCCAGCGCAGCACGGCCCGGCTGCAGAACGCCTTGGCCGCGTAGAACACCCCGGCCTGCTCGCCGAACGCCTGCCGGAAGTCACGGCACCGGCCGCGGAAGTCCTCTTCGTCGAGCACGAACAGTGGCGTGCCGAACTGACCGGCGAGGTCGCGCACGTCCATCCCGCCCAGGGTGAGCACACCCCCGGCCCGCCGCGCGCCGCGCGGCCAGATCGCCTCGTCGAGCGCGTTGAGGTCAGCTGGCGGCACGGGCGGGGGGACGGCCGGCAGCACATCCGCGTGGCGCGGTCCGGCTGGGTGGGCGACACGGCTCATGACACTTCCCTGCTGGTCGGATTACTGATGCTGGTTGTCGCGGCGGGACGGGATGCGCGCGCCCGTCCCGGGCGCGCGCGGGGCTCCCGCACACGCTCACATCCGGTCCGGCGCGTCCACCCCGAGCAGGTCGAGCCCGGCGTGCAGCGCCGTCCGTGCCGCCGTGGCCAGCCACAGCCTGGCCACAGTGACCTGGCTGCCAGGCTGGTCACCTGGCACCGGTGCCGCCGCACCCGGCGGCCCGCCATCGCGCGCCCCGCCCATTGCCACGCCCGATGACCCGCTGTCCTGCGCCCCGCCCGGCCGCACTGCCGGGGAGGTCTCCTGGCAAACGAGGTATGCCCCGGCCAGCCCCTCCAGGAAGCGGGCAAGGACATCCAGCCGCCCGCGCCGCGCGGCCCGGGCAACCCGTTCAGGCAGCCAGGACAGTTCATAGAGCAACGCCTGCTCGCTGGGATGGGCGAGCAGGTGCGGCCGGAACTCTGCCGCGTCCGCCAGGCCCAGGCCGAGGTCAGCAGCCTGGCGCAGGGTGGATACGGCATGCGCGTGCGCGTACCGAACAGCATAGGCGGGGTTTCGCAGGTCATGTGCGGCGACAAGCCGCGCGTCCAGCGACGCCGGGCCGTGCGGCGGCAGGCAGGCGAGCGTGTAGGCAACCGGGCCCGCCCCCGCGTAGCCGATCGCCTCCGCCACCGGGCCGGCCGCAGGGTGGGGGGGCGAGTCGGGGTCGGGCCCCCCCGCCGAGCGGATCCAGAGGCGGGCGCGTGGGCCGTGGTCGGACCGGCCCGCGTCCAGCCGCGCCTGGACGGCTGCGTACGGCGCGGTGGCGGTGCTGCTCTCCTGCCTGCCGGTCGTCGCGGTGCTCGGGGCGCTGCTGATGGTCAACAGCCTGCTGCCGCATCCCGCCCTATGGGCGGTTTACGTGCTGGTCCTGCTGGTCGGAGCGCTGTCGGGGATCGGATCGCCCGCCTCGACGGCGGCCTTTCCTTCGCTCGTCCGCGCGGAGCAGCTGGCCGCGGCGGCCGCGCTGAACTCGCTGAGCAGCAAGCTCGGCGACCTGGGCGGCCCAGCGCTGGCCGGGGCGCTGATCGCCGGGCCGGGCCTGGCATCGTGCTACGGCATCGACGCGGCCAGCTTCGCGATCTTCGGGATGACGGTGTGGTTCATTAAACCGCTGCCGCCGACCGTGCGCGCCGGAAGGCCAGGCCTGCGGTCGATGGCCGAGGGGCTGCGCCACGTCAGGCACAACGCCGTAGTCGGCGGCATGCTCGCGGTCGACACCAGCGCGATGATCCCGAGCACGGCGGCCGCGAAGCCGGCCGGGCCCGCGGCACGACGCCGCCCAGCACCGGGGTGCAGGACCTGGGCTTCGCGGCTGGGACGCCGCCAGACGTGGTGACCCCGCCCA
>OFHK01000374.1_pt1 | contig 13893 bp, 7 predicted proteins | sample 1521951 | NCBI WGS metagenome assembly OFHK01 (sample SAMEA2468436, study PRJEB22500) | soil metagenome | biome: Glassland; feature: Farmland; material: Clay | place: Australia | collected 2013-01-31 | depth 0.55 m
CCTATGGGCTGACGGGGCTGCTCAGGGCGCTGCCGTTCCATGCCATGCGGCGCAAGCTCTACCTGCCGCTCGATATGGTGGCGCGCGAAGAGCTTTCAAGCGACCAGCTGTTCGCAGGGCGTGCGCGCGACAAGGTCAAATCGGCGATGGCCGGTGTCGCGGCGCGAGCGCGGGGCTGCTGCAATCGTCCGGGCCGGAAAAGGCAAGGGCCACGGCGATGCTGAATAGCCTCGCCCGCCAGCACGGGCACAAGATCGGCTGAGCGCGATCCCACCGTGCGGGCCAGCCCCGGCAAGCTGGGCATGGGCCGGCCGGACGGCGCGTCATGCCACAACTGAGCAATCGTTGCCTGACGTGGCTCTAGACTTGGACCATTCGTTTTTTTGGACCGTTCGTGTTTATGAAGGTAGGTTTGGCGCCATGACCGCATCCCGGACTCCGACCACCGCCGAGGAGCTGCGCGGTGTCGGCCTGCGGGTGACGGCCGCCCGCGTCGCACTGCTCGAGACCGTCCGGGACGGTGACCACCTCGGCGTCGAGGCGATCGCCTCCGGGGTGCGTGATCGCGTAGGCCATGTCTCCCTTCAAGCCGTGTATGAGGCCCTCCACGCGCTCACCGCGGCGGGACTCGTACGCCGCATCGAACCGGCCGACAGCCCGGCCCGGTTCGAGGGACGCGTTGGTGACAACCACCACCACGTTGTGTGCCGGTCGTGCGGTGTCGTCGCTGATGTCGACTGCGCGGTCGGCGAGGCGCCCTGCCTGACCGCGTCCGACGACCACGGCTTCTCGATCGACGAGGCCGAGGTCGTCTACTGGGGCCTGTGCCCCGACTGTTCCACCGCCCACAGTTCCTGGGCACTGTGATCCGCCTAGCCCGGAAGGATTCCCATGTCTGAGAACCAAGATGCAATCGCCGTAGACGCGAAGACGGAAGGCGCAGGTGGCTGCCCGGTCGTGCACGGGCGCGCCCCGCAGCCGGCTCAGGGCGGCGGAAACCGTCAGTGGTGGCCGGAGCTGCTCAACCTGAAGATCCTCGCCAAGAACCCCGCCGTGGCCAACCCCTTCGGCGAGGAGTTCAACTACGCCGAGGCGTTCAAGACCCTCGACCTCGCGGCCGTGAAGCGGGACATCGCGGAGGTGCTCACGACATCGCAGGACTGGTGGCCGGCCGACTTCGGCCACTACGGCCCGCTCATCATCCGGATGGCGTGGCACGGCGCGGGCACCTACCGGATCAGCGACGGCCGCGGCGGCGCCGGCGCCGGCCAGCAGCGCTTCGCCCCCGTCAACAGCTGGCCGGACAACGCCAATCTCGACAAGGCCCGCCGGCTGCTGTGGCCGGTCAAGAAGAAGTACGGCAAGAAGATCTCGTGGGCCGACATCATGATCCTCGCCGGCAACGTGGCCCTGGAGTCGATGGGCTTCAAGACCTTCGGCTTCGGCGGCGGTCGCGGGGACGTCTGGGAACCGGACGAGGATGTCTACTGGGGTCCCGAGACCACCTGGCTCGGCGACGAGCGCTACACCGGCGACCGCGAGCTCGAGGACCCGCTGGCCGCGGTCCAGATGGGCCTCATCTACGTCAACCCGCAGGGGCCGAACGGCAACCCGGACCCGCTCGCCGCGGCCCGCGACATCCGTGAAACGTTCCGCCGGATGGCGATGAACGATGAGGAGACGGTCGCTCTGATCGCCGGTGGTCATACCTTCGGCAAGACTCACGGTGCGGGCCCGGAGGACCACGTCGGCCCCAATCCCGAGGCTGCCCCGCTTGAGGAGCAGGGCCTGGGCTGGAAGAGCACGTACGGCACCGGCAAGGGCGGCGACGCCATCACGAGTGGACTCGAAGTCACGTGGACCAACACCCCGACCACCTGGGACAACAGCTTCTTCCGGATCCTCTTCGGTTATGAGTGGGAGCTGACCGAGAGCCCGGCCGGTGCCCACCAGTGGAAGCCAAAGGATGATGCCGGTGCCGGCACCGTCCCCGACGCCCACGACCCGTCGAAGCGCCACGCCCCGATGATGCTGACGACCGACCTCTCGCTCCGGTTCGACCCGGTCTACGAGCCGATCTCGCGGCGTTTCATGGAGGACCAGGAGGCGTTCGCGGACGCCTTCGCCCGCGCGTGGTTCAAGCTGACCCATCGCGACATGGGCCCGGTCGCGCGCTACCTCGGGCCTGAGGTCCCGTCCGAGACGCTGATCTGGCAGGACCCCGTTCCTGCGGTGGACCACGAACTCGTCGACGCTGCGGACATCGCCGCCCTCAAGCGCCAGATCCTCGCCTCGGGCCTGTCGGTGTCCCAGCTCGTGTCCACCGCGTGGGCGTCGGCCTCGTCCTTCCGTGGCAGCGACAAGCGCGGCGGCGCCAACGGTGGGCGCATCCGCCTCGAGCCGCAGAGCGGGTGGGAGGTCAACGACCCTGACCAGCTGGCGACGGTGCTGCGCACCCTGGAGGGGATCCAGGAGGCCTTCAACGCCGCCCAGGCCGGCGGTAAGAAGGTCTCGCTGGCCGACCTGATCGTGCTCGCCGGTGGTGCGGCCGTCGAGCAGGCCGCCAAGAACGCCGGCTTCGACGTCGAGGTCCCCTTCACGCCGGGGCGCACCGACGCGTCGCAGGAGCAGACCGACGTGGAGTCGTTCGCCGTGCTCGAGCCGAAGGCGGACGGGTTCCGCAACTACCTCGGGAAGGGCAACCGGCTGCCGGCCGAGTACCTCCTCATCGACAAGGCGAACCTGCTCACCCTGAGCGCACCCGAGATGACGGTCCTCGTCGGTGGCCTCCGCGTCCTGGGCGCGAACTACAACAAGTCGAAGCTCGGCGTCTTCACCACCACCCCCGCGTCACTGACCACCGACTTCTTCGTCAACCTGCTCGACATGGGCACGGCGTGGAAGCCGACGTCCGGGGACGCGGCCACGTTCGAAGGCCGCCATGCCGCCACGGGCGAGGTCAAGTGGACCGGCAGTCGTGTCGACCTCGTCTTCGGGTCGAACTCCGAGCTGCGCGCGCTCGCGGAGGTCTACGCGAGCGATGACGCGAAGGAGAAGTTCGTGAACGACTTCGTCGCGGCGTGGGACAAGGTGATGAACCTCGACCGGTTCGACCTCGTCTGATCATGGCGTCCAGGTCGGCCCGCGGCGGCCGACCTGGACGTCCTCAGTCCGAAGGATCTCGCATCGTCCGCCTCCAGCGCGACGCCGAGAGGGCCGCTGAGGACATGAAAGGCTGATCTTGCAGATGAGTGCGGAAGGACCACGGTTCCCCCGGCTGTTCTCGCCACTGAGGATCGGCCCGGTGCAGCTCCGCAACCGCATCGTGTCCTCCGGCCACGACACGGTGATGGTGCAGGACGGAAAGATCACCGATCAGCTGATCGCCTACCACCAAGCCCGCGCGGAGGGCGGCGTCGGCCTGATCGTGGTGCAGGTCGCCGGCGTGCACGAGTCTGCCCGCTACACCTCCCACGTGCTCATGGCGGTCGATGATTCCTGCTTGCCCGGTTACCGGAATCTTGCGGACGCCGTCCACGGTCACGGAACCGTTCTGTTCGGGCAGCTGTTCCATCCTGGCCGGGAGGTGATGGAGTCCGCTGATGGCACCGCCCCGGTCGCTGTTGCCCCCTCCCCGGTACCCAACGAGCGCTTCCAGGTGATGCCCCGGGCTCTGCGCGGCCGGGAGATCGGTGAACTCGTGGCAGGCTATGGGGCGGCGGCGGCCCGGCTGGTGCGGGCGGGCCTGGATGGCGTGGAGATCGTGGCCAGTCATGGTTATCTGCCGTCTCAATTCCTCAACCCCAATGTCAACTGTCGCGACGACGAGTACGGGGGGACCCCGGACAATCGCCTCCGCTTCTTGCGCGAGGTAGCTGAATCGGTCCGCCGTCAGGCCGGGCCGGGCGCCGCTGCCGGCATCCGGATCTCGGTCGACGAGCGTGACCCTGCCGGGCTGCCCGAAGACATCGCTATCCACGCCTGCACTGTCCTCGCCAGTTCCGGGCTGATCGACTATGTCAGCGTCACCACCGGGACCTCCGCCACCCTCGCCGGCTCTGGCCACATCGTCCCGGAGATGACCTGGCCCGCTGGCTACACCGCCCCAGCTGCCCGCCGGCTGAAGGATGCCGTCACGGTCCCCGTCATGGTTGCTGGCCGGATCAACCAGCCCCAGGATGCCGAGCTGATCCTGCGGTCAGGCGACGCCGACGCCTGCATCATGACCCGGGCACTCATCTGCGATCCGGTCATGCCAGCTCTGGCGGCCCAGGGCCGCACCGACGACATCCGTGCCTGCATCGCCTGCAACCAGGCCTGTATCGGCCACTTTCACGCGGGGTATCCGATCTCCTGCATCCAGCATCCCGAAACCGGGCGAGAACTCCGTTACGGGCAGCGGACACCCGCCGTCCACCGCCGCACCATCCTGGTCGCCGGAGGGGGCCCCGCCGGCATGAAAGCCGCCACCGTCGCGGCAGAACGAGGCCACAGCGTCGTCCTCCACGAGGCCACCGGCAGGCTCGGGGGCCAGATCCTGCTGGCCGAGCGGCTCCCCGGGCGGGCCGAATTCGGCGGCGCCGCCACCAACCTGCAGCGTGAACTCACCCGCGCCAACGTCACAGTCGCCTTCCACAGCCCCGTCACCCCCGAACTGGTGCGCAAGCAGTCTCCCGGCCTCGTTATCGTCGCCACCGGTGCCAGTCCCTACCGTCCCCCACTCGAAGTCGACGGGAATCCTGTGGTCGCTGACGCCTGGGAAATCATCCAGGGCCGCGAACTTCCCACTGGCCATATCGTCGTGGTCGACTCGCGTGGGGACTGGACCGGCATCGGCACAGCCCGCATCCTCGCCGCTCAAGGACACCGCGTCACCCTCGCCGTCACCGGCTACGCCACCGGGGAGCACCTCCAGCAATACGTCCGGAACGCCAGCCTCGCCGCCCTGCACAAAGCCAAGGTCACGGTGATCCCGCTCGTCCGTCCCCACGGCGTCGACGAGGACACCATTTACCTGCAGCACGTCCTCACCGAGGAGCCGGTCATCATCGGCGGGATCTCCGCCACCGTCCTTGCCTGCGGCCACCAGCCAGTCTCAGCACTCCTGACCAGCCTCGAAGAACAAGGAATCCCTACGGTAGGAGCCGGCGACTGCCTCGCCCCCCGCACCGTCGAAGAAGCTGTCCTCGAAGGTCTTGCAGTCGCCAGTGAAATCTGATCAGCGTCGATGTCCCGCGGGCGGCAATTCGGCTTGTGCCATATCATCGGCGGTCGCTGGCGAGCGGCTCGGACTGAGTGGCCGGAGGTTCAGATCCTCTCATCCCGGCCAGTCCCTTGCGGGATTTTGGTGGCGACGCCGGCCGGCACATACGGATGCTTCTGCTGGATCAAGGCGTTCAAGCGGTCCCGGTCCGGGGCGAGCAGGGCCTTGACGCCCTCCGCGCTCACATCCGCAACGATGACGTCGCCAACCTCGTCGTGGACGTCGCTGAAGAGGCCGTGCGTCTTCATCTTCTGGGCCTGGTAACGATTGTCGTCGGTCGGGCTGACGTAGTGGACCGACCAGATCTTGTAGCGGTAAACCAGGAACAGGTGGTTCAGCGTCATCAGGCGCTTCTTGCGCAGGGCGATGTCGAAGGTGTTCTGGTCGCGAACCGAGAGGATGTTGCGCCCCCGGCGATCCACGATCACGTCGAAGATGATATTGGCAACCTTTTCCCCGCTTGTCTTGGACAGGGTGAGTTCCAGCAACTCCGAGCCCGCCGTGTTCGGCCGCAGCCCGACACGCAGCGAGTACGGGATCTGGTGGTGCTTCGTCCACATCGTGAGCCATTCCTCGAGCAGCTTGGTCGGCACTTCGGTCTGGACCAGGTGCTGGTGCTGCGTCGAGCCCTTGCCCATCGCTTTGGTGGCCGCCGTGCCGCCCGAAGAAGCCATGAGCGCCGCATCCAGCCGCGGCCCGCCCACGAGCGTCTGGGGCGTCCGGTAGGGCGATTCGACCAGGCGGAACTTTCGCTGCAGCCGGGCCAGGGAGAGCATGCCGTCCTGCTTGAGCGCGGCGGCGAACTCCTCTGCCGCCAGGCCGTCGATCTGATGTCCGCCGTAGGTAATGAAGTTGAAGACGAACCCCAGCTTGCCGAGCTCCTCCGGGAATCGCCGCATTTCCTCCTCGCTCATCCCGGTCGTGTCCCAGTTAAACGACGGTGACAGGTTGTACGCGAGCATCTTGGCGGGGAACTCGGCATGGATGGCCTCAGCGAAACGCCGGGCGTCCGCCAGGTTCGCGGTCTTGGTCTCCATCCACAAGAGGTCGGCGAACGGAGCGACAGCCAGCGACCTGGCGACCGCGTACTCGATTCCGCTCTGTATCTGGTAGTAGCCATCGGCAGTCTTGGAGACCTCACAATCCCAGATGATGTCGATGCCCATCGATTTGGCCCTGGCCCGGGCGGCGTGGAACGACGTTCGGTTCGCGAAGGCCAGCCACTCGTCGGCGCTCATGTCGAAGCGCTCACCCTCGTTGGCGCGGAACTCGATCACGTCCGCGACCGCCTGGGGATAACTCTTCAGGTTGGCCTCGGACTGCCACGCCTCCAGGTACTCCGTCTCGACCTCCTCCAGCAGTGCCTCGACCGGCGACCCATCGGCCTGCTGGAACGCCTTCGCGCTCTCTTCGAGCACGCGCATCACGCCTGTCCGCGCGAGCCAGGCGCTGCCCTCCTCGTACTCCGCGGCGGAGATCTTGTACAGCAGATGACCGCGCGCGTCCTCGACGCCCAGCTCGCAGAGCGTCCTCATGATGGCGAGATAGCCGACCTTGTAGGTCGGCAGCTCAACGTTGGTGGCGCCCAGGATGAACGGATGATCGCGCTCGTCCCCGCGCCCATCCAGGAACGTGGCCGCTTCGGCGTCGGTTCGGGCCACGATGACACCGGGCACCTTCATGACGTCGAGCTGGAAGCGCGCGGCGCTCAGCCGCTTGATCTGCTCGTCCACGCCGACGAGCACCTTCCCGGCCTGGTGCCCGCACTTCTTGGCGCCGGGCTTCTGGTCCTCGATGTGGTAGCCCGGAACCCCGACCTCGACGAAACGACGGATCAGATTCCGGACATGCGCGTCGCCGCCGTGTCCCGTGTCGGCGTCGGCGATGATGAATGGCCGGTAGTCGATCTCGGGGGAGGCAGCACGCTGCGCCTCGCTCAGGCGCGAGCGGGCGAAGCGCTGGTTCCGGTCCGCCGTGAGCAGGGCGCGCACGATCGGCGCGGCCTCGTCCGGCACCTGGGAGAGCGGGTAGCTGGCCAAGTCGGGTCCCGGGTCCTCGGTGATGGATCCTTTGGCCGACGTGGCCCAGCCGCCCAGGTAGATGCCCTCGATTCCCATCCGCTTCAGGGCCACCGCCTGGCCGGGTGAATAGGGGCCGAAGGTGGTGATCTGCTTGTGCTCGGCGAAGAGCTGCCGGAGCCGATCGTAGAACTGCTCGGCCGCCACTCTCGCCACGGTGTAGTCGGTTGGGATGGTGCCCTGTTGCTCGACCACCTGACGCGCAGAATACAAACGCGTGATGCCCTCGAATCGGGGACTGGCGAACCATCTTGCGGTCTCGCCGGTTTCCGAATCGAACGAGCTCGTGGCTGGCTTCTCGGCGACTTCCGAATCGAATGACCTCATGACTGGCTCCTGCCGCTCCTACCCTGCGGTACTTCTCGCGACCTCGAAAGCCAGGTCCCGCATGATACGGGTCCCGCGCACCGCCTCAACGTCCCCGTACAGTTTCCGCAGTCCGCGGACCCGGATCGCAACCCCGCCCTCACCGTCGCCGCCAGGCACGCGTGAATCCTGGGTTTCCACTGCCCTCCTGACACCCGCCTAAACCAGCCTCCGGATGGGCCTATCAGGAAAATCTGCCTTACCAGTCATCATCCCGCCAGGGCCGAAGGTCCCCTCCAGGCATGGCTCCCCAGCCCGCGCCAATAAGGTGATCTGAGCCACTGGCGCACCGATCTTCGGCCAGGTGCACCACCCGGTGGGGGCCCGACTCGCAGCCGGTGGTAATCGCCGCGATGGAAAGCCTCCGGCGGGTACGGGCTGCCAGCCCGCGACGGGTCGAAGTGGTTCAGGTCGGCCAGGCTGGGTTCGCCGTTCGCGGTGTCTCGGCCGCGGGAGAGCTGGGCAGCGCGCATCGCCGGTATGACCAGGCCGGGCACTGATATCTGTGCCGCGGCTACGAGGAGCCGGTCCGGCCGGGCTGGATGCTAACCGCCCAGAGCCTCCAGGATGAGGCCGGACCCGGCGGGATCGCTGCTGCCGGTGGCCCAGGCCATGACCGCGCAGCCGGGATAGAGCCGCCGCAATTGGCCGGCCTGGTATTTCAGCCCGGTCCCGGCGAACCACACCGCGTGGCGGTGCCCTCCGGCGGTGTAGGTGTAATACGTCTCCCCGTCTTTGCTCCCAGTCTTTACCCAGCCCCGGCCGGCGAGGTCGGTAGCGGTGATGGTGGCGGCTTGCGTGCCAGCCAGTCGGTGCCCTGCCGGGTCCAGCGTCCAGTCGTAGCCGTACATGGCCGACTCGACGGCCAGCCGCGCACCAGGGATGTGGTAGGTCCGCACTTCGGTCAGCACCCTCTTCAGGTCGGACACCGTGACGATCGGGCCTGGATCACCCGTTGACCAGTGAAAGTCGATGGCCATCAGCACGACCTGGTCCGAGTACTTCGCGAGTTCGCCGTAGTCGTAGAGGTAAGGCGTCAGATCCGACAGGTTCTCGTAGTCGATCTCGTCGGTCGTGCGGACCCTGACCGCCACCCGCAGTGTCCGGTGCTGCCGGTGCATGGCCAGCGCGAGTTCGCGCACGAACTCTGTGTAAGAGGCGGTGATCCGGCCGATCTCCTGACGGTCGGTCAGCCCTTGCCAGTGCGCCACGGAGGCGTACAGGCCGAGGTCGTTCTTGCTGCTGGGAAGGGCGTACTCATAGTCCAGGGTCAGGCCGTTGGCCTGCGGGTAGCTGGTCATCGCCGTTGCGAGTGCCGCAACATTGCGCCACCTGGCCTTTGGGTCGAGCAGGATCTGTGCCATCACAGACTTGGGCGTCTGCTCGTCGGAGATGGTGATGAACCGCCATCCGCACGGGTTCGCCGCCGCGGCCGCGCCCAGGACGGTTTCCAGCGACGAGCCTCCCGGGTTACCCGACTGCCGCACGATGCTGTCCGGGGTCGCGCCCAGGTGCAGCCAGAAGAAGTCCAGCAGGCGCAGCCGGCTGGCCTGCGCGGCGATCAGGCTGGGGCGGTTGGGGTCATCGAGCCAGTCGGGCAGCCACGCCCCGCTGGCACCGGCCAGGGATGGGCGGCCGCAGGTCGCGGGACGCGGCGCGGGGCCGGTCGCGGGCAGCGCCTGCAGGTTCAGTTTCGGGGTGGCGCCGGCACCCGCACGCGGCGATACCGCGCTGTCCGGGGCCAGTGGCTGCCCGGCGGCCCCAGTGCCGACCACGGACAGCCACACCCCGGCACCAATGAGGACCGCCAGGGCGGCCACCAGTATCAGCCCCGGCCAGGTGAAAAGCCGTACGCGCATCCGCTCCTCCTTTGTCATGCGGCTTTCAGCGGGCTGCCGTCGCCGGCGGCCGGGATCCTGGCGACTCGCGTGCCCTTCCAGCTGATCAGCCTGCCGGTTAGCACCGCGAACACCGTGCGGTACGCCAGATATATCTGGAGCGGGTCATTGATGAAGCGGTAGAAGATTGCGGTCAGCGGGTCCCACGACCATTCCCGCAGCACGACCATTGCGGTCAGGTTCTGCACCAGCCGGAACCCGGTGAACACCGCCAGGTAGATCAGGAGCTGGGACCAGTTTCCCGAGGCGATGGCCGTTATGGTGATGGCATAGTTCAGTGGCAGTAGCACTATCGGGATGAGAAGCCCGGTGACCGAGTACCACATGACCCAGGTGAGCGCCCCGTATTTGCCCGGCTCTGCCAGTATCACCTTGTGTTTCCATAGATTCTGAACGGTGCCGAAGGTCCAGCGCGTCCATTGCCTGGCGATGCCCTTGAGGGTGTCAGGTGCCTGTGTCACCGCCACGGCCCTGATGTCCTGGACGACGGCGAACCCGGCTTGGCGCAATTCAAGCCCGGCGTCGGCGTCCTCCCCTAACGTGTCGCCGGAAACGCCTGTCTTCCGCATAACCGAGGTCCGCCAGGCCGAGCAGGCGCCGGGCACGATCAGGATGCCATTCTTCCCCTGTGCCACGCGCATCAGGCCAATGCCGAGGTTGTACTCGGCCTGCTGGAACCGGAACAGGAGCCACTGCCAGGGACGGCGGGCGGCGTTGCCCGCCCTGATGTAACCAGCGGCCGCGCCTACCTTCGGATCACGGAAATGGCGAATCAGGTTCGGGATCGTATCCGGGCCCGCCAGCCGGGTATCGGCATCAAATGCGGCACATACCTCACCGCGGATCCTGGTCCGGAAGGCCAGATCCCAGGCGGCCGCCTTGCCCGCGTTCTGCTCCAGGTGGACTACTTCGAGCCTGCGTGACGGGTGGCAGTACCGGGCGGCGAGCTCGTCGAGGATGGCCTTCGTCCCGCCGGCCCCGTCCGGGGTGCCCCCTTCGCCATCCGCTGAGCCGTCGTTGACCACGACGACCTGCAGGTCGAAGGGGTAGTCGTAGGCGAAGACCGACTCGATCGTGGCCCGGATCACCGCCTTCTCGTCCCTGGCCGCGATCAGGACGGAGACCAGCTTGGGGTGCCAGCTGGGAACCGGCCGGTACTGCTTCCATCCCCCGTACAAGGCACGCACGATCCAGCCGGCCCCAAATCCCAGGAGAACCCAGGTCGCCAGGCTCAGCACCAGTGGCAGGCCCGTCTCGGGCAGCACCTGCCGGGCCCACTCCGCCCAGAAGCCGAGCCGGTCGCCCAGGGTCGGGTGTTCCCGCGCCACCGGGCCGCCCCCGCCCTGCTGCCGGAGAAGCTGGTCCAGGGTCATGAACCGGTAGCCCAGCACCTCGGCCTTCTGGAGAATGCGCTCCGTCAGCCGCACGGTCGCGGCATCGTTCTTCCCCGCGGTGTCGTGCAGGACGATGACCTGGCCCGGCAGCCCTGGGCGATCGAGTTCCGGGAGCGGGATTTCCGCCTCCGGTGGGTAGCTGTAGTCGGAGGTGTCGGTCGTGAACCCGGCTTCGGTGAAGCCGAGTTGCTGGCTGACCAGTGTGGAATAGACATTGGCCCGGATGGATCCCTGGCCCGTGGTGTTGCTCCCGCCGTAGGGTGTCCGGAACAGCTGGCTCCTGTACTCATCCAGTGCGGCAATGATGTGCTGGTCCATGACGAGCTGGTCCCGGGCGGCGGCGGGCCGGAGCCCTTCCAGCGCCGCGTGGCTGAGAGTGTGGTTGCCCACCACGTCTCCGCTCGCGATGACCTGGTGAAATACATCCGGGGCGCCGAGGATGTTCACTCCGATGCTGAAGAACGTCGCCCGGACGTGATACGCGCGAAGGACGGCAAGCAGCTTCGGTGTCCAGGTCTTGCTGGGCCCGTCGTCGAACGTCAGCAGCAGGGTGCGCGGCGGGACCTCGCCAAACTCCTCGATCGCGTAATCGCAGCCCTCCGCGTTGTGCATTTCCAGGGGTGTCAGCTGGCTCATGACCGTCCGGCCGGAAAACGGATCGACCGCGAAAGCCGTGCCGCCGCTACGCCGGACCTGTACCACCCGCCGGAACACGCCGTTGCCGATGATCGGGATGCCACGCTTCCCGTCCGGCATCAGCTCCCCGTGTGCCCGGCCGCATGCGGTCATCTCGGTGGCGAGCTGCCGCGGGTAGGCGGTGTCGGCGTGAAGCAGGGGTGGCTGCGGTGCCGCCACGATCAGCTGCCGAGCGCGGCCAAAGGCCAGCCCCAGGTCTGCTGCCAGCACCAGCATCAGCAGGAGCACCGCGAGCCCTCGGCGGCCGCTCTTGCTGGCGAAGACCTGACCGGTCCGGCGCCTGGGGCGGAGCCTTGCATGACGCCCTATGGTGCACACCCCCTCGGTGTCGTGTCGTCGTCCGCGGGCGGGACCGCGTTCACCCTGGTGCCGCACCCGCTGACGCGCCGGGCGAGACGTCTGCGGCCACTAACGCAGGTGCGGAGGAGGGTGGTGGCGTCAAGGACTCGGGCGGCGCGGATGAACTGGCCGGTGGTGAACTGTCCGGTGGCGGGCTCGGCGATGGGCTCGGGCTGGGCTCGGGGCTTGGGCTCGGGCTGGGCTCGGGGCTTGGGCTCGGGGGCGGGCTCGGGCTGGGCGACGGACTCGGGCTGGGGGTCGTCGCCGGAGGCGAGGTGGATCGGGCCGACGGCACCGGGGTGGTTCGCGTGGGCAGTACCAGATCGCCTGCGCCCAGGCCCAGTGACGGCACCAGGCTGGGGCTGGGCGACGGGTACCGGCGGTTGCCGGCGCCGGCCAGACCAGCCGCTCGATGAGCAATGGCCCGCCGTGCAAATCCTCAACATGCCCGAGGCGAATGTCGGGTGGGCGGCCTCGGGGTCCCTCTCCCAGGCCGAGGCCGGGACGACCACCACCGTGCGGTGGTCGGGCGCCGGCAACTTCAATCGCAATGCGCCCGGTGAGAGCTTCGCGCTGATCGGGGTCCTGCGCGTGCCGGAGCGGCGGCTCCAGTGCCAGCTCGCGATGAGCAAGGCCGCCGGCCTGCACGTGAAGACGGAGACCGCCCGGGGCGGCCGCACCCGCCACCGGGGGGACGCCCAGGAGGTCTCCGCGGACGACCCGCCCCCCGGCCTGCTCCACGGGATCCGGCTCGACGTGATCGTGGTCGAGGCGAGTGAGGCCGCCGCCGAGGCCGGCCGGATCGCGCCCGAGCGGGCGGCGGAGCTTGCGGGCGGCGGCTTGCTGGGCGTTCGCGCGGCGTCGGCTGCCCGCCTCATCGACCGCGCCCACGTCGTGGCCGACAGCCTGCTCGCGGCGCTCGACCACGGCCGGAGTCTCCGTGACGACGATGCCCTGCGACCGTGGCTGCTCCGGATCGCCACGAACAAGGCGCTTCGACATCGCCAGCGTGCCGCCCACGCCGTCGAGCTCGAGGTCGTTGAGGGAACCGCCGCCGCGCACCGGGGACCGACCGCCGCCGATCCCGTGCCGCGCTCCAAGGGCGGCTACGCGCAGCTGAAGGTGGCGGCCGCGACCCGTGCGCTCACCGTCGCCGCGACGCCCGACAGACCGCAGGCGAAGCCCGGCGAGACCGTCCACTACGACATCTCGGTGCGCGACCGGGACGGGCACGGCGTGCGCTCCGAGATCTCCGTCGCCGTCGTCGACAAGGCGGTCCTCGCGCTGGCGGACGAGCGCGGGCCCGACGGGATGCACGCGTTCTGGTTCGAGCGCGGGCTCGCCGTCAGCACCGCGTCGTCGCTCTCGGTGTCGATGGACCGGGCGAACGACGTGATCGCCGACGCGGGGCGCGGCGGCAAGGGCCAGACCGCCCGCTCGGGCGGCAGCACCCGGCCCGGCTTCGAGGGCGGCCAGATGCCGCTCATCCGGCGCATCCCGAAGCGGGGCTTCACCAACCCCTTCAAGACGCCGGCGCAGGTGGTGAACGTGCGCCACCTCGGGCTGCTCAAGGCGGGGCGCGACGTCACACCCGAGACGCTCTTCGGGGCGGGGCTCGTGCGCCGCCCCGACCGGCCCATCAAGCTGCTCGGCACGGGCGAGGTGACCGAGCGCTATGCCGTCCGCGGCGTGCAGGTGTCGGCCAGCGCCCGGACGAGCTGCTTGGCTTCCGCCAACACTTGCATCGCCTCGTCACACCGCTCGGTGCGATCGAGAATCTGGGCCAGTTCGTAGCGGCAGGCGTAGCGGACGTAGGGATGCTTCGGCTCAGCCTCAATCAAACGGCGCAAGCTGTGTTC
>OFHK01000375.1_pt1 | contig 13889 bp, 17 predicted proteins | sample 1521951 | NCBI WGS metagenome assembly OFHK01 (sample SAMEA2468436, study PRJEB22500) | soil metagenome | biome: Glassland; feature: Farmland; material: Clay | place: Australia | collected 2013-01-31 | depth 0.55 m
ACGGCATAGTGTGCGCAGAGTGGTGCCTGGTTACCTGTTGGTGCCGGGACCAGCGGAGAATGCCGCCGGCCATATCAAGGGGGCACTGACATGACTGTTCTGCTGGCCAATATCGCGCTGGCGGTTCCGTTCCTGGTGGCGTTCATCGCCATTCCGCTGTGGATGACGTTCAAGCATCCCGACACCGGCGCCGACCACACGCAGGCACGTCGGTACCTGCGTGCACGCGCTGCCCGCAGGCAGGCAGAACTGACAAAGGCCACGCACGCGAAGGCGGCGTGAGCGCGCGGCCGTTGGCCTGCCAGTGCACCTGCTTCAGCCGCGCATTGGCCAGGTACCCGCCGGTGATGCCCGCGCCGGCCAGGGCCGAGACCAGCGCGTGGACCCGCTTGCCTTCCCCGGCGGTGGGCGCGGCGTTCACCACGGCCTGCAGGTGCGCGGTCAGTTCCGCCGCGTCAACGGCCACCTGCACCTGCCGAAACTCCTCGCCGCGCTCGAAGCGCACTTCACCGAAAATGTCAGCCCCGTAAGCCAGAATGAGGATCAGAAGGTGGCCTGATGGTCACCGGGGACCGCCACCGAAGTTCAACGGAACTCGGGACAACCTCGATCTACCTGCCCGGATACGGCCAGCTCGCCGCAACACTCCCGCCCTGCTGGGAACACCACCCGGTCTGCCTGTACACCCTCGACTGGCTCAGCGAGCTCAGGTCCCTGCTCTACCTCGTACTGAGCGCGACGCCTCCACCCTCGCCGCCCAAGCCGAATGGCACACCCGCCTTCTCCCTACAGCCGCCGATCACATGGCCAGCGAAGCCACCGGCTGCCGGCACTCACCCGGCACGGTACGGCGCCAGCCATCAACCGTCGCTCCTGCCCCACGCGGGACCCGGCCTGGTCGCTGAGCCAGCGGCGCCAGGCCGCTGGAGACCGCCCGTGCACGAGCGCACGGTATAGCACGCGAAACTTCATCCGCGTGGTGGACACCGGGAGCAGGCGCAGCCAGAGCATGGCTGTCCCGCCCGCGGAATGAAGGCAGGTCGTGTGACAACGACGATGCGGCAAAGCTCCGTGAGGAGCCTGAACCCCATCCGTCCGCCGGGTGGCCGGGGCTTTCATGAGTGACGGGTCAGCGCCGTGGCTGTGGCCAGGAGCCGAGGATGACAACCCGGCGGTCTTGCCACGCCTGGGCGAGGTGTTACGCGAGTACCGGTCGGCGAACCACCTGACGCAGGCAGCGCTGGCCGAATTACTTCAGGTTGACCAGACCTATGTGTCCTTGATCGAACGCGGGCGGCGGCAGGTCCGCGACGTTGGTTTCCTGCTCCGGGTGTCGCGTCTGCTGCGGATACCGTCCGCCGATCTAGGGCTGTCGAACGAGCTGCTGGGCGCGGGTGAGGCCGCGGGGTGAAGGCCGACGCGGACGACGGGCGGCCAGCAGCAACCCGTGGGGGCTCATGCGCCGGTGGAGTCCAGCCAGGGTGAATGGCGGGCGATCCGCCGCTATCTCAACCATCACCGCCACAACCTCGCCGGGATTGCCGCCGGGCTTTACCCGGGCGGAGTTCCGGATCAAGCGAACGCCGCTCATCAGCCCGCCGTCGTGGCCTCCCGCCCGTCCCGTCGATTTGGCCGGCATCGAGATGGCGTGGGTGACTGATGCCCCGGCCCCGCGCGTCACCGGGGCGGAGCCAGAGACCCAGCCGGTCCGGCCGCTGCGGGTGCCGGGACGCCAGTTCGACCGCTACACCGCCGCGATCCGCTACCAAGCACGAAGCAAGCGGCCATGCACCCGCACCGGAGGACCCGGCAATCATGTCCACAACGCCAGCAAGCCCGCACAATCACCCAGCCGGCCAGGACTCACCATCACCGCAGGCCGACGGGGATCGTGGCCGGGGCAGTCCTGCGAGCAGCACGCCAGTCGGCGGGGGCCAGCACCGCAACCCTCGCCGCCGCATGCGGTGTGAGCGAGCGCACCGTCCGGTCACCGGAGAACGGGTCAAGACCGCTCGCGTCGGCCGCTGCCGCGCATCTCGCCCAGCTGGAAGACGCCCTCACAACACTGGAGCCAACCCCGCGATTGCCGCCGACCTGGCCACCGCTGCCTGGGCTGACATTGTCATCCTCGCCGTCGCCGACTCCGCGGATACCGCGTGCCTGCTGGCCGACCCACTCGCTGGCACCGATGCCTTCCGCGAGCTGCTCACCTGGAGCCTTGCTGGGTGCGTCCCTCGCCGCTACCGCCCCTATGCCGCGCCAGGGCCACTGCTGAGCGATCCCATCCTGACCGCACGAGCCATCCTTGCCTTGGCCGCGATGTCGCTTGATGCGCATCACTCCTCGTAGAGGCGGGCGACACGCATCTTGAACAGGACCAGGACCGAAATTCTCCTATCGGTGGCGACAGTTCTGTGAACATCATGGCTTCAGTCTCACCCGGCGACAGCCATCCAGCCGACATTGGCCGTCACGGATGGTGAGCACTCGCCGGGCGCTGACCCCCGTACGCTGGGCCGCAGATCGACTCTGGGCGGCTCATAGCCGAGCTGACCGTCGCGGGTCACGATGCGCAGATCGTTCAGTTCTGAGTGCCTGGCGATGAATAACTGTGATCAGCGCCGAGACGAATTCAGGCGAGCGAATTCGGAGGTGAAGAGGTACAAACCAGCTTGACCTACGGCAGCGAGCCACTGCCCGTCTGGGCTCCACTTGCAGTCTTGAAGGTTGCCATCGACCCGCATGACCGCGCCGATATCACCTGTGGCCAGGTTCCAGATCCGCAAGGCCTTGTCGTCACCCCGGGTGACGAGCCAGGTCCCGTCCGGGGCGATCGCCACCGACGCCACCCTGCCCGTGTGGCCGACGTGGGCAGCGCGCAGCTGCCCGGTGGCGGAATTCCAGATCCGCACGGTCTTGTCGTAGCTGGCAGTGGCGAGCCAGGTGCCGTCGGGGGCGATCGCCACCGACATCACCGGCTTGGTGTGGCCGAGGAGGACGGCGCGCTGCCGCCCGGTAGTGGAGTCCCAGATCCGTACGGACTTGTCGAAGCTGGCGGTGGCGAGCCAGGTCCCGTCCGGGGCGATCGCCACCGATGTCAACCTATCGGTGTGGTCGGCGAGAGCGCGCGCCGGCCTCCAAGCTGCCATCACCGGCATAACGATTCCGCGTGCTTCAGCTTGGACGCCTCCGCCTGGTTGAGTGCACTCAGATGAGCCAATTCTGTGCTCTGGAAACGGGCTGAAGGGCGGACCTCGCAGTGGCGCGCGCGATACTGATCGCGTGACGGTTGGCCCGCGTTTGCGAGATGTCGAGTTCTCCAGCGGTGATGTGGTGCTGGCTGGGTGGCTGGCGAGTCCCGTCCGGGATAAGGCGCTGGCGGGTGTGGTGCTGGTCGGCGGGTCGGGGCCATCGGATCGTGACAACGGCGCGTACTTCCCGCCGATCCGCGAGCACCTGGTGGACGCGGGGATCGCGGTGCTGTCCTACGACAAGCGCGGCGTCGGCTCTTCATCCGGCGACTGGCTGGATTCGAACCTGGACGACCTTGCCGCCGACGCCACGGCCGCACTGGGCTTCCTCTGTGCGCAGCCCGGGGTCCAGGCCGGTACGGCGGGGCTGCTCGGGCACAGCGAGGGTGGCTGGGTCGCCCTGCGCGCCGCAGCCGGCCGGGACGACGTGCCCTGGGTGATCACCAGCGGCTGCCCGGGGATGACTCCGGCCGCGCAGGAGCGCCACTCGCTGGCCGGCGCGCTGCGCCGTGCTGGCGAGCAGGACGCGGACCGCATGCTGGCCCTGTTCGACCGGCTTGTCGAGGCGGGCCGGCGCGACGGCGACTTCGCCGAGGCGGCGCGGATCGTCAGTTCTGCCCGCCCGTCGCAGGCATTCCTTGACTACTGGTCCGACATGGACCAGCGGCTATGGGAGTTCCTCAAGCGCAGCCAGGACCACGATCCCGTCCCGGACGCGCTGCGGCTGCGCTGCCCGCACCTGGCGGTCTTCGGCGGAGCGGACGAGCTTGTGTCCGTCGCCGACAGCACCCGCCGGTTCAGTGCCGCGGCATGCCATCCCGGCCGCTACCACCGGGCAGCACTGACTGTTGAGGTGTTTCCCGGCGCCAGCCACCGGATCCAGGTCGGTGCGGGCGCCGACATGGCCCCCGGCTACCTCGGCATCCTGGCCCGGTGGATCAAAGCCAAGGCTGGCATCTCAGGCACCTGAGCATGCACTCCAAGCAATGAGAACACACTCGCCACACACCGGAGACTGACCCGCGAGCCAGATCAGCCAATCTGCATCATTGCCGTGACATTGCCGATCAACCGCTGAACCCGTCCATATCGGCGGCTACGGATCGTGGGCCGGGGCAATGGCACCCACGCAGCGTGACATGACCCGTGAGCTTCTCCCGTCCGCTGCCCGCTCGGCGGGCGTTCCGTACCGCCGTGCCGGTATCGCCGCCGGCAGCCCGAAAGCACTCCTGGGACGTGCCCAGGGGGTTCAGGCTGGTGGCGGTAGCGCGTCCCGGTACAGCGTGTACACGATCGGCCCGTCGAAGGGCATCGCCATGGCCACTTCCGCGTAGCGGCGATCGCGGGCTTCCTCGGTGTCCTCTCGCTCGTACACACCGAGGTCGGGGTAGGCGAAGATCAGGCGGACCGAGTTCATCTCCCCGGAGAGCCCGCTCAGGACCCGGGGCACGGCCCAGGACCGTTCGCCGCGATAGGCCCGCCAGCGCTCCGCGGCCTCCAGGAACTCAGCGAACCGCCCGGTCTGGATCCGGCCGGTGACGTGGAGCTCGACGCCCATTGTTCTCTCCGATCGTGGCTCCGGTTCTCCTGAAGCTATCCCAGTGAGAAACCGGTGTTTGTGCGACTGGCACGCCCATGGCATGCGGGCGGACACCAGCGGGCCATATTGGGCCGTTATGCGCGGCGATGATCGCAGCGAACCGGCACTTGAGAGCCGCACCGATCGGCGGCTACGGTGCGGTACCGCAGAGTGCCGCACCGTTTGAACGGGGCGTCACATCCCGGTGAGGTCCAGCACTGCGAAGGTCAGGTAGTCGTGCGCCTCGCGCCGGAGCTTCTGGTCGTCCCCGAGCAGCCCGTGGTGGACGCTGCCGCTGCTGCCACCGGGTCCGGCGACCTGGATGCGCAGTTCGCCTTTGCGGATCCCGCGCGGTCGTCGCAGCCATGCATCGACCGATCCCCTGGGCGTGCGGAGCGAGGCCGCGCCGCGCGCCATCAAGCCGTCGGTGAGCTGGTCGACCCAGGCGGCCACCCAGTCCTCGACACGGCTGACCGGGTCGGCCGGCAGCGCCTCGATCCTGCTGTCGGCGAGGACCGCGTCGATCAGCCCGCAGGGGCCGCCGACGTAGGTCCACGGCAGGTCGATCTCGCTGGCCACGCACCAGGCACGGTCGGCGGTCCACCAGATGTTTGGGCATTGCCCCCAGGTGCTGTCCAAGCTGGCAAGTGTGACGACGGCCTCGGCCGGTCCCTGATAGAGGAAGTAGTCCCGGTGCGGCAGGTGCACCCGCGGCCCGTCGCGCACCGGGCCTGGCACCGGGTCCCGCCCCGGCTCCTCAATGCTCTCCGGCGGCCGTCCCGTCTCGGTGAAGGCGGCGACCGTGCTGGCGGTGTCCCAGCCGAAGCCGTCCCACACGCAGAACCAGCAGTCCTCCGGCGTAGCAGTCCAGGCACGCAGGATCGCGGCGAGCACTTCGGCGTCCGGCACGTAGAGGCTGCCCTCCCGCGGGCCTTGGCCGCCGTACGGGGGCGGTCGGCCGGGGGCGGTCGGCGGCAGCGCGATCGAATGGAACTGCGCGTCCTCCCGCAGCGGCATCGCGCTCCACGCGGCCACCTCCGCCCAGCGGACCAGGCGATCCCCTGTGCTCGGGGTCTCGGCAGGGTGCAGCACCCGGGCATAGGCCTCAAACCCGGCTGGCACGACGATCGTGACGATGTACTCGTCCTCCCACGGCGCGAGCCGCGACGCGATCCAGTCGGCCTGGTGCACGTTGCCGCTCCACCGCGGCGCGTTACTGCCCACACGAGCATTATGGTCAGCGGCCAGGCATTACGCGGGACCAGCAAGTGCGCTAACGCTCAAGCACATATCATCCGTTCGGGCGCGGGGTGGCGTGACCGACGGCGGTGCAGGAAATTTGTCCGGGCCGCCCGGCCGCTACCGGACCATCCAGATCCAGGCCGCCCGGGCCAGCTCGACGACGGCCAGGGCCGCCGTAACGGGCGTGGTCTTCATGAGTTCCCAGCCTTTCTGCTGCTCGTGGTCTTTCGGTTCATCAAGCTGTGATCGCTGGAGCGTGGGAGCGTCATGCGTCGCGGCGGGTGATCACGAGGGTGGCAGCCAGCAGGGCGGCGGCAGGCCAGCCGATGAGGACCAGCATGGACAGGCCCGGGGAAAGCAGGCCTGGTTGAGGATGCGCGGTGATCAGCTGATAGGCGGCGAAGGGCAGGGTGAACCTGCCGAGCCTGACGTTCCACGGGGATGGCAGGACCAGGCACAGCACCGCCAGGAGGTAGATCACCGTGACGGCCGCTGCGATGGCACCCGCGGTGTGCCGGATGGCCGCGCCGATCCCGACGCCTACCACGGCGCAGGCGGCCGGGACGAAGCCGGCGGCGAGCACGGCCCGCAGCGCGCCGGGGTGGGACAGGGCCAGACCGCGGTGGTGGCCAGACAGGATCGCCTGGGTGAACAAGAAGCAGGTGAAGGCGAGCAGTTCACCGGCGATGAGGGCGGCGGCCCCGGTGACCGCTGCCTTGGCGGCGAGCACCGCGCCGCGCTTCGGCACTGCTGTGAATGTGGTGCGGATCAGGCCGCTGGCGTACTCGGAGGTGAAGGTCAGTACGCTCAAAACGGTGACCGGCAGCACGGTGTACTCGCCATAGCCGAGGAAGCTGCTGGTGAGGGGGTTCGCCGGGCCGCCGGGAGGCGGGCGGGGGGCAGATGCGATGGCCTGCGCCACGATTGCGGTAACACCGAGCGTCACCACGGCCGTGATCAGCAGCGTCCAGTAGTTCGAGCGGACCGAGCGGAGCTTTGTCCACTCGAAGGCGAGCACGTCGCGGGCACGGACCAGCCGCGATGGCACGGCCCGGCCGGTAGCGGCGATCTGCGGTGCGGTCATGAGGCGCCCGTCCCGTCTGGTGCCGAAGTCCCGGCGCGGTAGTCGGTGCTTTCACCGGTGAGGTCGAGGTAGGCCTGTTCGAGGGAGGCATGCCGGGGCATCAGTTCGTGCACGGCGATCCCATGCCCGGCGGCCAGGTCGCCGATGGCGGGCGCGTCCAGGCCGGTCACGGCCAGCGCGCCGTCGTCCTCAGCCATGACTGCCGCCCCACGGGCGGTGAGCAGCCCGGCGAGCTCGCCGGCCCGGGGCGAGCGCACCAGCACGTCCTGGCGCGTACCGGACACGAACCGGTCTGTGGGGGTGTCGGCGAGCAGCCTGCCGCGCCCGATGATGATCAGGTGATCGGCGGTCAGCGCGATCTCGCTCATCAGATGGCTGGAGACCAAGACGGTGCGGCCCTCGGCGGCCATCGACTTCAACAGCTGCCGGATCCAGCGGACGCCCGCGGCGTCTAGCCCGTTGACCGGCTCATCGAAGATCAGCACCGCGGGGTCGGCGAGCAATGCCACGGCGATGCCGAGCCGCTGCTTCATCCCCAGCGAGAACTCCCTGACGCGCCGGCCCGCCACCCCCGCCAGCCCGGTCGCCTCCAGCACCTGCGCCGCCCGGCGCCGCCCGATCCCGTTGCTTTGCGCGATGGACAGCAAGTGAAACCAGGCGGTCCGCCCCCCATGCACAGCGGTCGCATCCAGCAGCGAGCCGGCCACGTGCAGCGGGCGGATGATCTCCTGGTAGCGGCGGCCCCCAACCAGCGCCCGGCCCGACGTCGGGGCGTCCAGGCCCAAGATCACCCGCATCGTGGTCGTCTTCCCAGCGCCGTTAGGCCCCAGGAACCCGGTCACATGCCCCGGGCGCACCGTGAAGCTCAGGGCATCCACCGCCGTGACGGGCCCGAAGCGCTTGGTCAGCTGGTCCACCTCGATCACGACCGGGCTGACCGGAACACGCCCGGCAAGCAGCGGCCCGCTCGCGGCAATCCCTGCCTCCTCGGCTACGCGGGCCTTCCAGGGCATGCGTGCTGCGGTCCGGGCCTTCCCGAAGATCAGGTAAGCAAGGCCACCCCAGGGCACCGAGACGCAGATGACCACCGCCCAGGCCCACCTGGGCAGGTAGCGCACCTGGCCAGCCCGGGCCAGGTCGACCAGGCACCAAGCGGCAAACGCAACCGCCACAGCCACAGCCAGAACCGGTATTGCCACGGCAGATCCCGGCGGCAGGCTCATGTACCCTCACCAGCCCGGCCGTCAGCGATGACCCTGCACCCGCCCACCCGACTGGCGGCAGGTTCGCTGCCCAAGGCCCGCAACCCGGTCACCCACACCTCCCGGCAGTGTTCGCATGTCAAGGCGGCTCCGCAGCCCACCTTTCGACATATGTAGCCTACATGTGTAGACTGTATTGCATGAAGCTCACTCGGCCGCTGGAACGCGTGCTGCGGGTGTTCCTGGCCGACGTGTCTGCACGGCGCTACGGCTACGACCTGATGAAGGCAGCCAAGCTCCCAAGCGGCACCCTGTACCCGATGCTGGCCCGGCTGGAAGACGAGGGCCTAGTCACCTCGGAGTGGGAACCCCTGCCCGGCGACGGCAGCGGACGGCCACCCCGCAAGTACTACCAGCTCACCGGGGAGGGCATCCGCGTAGCCCGCCTCGAACTCGCCCAGGCCCCGGTTCCCGCGCGGCGCGTACGGCACGGCACGGCGCAGCCCATGCCCGGAGGCACGCAGTGAGCCGGGAACCGCGCATCCAGCGGATATGTGAGCGGCTCATCCGTGCTGCCTGCCGCCGGCTCCCTGAAGACATGCGTGCTGAGCGCTCCCGGGAATGGGCAGCTGAGCTGCCAGCCATCCTCAACGACCAGAGCATTCGCCCGGCGCTCCGGCGCGCCGTGCGGGCACTCACCTACTCGGCCGGCATCGCCAGGACCACCTGGCAGCTGGGCCGGGCCGGCAGGGGCGCCCGGCCCAAGCGGACCTCGCATTGGCGGGACGGCGCCATGCAGGTCCGGCCCGCCAATGTGGCAGTACGCGCGGTCGTCGGCCTTGTTATCTGGCTCCTGGTGGTCTTCACCGTGATCTCGCTGGTGCGCGCGTTTCCCCATGTCCACGGCTGGCAGCTCACCCTTGGCATGGGCTTGGCGGCTGGCTTCGATGCTTTCTGCCTCGCCGACATTGCATGTGCCGACCAGGTGCGCTACCTGCCCAAGTGGGCGTGGGCACTCATCTGCCTCGCCCAGACACCGGGCGGCGGCATCATCTACCTAAGTATCGGCCGACTCGGCCGCGCACGGCCAATCCGGCCGGGATCAGAGCCGCCCGGCTCGGCGCAGCGGCCCTGACATGGAGGGTTCATGACGCGGGCATTCAGGATCGAGCTAAACGGTTCACGCCAGGTACCGCGGCGGACGACCTGAGCTGGCGTCACGGTCAGCCCGGGGCGGGTGACCGGTTTCCCGGCCCGAAACCCGGGGACGCATAATGCCCTGTCTGTGCCTCCCGGCTATAAGCCGCCATGCGAGCGCTGCCCGCACATAAGGCGGCTACTTGCGCATCGGCCACGGGACTGCCAATCACGCTCTGTGATCGACATTGGGCCGCCGCGCGGACGTATCGACTGCGGCGAGCGCCCGCTATGCGGTACGTGATCGCGAACCAGCTCCGCGGGCTCCCGTCCATGTCCCGCCTTGCTCCTGGCCGACGCGACGTACCTCAACGCGGCTTGTGCGGATGTTCGCGCCCCACAGCGGCGGGATCATCCGGGGTGTCGCGAGAGACGGCGATCAACGATGATGGGCCGGTGTTCACCCGAGAGCTGGACTACGACTTGCTGCGGCACGACGCCGCAGCAACCGATGCCATACGCGCACCGCGGCCGGCCCGGGCGGAGGTGCCCTTCGGCCGTAGACCTGGCTACGTCCCGCTCTCGGGCGGTGCATCCTTCGCTGACGTCAGCACGGTCGCCTCGTGATCACCGGACCTTCGGCCGGCAAGGCAACCGCCCTTCTTGCCTTGCACAGTGGACCCGGGTTCGTACTCCCCAACGCCTGGGATGCCGGCTCCGCCCGCATCCTGGAGCAGATCGGCTTCCCGGCCATCGCCACGACGAGTGCGGGCATCGCCTGGTCCTGCGGAGTCCCGGACGGAGGAGCGCTGGACCGCGGCACGATGCTCGAGCACGTCGCTCGCATCGTGGCCGCAGTCGGCGTGCCGGTGACCGCGGACCTCGAAGCTGGATACGGAGACACACCCGGCGACGTCGCCCGCACCGTGGCCCGGGCCGTGGAGATCGGGGCGGTGGGCGCCAATCTCGAGGACGCCGGAAAGAACGGGCTGTTCGGGATCGACGAGGCCGCCGGCCGCATCGCGGCTGCCCGGGCCGCGGCGCCCAGCGGCACCTTCGTGCTGAACGCCCGCGCTGACACCTACTTCGCAGGCATAAGGGGGACGTCTTCGCCGAGACGGTCCAGCGCGCGGTGCGCTACCTCGAAGCGGGGGCTGACTGCGTCTTCGTGCCAGGCGTCGTCGAACTGGGCGCGATTCGCCGGCTCGCCACCGCCATCCCCGGCCCCCTCAATGTGGTGGCAGGACTGGCGAACACCATCGACGCGCCCACGCTCTTCTCGCTGGGCGTCAAGCGGGTCAGCCTGGGCGGCAGCCTGGCCCGGGCCGCGCTCAGTATGCTGGAGCGCGCCGGCCGAGAGCTGCACGACTCCGGAACGCTCGGCTTCCTCGACAGCGCGATCGGCTACGCCGACCTGCAGCGACGCTTCAGCTCATGACCAAGTCACCCTGAACGCGGCATGACCGGATGGGTTTGGGGTGCGCATACGGGCGGGTGATCGATCCGGTGGCTGCGGTTTGAATCTCGCGTTACCGCACTAGGCCAACAACGTCCCAGTCCCGGGCGTGGCGCCGGAATGCGACAGTCATGCCCTCGGACTCCGCGGTGCGGACCATGCCCTGCGGCGGGTGGATGAAGACCCGGAAGTCATTGCGAGTGAACCATCGGTAGAGGTTCTCGGTGCCGAACTGGGCGCGGTTAATGGCGTTGGCTGCCGGGTGGCTGTAGGCCATTGCCTTGCGGGCGTGGCCGGCCGCAGATGTGAGCAGGGCGGCATAGTCCGGATAGCAGCACACGACACGGTGCAGTACGACGACATCCGCAGGCTCGACCTCGTCGGGCGCCTGTGCGATGTCGAGGAATCGGCGTGTGACCTGGTCCGTCATCCCGGCCTCGTCGAGCAGGCGGGCCGCCTCGGCCTCGTAGTTCTGTGAGATCTCCAGGTTGGTCACATGTGAGGCGCCCCGGCGAAGCAGTTCGACCTGGAGTTGCCCAACGCCGCCGCCGATCTCCAGGACCGTAGCGCGCTCAATCCCCCGCGAGGCGACGAAGTCGGCAATCCCCTGCGCCGCCGGGGTCAGGCCCCGCCGTTGATAGCGCTTCGTCTGACGTCGCGCGAAGCGGCCGGAAAAGACCGACTGATAATCGTCCGGATCGCAGCACTCGGGCACGGGGTCAGTATCTCCCTGTGACGCAGCGGATAAGCATGTCCAGTATGGCCGCCATCGGTGCACTTCGCGGCAGGTGAGGACGGTGCGGGAGCTGGGAACCATTGGTTACGCTGCTGTCGTCAGCAGTCTGTGATGGCTCTGGGGCGCCACGAAGCACCTTGCGAATGACCCTCCGACTTGACGCCGCAGTCGTGGAGTGTGTGCCCGGCCGGTGAGCGGTTCACCGGCTCGTGTGCGGTCCCGGGCCGATATTGCCCGACAGCGACGTCGTCGTCCACACGGGTGCTGGGATTATCTGATAGCTGCGCCGTTGTGGCCGATGAACGGCGCGAACCTGGGCACGCTCCTGCGCACTTGCGACGCGGTCGGCGCTTGCCTGGCGGTGCCGCGGCTGCCGTGGGTTCCGGACGCGCTTGCCCGAGGGAACACGCTGCGGCAGCATGCGTGCGTGCACTGGACCGGCCGCGACGTGACCAGCTGGCTCGCTGCGCAGCGCTCAGCGGGGTCGTGGGTTGTCGGCGTGGAGCTGGCTGACGAAGCGGTCCGGCTCGCAGACCTGCCCGCCGCGCGACGGCGTACTGTGGCCGTGCTGGGGCACGAGCAGTCGGGCATCCCGCCCGAGGCGATCGAACTCCTTGACGTGGCCGTCGAGATCCCGATGATCGGAATCGGCGCCAGCCTCAACGTTGCCGTGGCCGGGTCACTCGTCCTGTACCGGCCCGCAGGCTTCCTCTAGCGAACTCCAGGTCCGTGAGGGTCATGCTCGCAGCGGCAGATGCGCGTGTTCCCAGCGCAGGATCACGATGGACAGTCTGTGCAGGATCCTCGGCGCACCCGGTGGGTCAAACCGTGCGATGTGCTGGGCCGCCGGCCGTGCGGAGACTCCTGCTGCCGCGCACCTACGGCGCCGTTATGCGCGACCGGGTGGCCGGCGATCGCGGCGGATGGGCTGTGCCCGAAGGCCCCGTTCTGGTGCCTCCTGCTGGCCGGGCGAACCGGCGGTCGTGCCGTGTTTGAATGGATGATCTGGATGATGGTTCAAGTCTTTGCTGACAGGCGGGTTGAGCTTGCCGCGCCAGGAATTCGCCTTGACTTGGCCGATGGCTGCGGCGGATAGTGCCAGGATGGCCGCGCAGGCGCCAGTGCCAGGCGACACAGGGACGCGCCGGTGGCGGTGGCCGGTCGGCGCGAGAATCTGGTTCATCTTTCTCGCCTGGATCTGCGCAGCAGGTGGCGCCATGGGGGCAGCCGCGCTCACCCAGGTGCCGGCTGTGGACGCGATCGTCACGGTGCTCGGCGGCGGGCTGGCCAGCTATGCGAGCGTCAGGTGCTGGGGGGTCAGCATCACGCTGACCCCCCAGACCCTGATAGTGCGGAACGTGTTCCGCACCCACCACCTGCCGCTGACCCAGGTCCTGGAGGCCTGGCCAGGCGTGGATGGCATCGAGATCAGCATGAGCGGCCGCCGGCCGATCCGTGCAACGGCCGTCCAGAAGCCCGTGCTTGCGGACATGGCCGGCCGGCGGGCCAGGGCCGATAACATCGCCCAGGTCATCACCGACGCTGCCGCCACCCAGAAAGGCGTGCCCGCGGCCGCGCCTCCGCCGCTCATACCAACCAGCGGCGGTCAGCTGGCCGTGCGGGCCGGCATTGGCGTGGTGCTTCTGCTCGGGGCGTTCGTGGCGGCATTGCTGCCTGGGCGGGGCGCGGGACTGGTAGCCGGACTGTTCGGGACGGGGGGCATCCTCCTGGTCCTGATTCCTGCCCTGGTCTGGTACGCGGGCTGGAGACTGGACCGCAGGCGGCCACCTGGCCGCTGAGCTACCCGCCAGCAACGTCGTCGGCGCCGGCAGGCAAACAGGGGCGGGCACGGGAACGGTTGATATGCGCCCAAGGAATGCACCCCAGCCGCCGGCCGGCAGCGCGCCGATTCGGCGTCTGGCCGCGCCAATATCTTCCGGCTCAGCCGCCGCAGTGACGGAGTCGTGGTGCGAGATTCAGTTGACGACCACGACTGCCATGCATACGGATTCGCTGCCCCCCGCATAGTCATGCCCCCGCAAACGCACTACTTTCGGCATGTGCGCGCTTGGATAGTGCCCATCCGCGCATGGCTGGCCCATCTGCGCTCGCAAGAAGACGGTCGGACACAGCGGAGTTGGTCACCGCAGCCCTTCTACGTGCCGGTCTCGGCCTCTCCGGCTGTACGGCTTCCGAGCGCGG
>OFHK01000377.1_pt1 | contig 13854 bp, 12 predicted proteins | sample 1521951 | NCBI WGS metagenome assembly OFHK01 (sample SAMEA2468436, study PRJEB22500) | soil metagenome | biome: Glassland; feature: Farmland; material: Clay | place: Australia | collected 2013-01-31 | depth 0.55 m
ATGTCGGCCTGTCCGAGCTCGGCATCATCGCCGGCGGCAGCATGTTCATCGGCCTCTTCGGCACGCTCACCGTTCTGCCGGCGCTCCTCGGCAAGGAGCTCGCGCCTTTGCGCGCGCCCGGCGTCAAAGTGCCCTTTCAGCTGGGAGAACTGCTTCTTGGCCGCCTCCTGCTTCTTCAACGCCTCCAGATACTTCGGATCCTTGGCGAGAAGCTCCTTGAAATTCAGGTTCTGGGTGAGTTCACCGCTGCCCGCCACGCGCACCTTGAACACCTGCTCGGGGAACTTGTCGGTCTGGAACGTGATCGTATAAATGCCCGGTGTCACACCCATCTGCGAATACTCGCCCTTGTCGTTGGTTTTCGCCGTGAATGTGGACCCGGTATCATCACTGTGGATCAGCACCGTGACACCCGGCCAGGGGTTGCCGTTCTCGTCTATCACCTTGCCCCCGACCCGGCCCATCGCCTGAGCGGCGGCCGCAACGACCAGCGCCCCGGCTATCAATACTGTTGCCAACGTTGTTATCCATCGCCTCATAGCGAACTCCTCCTCAAATCGTTCGACGGTCCTTTCAGGGGGCCACCCGCCCCGATGCCTTTACGGATACGGGGCGGTCTGTATTGGAAAAATCGGACCGCGCCCGGTAAGGGATAGGATCGGCCTGTCCGGCCTGGGCGAACGCCCGCAGGCGCAGCAGGCAACTGTCGCACACGCCGCAGGCTTCGTCTTCGAACTGGTAGCAGGACCAGGTTCGTTCGAGCGGTGCCCCCAGTTCGATCCCCCTTCTCACGATCTCTTCCTTACTCATCCCGATCACCGGCGTCCGGATCCCGATGCCGCTCTCCGGCCGCGTCCCTTGCCGCACCAGCTCGGCAAAGGCCTGATAATACTCCGGCCGGCAATCCGGATAACCGGAACTGTCTTCGGCCACGGCGCCGATGAATACCGCCCGCGCGCCGATCACCTCCGCCCAGCTCACCGCCACCGACAGAAAATGGGCGTTGCGAAACGGCACGTAGGTCACCGGAATCTCCGCGCCCAGGCCCGTCTCCGGCACCGGAATCGACTGGTCCGTCAGCGCCGAGCCGCCGATCTGCCGGAAATGTTCGAGCCGTGCCACCAGGCGCTCGCTCACCCCGTAGAAATCGGCGATCTCCTCGAACGCCTGCCGTTCCCGCCGTTCGGTCCGTTGTCCGTAGCTCACGTGCACCAGCGCCAGCCGATGCGTTTGGCGGGCGATGGCCGCCGCCACGCAGGAGTCCATCCCCCCGCTCAGCAGAACCACCGCTTTGGGAACCTCTTGCGCCATCACCCTCTCTTCACTTGGATTCGCTCTAGACTCCATGGGTGGCCGGGTCCCAGATCTGTTTGTGTATCTGCGTGCCGAAACGTACCGGCAGGCGGTCGCTCAGAATCCATTCGGCCAGCAGCCTCGGCTCGAGTCCTTCCCACGAGCCGGCCGGATCCGGAGCCACCGGCGAAAAAATCACGTGGGCCACGCGTTCGGCCAAACGGTTCTCCCGGGTGAATTCGCGCGCGAACTCATAGTCGCGCCGGCTCGCGATCACGAATTTTACTTCGTCCTTGCCGTCGATCGCGTCCAGATTCGCCATGTCGAAGGTTCCGCCCTCGCCCGAATCGGGGCATTTCACGTCGACGATCTTCACCACCTGCCGCGGCAGGTTTCCGACCGGGCGCTCGCCGCTCGTCTCGATCAGCACCTCGAAGCCCTCGGCCACCAGCCGCTCGGCCAGCGGCACCGTCTCCGCGTGCAGCAGCGGCTCGCCGCCCGTCAATTCGACCAGGCGGATGCGCAAGCCGTTTCGTCCGGCCAGATCCCGCACCTCGTCGGGGACGTCGTCGAGCGTCACCCGCCGCCCGCCATGGAACGCGTAGGTGGTGTCGCACCACCGGCAGCGAAGGTTACACCCAGTGAGCCGTACGAAGATGCAGGGCCGCCCTGCGTGGCTGCTTTCGCCCTGAATCGAGCGGAAAATTTCGGTAACCACCATGAAAAGTTTCCCGGCTCAGCTCCGGCCCGCCGGATGCTCGCGGCCGGCCTGGCGGCGCCGGCGCTCGTACGCCATCGCGGCTCCCAGCAGCAACGACAAGCCGATCGCCACGAATGTCGCCCCCCACCGCCCCCACAGCACCGCCGCGTAGAACGCCGCCACGCCCACCGCAGGAATTCCGATGATGAGCAGCGCCCGGTTCATCGCGCCGCCCCGTTTCCGCCGCCCTGCCCGTCGGGCCAATAGGTGGCGGCCGTCGTGTCGGTCTCCCAGACGGTGACGTGCTTGAGGCGCGGCCCATCCGCGGCCGGCGGGAAGCGCCGCACCGCCTCGTCGTAGAAATATTTCGCCAGATTCTCCGCCGAGGGATTGATCTGGTCGAAAGGGGCCTGATCGTTCAGATACTTGTGGTCGAGCTGGGCCATCGTCTCGCGCATCGACTGTTTCAGCACGACGAAGTCGCACAGCAGCCCGGTCTGGTCGAGCCCCGGGCCCTCCAGCGTCAGCCGCACCTTATAGTTGTGCCCATGCGGGTTCTCGCACTTTCCCTTGTACCCCCGCAGGGCGTGACCTGCGGAGAAACTGCCTTCCACGTAGATTTCAAACATCGTTTGTTCCGGCGGGTTTGGCGCCGCCGTTTCCCACCTGCTTCGACGGTCCGCCACTCATGAACATGTCGACTTCGGCCAGGCCCCGGCTGATCGCGTACTCCGGAAGTGATTCCAAGAAAATTTTACCATACGCCTTGCGCTGAATCCGGTTATCGAGGATCACCAGCACCCCCCGGTCGCTCCGCGACCGCACCAGCCGCCCGAACCCCTGTTTCAGCGCCAGCACGGCCTCCGGCACCTGATATTCGAGAAACGCGTTCCGGCCGTCCTCGGCCAGCGCCCGCACCCGCGCCGCCACCACCGGATCGCTCGGCACCGCGAACGGCAGCCGGTCCACGATCACGCAGGAAAGCTGCTCGCCTTTCACGTCCACCCCCTGCCAGAAGCTCGCCGTCGCGAACAGCACCGCCCCCGGCGTGTTCCGGAACCGCTCGAGCAGCACCGAACGCGGCGCCTTCCCTTGCAGCAGCAGCGGATAGTCGAGCCGCTCGGAAAGCCGCTCGTATATCTCGCGCATCTGCGCGTAGCTGGTGAAGAGGCAAAACGCCCGGCCGCGCGTGATCTTGAGCACCCGCTCGATCTCCTCGCATGCGCGGCCCACAAACGAGGGATCCCTCACGTCGGGCAGGTTCGGCGGCACGTAGAGCGTCGCCTGGCTCCCGTAATCGAATTCCGCCGGCAGCACCCGTTCGCGCACCGCGTCCACCCCCAGCCGCTGCTTCAGGAACTCGAAGTTCCCACCCACCGCCAGCGTCGCCGAGGTCAGCACCACCGTCTCGAACGTCTCGAAAAGTTTCTCCCGCAGGATCGCGCTCACGTCGATGGGCGTCGCCGCCACGAACACGCCACGGTTCCGCCGTTCGTACCAGTAAACGAATCCCGGCTGCTCGCTTTCGAGCAGAAACGCCAGCTCGCCGCGCAGTTCCGCCGTGCGCCGCGCCAGCGCCACGAGCGCTTCCGGCCGCCCCTCCACCGCCGCCAGCTCCGCTTCGAGCCGCCGCGTCGACTTCACCAGCGCGTCGTACGCCTCGCGGTTTTCCTCGAGGAAACGCGTCCGCGCCGGAGCCTCGAACGAGAACCGGCCTTCGCGTTCCGGAAACCGGCCGAAGAGTTCCCGCGCTTTCTCTCGCGCCCGGCCCACGCTGCGCAACAGCTCGGCCGATCCGCCGGCACCGGTGCGCACGGCTTGCTCGGTGTCGCGCGCCAGCTCCTCGAAGCGGTAGTTCGAGATCCGGCGCCCGAAATAGCTGCTCGAAACGTCCTCGATCTCGTGCGCTTCGTCGAAAATCACCGCCGAATATTCCGGCAGAATCGCTCCGAAATCGTCCTGGCGGATCGCCAGATCTGCGAAGAACAGATGGTGGTTCACGATCACCAGGTCCGCTTCGCTCGCCCGCTGATGCATCCAGGTGATGAAGCAACGGCCGAATTCCGGGCACTTCTGCCCGGTGCAGGTTTCGCTGCGCGCGTCGAGGCGCGACCACAGCTCGGCGTCGTCGGGCAGAAAATCCAGCTCGGCCCGGTCGCCCGTCTCCGATTCCCGCTCCCAGCGCGTGATCCGAGCGAGCCAATCGACCTCGTCGAGCCCCTTCAGCACCGGCTGCTGGCCCAATTGGTGTAACTTCTGCCGGCAGAGGAAGTTACCGCGGCCCTTCATCACGGCCACTTTCAGGCCCGGCGCGAAATAGCGCTGCAGAAAAGGGATGTCCTTCTGGAACAGCTGCTCCTGCAGCGACTTCGTCGCCGTCGATACCACCACGCTGTGCCCGCTGCGGATCGCCGGCACTAAATAGGCCAGCGTCTTGCCTGTTCCCGTCCCAGCCTCCACAATCAGGTGCTGCTTCTTCTCAAACGCCTGTTCCACCAGTTCGGCCATTTCGAGCTGCGAGGGCCGGAATTCGTAACCATCGTGGCAGCGCTCGAGTTGGCCGCCGGGCCCGAAGATTTCCCGGAGGGTCAGCGTGCTGGAGACGTTTGAGGATTCGGATGAGGACATGCCCACGGGCCGCGGCAGGCAAAGCCGGCGGCTTGCGGTTAAAATAACATAGAATCCACGCGGGCGCCGTTGATGCCCGCTACTTCACCCCATGAGCGAACGTCTTCCACTGGTGGCAATCGTCGGCCGGCCCAATGTCGGCAAATCGACGCTATTCAATCGTCTTGTGGGCCGGCGCCGGTCGATCGTCACCGACGAGCCCGGCATCACCCGCGATCGCATCTACGGCACCGCACGCTGGTGCGGCCGTTCCTTCGAAGTCGTCGACACGGGCGGCCTGGTCCCCGACGAGCGCGCCGGCATTCCCGCCGAGATTTTCCGTCAGGCCGAGGTCGCGCTCACACAGGCCGATTCGATCGTTCTGGTGGTCGACAGCCGCGCCGGCCTCACCCCGCTCGACGCCGAGCTTGCCCGCCGCCTTCGCGTTTTCGGCAAGCCGATCGTCATCGCCGCCAACAAGGTCGATACCGAGTCGCGAACCACGCTCGCTTCCGCCTTCTTCGAACTGGGCGACCCGGTCTTCCCTCTATCCGCCGAGCACGGCCTGGGCGTCGACGAGTTGCTCGACCATATCACTCGCCAAATTCCAGAGACCGAGGCCGAAGAGACTTCTCCCGCCACCCACATCGCCATCATCGGGCGCCCCAACGTAGGGAAATCGACGCTGCTCAACCGCCTGGTCGGCGATGAGCGTTCGATCGTAGCCTCCGAGCCCGGCACCACGCGCGACGCCGTCGATATGCCCGTCGAGCGCGACGGCCGCTCCTATCTCTTCGTCGATACCGCCGGCATCCGCCGCAAGGCCCGCACGAAACTCGCCGCCGAGAAGCTCAGCGTCGTGATGGCGCGCCGTCATCTGGAGCGCTCCGACATGGCCATTCTGGTTGCCGACGCCTCGCTCGGCGTCACCGCGCAGGACGCCTCGGTCGCCAGCTACGCCGACAAAGCCGGCCGCTCCCTGATCGTCGTCATGAACAAATGGGATCTCGCGCTCCAGCAGGCCCGCGAGCAGGACAAGACCAAAAAGCTCAGCCCCACCGAGCTGCAAAGCGAATACGAAAAAATCGTGCGCGAGCGCCTAGGTTTCGTTGGATACGCGCCGATCGTTTTCCTCTCGGCGCTCAGTGGCGAGGGTGTCGAAGGCCTCTTCGAGCACATCGATCGCGTCGCCGGCGCCCGCCGCCTCCGCATCCCCACCGCCGAGCTGAACCGTTGGCTGGCCGAAACCGATATCGGCCGCTCGAGCGCGCCCTCCTCCCAGTCGCCCGAGGTCCTCTATCTCACGCAGGCCTCGACCGACCCGCCCACCTTCGTGCTGTTCACCCGCGGCACGAACCGCATCCATTTCAGCTTCGAGCGATTCCTCCAGAACCGCCTGCGCGAGCGCTTCGATTTCACCGGTACCCCCATCCGGTTCATCATCCGCACCCGCGCACAAAAGCCTCGCCGCGCACGCGCCAGTTGACACCGCGCGCCGTCGGCATACGATAGTGGTCGAGTCATGACGGAGAATCTGTTTCCCGTGAACGAGCCACAGGCTCAGCCGGCCGGCGATGCCGCTGCAGCTGCCGAGGAGCGCGTCTATCGCATCGGCGAAGTCTGCCGCCTAACCGGAACCAAGGCTTTCGTCCTGCGCTACTGGGAAACCGAGTTTCCCATGCTCGCCCCGCACAAGAGCCCCAAGGGCCATCGCCTCTATCGCCGCGAAGACGTGGACATGGTGTTCGAGATCAAGCGGCTGCTCTACGAGCAGGGATTCACCATCGCCGGCGCGCGCCGGTGCCTCGAATCCCACGACCGCCCGGACGCCGCGCCCGAGCCCGCCGAGGCCGCGGTTCTGCCGCCAGGCTCCTCGGCGGCGCGGAAATTATTGGTCGATCTCGGCGAGGAACTTCGCGCCATCTTGACGCTTCTCGAAAACGGGTGATAGGCTTGGACTTGCTTGTCAATGGCCATCGGGACGTGGCGCAGCCTGGTAGCGCGCACGCTTGGGGTGCGTGAGGTCGCTGGTTCAAATCCAGTCGTCCCGACCATTCTTCCTCATCCTCAAATTTTTCGACCGGCTGTTTCGTGAATCGAATGCCTCGTATCCTGCTCACCAACGACGACGGAATCGAGTCCCCCGGACTCGGCGCGCTTGCCGGCGCCCTGGCCGACATTGCCGACGTCACTGTCGCCGCGCCGTCGGGTGAACGCAGCGGCGCCTCGCATTCGATCAGCGTTCGCCGGCCGGTGTCCTGCGAAGAGCTGGGCCCGGGCCGCTGGAGCATCGACGGAACGCCCGCCGATACCGTGATCGTCGCGCTGCACAAACTGCTCGACCGCCAGCCCGATCTGGTGGTTTCCGGCATCAACCTCGGCGCGAACGTCGGCCAGAACATTCACTATTCCGGAACGGTCGGCGCCGCGCTCGAAGCCACGGTCAATCGCATTCCCGCCTTCGCCCTCTCGATCGCTTCCCGCAACGCGCAGTGCGATTGGGCTCCGGCGGCGCGCCTGGGCCGCGAACTGGCTCATCTGTTGCTCGAGGAAAAACTTCCCGAAGGTATCCTGTTGAACGTCAACGTGCCGGAATCCTGGAACGGAAACGTACGCTTCACCCGCCAGTCACAGACGGTGACTCGCAACGTTCTGCACGAGGAACCCGGCCCGCGCGGCCCGCTCTACTGGCTGAAGGAAATTCAGTTGCTCGACACGATCGAGCCCGATAGCGACTACGCCGCCCTGCGCGCCGGAGAGGCCACCATCACCCCGCTCTCCGTCCATCGCACCCACGTCGCCTCACTCAACCACCTCTCCCATCTCGCCGCCGCCCTCCGAGCGCGCCTCGGCACCTCCGGCCGCTGACATCGCTCCAGCCGTCGCGCCCATCCCTCACTTCTCATTGAGAATATTGTCATTCTAGGGCATCCGACCAGGATGTCCGAAGAATCTAAGCGTTTCGCGCCGCGCACAGCGTGTTACCCCGCATGAAGAAGTGCGTGGTAGCCACGGTCGGCGCTTTCCCGACCGTGGGCCTGTGCCCGAAAGAAAGGCCTATTTCCCCTTGTAAGGGTTCTCGATCAGTTCTTTCGCTCTCTTCACGATGACCGGGTCGGTTGAATCCTTCAGCACAGCCTGATCCCGCTTCACCGCCACTTCGCGCTTGCCTTCCATGTCGTACATCTCTCCGGCGGCCAGCCGCGCGTGTGCCAGCAGGTTCTCGTCCGGATTCGGCAGCGTTTCCGCGCTGTCGTAGGCCGCGGCCGCGGCGCTCCATTCTTTTTTCGAACGCAGCAGGTTGCCCAGATTTACCGCCGCCGGCCCCACGTTCTGGCTGCCGAACTGGCCCTTTTCACCCAGTTCGATCAGTTTCCGGTAGGCCTCGATCGCCTCGGGAACCTTGCCGACGCTCCTCAGCAGACCTGCCCGCGACAGGCCGAAGATGAAATTGTGCGGGAAAGCGGTGGCGAGCCAATCGGTCAACTTGAGCGCCTCTTGATAACGTTTTTCGCGCGCGAAAAAGAGGGCCAGGGTGGTTCGCGCGTCGACGCTCGCTTCGCCGCCGCCTTCCGCCGCCTGCTGGATCAGCGCGAGGCCCTTCGATTTGCTGCCGTGGATCGTCACCAGCAGCGCGGCCATTTTCATCGGCCACGGCAGGCTGCCCACAACGTAGTTGTAAATCCCGACGATCAGCTTCGCGTCGCTGAAATTCGAATTGATCTGGAGAACCTGTTTCGAATCGTCGTAAGCGCCCAGTCCGCTTCGCAGCGCCGAAAACCATTCCTTGTTCACCAGCGCCAGCTTCACCGCTTCGAGCCCCCGCGTGACGCTATGCGCGTAGAGCGCGTTCACATCGTCCGGATTCCTTTTCAGCTGCTCGCTCTCGAGCTCTCGCGCGCGCTCGATCAGTTTCTCCACCCGCGCAATCGCCTTCGGGTCCGGCTCCTCCTTCTTCATGTGCACGAATTCGTTGCTCAGGTAGAGTTCCGCGTCGAGTTTCCCTTCCCTGTGCAGCTCCTGGAACAGAACGGCTTCGAGCAGATGATTTACCGCGTAAGGATCGTTCGGATGTTTATCGAGCGATTCCTCGAAATCCTTCACCGCCGGCGCGTACTCCATGTTGTAGAAGTAGATGAAGCCTCGTTCGGTCGCCGCGTCTCCCGGCTTCACCTTCATCCGGAACGCCGCCGAATCGCTCTGCGCCGCCTGGCCCGCCGCCGGCAATCCGGCGAGCGCCACGGCCGCCGCCACCAGCACGATCGTGGCTGCCCACGGCAGTCGTTTCCTTCGCCGGCTGACGTTGCCCGAATCCATGAGTGCGCGGACCCCCCGAGCCGGGACTACATCCCCGACCAACTTCACCATTGTCCAACACCGGCGGCAAACCGATAAGCCCACCTTGGGCAGATCGATGCGGGCACGGCTTTTGCAGTGATGATTACTGACAAGTAAACAGTCGATCCATCAACCGTCGCCCCGGATGCCACCCCGTTAACCATTTTGTTTCAAACGACAAAGGCAGGTAATGGTCCCCACCATTTCCCAAACAGCCCTATTCCCAACAGGTACTATAACTTGGCTTCGGAGTAATTTTCTTCGCCCACGAACCACCCCATCTCAGATAGAATGGCGACGTTATGAAGCGATGCCGCTTTTGTGACAGTGAAATCGGCGAGAACGCCCTCTACTGTCAGAAGTGTCTCGTGCCGATTGCTCTTCCCCAACGGCGCCGCCGTCCCGGCACGGTCTCGCTGTTCCTCGGCGTCTCGCTCATTTTCGGTTCGCCTTGCGCCTGGGTAATCGCCGGCCAGCTTCGCAGTCATCTCGCGAAGGAGCCGGTTGCCCAGACCATCGTTCACGCCGCTTCACTTCCCGCTGCCCCCGCGGTCGATCAGGCTCAGGCGCTCATTCGCCGTTGCGGCCCGCCCAATGGGGACATGTCGACCGCCAACAACGATCCGCGTCCGCCGATTCCGTTCCGCGTGCTCGATTACAAGAACGAGCATCTCCGGTTCGCGTTCGTTCCCGGAGCCGGCGCGAAAATCGGCGATCCGCCGCCCTACATCTGGTCGCTCTCCGGCATTCTCGATACCAGCACCAACGAGCGTATCACGCCCGAGCAAGCGGCCCAGCGCATGAGTTGCGTCGCGCCATCGGGCACCACCACCGCCAACGCCGCCCCTGATTCCTCCGCCGCCGGCGAATCTTCCGCGCCTGCCGACCCCGCTTCCGCACCACAACCCTAGCCCCCATCCCCCAAAAACAATTCCTGCCAAAGCCGCATCTGGTTGCGTCCCGACTTTTCCCCAAGACCGTCGCGACTCGCCCCAATCTTTGGTAGCCACGGTCGGGCCTTCCCGACCGTGGGCCTGTGTTCGCGAGAAGCTAGCCAGATAACTGTCGTTCCTTGCTCAAACTGGGAACGCCATCTTCCGGCACCAGCACGCGCCGCCGGCGCAGCCGCGATCTGCTGGTCGTCTGGGAAATCGCTCTCGCCACGATGCTGCTCGTCGGAGCGGGCCTGCTCTTGCGAAGTTTCGTTGCGCTGCTCCGCGCACCCACGGGATTCGAAGCAAGCCACCTCGTCGCGATAAAGGTCTCCGTGCCCGAGCCGGGCGCTCCGCCGGCAAAGCTCGCGGTGTTTCGCGGCCAACTGTTGAGCGCCGCTCTACGAAGTCGCAACGATGGATCAGATCGTCTCGCGCGCCGCAGCCACACGCAGTTTCGCTCTGCGCCTCGTCGGCGCGTTCGCCGCTCTCGCCCTGCTTCTCGGCATCGTCGGCATCTGCGGAGTGATTTCCTGTCCAGTGAGGGAACGCACGGGCGAAATCAGCGTTCGCATGGCGATCGGCGCCGCTCCGGCCGATGTGGCGCGCATGGTCGTTGGCCAGGGACTGAGACTGACGTTGTTCGGCTTGGGAGCCGGCCTGTTCGCGGCGCTTGCACTCGCCGGCTATCTCTCGAGCCAGCTTTTCGGCGTTCGGCCCGACGATCCGGCGACGTTCGCCGCCGTGGCGATCCTGCTCGCGGCCGTGGCGCTCGTCACCAGCTATCTGCCCGCCCGCCGCGCCACGCGCGTCGATCCCGCCATAACACTACGCTCGGAATAGCGCGGCGGACGGACTGTGAGGGCAGGCAGAGCTAGTGAAGGTTCTGAACCAGGTAGAGGTCTGAGAGGAACCGGGGATAGCCGATGATGAACGTCTTTGCGTCGGGCGTCATCAATACAGGACCGATCGACGCGACGCCGGCCAGATCGCTCGGCGCGTAAGTCTTCACCTGCGTTCGCTGGCCGCTCCCGAGATCGATACGGTCGACTTCCGCAGCGAGTTTTCCGGCAACCGTGACGTAGAGTGCGTGGCCGTCGGCGCTGAATTTCACCGGCCGATCCGCCGGCTCAAAACCGGGGATCACGCGCGGCGAGCCGCCATCCACCGGATACACGTAACCTTTGCCGTTGGCGGCGAGAGCCGCGACGAATTTCCCATCCGGCGATGCGGCAATCGTGAAGATGGCGCCCGGCCCCAGCCGTTCGTCACCTTCAGGGGAGATTGCGCGCGGCGCGCCCCCGGCCAGATCCTGCACGTAAAGACGAAGCGTTTCCCCCGGCTCGGTGCCGACGAAAACGAATCGCTTGCCGTCGGGCAGGAAACGCGCCCAGATATGGTTTATGTCGTCATGCGTTGCGGCGCGAGATTGACCCGGCCCGGTCGGCAGCAACGCTAGCTGCGTGGGCGAACCCGGCGAAAGCGACAATGCCCACTGCCCATCGGGCGAAAGAGCCGCCGCCCCTCCCTCGCCCAGCCGCACGGCCGGGGATCCGCCTGTGCCACGCAAGTAGACCGCGTAATTGGCGCCGCCGGCCTGGCCCTCCTCATCGAACAGCAACTCTTTCCCATCGGCCGAGAGATCGGCTGGGAAGGAGTAGTCAAACCATTCGAGATCGACAGGCTTCGTTTCGCCGGGCAGCAATCCAACCAGTTCTCTCCGCCAGGTATCACGGGCAGCCAGAACCTGCCCGTCCCGCGAGACGGCCAGCAGCGACAGCATGCCGGGCGCGTGTACCAATTCCCGCACGTGTCCGGAAGGCGTCACCGCGTAAAGGCCGCGCGCCGAGGCATTCCGGATCGCCCCGAACCAGATCTCTTTGCCGTCGGGCGACCATGCCAGGCCTTCGGCGCTCGTTCCCCCGCTCGCCAGCATCGTTTTCTTTCCGTTCAGATCCACCATGGCCACCGACCCGGTATCGTCGCCCAGAGCCGGATGATCGAGAAAAGCAATGTACTTGCCATCGAGCGAGATCCGCGGACCGGCGATCCAGCCGCTGGTCTCGTAGAGCACATGCCCAATCGGATATTCGAGCCGCTCGCGCGCGCCTACAACGTGGACCACAGCCAACTGTTTTCCATCGGGCGACCAGGCAGCCCCGGCGACGTTGTCCAGCAGTTCGCGCGGGGCGCCGCCCGATAGCGGTGCGCGAGCCAGTGTTCCGATGAAAGAGAACGAAGCTCTCACCGGGTGCGTCAGTAGCGCCATCTCTCCGCTACCGGAAATATCCAGCAGTACCGCGTTCTTCATACCTAACGAGCGCGATTCGGGACTCGGCGGGTTCACGGAAAAAATTTCCGGCTGATCGGCTCCCCACGAAGCCGTGTACACCACTGTCTGACCGTCCGGCGCGAAGGACGCCGAAGCGATCTGGCCGCGACGGAATGTCAGCTCATTAAAGCGGGCCGGGCCCGAGGGCGGCGGCTGGCTGATTTTGCCCGCATACCAGCCGATCGCGCCCACCGCCAGGAGGGCCGCGACGAACGCGATGGCTTTCCCGAGCCCGCGCGGCTTCGCCCACAGCGCCGCCGCTGCAACGGTGGCAGTCTCCACCGGCGCCGCCTCGGGAGCCGCCACAAATGTCTTTGAAGATTCCCGATCGCGCTTCAGCCGCTTCAGGTCGGCGCGCAGCTCGGCCGCGGTCTGGCAACGCAGTTCGCGATCTTTCTCGAGCGCCTTGCTGATGATTTCGTCGAGTTTCGCCGGCAGCTTCGGATCGCGCCGGCTCGGCGGCTCCGGCGTTCGCTCGAGGATCCCGTGAAAGATCACCGCCGCCGTCGGCCCTTCGAATGGCGTCGCGCCCGTCGCCATCTCGTAGAGCACCGCGCCGAGGCTGAAGACGTCTGTACGCGTGTCGAGCTCCTCGCCGCGCGCCTGCTCGGGCGACATGTAAGCCACCGTGCCCACGGTCGAGCCGGGACTGGTCAGCAGGGTCTCTGCCTGCGTCGCGGCCGTCAGCGATGCCGACGTTTCGCCGCCGGCTCCGCCGCGCCGTGCAGGGGCCAGCTTCGCCAGGCCGAAATCGAGGATCTTCGCCTGGCCGCGCTTGACCACGAAAATGTTCGCCGGCTTGATGTCGCGATGGATGATGCCCTGCGAATGAGCGGCATCGAGGGCATCGGCCATCTGGATCCCCAGATCCAACATCTGGTCGAGCGACAGCGGCCGGTTCTCGATTCGATGCTTGAGCGTCTCGCCCTCGAGATACTCCATCGCGATGAAGTGGCGGCCACCGTCCTCGCCGATGTCGTAGATGGTGCAGATGTTCGGGTGATTGAGGGCGCTCGCAGCCCGCGCCTCGCGCTGGAAGCGCTCGAGCGAGGCCGCATCGTGCGCCACGTCGTCGGGCAGGAATTTCAGCGCCACCAGGCGTTTCAGTCGCGTATCCTCGGCCTTGTAGACCACACCCATCCCGCCTCCGCCAAGCTGCTCGAGGACGCGGTAATGCGATATGGTTTCGCCAATCATTGACACGCCGATTCAGGGAAGCGGCATCGTAAGCTGCCCTTGCCCGGAAGTCAATTGTAGCCGTGGCCGGAGCGGCGCGGCCACTCCGCCCGGAGCCGTACAACCCATTCCGCCGTCCGCCCTTTCGCCCGCCCGTCAACTGACGTAAAATTCGGCCCTTCATGCCGCCCAGAGCAAAAGACGAGCATCAGGCGATTCGCGACGGTGTCCGCAACCTCTGCCGCGATTTCCCGGACGCCTATTGGCGCCGGCTCGACCGAGACGAAGGGTATCCACGCGAATTCGTCGATGCGCTCGCCGCGGCCGGCTACCTGGCCGCGCTGATCCCGGAGCAGTACGGCGGCAGCGGACTCGGCGTCACCGAAGCCGGAATCATTTTGGAAGAAATCAACCGCTCGGGCGGCAACGCCGGCGCGTGCCACGCCCAGATGTACGTGATGGGCACGGTGCTTCGG
>OFHK01000378.1_pt1 | contig 13843 bp, 21 predicted proteins | sample 1521951 | NCBI WGS metagenome assembly OFHK01 (sample SAMEA2468436, study PRJEB22500) | soil metagenome | biome: Glassland; feature: Farmland; material: Clay | place: Australia | collected 2013-01-31 | depth 0.55 m
CCCACGCGATGGGGCTCCTGCCCGTGGGCCTGTACGGGGCCTCGGGGCGGTTGTCCCTGGACATGGCGACGGCCCACACGCAATCCTTCATCTGCTCGATCAGCCGCAGCGTGTTCCAGATGGCCCTCCAAGGCCACTTGGACGTCTTCGAGGGCCTTATCTTCTCGAACATCTGCGACGTCGCTCGGAACCTCTCCGGGATCACGAAGCGTAACCTCAAGGAGCGGCACGTGGACTACCTCCACTATCCGATCAACAACGGGACCGATTACGCCGCCCGTTACCTGCGCGAGGAGTACGCGCGAATCGGATCCGGGCTGCAGGGAATCGCAGGGCAACCGCTCGGGTCCGAGCAGCTCCGAGCGAGCATCACCCTGTACAACGAAAAGCGGCGGCTGCTGCGGGAGCTCGCGCAGCTCCGCCAATCCCGGCCCTGGCTCCTCCCGTACACGGAGTGGTACGCGGCGATGCGGGCGGGATTGATCCTGCCCGTCGAAGAGTACGTGCCGGCCCTCAAAGCGTACATCGGGGCCGTCTCGGCCCGAGAGACCAAGCCCAAGGACCGCATCCGGGTGGTCGTGGCTGGCACGTTTTGCGAGCAGCCTCCGCTTCAGCTCATGCGGACGATTGAGGACGCGGGCTGCTACATCGTCCACGACGAGGCGCTCCTGGGCTCGCGCTGGATGAGCGACGTCCCCGTCGACGGGCCGGACCCCGTGCTCTCCCTGGCGAAGGCGTACGCGGAGAACCCGGAGCCGCTGACCGTGCGGTTCCATCCCGACATCGACAAACGAAGCCACGATGCGTCGTTGCTCGTGTCCTCGGGCGCCCAAGGCGTCATCTTCTGCACCCCGAAGTTCTGCGAGCCCGCCCTCTACGACAGCGTGATCTTCAAAGGCGTGCTCGACAAGGCGAAGGTGCCGTATCTCCACCTCGAGTACGAGGAGTCGGCCTCCAGTTTCGAACACGACCGCACGATGGTCGAGACGTTCGTGGAGTCGATTCTCTTCGAGTAGGCAGCCCTGGATTCCTGACGAAGAAGCGGACCGGGCGGGATTTGAGCCCAGAAGGCCCACCCCGGGGTCACGGAACCTTCGACCGCCCATCGATGTGTTCGAGGAGCTCCTTGGTCCGCAGGATTGGAATGGTCCCGATTTGCTTCAACACCAGAAGATCCTTGTCGCCCGTGACCAAGGCATCAACCTCCGCGACAACGCTCGCCGCGGCTAGCGGCGCATCCTTATGGTCCCGTATGCGGCGGGTCCAACCCTCAACCTCCGCACGGTATTCTCGTCGGGCTACCAACTCTCCCGCTTCAAAGATCGTTTCGAGGAACCTGAGGGCAGTTGGCAAATCCGGATGCTCCGCGAAGCTATCTTGAAGCACGGTGTAAACCTCCTCGATGACGTCCTCCGCGAACACCAGGGCTAGTTCGCCTTCGAGCGACCGCAATAGTAGTGCTCGCTCGTTTCCCCTGAAGAAGAGCCCCGAGAGGATCGTGTTCGCGTCAATCGCGACTCGCGTAGTGCTCCCTCCAGAGGCGGTCTTTCGCCTCCTTCACGAGGGCACTCAGACGTTTCGGGGAGAGGTTCGTATCAGCGGCCATCCTTTCGAACAGCGCAAAACGCTTCTCCAAGTCCTCCCCTGCGACAAGTCGGATTCCTTGCTCCTCCTCGAGGAAGATGAGTTTGCTCCCCTTGCGGAGACCGAGCCTCTTGCGAATCGAAGCCGGAAGGGTGACTTGCCCCTTCGAGGTAACGGTCGCGACATCGACCATGTGGAAGTAGTAAGGTATTCCTTACCCAAATAGGTTTCGCTCGACAGCGGTCGGGCGGAAGCTCCGGGAGCGAGGGTGGCCGCGGTTCACGTTGAGACTTGGAACCGAAACGACTACTCGGTATGGGCCAGGTCCCGGTTGCCCTGTCCCTATCCGGGAATCACCGCTCGGGTCTCGGTTAGTTGCCACTCCATGGAAAAGTGGACCGGGTGGGATTTGAACCCACGGCCTCTACCATGCCAAGATAGCGATCTTCCAGCTGATCTACCGGCCCGCGAGGGCGCCCTAAGATAGGGTCCGCTATTAATGTTTCTTGACTGCGCTCTTCCTGGTTTCCTTGCGGCGAGAAGCCTCGGCGAACATCTCGAGAGGCTTCTCCTTCCGCACCTTCTCACCGGGGATGACGATGGGGTACTCCCCCGTCAGGCATCCGAGGCACACGTCGTCCCGGGACTGCTTGAGCGCGTTGATGAGTCCTCGCATGGACAGGTAGCCCAGGGAGTCCGCCGTGATGAACTCCCCGATTTCGGGCACCGTCTTCTCGTTCGCGATGAACTGCTCGCGCGTCTTCATGTCGATTCCGAGGAAGCAGGGCGAGCGAATCGGCGGGCAGCCGATGCGCACGTGGACCTCCTTCGCGCCCGCTTGGCGCACGATCTGCACGATCTTCCGGAGCGTCGTGCCGCGGATGATGGAGTCGTCGATGAGCACGACCCGCTTGTTCTTCACCGCGGATCGGATTGGGTTCAGCTTGAGCATCACCCCGACCTCACGCTCCGACTGCTCCGGCATGATGAACGTGCGCTCGATGTAGCGATTCTTGATCAGACCCTCGACGAGGGGCAGGCCCGCAACGGCGGCGTACCCCTGGGCCTGGGCCCGACCCGATTCGGGGACGGGCACGACGATATCCGCGTCCACGGGATGCTCCCGCGCGAGTTCTTGCCCGATCTTCACGCGGGCGTCGTAGACCAAGCGTCCGTCGATGACGCTGTCGGGCCGCGCGAAGTACACCCACTCGAACATGCAGTGCGCGGAGTGGGTCGGGTGGGGGAGGCGGAAGGAGTCGAAGCCACCCGGACGGAGCTCGACGATCTCGCCCGCCTTGAGGTCCCGGATGAAGCGGTATCCGAGCGCATCGAACGCCACGCTCTCCGAGGCGATCATCATGGTGCCCTCCCGTTCCCCGATGCAGAGAGGGCGGATCCCGAGCGGGTCGCGGACGGCGTACACCGTGTCGTTGATCAGGAGAGCGAGGCTGTAGGCCCCCTGCAGACGGTTCGTGAACTCCTTCAGGGCGCGCCTCGGGTCGCCCGTACTCACGAGTTCGTTGGCCAAGAGACGGATGATGACCTCGCTATCCGAGGTCGTCATGAAGGCCCAGCCCTTCCGGCTCAGGTCCTCCCGAATCTCCGCGGCATTGACGATCTCCCCGTTGTGCGCCAGGGCGACGTCGCCGTAGGACGTCTTCACGACGATGGGCTGTGCGTTGTCGAGGACGCTGGAGCCCGCGGTCGAGTAGCGCACGTGGCCGATGCCCGAGCGTCCCCGGAAGCCCATGAGGTCGTCTTTGGTGAGCACCTCATGGACCAGCCCCATGCCCCGCTTCGACTTGATCTCGCCCTCGAACACGGCGATCCCCGCGGACTCCTGGCCGCGGTGTTGCAGGATCCTCAGGCCATAGTAGAGCTCCGTGGCCACGGGCTGCTCGCTCGCGCAACCGATGATGCCGCATTTCTCGCGCGGGCGGAGGTCGGAGTACTCCGACACAGCGCCGTCCGACGACATCCTCAGTGCCTCTTCGCCCAGGAGTAGTTCCTCAACTTCCTCGTGCTGCCGTATCCGCAGGAGGCGCACACGCCCTTGCGTTTGTGATACGCCCGTTGGCCACAGCGCCGGCAGCGGATGTGGACCGACTTGCGGCCCATCTTCCCGAGCGATGCGGTTCCCTTGGTCATCTACGCCGCCTCTCCATCGTCAGGGGGAGATGTAGATCACGTTGTCCCCGCGCACGATCGCGAGGTCCATCTTCCGCTGGGACTGGTTGTCCTGGGTCTCCTCCGCGTTGCGGAGGACGAGGTTCATGTGCGGGTCGAATCCGTCCAGGATGCCCCGGTACCCGCGGCCTCCCTTGAGCTCGACCATGACGTTGGACGAGATCTTCTGGTTGAGCAAGGAGAGTGGCTTAATCATGGGACCACGTCCGAAGGAGAGGAGGAGCAGTACTTAAAGGTCTCGGCGAGCGGGATGCGACTTTCTCCAGGGAGGAGGAGCATCACGGGACCGGCTTGACCACGGGACGCCCCTTCCCCAGGCCCGCCCCCTTGCGCGGACTGATGAGGAATGGGGACTGGCGGAGGACGTCCATGCCCACGATCATGTGGTATTTCATGTCCTTGCGGTCGGTCACCGCGACCTGCGCCTCAAAGGCCTCGCCCGCAATGACCACGGTGGCGGACATGACGTCCCGCTTCTCGGGATGCTCCGCGGCCGCGGCCCGCGTCCGCACGTGACGAAGCACGGGACCGAGGCCGAGCCGCTTGGCCTGGTCATGCTCCTCTAGGAGTACATCCCGAACCCGGGCATCGACATCCGCGCCTTCGTGGTGGGGGACCGGGTCATCTGCTCCATGAAACGCGTCGCCCAGATGCATGAGTGGCGGTCCAACATCCACCTCGGAGCCAAGGGCGTGTCCATCGAGCTGGCCGACCACGCGAGGGACATCGCCGTCCGCGCCTCTAGGGCCGTGGGCCTGGAGATCAGTGGCGTGGACATGATTTTCCGCGGGGACGAGCCCGTGGTCCTCGAGGTGAACGCGTCCCCGGGTTTCCGCGGTCTCCTCCAGGCCACCCAGATCAACGCCGCGGACGCGATGGTGGACTACGCGGTCGAGAAGGCGTCCTCCGGGGCGAAACCCAAATGACCCACGCCCGGGTTGGGTGGTGCCGTGCCGGAAGACACCATCCCGGGTGCCCGGGTCCGGGCCACGACCAAGCACGGCGAGCTGAGCGTGGACGAGATCGCCGAGATGCAGCCCGGCGGGGCACGTCTCATGGACGAGCTCGCCCACCGCTACTGGGTCCTCTACTACGCCGCGAAGGGAGGGAACTGGGACCTCGCGCGCTACATGGAGCGGGAGTCGGAGAAGCTCCTTGCGATCCTGGGCACGGCGCGGCCCAAGTACGCCGCGGACCTGGACGTGTTCGTGAAGGAGAATCTGGGCCCCCTGGACGCCGCCATCCGGGCCCGCGACTGGCCGGCCTTCGAGGCCGCCTACCGCCGCGGGATCGAGGCCTCCGACGTCTACCACGCGAAGTACAACAAGTCGTTCCTCCGCTTCCGCCTCCCGGACCACCCACCGGAGTGGTTCGACCTCGGGCCGCGATAGCCTTTTGTGACGGACCGGCTTTCGCACGACCTGCGAGGCGCGAACGATGAAGTACGTGACGCTCGGGCGAAAGGGGCCCAAGGTCTCCGAGATCGGCATCGGGATGTGGCAGGCCGGCGGCAAGTCCTGGGGCCAAGACGTGGTCGATCACGATTGCCAGCAGGCCATGGAACGCGCCATCGACCTCGGGGTCAACCTGGTGGACACCGCGGAGGCGTACGGCGAGGGCCATTCCGAGGAGGTCGTGGGCCACGCCATCCGGGCCGCGGGACGCGACCGCGTGTTCATCGCGACGAAGGTCTCGGGGGATCACCTGCGGCCCCGGGATGTGGAGCGCGCATGTCGCCGGAGCCTCAGGCGCCTCGGGGTGCGGGAGATCGACCTGTACCAGGTGCACTGGCCCAACCCCTGGGAGCTTTCCCCGATCCCGGAGACGATGAAGGCCCTGGAGCGACTCCAGCGTCAAGGCCGGATCCGTCACATCGGCGTGAGCAACTTCGACGTCCGCGACGTGGAGGAGGCCCGCTCCTCCTTCTCCCGCGCGGACATCGTCTCGGACCAGGTGCAGTACAGCCTGCTCCACCGGGAGCCGGAGGCGGGACTCACGTCGTACGCGAAACGCGAGGGGATCGCCCTGCTCGCGTGGAGCCCAATCGCCAAAGGCGTGCTCGCCGCGAAGTACACCCCCGCGAATCGACCCAAGGATTCCATCCGCTCCGACAACGACCTGTTCCGGCCTCAGAACCTGAAGGCGGTCGCGCCCCTGGTGGCCCTCGTGCGGAAGACCGCGAAGGCGCACGGGAAGACGCCCGCGCAGGTGGCCCTGCGCTGGCTCGCGGACCATCCCGGGGTGATCCCGATTCCCGGTGTGAAGCGGCCCGCCCAGGCCGAAGAAAACGTGGGGGCCGCCGGGTGGTCCCTGCGCCGCGCGGAACGGGCGGCCCTGGACCGGACCTCGGCGGCGGTGCTCGGCCGGTTGGACACCTTCTGAGGCTCAGCCCTGCGGAGGTGAAGGCGGGTTCACCGGGGGCTGTGCCGGGGGCGTCTTCGGTCTGCGGCGGATGACCACGGCGACGACGATCGCGACGATGACGATCACCACGATGGCCGCCGCGTAGACCGTGTAGTCCGGCGGCGAGCTCGGCGGCGCGGGCGCCGCGGAGGACGCGACGTCGAGGGTGCCGCTCATCACGGAGGCTCCGTGGATCCCGCAGGCGTAGGTGAAGTTCCCCGCCTGACTCGGCACGAAGGTGAACCGGACCGGGTGCGTGCCGTTGAAGGTCGCGGAGACCGTGTTGCCCGAGGTTGAGTTGGTGCGGGCGAAGTCCACGTAGAAGTTGTGGGCCACGCCGTCCGCCGAGAACAGGTCGATCGTGACCGTCTGCCCCTGCTGGACGTTCAGCGTGGGGCCCGGCTGCGTGATCGAGGCGGCCGTGAGGCCCCAGCCATGGACCGTTCCCGCACTGCCCCACAGGGTGTAGGTGGGCGCAGGCAGGACGACGAGCTCGCCCCACATCGTGCCCGGATGGATGCTGCACCGGTACGTGTACGTCCCCGGACCCTGGGATACCGTGAGGTTGAACCAGATGGGCCCCGTGGTCGCGCTGAACGGCGCGGAGATGGACTCCGTGGACTGGTGGACCGAGTCGTTGTTGAGGTCGAGGAACCAGTTGTGGGTCACGCCGTCGTGGCTGTACAGGTGCAGGTCGAGCTGCTCGCCCGTCGTCACGATGAGGGTCGGACCCGGACTCGTGATTGTCGTCGGGGTGAGGCCCCAGCCGGTGACCGCGTCGCCGTAGAGCGCGTAAGGCCAGGTCGGGGTCGAGGCGGCGGGGGAGGGCGTCGCCGAGCCTGGCGCGGCCGCCGCGAACGTCGCGCCTGCCAGCAGGAGGGCCAGCAGGACGGTTCCATACAGGATGGATTTCATGAGGTTCCCTTCGTTTCCGTTTTCGGTCAGACCAAGAACGCCCTCTCCTTAAACGTTCGCCGTGAGATGGGACATGCCTCGAAGTGCGGGGGATGGGATTTTCCGCCCCGCGCCGAGAGGACGCGGGGCCTTTGAACCCATGAACTCCTGCGAGGCGGGATTTTAAGTCCCGCGCCGTTGTCCTAGCTTGGCTACCCCCGCAGATCCGAGGATGCGCGCGTTGGTATAATGGGCTATCGCCGCGCGACTCCCCGGCGCGTGCGTGGCGCTCCGAACACTTGAAGGCTCCCGTGACCATCCCGGACGGCTGCGGAGGATGGAGACACGGCCAGCGCCCAGCGACTCGAGGAACTCGTCCGGCTCTTCCAGGAACGCGCGCCCATCGCGCGGTACTTCGGGATGACGCTCACGTACAACGGGGAGGGCGGCGCGGTCGTCGACCTTCCGTACAATCCGAACTTGGATCATGCGCTGGGCGGTGTCCACGGAGGCGTCTACGCGACGATGATCGACACCGCGGGCTGGTTCACCGCGGCGGCGACTACGGACCGCTCGTGCTGGGTCGCCACCTCGGAGTTCACGATCCATCTCCTGGAGCCTGTGTTGCGCGCGCCGCTACGCTCCGTGGGGCGTCTCGTCAAGGTCGGCAAGCGGCAGGTGGTCGCGGAGATGCGCTTGGAGGACGGCGGGGGGAGGCTCGTGGGCCACGGCGTGGGGACGTTCATCATCCTGCCGAACGTGCCGACAGCATGACCCGGGCGACGGAACCCCCACGTTTATTACGCCCCGGAACCGTCGGGCCTCCATGGGTCGCCTCGACGACCGGGTAGCCTTGGTGACGGGTGCGAGCGGGGGTATCGGCCGGGCCACCGCGGTCGAGCTCGCGCGGGAGGGCGCCGACATCGCCATGCAGTTCCACCGCGGCAAGGACTCCGTGGAGGCCACCGCGAAGCGCGTCCGGGAGCTGCACAGGAAGGCGATCGTCGCACAAGCGGACGTGTCCGATCCGGAGTCATGCCGCGAACTCGTCCGCTCGACCGTTGAGGCCATGGGCCGCGTGGATGTGCTCGTCTGCATGGCGGGTCATCCGTTCCTTCCGGACCAATGGTCCAAGGAGTTCACGTCCCTCTCGCCCGAGGAGCTGCGTCGTCCCCTCGAGGTGGACCTCCTCGGTTCCGCGTATGTGGCCCAGGCCGCGCTGCCCGCGATGATGCACCAGGGCCGCGGGAGCATCATCCTCATCGGCTCCACCCCCGCGATCACGGGCGACGTCGTCGGGATTCCCTACCTCGTCGCGAAGGCGGGGCTCTTCGCCCTGACGCGGGCGCTTTCCCAGACGTACGGCCCCCAGGGGATTCGTGTGAACGCCCTCGCGCTCGGCAGCATTGAGTCCGAGGCGATGGCCCGTCTCCCGCAGGAGGATCGTAAGGCCCTCGCGGAGGAGCCCGCTCTCAAGCGGTGGGGGCGACCCGACGAGGTGGCCCACGTCATCGCTTTCCTCGCCTCGGACGACGCGTCGTACGTAACGGGCCAGACCGTCGTCGTCGATGGCGGATACGCGATGCGGTGAAGCCGCAATCACCGGGCGGAGCCGCCGCCCTCCAAGGCGTACGTCATCTGCTCGTTGCAGGCGTGGCAGGTGACGACGAGCGTCGGCCCGCCGCTGGCGAATTTCTCGTGGACGATCCAGTGGCAGCGGCCGCATCGGGAGACGAGTCGGACCTCCTCCTGGTGCCCTCGGACTTTCAGGAACAGGCCTTCGTCCGTGCTCCGCCAATGCAGGACCACCAGGCCCAGGGACTCGGCGAACGGGACGTCGCGGACCATCTCCCTCGCTCCACGTCCGCGATGGGCTCCGCACGGCTTACGCTTTGCCCCTGGGCGTCGGATAGGTCACGCGACCGCCGTGGACCTTCGCGAACGGGGTCAGCTTGTGCTCCTGCGTCTGCCCGGGCGCGAGGATGTGGACCACCCGGACCCCGCGGACGACGAGGACGTCCGAGAGCAGCCCGCGGTGGCATTTCCACGGCACGGCTTCCGCGCACATGACGGCCATGCGTCGCTCCCGGGCCCAGGTGAGGAGACGTTCGAGGGCCTCGGAGAACTCGGGGTCCTCCATGTGGTCCGCGTATCCGCGGAAGCCGGTGTTCCGCCATCCCGTGTTCATGGAGTCCGGTCGCGGCTGGCGGTAGCCGCCGAGTCCCACGAGGTGCTCGTAGTCCAATCCGGCCTTGGCCAAGCTCGCAGAGAGGGCCTCGCCGCTCGCCCAGGGGACCCGGCTCGAGGTCGGGAAGTGCCTCACGTCGACGAGCAGTTCGATCCCGTTCTCGCGGAGGAGGCCGAGGAACTCCTCCCAGGTCCGCGTCGAGTGACCGAGGGTCCAGATCGTGGTGTCAGGAGGAATCAGCACGGAAGCCGCTCCCGCAAGGGGCTCGCGCGGATGAACGTAGGCCCGGGGCTCAGCGGTAGGATTGGCAGCGGGTGCAGTACCATCGGCCGTACTGGGCCACCCAGCTCAGGGGGGAGCCGCACACGTGGCAGGTGGGCTGACTGTACTGAGTCTGAGGGCCTTGGACGGTCATGCCCGCCGCGGGCGGCTGCGGCGGGTAGGCGTACGGAGGCGCGTAGCCCTGGTACGGATACCGCGGCCCGTAGTAGGCGGTGCGCGGAGGCGCGGCGGCCGCGAGAATGATCCCCACGATGAGGAGGATGACGCCCAGACCGCACAGGAGCCCAAGGAGGGGCACGAAGATGCCGATGGCCATGAGCACGCCGCCGACCACGATGAGCGTCACCGCGAGATCCTGCTCGGGCATGGCAACGAACCTCGCGGGAATGGGTGGCGTACGATAAATAGGCCGCGGGATGCCGCCAGGTGGCGGCTAGTCCCGAACCGGCTGTGCAATCCGGCTACTGCACCTTCACGGGCCGGGCCGTGGTCGCGAACCGCGACCGTCGGCACGTGCACTCCTCGGCTCCTCCGCAGCCGATGCAGAAGAACTCGTGCCGCTCCACGTCGAAGGCCACGCGGAGACCGCAGCCGCAGGCCTGCGGCGTAGGCGCACGGACCGCGTGGACCTCAGGGAGTCCCCCGCGATGGGAGGACGGAGAGACGTGTCCTGCCATTGCGTCCCGGTTGTCTGTCATGACGACCACCTCTCATTCCTGCCTATCTATGTTGGTCCGCCCTCCTAGAAAAACCTGACGGCCCACTAAGTAGATGCGTGCTTACGTCCGGCGTGTGACGTCCCTTCGCGGCGCCCTTCCCGAGGCCTTTCGGATATCCTCGAAGAAGTGCTCGCTCGGATGGGTGACGGGTTCCGCGGTCTTCTCCACTTCCTTCGCGCGCAGCTCAATCCTCCCGATCTTGCCGCTGATCGTCTTGGGCAGGTCCGTCACGAACTCGAGGATTTTGGGCGCCTTGAAGGGCGTCAGGTTGGCCCGCGTGAACTGGAAGTGGTCGTCGGCGAGTGCGCGGGAGGGTGCGAAGCCCGGTGGCACTGCGACGAACGCCTTGACCGCGTTGCCGCGAATCGGGTGCGGTGCTCTGATGGCGGTCCCCCTCGGCAGACATTATCAAGCGCGAGTGTCGAAGAGGAAGTATTATCGATTCCTTGTCGCGTTTGTTTCCCCTTCCTTCTGGGTGCAGGCTGGTGTAGCGTGAAGCGGATGGTCACCGTCGCAATCGTCCTCCTCGTCGTCGCGGTCGTGTTCCTGGTCGGGCTCCTCGGGTCGGGAGTCCTCAACCCCAAGCCCGCGGTGACCTACACGCGGGCGGGCGTCATCCCGGCGACCGCGGTGAAGATCACGCCGTCCACGGACACCTTCCCTCCGATCCTCCTTTCCGACGAGTGGGAGACGCCGATTCCCATGCCCGGTCCCGTGAACACGGCGGGCGCGGAGGACTCCCCCTTCATCACGCCGGACGGCCAGACGTTCCTGTTCTTCTTCACGCCGGACGTACGGGTGCCCGCGGAGAAGCAACTGCTCGATCATGTGACCGGGATCTGGTCCACGACGCGGAGCGGCGGGAACTGGAGCGAGCCCGCGCGCGTGGTCCTGAGCAACGACCTCGCCCTGGACGGCTGCCCGTTCCTCCAGGGGACCACGCTGTGGTTCTGCTCCGCGCGCGCGGGGAACTACCGCAGCATCGACCTGTACACGGCCCAGCTCTCCAACGGCGCGTGGGGGAACGTGGTGAACGCGGGCGCTCAGCTGAACCGGGAGTACCAGGCCGGGGAAATCGCCCTCTCGCCGGACGGGCAGACGATGTACTGGGGGAGCGGCGACTTCACCTCGGGTACGAACGTTCTCTACGAGTCCAACCAGACGGCGACGGGATGGGACACGCCCGTCCGCGTCCCGAACGTGAACAACGTGTCCAACGCCTTCCTGCCCTTCGTCACGTCCAACGGCACCGAGCTCTGGTTCACCGCGACGAGCGGCCTCGGGAACCCCGGGCCCGCGATCTACCGGTCGCTGGGCCAGGGGAATGGGTGGGGACCTCCGGAGGAGATCGTGTCCCGCTTCGCCGCGGAGCCCACCCTGGACGCGCAGGGAAATCTGTACTTCGTCCACCACTACTTCCGAGCTAACATGACCATGATCGAGGCGGATATCTACGTCGCGTACCACAAAGGCGTGGCAGCTTCTTCCGTGATGGCACCATCCATTCCGGTCAGCTTCCACGCGGTCCCGGTTCAGATGGGATGCCCCGAGCGGATCCTCGTCCCCGCGCGAATATGAGAGCAGAACCGCTCGGACCCGAACGGAACAGTGACCGACTGTAACCTGCCTTCCGGCTCCGGGAAGGGCCCTCAGGGTGCCCCGCCTTCGTCGTCCTCCCGCTGTCCGGGCCACCAGTAAAGCCGCCGCCCGGTCGCAGCGGCTACGAGCATTCGACACCCCAGGACGAGTGTGAGCAGACCCATGACGAGGCCGAACAGGCCGAAGCCGAGGTCGCCCATGCTCCAGGACAGGAGTACGAGGGCGAATCCGGCCAAGGCCACGAGGAGCAGGATGGCCCCCACGACGGCGTAGGCGAGCCGCTCTACGGGAGCCGGGGCCCTCGGAGAGAGCCACGTCCGCACGCGCATGTTTGTGTCTTCCGAGCGCCGCCTCGTCGGGGTTTGCACACCCTCCCGGTCCGACCGTATCCATCCTCGAATACTCAAGGATTCGCGCACGACTGGAACGCGGGAGCGTTCCTCAAGCAGCGCGCCGTCTGTCTTTGCGGGTCTCGCAGTCAACGCAGACCCTACGCGGCCGACAGGATAGAGACCTCGTGCTCGAGCCGGCGGATCCGTTCCAAGAGCTTCGTCTTCTCCCGCTCGATGTGGTGTTCGCTTCGCACGAGTGTCCAAGGGGATTCCGATTCGACCTCCTTCAGCTTCGACCGGAGCTTCTCAAGCATCGCCTCATCCCGGTCCCGCATCGTTTCGCGAATCTCCGCCGCCTCCTCGGCGTTGGGCGTGCCGGGATGGCCGCTGTCGGGATACCAAATCCGGTGGTAACTGCCCATAAGCAGCCCCATGGCCGCCATGTTTGCCGAGGCAATGGAGGCTCCGATGCAGGCTGAGCCCGCACAGGCCGCCGCGCTCGCGCAGCGGATCGACGAGGCGCACGGTCTTCCCCAGAATGCCGGCTTCTTCGAGTGCCTTGATGCGTCGCCAGCAGGACGCTCCCGATGTCCCGACCTGTTCGCCCAACTCGGCGTGGCTGACGGAAGCATCCTGCTGGAGCTGTGACACGATTTTTCGGTCTATGGCATCAAGATCGTATTTCTGTTTCATATATTTTCATATGATAGAGCAACTGTTTCAAATCTAGCGAATTTCTCGCCAGTTTGAAACAGCTTTTCATGCTGTCCGTGCGAAAGTCTGAGCCATGGCACATGAAAATCTTGAACGCCCGCAAGGCGCAGCGAAAGACTGGACGATCCCGCAGGACTGGAACGCCTACACTGCTGCCGAGCATGCGATGTGGGACGCCCTGTTCGAGCGGCAGGCGGCCGGGCCGACCCGTGCGATCCCGATGGGCGTCTTCCTGCCGCGCGCCGAACAGGAGCAAAGGGCTGGGGGAAACTTTTCCTGGAACACCGGTGTCGACTACCGCGCCGAACTGGCCTCCTCCGGGCGCGAAGAGTTCGTGCGCTATCTTTATCGCCGGGCCGGCCTCGATCTGCCGGCCGAGGTAACCGAGCGACGACCCCTTGTTGTTGAAGGCCTCGGCGATGATCCGGTCAAGGTGGGCATGCTCGGCGACGTCCAGGGCTCGGTCGGCGGTCGCGATCGAGGAGGCGGCCTGACCGGTCCGCATGTACGCCCGCGAGAGGTTGCCGAGGAGCGCGGCCCGGGTCTCGGCGTCGGCATCCTCGGACAGATGGGCGATGGCTGCGTCGAGGACCGCCACGGCCTCGGGCGGTCGTCCATCGTCGATCAGGATCTCGCCCAGGCGCCTTTCGCGTAGCCGGGCCTCGCCCTGGCTCGACTGCTCCACCTGCTCCTCCGTAATCTTGCCTTTCTTGACCCCGCCGACCGCAGTGTCGATGTCCACGGTCGCCTGCATGGTTTGGATCTGCGACGCCTGCCGGTTGATGTACGCGAGCAGTTCCGCCTTGGTGGCGGTTTTCAGCGTCAAAGGATTGTAGATCTGCGGAATCTTGTGCGTGCGGAAAAGGCAGCCGCTCACAGGCAGGGTTGCCAGTGCAATAAGAATTGCCGCAATGCGTTGTTTAAGTCCCATTCTGCTT
>OFHK01000381.1_pt1 | contig 13783 bp, 6 predicted proteins | sample 1521951 | NCBI WGS metagenome assembly OFHK01 (sample SAMEA2468436, study PRJEB22500) | soil metagenome | biome: Glassland; feature: Farmland; material: Clay | place: Australia | collected 2013-01-31 | depth 0.55 m
AGTGGGTCGAGTGTGTCTGGGGAAACACGGACCCGGAGAGAATCTACTCCGCCAATCTCGCCGAGGTGAAGATGCGTCAGGAAGTTGCCCCAGAACGCGCCCTTGACATACTCTTTGAACAAGGCTGCCCCAGTCCAAAGGTCGGACTCGAAGGAGGTCAATGGGAATCCTTCCCGGGTGGACTCATAGGTTCGGTCCGCACCCACGTTCATCGGCCGTCTCAGCCGATATCCTTGGTGAATGAAGGCATAGTGCATGGAGAAGCGGACGAAGAGTTCGCGCATGCAGGCGAGCAGCCTGAACTGAAATGGGCTTTCCGCATCTTCCAGGAAGCGCTCAAGGGGATAGGTGATGATGATAGTTCCCGCGTGTCCGAAGCGCTTCTCAACCGGTGACCTTGGTCTTAACTTGGGGTCGACGACGAAGGAGCTCCACACTACACTCACCGATGACGCCAGGGCGTCGGGCCAGGCACTATCCTTTCGGTAAGGCCGGAGGTTAACGTAGTTGGCCTTTCCGCCTTTGATTGAGTCGGAGATCATTGGCCATCGGGCGGTAGAGAACGCCTCCCTCCGGTACGGTTCTGGGACCTTGCCGTAGGTCACCGTCTGAAATGGCAGCTCATCCTCAAGAGCTAAAAGAGCCTCGAGAATCTCGACCTTCCGCTCCTCCCACGTGACCGGGAAAGACGCATAGAGACCTACAAACCGGACGGTCTGGTCCGAAAACATCCTTCCTCCCTGAACATGTTCAAGGGCAAGAATCCAACTCCTCGCGACATCCAGTCTCCGCCACCCCTAAGCCTTTCTGTGCAAATCCGCGTAGGGCAGCCTACGTTATCTTGCCCGCCCATAGGGCTAATAGAGTTTGCGTAGGGGTTCTTGCCAGGATAACGTGCCCGCTTGGGGCGCCGCCCCGTCCCGTCCGTTCCCCAGCACGCGCGCCCCCAAGCGGGGCGGGCATCTTCCCGTTTCCCGGACGCCGCCGGGGGCAGCGGACCGGCGCACACCGGCTTCGTCACCGCCGCTCCGCTCCCGCTGGTTCCACGCCGCGGTCAAAAGTCTGTACAAGAAAGCCGAATAGGCAGCAGCCCCAATTCCGTCCGGACATGCAACCCGCCGATGCGGTCGCCCGATTCCTCCTCGTCGCCGCCCTCGTGGGATTGGCAGCGCCCTTGGCGCAACCCGTGATCGCCGGGATGCCCCCATCGCCCGGCAGGCTTACGTCGCCGGATGTCGCCCTCGCGTTCCCCTCGACGAGTCGGGAGAACGAGAGCGCGTCCCTCGCGGCCGACATGGCACTCCGGCTGGGTCTCGGGAACGTTACCGGAGTCAACGTCACCTACGTCGAGGGGGGACTGGAGCTCTGGTTCGACGGCCTCAACAACAGCCTCCTCATGTTCACGGGCTCGGCGGACGATGTCGTGCAGGCGTCCACCCAGAGCGGGGCCGTGCTCGACCTGCACTACAACGCCACGTGGCCACCCACCAGTCCCATCTACCCGCCCTCTGCGTACAACGGCTCCAACGGTTCCTTCCTGTACGCAGAGGTGTACGGGTATCCGAGGAACGTCTCCTCCGCCGGTTCGCCGCGGGCGTTCCTCTCGGGCATCGCGACGGCTCTCGGGGTCTCCCTCGACGGGACCGAGGAGTTGTCCGAGTGGTTCTATGGCACGTACGTCGCGAACGACATGATGTCGGCGACCCTGTACCGGCCCGCCTTCGGGAAGCCGGTGGAGTTCGGCGACCAGTTCCAGGTGCGGGCATGGAGCGCCAACGGCACCGTCGAGGTCCTCCGGCTCTTCCCTTGGATGTCGGCGGTCCCGGCGCCGGCCCTCAGGGAGCCCGATGCCTTCGTTCGGACGAGCACCTACATCAACGGGACCTTCCATGTCACGCACTACAGCCTTGACTCGTGGGTTCAGCGGTTCGCGTTCGATGCGAGGACGGGGCGCTTCGCCTACTCGTTCCGCCTCAAGTATGCAGGCGAGGACTTCTCTCACTACGGGGACCTCCACTTCACCGTATGGCTGGATGCTCAGACCGGCGGGGTGCTGCTCGTGGACCTCGGCTTGGTCGTGCCGCAGGTACAGTCCCCCTCGTTCCCCCTCCTGCCCATCCTCGCGGCCGCCCTGGTTTCCGCCCTCCTCGTCGCAGTGGGACTGGCATCTGCTCTCGATGAGAGCACCCGGTTCCTCGTCCTCAGCGCCGTCGGCTTCCCGTTCTTCACCCTTCGGAAGGAGCAGGCCCTCGACCACTTCGTGCGAGGCCAGATCTTCGAGTACCTCCGGGAGCATCCCGGCGCGACGTTCACAGATCTGAAGGACCATCTGTCGCTGAACAACGGGACGGCCGCCCACCACCTCATGGTCCTTGAGAGAATGGGATTCCTCGCGTCGCGGCGGGAGGGCCGGACGAAGCGGTTCTTCCGCGTCGATGTCACGACGAAGTCCATCCCCTCCATCCTCTCTCCGTTGCAGTACAACATCCTCTCCCTGCTGGCGCAGGAACCGCTTTCGCAGGGCGACCTCGCGCGGCGGCTCGACTACTCGAAGCAGCGGGTGTCCTACAACGTGAAGCGGCTGCGGAGGGACGGCTACGTGGACCTCGCCGCGGAAGGCCGCGTCCTCCGCCTCACAACAAAGGGCAGCATGACCCTGGCGGATCAGGACACCGCCGAGGGCGACGCGTGGAGCCCGCCGTCGGGATCCTAAGAACCTGACTGCGGCCGCGGTCGGTTCGGAGAGGCTTCGGAACCTATCCGGCCCCAATCCCCCGACGGGAACCCTTGCCGACAGGATATCCGACTTCGAGGAGGTCGCGGCGATTCGCAAAGCACGAATCCGGGCAAGGCCCAAGCCATCGGGGTACCGGCAACCGTAGCTTGGCCCACCCGCTCTCCTGGCGGTTCGGGGTGGGAGGTAGAGCCTTGCTCAGCACGGTACACCGCAGCGTCAGGCCCCGCAGAATCTGCCACGGCGGCACTGCGCAGACCCTCCGAGGCGGCCCGCAGGGCTCGGCGGCGCGGGGGCAGACGAAGGCCGTTCTCAAAGTAGGAAACTAGACTGCAAGTCTTTTTAGAGTAGGCCCGGATGGGTCGGACAATTGGAGGAGTCCCACGCCTCAGGACCTCCTTCTCCCAGAGGGCAAGCTCATCCGCACCACGCGAGGAGGAGCGAGCGCCCTCAAGCAGCTCCTCCTGGATCTCAAGAAGTACTCGTTCTCGGGCTACGTGCGGATCGTCCGCGTGAAGGACGGCGTCCGCTCGGAGGGGATCATCTTCCTGAGGGCGGGGAACCCGGAGGCGAGCCTGCACCAGGCCCGCGAGGCGCAGGAACGCGGACGGGCCGCGCTGAAGAAGGTGTGGCAGGACTCCTACGACGATGACGCGACGATCGAGCTCCACGCGAGAGTCGACATGGACAGCCTCGTCAAGGAATACGCGGACGCGATCCTGGAGAGACCCGCCAAGATCGTGAAGCGGGCGAAGGTCCCGCAGGCGATCGACCGCAAGGAGATCGAGACGCGCATCGTGGGCTGGAAGGAGAAGGGGTTCGACGTGAGCTCCGTCGAGGGCCAGCTCGGGGCCGACCCGAACGTCGCCACGGCGGCGTACCTCGCCCTCCTGGAGGCGGTCCGCAAGGCGGAGGCCGTGCAGGACACGCTGGACGGCCTCGACACGACCGGATTCGAGAGCCGCGCGCTGGCCCTCCGGACGAAGATCAAGGATCCGGTTCACAACCCCGACATCGACGCGGAGGTCGAGAGCCTCCGCGACGCGATCGACAGCCACGCGCGCACGGAGGCGCGCCGCGAGCTCGAGGTGGCCCGGGAGCGCGACTCCCAGGAGCGGAACAAGAAGGTCGTGGAGCTCGTCCTGCGGCACAAGGACACGTCCCGCCCCGAGGCCCCCACCCCGTCGAGGGAGGAGGTCGCGAAGGCCCTCGAGGGCCCCGTGCCGACGAGGAACGAGGCCACGAACCTCATCGACGAGTACACGTTCGACGCCTTCGTCGTGGGCGAAAGCAACCGCTTCGCGCACGGCGCCGCCCTCGCGGTCGCGAGGCAGCCGGGGAAGTCGTACAACCCCCTCGTCCTCACCTCCGGCCCCGCCCTCGGCAAGACCCACCTCCTCCAGGCCGTCGGCAACCATGTCCTCGCCCAGCGGAGGGACGCGAAGGTCCTGTACCTCTCGTGCTCCGGGCTCGCGTCGGTCGGCCTGCGCGACCGGACGCGCGGGACGGACTGCCTCCTGATCGACGACCTCCAAGCGCTGAGCGGCAAGGCCGTGCTCCAGGAGGAACTCCTCGCGGTCCTCGAGGGTCTCGTGGCGGAAGGACGGCAGGTGGTCCTCGCCTCCGATCGGCCGCCGAAGGCCATCGCCCAGCTGGACGACCGCCTCGTGTCGCGTCTGGAATCCGGGCTCGTGGCGAACATCCAGCCCCCGGAACTCGAGACCCGGGTCCAGATCCTGCGGCGCCGCGCCCTGGAACGGCGGCTCTCCGTCGACCCCGACGTGCTGGCGTACATCGCCCACCTCGTGGAGGACAACGTCCGCGAGCTCGGCGGCGCGCTCAACCGCGTGGTCGCCTTCTCCACGCTCATGGGCCGCCCGATCACCGAGGACCTCGCGAGGGAAGTGCTGCACGTGCCGGAGCCGGCCCGGACGCCCAAGGAGACGGTCGCGCCGCCCGCGGTCGTGGAGGTCCGGGGAGGACACAGCTACCTCGTCGAGGAGGACCGGCCGGAGCACGCGTACGCGCTCCTGGCGAAGGCGGTCTCGGGCGGCGACGCGGGCCTCCTGATCACCCGGACGAACCCCAGGCGGGTCCGGGAGGAGTCGTCCCTCCAGTCCATCAAGGTGCTCTGGCTCACGGACCGCGAGGGCAGCCGCGAGGAGACCATCGCGCCGGCGCTCGAGCGGATCGTCTACGAGATCGAGGGGTACATGTCCAAACACCCGCGCGGCGCGGTCATGCTCGACGGGGTCGAGTACCTCGTCTCGAACAACTCCTTCGACGCGGTCCTCCGGTTCGTGCGCCGGCTCGTGGACACGGTCTCGGAAGGGCACGTCACGTTCGTGGTCTCGCTCGGTCCCGCCACGGTCAAGGAACAGGAACTCAGGATGCTCGAACGCGAGATGGACGTCATCCGCGCGCCCTAGGGAGCGCGCTCAGGCCCTCGACGTCCGCGAGACTTCCTTCTGGAACTCCTTGAGGAAGCGGATCGCCTCGCTCCATTCCTGGTTCTTCACGTGCCCGCTGGCCTCCTTGAGGATGCCAACGGGCTTGGTGAGGTCGCCGCCCCCCATCTTCAGGTCCAGCAGACGGTCGCGGGCCTCGCGCATCTCCGACTGGACGAACTCCGGGACCGACCCGAGCAGGCGGTCCTGGGCCTGCTTCGCGAGGCGGAGGCTCTCGGGGAGGTCGTGACGCTGCGTGGCCTCGCGGCTCTGGTTGAGGAGCCGCTGCACGTCCTTCGGGTCCATGCCGAGGGTCCGGACCTCGCCCAGCAGATGCTCCGTGGCCTCGAGGATTTTGCGGCCCTCTGTGTACTCCCGGGCCTGGGACTGGAAGGCGTACCTTGCCTTCCGGAGCGCAGCCCAGGCGCCCTCGTAGTCGCGTTCGGAGAGTTGGGCGAGCGCCTCTTCGAGATGGGGGCGGGACAGGGCCGCGGCTTCCCCCGCGCCCGCCGCCTCGACCTCCGAGGCGAAGGACTCCAGGCGGGCGCCGATGAACGTGACGAAGGCGAGATCGAGGGCGCGCCGGGCGTCCGAGATGAGCCTCACCGCCTTCTCCATCTCCTTGCGCTTCCCGGCTTCGACGGCGCTGTTGATCAGGCGCTTCCCGTCGTCAATCCCCACGCCGATGTTCTTCGCGGAGACGAGGAGGGGCTTCACCTCGCTCACGAGCTTGGGCAGCTCGCGGGCGATGAGTTTTCGGTCGCCGAAGGGCAGGTCGGGGGATTCCGTGCGCACCTCGTCCCGGAGGGCGTCGATCTTGGGACGGATCCGGAGCGCGCCGGATCCCTCGGGCGCAGACGGCGGGCCCGCGGGCTGGGGCCCCGGACGGGCCGCGGGGGGCGGCGCCGCCGCGGTCTGGGCGGGAGCCGCCGGCTCCTGGGGCGGGAGCGGAGCGGAAGGTTCCGTGACCGCCTCCTCCTCGGACGCAAACCGGACGCCGCAGCTCGGGCAGCGGTCGGCGTCCGCCGGCACTCCGGCTTTGCACACGGGGCACTCGTACTCGGTGGCCTCCCCCTCGGAGAACTCGGCGCCGCAACCCGGGCACACCTTGTCGTCAGGTGCCACGGGCGTGTCGCAGACGGGACAGAGGAACTGGTGCTCGGGCGGCTCGGCGGCGGGAGCGGGCCCCGGGGGCGGAGGGGCCGACATGGGCTTCGTCTCGACGACGAGGTCCTTCGTGCTTGTGTGGCTGCTCGCCACGCTCTTGAGTGTCTCGAAGATCTCGGGCTGCTCGGACTTCCCCTCCATGATCGAGGCGAGGATGTCGTCGATTGCCCTGCCCTCGCCCCCATGCAGCTCGGCGGGCTCGCTCGCGGTGCCGCCCCCGACGTCGAACAGGCTCAGGTCGGTGAGGTAGGACGGGCAGTTCCGTGCGTCGGCGTCGATGACGGCATCGCACACGGGGCAGACCTTGGTCTCTTTGCGAGGCGTACGACTCGACCTCAACACTTCGGCCCGCTTGCCACCCTTCGCGGCTGATAAAGACTTTCTGGTCTCGGTACAGAGAATGATAAGGGGGTCCGTACCGACATCGACGAGTGTTCGTAGGGCTGAAATCTGAGCTTCTTAGCTGGAGTGCTGGCCGCATCGGTTCCCGGGCCGGAAAGGCTTAGGCAAAGGTGCTCGATGCAGGTACCGCCATGGCCCGAGTGCCTGCGAAGGCTCTCACGGTCACCCGTCGCGCGTTCCTCGCGACGCTCGTCGCCCTCGCCGTTGAAGCGGGATTCGGCATCCTGACATGGCCGTCGGAACCGTGGCGCACCTCGGTCGTGGTCGTCGGTTTCACGACCTATCTCTTCGCCGCACTCTTCGGCATCCTGCTGGCGGGGGAACGCTGGCCTGCGATGGGCACGTTCGCGCAATTGCACTCGTGGGTCGTCGTCGCGGTCATTATGGGCAGCGCCGCGGCCATGCTCGGATATGTGGCCCACCCGGACCCTGTGATGCTCCTTCTTGGTCCGTTCGTCCTCGGGTTCTTTGTGCTGGTGGGCTGGGGCGTTGAGAAGGCCCATCTCTTCGGCCTGTGAACGACCCAAGGACATACGAAGATTGGGGTGGTGTGCCCCGAGCCCGCGACCGCCGTCGGAAGGGGCGTCGCGCGACCTCGGCAGGCAGTTCAGGTAGCCCTGCGGCCATCTGAGAACGCAGCCGGCGGGCGGTTGCTGGCCCGTACCGATACGCGCCCCTGCTTGGAATGACCGTATCCGGGCCTCGCCGCCTGCTTCGGAGCGGAAACTGGCAGTGGTGTGGCCTGCATTTCGGCTTTCGAGAATGATAAGTGCTCAATTCGGATAACGAGCGCGATACCGTTAAGTGAAGCTTGTCCCCGTGCTTTCCGCGCCGCGAGGAGCACGCATGGGCTTCCGTTCGTCCATCGATGGACTGGAGAAGGTCATCCGGACCGAAATCACGCCGCCCAAGGTGATCCTCGTCACCGGGCCGCCGGGCGCGATGAAGACCTCGTTCTGCTACGCGCTCATGTCCAAGTACCTCAAGGACACGGGCGAGTTCGGCCTGTACACGACGCTCGAGGAGACCGTGCAGTCGCATCTGCGGAACATGGAGTCCCTCGGAATCGACATCTCCCTGAACATGCAGATCAGCGACTTCACGGACCTGAGGGAGATCGATGCGGTCGTGGGTCCGGAGGACCAGACCGACTACGTCGCGTTCATCGAGAAGATGATCGCCCATTTCAAGAAGCTCCACGGGCCCAAGTTCCGGGTGTTCGCCCTCGACTCCCTCGGGGCGCTGTACTCCCTGATGGGGAACGACGGGGACATGCGGAAGCGGATGTTCTACTTCTTCAAGATGCTCCGCGACAACAATCTGATCTCGCTTATCGTGATGGAGCGGAGCCTCGGCGGCGAGAGCCACCTCCTCGGGAACGAGGGGTTCCTCGTCGACGGGATCGTCATGCTCGGCCTCGACCGGTCCCACGGGAAGCTGGTGCGGTACCTGCAGGTCGAGAAGATGCGCGCCGTGGAGCACTCCATGGAGAAGCACGCGATCGAGCCGCGGAAGGGCGGGCTGACCGTCCTCGGGCCGATCTTCGACACGGGAGGCAACGGCACATGAGTCCATTCGCATTCCTGGCACCTGGGAGGCGCCAGCACGTGGAGCAACCCTGCGGGAGGGAACCGTAGATGGCCGATGGATCGATGTTGGACGCACTAGACGCACTGAAGAAGATCGAAGAGAACTTCAAGACGCGCGACTCCGAGATGAAGGATCGCGAGGCAGCGCTCCAGGAAAGGGAGAACAAGCTCGGCGAGGACCGACAGAGCCTCGAGAACGAGAAGGCCCAGCTCGCCGAGGAGCGGGATGCGCTCTCCGGCCGCGAGAAGGGCCTGCGGGCCCGCGAGAAGGAACTGGAGCAGGAGGAACGCGGCCTCGAGCAGCGGGAACAGGACGTCGAGTCCACCCGGCAGAAGGTCCTGGCGCAGGAACAGGGTCTCGCGCAGCGCGAGACGGAGTTGGCCACCCGTCTCGACGCCCTCGTGGCCCGCGAAGACGAACTCGCGAAGCGCCACGAGGAGATCGCCTCCCAGGCCAGCGAGATCACCTCCCGCAGGAACGACATCGCCCAGCGCCACGAGGAGCTCCTTAAGGTCCTCGAGGACCAGAAGTCCCAGCTCGAGAGCCAGATCGCCAATACACGCGAGCAGATCGAGCGGGAGAAGGCGCTCGCCCAAGAGGAACAGTCCCTCGCGAATTCCCGCACGCAGCTCGCGGACGAGACCCGACGCCTCACCGAGAAGGAGAAGCAGCTCAACGCGATGGAGCAGAGTCTCCGCAGCCAGCAGGCCCAAGCGGCGCAGGCCGTGACGACGGAAGCCCCGGTCCAGGCACGCGCTCCCGCAACGACCCCCTCCCCCGCACCGAGGGGTTCCGCGCCCGGACCCGCGACCGCACCGCCCGCCTCCCGCCCGCAGCCGTCACCGGTGGCGCCCCAGCCCGCTCCCCAGGCCGCCAAGCCCGCCGCGAAGCCCGTCGTGCAGGCCCAGCCCGAGGTGAAGGAGGAGCCCGCGGGAACGGAGATCCCCTGCCCGGCGTGCGGCACGATGATCTCGAACGACGCGATCATGTGCTACGCCTGCGGACACCGACTGCAGGAAGAGGAGACGAGCTCCGAGGAGACCAGCGAAGAGGGTGAGATCCCCTGCCCGGCGTGCGGCACGATGATCTCGAACGACGCGATCATGTGCTACGCCTGCGGACACCGCATGTCCCCGGACGACGAGAAGGGGAAGAAAGCGCAGGTCTCGACGGTGAAGAAGGTCCTCAAGAAGAAGGTCATCTGAGCCGCCCACCGACAGCCCCCACGCGCCCCGGAACCGCGCGTCGAAATCCGCGTTCCCGGGGGCGCCCTTCCATATTTCCATCTAAGTTCCGTGATAAAATTCGCCCCTCCATGCGAATCGCTCGTTTTCCGATTCGAGAACAGACTGCTATCGGCACAGATAATCGCTCGGTAACGTATTTATAAAGAGCCCCAAGATGGTGCGATTACATGCCCACCGGTCGTGGTCCTAGGGACCTTGCCCTTCGACTGCGTCCCGGGAGGTTCTGTCATGTCTGACCGTGCCACGTGGAACGGCAAGGCGCTGAGCCTTACGATTGTCGCGTTGATGGCCCTGAGCGGCCTCTTCGCGGTCTCGCTCGTCCTCGCGCCTCCCGCCCAGGCCGCGGGCTGCAGCCAGACCGGGTCCGTCATCAGCGGCGACTGGTACATCACCACGGCCCAGGTCTGCTCGGGAATCACCTACACGGTGGACGGATCCGTGTACATCTACGGGAGCGGGAGCCTGACGCTCCAGAACGGCGGCCTCTCCTTCCTCGAGGACATGGCCCACAAGGGCCGGTTCCTCACGGTCTACGGCGGCGGCTCGCTCACCCTGGACAACTCCACGGTCACGACGCAGACCAACTCCATCGCCCCGTACCTGTTCCTGAACATCAGCGTGAACGGCGCGAGCCGCTTCACCCTGCTGGACGGGTCGGTCCTCCGGTTCCCCGGATGGTTCAACACCACCACGGGAGCCACGGTCACCATGCGGGACTCGAAGGTCACGGGCTTCCCCGATTCGGCGCTGACGCCCATCTTCCCCACAACGTCGGCGGTCGACCTCAATGACGACGCGCCGGTGATCGTATGGTCGGCGACGACCGCGTACCTGTACGGCTCCAACCTGACGCGGCTCTACGAGGACCCCACCGCGAAGGTCATGAACGCGCAGCCCGTGTCGCTCGCCGGCGGCAGCCGGCTGTACGCCTACGACACCTACATCGGGATCGACTACGCGAACGCGACGGCGAGCCCGTACATCCACAACACCCTGTCCCTTTCGGGATCCTCCCTCGCGTACCTCTACAACCTGACGATCGACCTCTCCGAGTCGCCCTCGACCCTGTCCGAGTACTCGTCGGCGTTCGCCTTCAGCGACGGGACCTCCGCAGCCTACGTCCTGCGGTGGATGCACGCTGCGGTCACGGACCAGGCGGGCAACCCCGTGGCGAACGCGGGCATCTGGTCGCGCCAGAGCCCCACGCCGACCACGGCGCACTATCCGGACAACGGCATGAGCGCGGTCCCCTCCGCGACCACGCTCGCCTACCTCGGGAAGACGTCGGGCAACTGGAACGTCACCGGGGCGGGCGGCCAGGCGCTGATCCCCCTGTGGACGGACACCCTCACCCGGGCGAGCGCGCCGAACGCGGTCTCGAACGGGAGCTACACGGTGATCGCCTCGTATAGCGGCTATTCCGCCACGGGCGGTGTCTCGTTCGCATCGTACCCCACCCTCTCCGCGGCGGCGAACAACCAGCACGTGACCCTAGCGCTCGGCACGGCCCCGATCTGCTCGTCCTCGGTGGTCACGTGGGGCACCCTGCAGTTCAGCGGCGCGGTCTCCCTGGGCACCAGCGTGAGGATCACCGGCGCGGTGACCCTGACGGACGCCTCCCTGTACGTCGAGCAGTCGGCGACGAACTGCTCCTACATCATGGTCACGAACACGGGTTCCCTGACCCTCGTGAACACGACGATCGGCAGCAACTACCCGATGGTGCTGGCGGTGGCCGGCGGCCAGCTGAACGTCCAGTCCGGAAGTCAGCTGGACCTGAGCACCCCCGGCGGATTCGGACTCCTCCGCTCCAACGCGACGGCCTCGGTGTCGATCCTGGACTCCACGATCGGCGCCCACGTCGACCTCCTGGGCGGGGCCACGACCCTGGTGCGCGACACGTTCCAGGTGCCGGACCTCTACGTGGACACGACGGGGCTCGTGAAGCTCTACGACGCGAACCTGAACGCCGTGCAGTCCGTCAGCCTCCTGACGGACCTCGGGAGCTCCAACCTCGCGCTCGACGTCCGCAACGTCACGTTCAACGCCATCCAGACGCCGGGGCTGGCCTTCAGCGGGACCGAGCGGGTCCAGTTCACGAACGTCAACGTCTACGACCCCACGGGCACCTGGTACCTGAACCTGATCGGCGGGAGCGCGGTCGCGAGCCGGGACTGGCGGGTGAACCTGAACGACGTGGACGGCACGGGCACCCTCCTGGCGAACGCGAATGCCACGATCTTCCTCAGCATGATCGACCCGAGCACGCTCCAGCCCGTCTCCGCGCCTGCGCCCCAGCCGGGCAACACGGTCTACTTCACGTCGAGCACGTCGTGGCCCGTGTCGGCGCCGCTCGGCACGGTGCTCTACCGCGCCTACCAGGACACCTGGACGGCGAACGGCGGCCACGCGGTGAACGACACCTACGTCGTGGCCGGGACGGCCTCCGTGCAGGGCACCACCTTCTACCCGGACGCGAACGTCACCGCGACGGTCACCGTGAACGGAGCCGTGAACCTTCAGTTCTCGACCCTGACGCCGGACTTCAGCGTCTCGGCCATCAGCGTGACGGGTGACAACGGGGCCTCGTTGCTGCAACCCCTCAACCGGCCGATGACGATCCAGGCGACGATCCGCAACGCGGGCCAGATCTCCGTGAAGAACGTCGTGGTCGACTTCTTCTCCACGAACGTGGACCTCAACAACGACGGGATCATGGACTCCCCGGTCAGCGCCTACCAGGCCGCGGGGACCCTGATCAACTCCACCACGATCGCCCTGGTCCCCGCGAACAGCGTCGCGACCGCGAGCGCGGCCTGGACCTTCCAGGGCAGCTCCGCGACCGGGATCGTCATCTCGGTGGTCGTGAATCCGCCCCTCAGCAACCCCGCCGGACCGGGTGCCATTTCGGAGACGAACACGCTCAACAACATCGCGACGCAGACCGTCGACCTCTTCGCGTGGCCCGACCTGAAGATCACCGGAGCCACGGACGTCTCCTTCTCGGCGGACGCGGTGGCGAACAACACGGTCTTCGTGAACGTCACCGTCCACAACATCGGGACCGCGGCGGCGAACGGGGCGACCCTCCTCATCAAGGAGGGGGCCACCGTGGTGTCGAACACGGTCTCGTACAACATCCTCAACGGGCAGAGCCTGACCGTCACCGTGCAGTGGTATCCGAGGACCGCGGGCAACCACACCGTCACGATCTACGCGCTCGCGCCGAACGGCACGCAGCCCCAGACGATCGACTACAACTTCGCGAACAACTGGTACCGCGTGCAGAGGCTCGTCCTGTCCCAGCCGGACCTCGCCCTGTACTCGGCGGACTACAGCCCGATCACCGTGCCCCAGAACACGCCCTTCGCAATCACGGTGAAGGTCTACAATCTCGGGCAGACGCCCGTCCAGAACACGTCCGTCGCGGTCTACCTGAACGGCAACTACACCAAGGAGTACGGCAAGGCCACGGACATCTACGTGGACCAGGGCGAGGAGACCAACGTCACCGTCCAGGTGAGCGGCCTCCCGACCCCCGCGGCGAACCAGACCCTGAACCTCGTGGTCAACCCGCGACACACCCTGGTCGAGGGCGGGCAGGGATCCGCCAACGACTACGCGAACGTGACGATCACCGTGACCCCGCCCGTGGGGCGCGTCTTCCTGACGAGCCCCCCCTCGGGATCGACGTTCGAGCCGGGCGCGATGATCTCGGTCTCGGGCGTCGTGCGGGACAACACCGCGGCGGGCAACGGCGTGCCGAACCTGGCCCTGACGGTCACGATCCTGGACTCCGGCGGTCAGACGGTGGCCGGGCCCTTCAACGTCCGCACGGACGCCAATGGCGTCTTTCAGATCGCCGTCACGGTGCCCAGCGGCCTCTCGGACGGCACGTACACCCTGAGCGTCGCCTCGGCGACGCCCAGCGGCATCACTCCGGACACCCCCTCGATCGTCGTCCACCGCAACGTGTCTTTCCTCTTCACGCCGGTCCCGCTCCTCGGGATCCAGTGGTGGCTGTTCCTGATCATCCTCGCGGCGGTCGCGGCGATCCTGATCGGCGTGACCGTGTACTTCAAGGTGTACGGCCTCGGCAAGATGGTCGAGTGCGGCGAGTGCGGCGCCTTCATCCCCGAGGACGCCACCGTGTGCCCGAAGTGCGGCGTCGAGTTCGAGAAGGACATGGCGAAGTG
>OFHK01000384.1_pt1 | contig 13747 bp, 8 predicted proteins | sample 1521951 | NCBI WGS metagenome assembly OFHK01 (sample SAMEA2468436, study PRJEB22500) | soil metagenome | biome: Glassland; feature: Farmland; material: Clay | place: Australia | collected 2013-01-31 | depth 0.55 m
CACGAGGATCAATGCCAGCATGAGCAGTTGCCCCAGACATCCCAATCGCGAGCGAGCCTTTCTCTGAAAGAGTTGCTGAGGCAGGTTGGGATTTTCCATCGCGTATTCTCCGGCTCTCCCCGAAGCCAACTGACTTGACTGCCGCGCGATATTCGCAATCCCAACTCGGGCGGAAAGCTTTTCCACGGCCCGCTGCTTCCCTGTCGCGAATGCGGACTCGGCTCCGCTGGGAAGGGACGCTCAGTCCGCGAGCGCGCAACCCTCATACCTTCCTTTCCGCTCCATGGGGACCGGGCCATGGCACAGACCCTGGCCCAATCCTGCATGGGGCTCCCTCAGGGGTCGCAGCCGAATTCGTGATCCCGGCTCGGCTATGCCCATCCCCGCTTCTAGTTCACACCGGCAGGGCAAGTCGCTCCGAGCCACTTGGATTCGTACTTCAACTTCGAGTTCATCGTGTGACCGTTCATCGTCATGGTCACCTCTCCATTCCCGGTCACGTGTTCTGAGTCGAATGCATGGTATGAGATGTGGACATCACCCTTTCCACCCTCCTCGGCGCACGACTCTTTCACCTCCAGATCACTGCCCGTTGAATTGATCACATTCTCTTGACACTTCATTTTTCCGTGGTCTTTATCGGTAAATGGATCCTCGTTCAGTTGTTTCTTCGTCAAACACGATTTGTAGGTCCTGGTTGTTGGCGTTCCGTTGGCCCTCCGCTTCATGGCCGCTTCAAATTTGGCACGCTGTTCCGGAGTCATCCGCGCGATAAGCTCCGGCGGCAAACCGATCGAGCCATTTATCATGGTTGTCGAGGTCGTTTCCCAGAGGCCCGTCTTCACATTCAGCGGTGTGACCTTTCCGCCGGCCAGGAGCACCGTGGCCCACAAACAGACAGCACCGAAAAACATGCTTTTCCCCATTTCTTCCTCCTTGAAATTTCCTTCCCGTTCAGACCGCTATGTCGATGCTATTGCTTCGCTGCCGGCGCAATCTCTACGCGCCGGTTGAGCGCCCTCCCGTTGGCCGTGGCGTTATCGGCCACCGGCCGGCTCGCGCCGAAACCCTGCGGCACGAGCCGGTCAACCGACACCCCGTGCACTTTTAACCAGGAGACAACCGAATCCGCTCGTTGCTCGGAAAGCTGCTGATTGTGGGCGACGCTGCCCTGATTGTCCGTGTGACCTTCGATGATCCAGCGTGATCCAGGCTGGCTGTTGATCAGGCCAAGCACGGCGTTCAGTGCCGACAGGCTGTCCGGCCGGAGCTTTGCCGAGTCCGTATCGAAATGAATTCCATACACTCTGGCCGAACCGGTTTCGGCGATGGCGCGTGCCAAAGCGGCGGTGCCTTCGTCGTGCCGGGGCAGTTGGAATTCAGCTTTCCCATTTTGTCCGGCCACGAGATCCACCGGCACGGAACTCTGGTCGTAGCCGGGAGCGATCGCGGTTGCCACCACGAGTCCCGCCGGCAAGCCATCCAACTTGCAATGCCCCCCGCGGTCCGTGGTCGCAGACTCCAGCGAGGCGGTCACTGTGGCGCCAGGGATCGGCGTGTGTTTCTCCGCGTCCACGACGGAGGCCGCAAGCGAGACCTGATATTTGAAATTGTGCGGATTCACCAGAATGCGCACGAAATCGATGGCGAAGCCGTCCCTGACATGGGTGGTCGGATCGTCGATCAGCAGTTTCACTGTGCCCGACTGCAGCAGAGGCCAGTATTCCGGCAGTAGCCTCAGACTGATGAGCTTTCCGATCGGTCCTGTCTGATCGAGCGCATTCACGGCATCTTCGAACGAGGGAATCCGCGTGCCATTCAGACTTACCTGAAAATGCGAGTGGAAGACCGGGGCCTGAAAATCGTCCACGAAAATTTGAAACAGAATGGCGTCAATCTTGTTGGGCAAAGTCCCCACCACGAGGGTAATCGGCCTTGGCATTGCGGCCAGGCGATATTTGCAGGGAGGCGCGTTTGGGGGATATGAGGGGCAATTGCCGATCACGTCGCTGTACCCGTCACGCGGCAGCCTGGAATATTGAGGAGGATCCGTCGGCGATACCGCCGAGCCAAGCATGATGTGGTCTGTGCCGTCAGCGGCTCCGGCGGGTGGTGTCGTCGGCCACGGGTGAGGGGGCGTCGAATTGCCGGAGAAGGGATCGAATCCCGGCGGCCAGCCGAATCCGAGGTTGTTGATATCGCCGGTGCGCACCACCAGGTCCGCCTCCGGCCCCCCTGGTGTGCGTTCGTATTCCAGGGCCCAGTCCTTTGCTTTGTTCCCGGTGGCAGCAACGGGCACGGGAGGCGGAGCGGGGATGGCCGGGGCAGGAGGGGCGGCGGCATTTGCATCCGGAGCCTTCGCTGCACCGGGAGCGGCTGACCTTGTATTCGTAAGGGCGTGAGCGGCAGCCGCGGCGGTTGCCGCCGGTGAGTTCTTGTACGATTGCTCAAATTGAGCAACCTTCTTTTTCGCCCGGTACGCGACGTAGATGATAGCGCCCGTTCCCGCCAGGCCCAGCAGCACCACCAAAACAACGACAACCGCGATGATCTTGAACATCGGGCTGCCGGATGTCGCCACGGGAGCCGGGGCCGCAGCTGGAGTCGGAGCCTGCAAGACTGGAGCGACAGGCTGGCTTGCTCGAGCGCCTTCCTGGCGGCCTCCGCCGCCGGCCGGAGCCACGCTAGGAGTTGCGCCGGCTGGAGATCCGCACTTCGTGCAGAACCTGATTCCCGCCGCCAGAGCGGCGCCGCACTTCGTGCAATATCGCTGCGCCGGCGCGGCTCCTGTTGACTCGCTGCGTCGCGCCCCGCACTTCGTGCAAAACGCCTCGCCCTGCGCGAGAGAAGCACCGCATTGACTGCAAACGTTCGTCATCGCCCCTCTCCGAACACGCTACTTTTGCCCGCACGCAGGAATGTCCGGATCCCTCACCGTCTTGGACGTCTTGTAAAGGTCCAGGTGGGGGGATTCACCCTTGACCAGCCCGATCTGGGCATCCGCGCCGGCCTGCGCGAAGAAATTGAAGTGGGTCATCGAACAGGGCACGATACTCAACGGCCCGGAACCGGCATAATCGAATTCCGTGACCAGCTGGACGTAAGCCGCGCCTTCCAACTTGAAAAAGTCTTCCTTGACCTTCTTGACCAGGCCGCCGAGACCGAAAGGACCGTTTTCGAGGACCTGGGCCACCTTGTCTTCGAGTGCGGACGGGAGGGCTTCTTTGATCGCTTCCATGATGCTTTCGGTGCCCAAGGAAACCGAAATCTTGGGCGCGTCCACGGCCAGCACGATTCCGTGCGCAGCCAGGGACTCGGCGGTAGTTTTCTCCAGGGAAGGATCCGCTTGCATCGATCCTTCCGGAGTGCTCTTTCCCCCGTTCACGGAGAGGCCGCCTGTACCGTCGTAAGTGAGGTCGAAGCCGCCCTCGGCCGCATCCTTCTTGGTGCCCAGGCCGGGCGTAAAGACGAGGGCTTCGTCGATTCGGAAGAGCAAGGGAACGCCGTAAACGTCGATGACATCCTTGGCAAAAGGCGGCAGCTTGAGGCGCGACTCGCCAATCCCGCTGTTTTCGCCGCTGGTCAGGGCGGCCCACGCAACGTGCAACTTGCCCTGGAGGGGAGTGCTGTATTCGAACTGATCCATCTTCCCCCCGTGGATGACGGCGTTGAAGGCCGTGCTGACGTGGCTCAGCTCCCCTTTGGTCTTCAAACTCACCGTCAGACCCGCGAGCTTCTTTGCAACATCAAGGGACATCGAGAATCCGTCGCCTTCCGGTTCACCCTCCAATTCAAATTCCCAACTGTTGATCTCGCCTTTGGTATGAAGACCTATGGAGCCGTTGTTCGCCCCTTCCGCGTAAACCAATGTCGGGGAACCGAACCATCCCGGAAGACCGTAGAGCGGCCCGCGCGGGGCAACGGCTGGCGTGGCTTGAGCCACGGCCCGGCGGAAGTTGATCGGCGCGGTGAATTGGATGTGCCCGTCCTGGATGAAATCAGTGAGGGACGCCGCTTCCGTCAAAAGCGCGATCTGCGAGCCCTGCTTCTGGACGTCGAGTACGCGGCGAGCGCCGAGGTGCTCGAGGAACATCACTTTCCCCTTCGCCAGCTCTTGCAGGCGAGGGTCCGACCCATCAAAAACAAAGACGCGTCCATCCGGGCTCACGCTGCGGAGGGTCTTCTTCACCGTGGGCAGATCGATTCGAACCGTATTGGGCGTATACGTCGCCTGAAACACGGCTCCTGGCGGACTGTAGAACTGAGCGGGAGCGCCGGCAGGCGACGCGCCACCCTCCGGACCGCTCGTCGCCGTCTTTCTCGAACATGAGGACAGCCAGACGAGGCCCAGCAGGAGAAAGATCGGCAGCAGGCTCTTTCCGATCGCCGCGCTGCGTGTTCCTGGCGGATTTTTCATTCGTGTTTCCTCCTGAATATGACCAGCGTGGCGCCTGTTGATTCGCTCCGCCGCGCGCCCCACTTGGCGCAAAACGCATCGCTTTCGGCGAGCGGTGCTCCGCACTGTTTACAGGTGATCGCCCTCACAACCTCCACTCACCCATGCATCGCAAGTGAGCCAATCGTTCTTCAACTCGCCATGTCAGTCTTCGCCTCCTCGTTTTCGCTCGCGCGCTAGTTCGGCTTCGGCTCGCATCCCTTGATGAGGGGGTTCCGCCTTCCGTTTTCCTTCCGCATCGCGTTGCTCACCGCGCCGATAGGAATCAATGCACCTGTTTCGCCGCGATCTCGCCGATCCACGGGATGCGATATTCACGCTGGCTGTACGCCTGGAACATAAGGAAAAGCCAGAACAGGAAAATCCCGAGACACACCAGCAGACGCAGAGGCACGTCGACTGCCAGGACCCAGAAGCCGACGATGCTCGCCAGGGTTCCCCAGACGATGTTCCAGGCAATCGCGAGAATCACGCACGCGACGCTGTACAGAATGGACTGCATGGCGTGGAACCTGACGAAGCGATCGTTCTTATAGGGTTCCAACACCAGGAACAGAACTCCTGTAATGGCCCCGAGCGCGTAGGAAAGCGCCGCCGCCATATTCATCGTGAGACCCGCGCCGGCCGGCTGGCTGCCGGCCCCGATGTTCGTCGATTGCGTAGCGGCGGTCGCTCCGCCCATCGAGCCCGCGGGCTGCCCGCAAGCTCCGCAGAACGCGCTCCCCTCCGCCAGCGCCGCACCGCATTTCGTGCACGTTGCCATGAGATCAACTCCTTTCCCTTCCGGAATTCACATCGTTCCTTCGAGGGTTGAACCGTGCCCGCCGATCGCCTCCGTTCGCCCGCCTACCGCTTTGTGACGTTGCCTTCGAAATGAGTCCGCTTTACGCCGCCGTCCTTGCCGTTCTCCTCCATATCGATGACGTACTTCACCAGGGCGCCGTTGTCCTTCGCCACCCAGGCGGAGCCGACGATCTTGTAGTCCTTGTCGAGCATCATTTTGCTGAACGTGGCCTTCTCGGCCGGCGGCTCATCGGCCGTATCGATGGAATATTTCATCGTGTCGTAGCCGTTGACGCTTTCGGAGCCCGCCGGTTTCGTCGCATCCCCGGCGGCAAACAGTTCACCGTGCCACGGCACCGGCAACATGAAGTGCATGTCGAGCTGCATCTCCGACATCTGCGTGCGTGCCACGTGATTCGTCTTCGAAGAGGTTTGCCCGTGCTCGGTTTCACTCTCCGTGTAGTCGATCGTCGCGGGCGTAACGTCGCCCTCGGTGCTCACCACGTGTTGATCTGAAGAACTCTTCGAAGAACTCTCGGTAAAGGACACGTGGAACGGCCCCGGCGGGTTCTTGACCATTCCCTGCAGTTGCAAGGCGGCGCGGGTGAGATCGACTTTCGAATGGCTCGTCTCGGCCCTGCCCGACGGTCTGCTACCGCACCCTGACGCGATGGCCAGCACGAGCACAACTGCGCCGCCAGCCAAGTGCCGAATGAAACCTTCGTGGTTCAAACCCATTCCGCCTCCTGTGTCAGCAATTTTCACCGAGCCGGCAGCAGCTCCAGCCGCTAAGGCTTCGTGATCTTGTCCTCGGGCCGGCAGCCGCCCGTCCGTCTTCCCCGCAGCTTGAACCTGAGAGAGACTCCCCTGGTCGTCTTCGGCCTGACGTTTCTCACGACCGAGAATTCGGTGCGTTTCACCGTGCCTTCCACGTGCACCAGCCGGTTCGAGCAGTCCGCGTCGTACGAGATGCTTTCGCCACTCTCTTTCAGGTTCTTCACCTTGCACGTCTCGTTTGCCTTCGGCTTACCGAATGCGCTGTCGTTGAAAATCTCTTCGGGGCTGTTCAACTCGTCCGGCGTAATGCACCGCGCGGCTGTCTTGGGCCTGGCTGGCCGCTCCCCCTGAATTTCGTAAGCAACTGTGAAATCGTATTCGCCAGGCTCCAGATCCACCCTGGCGTTGGTGGTCGTGACGGCCAGAAGACTGGGGGCGACAGCCAGGAAACCGAACATCGTCGCGCTGAAGACCAGGCTCGCGTGCTTCCGTTTCTCCATTTCCATCGCCGTCCGGCCATGCTCTGCGTTCGTTGCTTTGCTCTCAGGGCTGCTGCGGCTTGGCGTCCGGCAGCACTTGGAACGACCACACCGAATCGAAGAGAATTCCGTTGCCCTGGTAACGTTCCACATCGCCCCCGGAGAATTTTTGGGTTCTGGAGACGGGGCGCAGCACCACGCCATAGTCTCCCGGCAAGAGCGGAGACGCGGGCGAAAGCCGGTATTGTCCGGAGCGGAGTTTTTCCGCCTTGGCGGGCACGCGATCTTCGAGAAAATGGGAATAGATCTCCCAATCGACGGCCGCATTCGAGGCGGCATCCGGTTTCCCTTGCGTCGCGCCGACCAGCCGGTAGGAGTTCTGCGCGGGCGTGAGCCTCACAATGGCCGGCTCGAAGTCGTCCGCGTTTACGCCCGCCACCTTTGAGAAGTCCACCCCAAACATCGGCATGCTGACCGGCGAGGTGTTGGCGGAACTTGGATTCGGAATCGCCCACACATAGGTCAGTTTTGGCTGGCGATGAGCCATCAGGCCGCCGAAGATGCCTGCCGCCTGGCCCACTGCCACTTCCCCTGTCGAGGAGCTTATATGGCTCATCGCTCCTACCGCGGCCGTATTGACTCCAGCCTGCATCGCTGCGGCCAGAGCGGAATCGGCGGCCAGGCTGGCCATGGACGTCGGCTTTGTTTTCGTCTCCACCAATTGGGTTCGTTCGATCGCAAAATCCTTCGATGTGCTGCCCTGAATCATGGCCACCGAGGGCAAGCGCAAAGCGGTGGCGGACGGCGCAGTTCCGGGCTCGGAGGACGAATTCTTCTTCGCGGTAGCCATCACCGCGTCCATTTCCGCCTGCGTCAGTCCCGCGCCGTGTAAAGCAATCAGGGCATCAGGGGACAGGTCGAACCTCGTTGGACTGGACTTGATGGAAGAGACGACGACCGATTCCGGTACCCCGGCTTTCACCATCTTGATCACGTCGGCGTTCGTCAGCGGCTTTTGTGTCCCCTGCGCCGGCAACGTAGGCGCCAGCCCGCTGGCGAGGAGTGCGACAACGGTCGCCACTTGCCCTAACCGCTGTATCAGGCGCATGTCCCTAATCCTCCCCGCCAGCTTGCTGGCTGCTCATCCCCATGCCGTCGACCCCGGGCGAGGCTCCCGCGGAACCAGAACTTGCCACCAAAGCAGAGGAGGCGGGGTTTGGCCTCACGGCACAACCGCTGCCTCTTGCCATGTCTGCCTCCCGCAGAGCTGGTGAAGCTTTATGCATCTGGGCCAGATAACGGAGATTGGCATTGAGGTCAAAGGACGGGTTGGCGACGAGTTTATGACTCGCTAACGTCCTGAAACAAAAAGGATTGCGCCGGGGCATGACCTGCCGAGTGCGTGAACTGAAGCTTGTGCTATACTCCCCCGCCAAGACCACAAGGTTCATAGGCTCGAATGGAACGCCCCTCGACGGCACGGCTCTTTCGGTTCGGGCTTTTTGAAGCAGACTTGGAGAATGCCCGCCTCACCCGCAAGGGGGTGCGGATCCGCCTGCAGGAGCAGCCCTTCCGGATTCTCGCCCTGCTCCTCGAGCGCGCCGGACAGGTCTTGACCCGTGAGGAGTTGCGGCAAGAGCTGTGGCCGGCCGGCACCCACGTCGATTTCGACGGAAGCCTGAATGCCGCCTTGAAACGGCTCAGGGCCGCGCTGGACGACGACGCGGATAATCCCCGATTCATCGAGACGGTTCCCAAGCGCGGCTATCGATTCATCGCTCCGGTTACGGTCGAAGGCTCCCTCGTCCAGGCCGGCGTCGAAAAGCCGGCGCGGCGGGTCCCGAACACCCCGCCTGCTTCCAGAGATCGGGATCCGGTTTCATCGGGACCTTGGAATCTCCGGCTGTTCGCTGTCGTTGGCGCCTGCGTGGTTGTCATTGCGATAGTCACCCTCATTGCCGTTCGCAGGCGCATGTCGACGCCTCGAACTTCCTTGGTTCGAGCTTCCGCGACCGCCCAACCGCTCCATCGTTCGCTTGCCGTTCTTGGTTTTCAGCATGCTTCCGTTCGAAGCAGCGATGTCTGGTTGTCGACGGCGCTCGCGGAAATGTTGCGGACCGAGCTGGGTGCCGGCGGCACGCTGCGCGTGGTCCCGGGAGAAGACATCGAGCAATTCCGGCTGGGATCGCCCTGGTCGGAGGAGGATTCGCTCAGTCCCGCGACGACATCCCGGATTGGCAAGGCGCTCGGCAGCGACTTCCTCGTGCTCGGCTCCTACGCCACGCTCGGCGACGGGCAGGCCAGGAACATTCGGATCGACTTTCGCCTGCAGAAAGCACAGACCGGCGAGATCCTCTATGAGGGCGCGGAGACGGCCACCGCGCGGCAATTCTTCGCTCTTGTGGCCAAGGTGGGGGTTGCGCTTCGCGAGCGGTTGGGATTGCCGGTGGTCACCGAGTCGGAAGAGGTTGGCGTGCTTTCTTCCTTGCCTTCGAATACCGAAGCGGATCGCTTCTACTCGCTGGGCCTGGGGAAGATGCGCGAAGACGATGTCGTCACCGCTAAGGAGCTTTTTCTACAGGCGGAAAAAATAGCGCCCGACTTTCCCCTGGTTCACCTGATGCTTTCCCGCGCCTGGGGAGCTCTCGGATACGATTGGAAGTCCCGCAGCGAGGCCAGGAAAGCGTTCGATCTTTCCGCCAGCCTCTCGCCGACGGACAAACTGCTGGTGGAAGGCGCCTACTACGAATCGCTCAAGGACTGGGACAAGGCCGCGGAGTCTTATCGCGCGCTCAACGCCCTCTATCCCGAGAGTGTCGATTACGCCGAGCGCCTCATCATCGTGCAAAACGCGGCCGGCCGTCGCGAGGAGGCGCTGGAGGTCGTTAAGAAATTGCGGCAACTTCCGCCTCCGGCGTCCGATGATCCTCGCGTCGATTTCTGGCAAGCGAAGCTCCTCAGCTATAACAACGGGCCCGCGGCGCGGCCGTTCATCGAAAAGGCCGTCGCCGAAGCGCTCGCTCGCGGCCAAAAGCTTCTCTACGCTCATTTCCGGTTGGAGCAATGCCTGGGTCTGCTCTACAGCGACACGCCCCAAATGGCCAACGCGTACTGCCAGGAGGCGTACCAGATCTTCCTTGCGGCAGGCAACCGCCTGATGGTCGCCGACACCTTGCGAGTCATGGGAGATCAGGCCGGCTCTGAAGGCAATTTCGATGGTGCGGTCGCGTTCTACACGCGCGCCCTCGCCATCCTTCGCCAGTTGGGCGAACACGAGAAAACGGGCGCGGTGTTGAACAACATGGCGGTGGCTGTCGAGAATCAGGGCCAGATCGCTCGCTCCGCAAAACTTTACGAGCAGGCAAAACTGAGCTTCGAGGAGTGCGGAGATACGCTGAACGTCGCCGTAACGTTGGGCAACCTCGGCGATATTCTGCTGGAGCGGGGTGATCTCCGGGCAGCCGAAAAGCAATACCGCGACGCGCTCAAATTGCTGCAATCAGTCAACCCGGGGGGCGTCGCCTTCGATCTTTACGGTATCGCGCAAGTTCGACTATTCGAAGGAGACCTGCGGGAGGCGCGTCGGTTCGCCAGCCAGGCGCTCGACAAGGCTCAGGCCAGAGGCGCGCCGGAGGATGTTTCCACAGCCCTGTCGGTCCTCGGTGACATTTCCATGGCTCACGGAGATCTGGCGGGCGCGCGACAGGAATACCAGCAGGCGCTCGAGATCCGCCGGAAACTCGGACACAGGAACTCCATCGCGGAGAGTCAGGCCGCGCTCGCGGCGGTTTCCATCGAGGAAAGCAAGTTTTCCGAGGCGGAGCCCGCGCTGAGAAAATCCCTGGCGGAATTTCAGAGGGAAAGCACGGCCATGGATGAGATACGCGCCGAAACCGACCTGTCGCGGTCGCTGCTCGGCCAGGGCAAGCTCAGCGATGCGCGTCAAGCCATCTCCGGCGCGGTTGCGCTGAGCCGCACGAGCCACGATCCCAGTCTAAGACTGCCCGTCGCGATCCAAAACGCGCGGGTCGAGCTTGCGGACTTGGAATCCAACGGGAAATCCAAACCTGATTTGTCCAAGCCGCGCCGGGAACTTCAGGAGGCAAGTCTGAACGCTCGGCGCATGGGATATTTCGGTATCGAGTGCGATGCGCGCCTCGCGCTGGGCGAACTCGAAATGCGATCCGCTCCGGCGATCGGGCATTCTCATCTCCGCGACCTTGCCGCCCAGGCCCACGCCCGGGGCTTTGATCTCGTTTGGCGCAAAGCCACGGAACTCCAAAGCTCTTCTGTTCCCCGGCCGAAGCTGACAGCCGTGCGCTGAAGCGAGCGGGAAGGAGTGGGAGAGTCGAGTGGAAAAGCGCTCCCCGCAGCCATTGGAGGCGTACCGCGGTCAGACTACGACTGACTCGCGGTATTCGCCGAAGACGCGGCGGAGGGCGTCGGAGATTTCGCCCACCGTGGCATAGGCTTCGACGGCCGCGAGGATGGCGGGCATCAGGTTTTCTTCGCCGCGGGCGCGGCGCTCGACTTCCTCGATCGCGCGCCTGGCGGCTTCGTCGTTTCGTCTCGCTCGCAGCGCCTGTACACGCTCAACCTGCGATTGCTCGATCGCTGGATCGACGCGCAGCAGCTCGATCGGCCGCTGCTCCTCGGAAGTGTAGCGGTTCATGCCGACGACCACGCGCTCTTCCCTTTCGACCGCCAGCTGATATTCGTAAGCTGCGCGCTGGATTTCTCCCTGCACGTAGCCGGCCTCGATCGCGCGCAGCATTCCGCCCATCGCGTCGATCTTCGCGATGTACTCCTCGGCGCGCGATTCGATTTCCCCGGTGAGCGCCTCGATGGCCCAGGAACCGCCGGCGGGATCAACCGTATTCGTGACGCCGCTTTCGGCCGCCAGAATCTGCTGGGTGCGCAGGGCGAGCAGGGCGGATTGTTCCGTGGGCAGGGCGAGGGCCTCGTCGAGGGCGTTGCAGTGCAGCGACTGGCAGCCGCCGAGCACCGCGGCGAGCGCCTGGATGGCGACGCGCACGATATTGTTTTCCGGCTGTTGCGCGGTCAGCGCGCTGCCGGCCGTCTGGGCGTGAAAGCGCAGCGTCAGCGCGCGCGGATTTGTGGCGCCGAACCGCTCGCGCATGATGCGCGCCCACAGGCGGCGCGCGGCGCGGAATTTCCCGACTTCCTCGAGCAGATCGGTCTGCGCGACAAAAAAGAAGGAGAGCCGCGGGCCGAATTCATCCACCGCAAGGCCGGCGCTGCGCGCCGCGTCCACATAGGCGATCGCGTTGGCCAGGGTGAAGGCGACTTCCTGCACGGCGGTCGCGCCGGCTTCGCGGATGTGGTAGCCGGAAATGGAGATCGTGTTCCACTCGGGCAGCTCGGCGCGGCACCAGGCGAAGGTGTCGGTGACCAGGCGCAGCGCGGGGCGCGCCGGATAGATGTACGTGCCGCGAGCGATGTATTCCTTCAGGATGTCGTTCTGGATGGTGCCCGACAGGCGCCGAAGATCGGCTCCCTGCTTCTTGGCCACGGCGACGTAGAGCGCCAGCAGGATGGCCGCCGTCGCGTTGATCGTCATCGAGGTCGAGATGCGGTCGAGCGGAATCGATTCCAGCAGCGTCTCCATGTCCTCGAGCGAGTCGATGGCCACGCCCACCTTGCCCACCTCGCCGCGCGAGAGCGGATGGTCGGAATCGAGCCCGATCTGCGTCGGCAGGTCGAAGGCCACCGAAAGGCCGGTCTGGCCCTGGCCGAGCAGGTAACGGTAACGCTGGTTCGATTCCGCGGCCGTGCCGAAGCCGGCGAACATGCGCATCGTCCACAGCCGGCTTCGATACCCGGTCGGGTGGATGCCGCGCGTGAACGGGGGTTCGCCAGGGAGGCCGATCTCCCGCGTGGCGTCGAACTCGTCGGCGCGCGCGCGCCAGGCCACGCAACGGCCGTCCTCGGGCATCGCCAACGCCTTCTCTTTCCGGCCTTCGGGCGGCGTGAGCCGCTGCTCGGTCGCACCGTCTACCCCGACGTAGGTGCAGCAGAAGCTCGATGTCGAGTAGCCCGTGCTCGGATCGATCGGCTCGGACTCGACCGCGTAGCGGCCCCTCTCCCCGTCGACGACACGGAGCTGCGTTATCTTCCTCAGGCTCGTTCCGCTGATGAGCCATGTCCCCGCCTCCGCGTCCGATCGGACGAAGCTGAGGCTGTTCTTCGGTCGCCACACCGCGATGCCGTCACCTGTGAGCCGTAGGTCGAACGCGACGCCGTAGCGCTCGTCGATCGTTGTCGCCGCCCCGGTCCGCAGGTCCCAGAGCATCAGCTTCGTCGGCGATATCGGGGCGCTGGGGTCGGTCCTCTTTCCGAGAGTGAGGTACGGGACCGACCGCCCGTCGAACGCGATCTCCTGCCTCGCCGTCTTGGCGAACTCGGTGACCTTGTTCGTCGCTTCGTCCCAGTGGAAGAGCGTACCGCCGCACACGAAAGCGGCCTGCCGGCCATAGGCGGCGATGGACGAGATCGCTTCGTCGCAGGCGTGGACCTTCGACCCCGCCGGCCGGCCATTGCTGAGCGCGAAGTAGAGGTCGCCAGTGGACGTGCCGACGATCACCGGCAGCTCTGGGAACGGCACGGTGAACGGCGGCGGCGTGGAGAAGGAGAACTCGTCGGTCGTCAGGTCGTTGGCGGCGAAGCGTCGCAGGACCTCCAGATTACCGGTCAGCGTCCGCCACCAGCCCCAGTCGCTGGCCGTCAGGTCCACGATGCGGGGCAGGTTGATCGTGTCCAGATCGCCGTCGCCCAGCGGGTAGTTGGCCAGGACGGCGAGCATGTCGAGCAGATCCTTGCGATTGATGTGCACGATCTGCATCTTGCTGAGGAGCAGGTCGGCGAGCGGCAGGGTCGTGCGGTCGAGCGGCAGCGGCGACGTGCCTTCAAGCAGCAGTGCGGTGATTACCTCCGCGGTGGCCGGGGCGAGCAGGATGCCGTCGCGATAGTGGCCGGTGGCGGCAAAGTAGCCCGGCAGCGAAGTCTCGCCCAGCAGGGGAAGATTGTCGGGCGTGCCGGGGCGCAGCCCGGTCCACGCCTCGGCGATCCTGGCCGAGGCAAAGTTTACGATCAGCCGCGCGGCGGCCTCCTGCAATCGCTTGACGCGGTAGGCGTTCAACGAAGTATCGAAGCCGGCGGGCTCCACCGTGCTGCCCACCACATAGCGGCCGTCGGTGCGCGGAATGATGTAGCACCAGCGGGAGCGCAGCAC
>OFHK01000386.1_pt1 | contig 13713 bp, 13 predicted proteins | sample 1521951 | NCBI WGS metagenome assembly OFHK01 (sample SAMEA2468436, study PRJEB22500) | soil metagenome | biome: Glassland; feature: Farmland; material: Clay | place: Australia | collected 2013-01-31 | depth 0.55 m
CCACGCCACCCACCGCGAGCAGAACAGCATGATCCGCCGCTACATCGCCTGGCGCAACCGCCACACCGGCAACCCCCGCCTACGCCACATCGTCGAACGGGCAAATGTAGCCTGACGCGGCACTAGCCACTGGCGAAGCCATCGAGGTACCGACAAGCTGACGCCGCGCTCGATGAGGGCCGCGGTCACATCTGCGCCGGACTTGCACATCTCCCACCAGGCGTCTTTGGGTTCCTTGGCTGAGAAGACACGCTGGGCAAGCTGGTCCTGGGCGGCCATGTTGTGACGGCATGTCAGTGCCCTTGCAGCCGTCAGGTTGGTTTCGGCAAGGCGGGAGACTTGAAGCAAGCTCTCTCCTGCGCACACCGAGTCGTAGCAACGCAACACGTCGTTGGGTCCGCCCCGTGAGATTGCTGGAAGCCTGCTTGCCTTGAGGTAGGCGTGCAGAGCAGGGACGAACACGCTCGGTGAGTCATCCCTCTCGTCCTGGTCCTGGTCGCTGCGCCTAAGCATTGGCACTGGGCCGTGCCGGGTAGAAGAGGAGACTCCTACGAATCCTGCGAAAGCACCATAGGTGACCGCACCCACGGCCGAAACATCGCAGCGGAGGGGCACAACTGGCAGCGGGTCAACAGCAGCGATGAACGCTACGAGTCCTGCCACCGTCCCTGCCATGTCGAGCCCGTTGTATGCGTCCATGACCACGACAGCGACGGGCCTCTGCGCGGTGGCTACCTCATCGATCAAACAGGACAATCCAGCCCTCAACCACCACGGGTCGAGGGGAAGCACCACGAGTACGCATCGAGTTTCCTTCGCCCATCTGTGCAAGGCTTTGCGGAGTGCGTCTCGGTCTCGGGCCTCGATGCGAAGGGGATCTGTCAGGCTGATCAGCACGCCCGCAGCCCGCTGGCGCTCCAACCACTCGTCGTACTCGAACAGAGGATCTCGAACCGTTGTGTCGCCTGGCTTGTACCGGAAGGGATCAACGAGGGCGCCGGGGCACTCGCCGACTACCTTCGCTCCCTTTACGCCAGGGACGATGGCATGGCCGTACTCCTGGACCGCGCTACGAAGCTCCGCGGCACTCACTGATGCCCCAAGATAGGGGTAGACGCCTCTGACCAGTCCGGGAAGCGCTAGGGCAGATCCGCCGGCGGCGACCGTGATGATCATGTGTACCTCGGGAGATTAAGCAGGCTGGACTCTCAATGTAGGGTGATCGGGGCTTTACAGCGCGTGCGACACGCCACCGGGCAGGTGCGAGCTGCTGCACTACCGGAGCGAACTGACGTCGAACGGGATGTCGGCTTACAAATCGACCTTGGCGACCTTCCCGAGCTATCGAGCTACCCTACCGACCGCATGCCGTTGCTCGGCGTCCAGGGACTACGGGTGCGCGGCTCAGCGGGTCCGCGCCTGGTCTATAAGGCGGCGCTTGATCTCTTTAGTTAGTCCTTGTTCCCCAGCTCGCGCTTGTGCGCCCAGGATTACTCTCGCTTCATCCAAGGTGTCACGGATCTTGCGCCGAACGACACGCGGCGGTAGGTCGATGAGTTCCTTCCTCAGCGTGTCAGCTAGGTCAAGAAGGTCCTTAGGAACGGCATCCAAGACTGACATGTTGAGCATTAGTGGTAGCGCTTCTTCGGTTTTGCGCGAAAGGCGTGTGCGGACCGGCCCGACAGCGAGGTAATTTAGCATGAAGTCTGGGCTAATCGCCGGGCTGGCAGGGGGTTTATCCTTCAGTCGCCCGACGAGTTCCTTGTGAATCCGGAATGCCGTGCCGTCCAAGGTAAGCCACCACGACTTATATCCGAACGCGGAACGGCGTTCTCCGCGATGTTGACGTCGGACGATAACACCAACATAGTTCTCGACGTCATGTGAAACCAGGCGATTCCTGGTGGCTTGGTCCGTAGGCGGAAGGCCGAGGGCAACAAACCTGCGGTCACGTTCGTCACGAGCTTCCTGCCAGACCTCCGCTACCATCGCTCGCAGCGTGGAGTCGGCTTGGTTCGCCAGTTCAGCAAGACCGAACACTTCAATGCCGAACATGTCTTCGAGATAATCGATAACGTCGTCCTCCGGCCGGGCATCGCCGCAGAAATTTTCAAGCCAACGCTCAAAGTCATTGAGATCGCGGCCACTTAGACGATAACAGCTTAGGAGGAATGGCTCATCACCGTATAGCTCGCGCTGCTCAAACTGTGCACGAAAATATCCCCTTGACCGCCTAATGTGAGAGGTAATCTCCTCGATCACTCCCTCCGTCACGTACAAGCGAGAGCCAGACTCGCGTACAGCGCTCAACATTGCGGAATGCGACCGCTCTGACGGATCCAGGAGATCTTCTGCAAGTAGTGGCAGGACGACAGTGGTATCCAACCAGATGTCACCATCGGCGAAGATCTTGAGCACAGCTGACTGGATATCAGGCGTCTCGCGCATGAAAGCAAACAAGGTATATGTATCAGCCAGGCTGCGTAGATACTTTCTGACCCCTTCCGGTGGGTCAGCCAAAAGAGAGTTTAGAGTAGCGGCCACTATTCGCGGTTCTACTCCTTTTGTCGGATTTACGGTAAGGTCTCTATAAATGGTAGCTTCTATGTCTTCGTAGCGCAGCTCCACCTCACGGTCGTGCGTAACCGTCTCTGCAAACGCTTCTCCTCTATCGAGGAAGATCCTCTCTAGGACTGCGCGTGACCGTTCAACGCTGCTATTGAGAAGTTCTTTGGACAGATCCAGTCCTTCTTCCTCGGCTACACGAAGAAGCATATTCTGCAACTCAGTCCTGAGAGCTGAGTCAAGGACCTCCATCTGTGCAAGTCGTTCTGCTAGGCGCTCTCGTTCAGCCCAAGTGAGGCAGAACTCGTCGGGTTTCTGCCAGTGCCGAATGTAAACCTTGGACAGGCGCTTTAGGGCTCCGTCGACTTGAGCGTCGCGGACCCCGGAAGCGTGGGCAGGCAAGAGTGCGGCGACATGTTGTTTGATGTCATCGCGTTGCACCCGAATCTCAGAGGTCGTATCGCGAAGCACAGCCCGTACGATAGCTTCGAAGCAGAGTTTCGTCAGGCCTTTCTCGCGTACATCGTCTTCCCACTGGAGCCCCAGGTATACGAATGCGGCCTTTGCCTCGAGGTCGTCGAGCGCATGCGCCTGGCGCTCAATAGCGGTCGCCCCTGACAGAAGCGGGTCAGCAATGAGCCGACTGAACAATTCTGCCTCTGCCTCGACTGCTGCACTTACGTTGCGCCGCGTAAGGAACCATTCCGCATCGCGGACATCGATGAATATTTCGTACTTAGAGCGTATTGTCCGCCTCAGCTGACTGACTTTCGGTCCAATCTGCTGATTCGTTGCAAAGACGAGCACCCGGGTCCCGGGCGCGGTGCTGTGAAGACGCTTACATGTCTGGGTGATCTTGGTATCCCAGTCCTGTCGAACCGAGAATTGCAGGGCCACCTCCAGATCGTCCGTTGGCTGGAAGATTGTGGCATCCATCCCATCGTCGCCGCTCGGTGCCGCCATCGGACGAAGGCTTGGGTACTCGTCTGCCAGGAAGACGGTTGCGAGGCGCTCGAAAGAGCGCCACTGGGCACCGTCGATGTTGGTCAGGGCCAACTTGAATCTCTCGTAAGTGGGCATGGCCGCTTCCTACCTCGGTGTCGTCCAGGACGAGCAACTAGTGGTGGGCCTATTCTTCCCCGTTTTCCTCCGCAGGCGCCAAATCCGTGCGAGTGGTCGGCGGGACCAGGGTCGGCGTAGCCGATCGCGCCAGCAGAGCGGTGAGGGCCGACGCGCGCCGGCCGGGCCTCCCAAGGCTGAGGCCGAGCGCAGGCGCCGGCCCGTGGCGATGACGCAGAACCGGGAGTGGTCAGTATGCTGCGCGCCACGGCCCTGTGCGGTCTGCGCAGTGTTCGTGGCCACGATGCGCACCCACGGGGTGCCCGCCGAAAGTGCTGTCGGACAAGCAGACAGTTCGCTGGCTGCCTACTGCCTGCTTGACTCGGTAATACCGATGGCCGCGAACCGCTCGGCTACCGCGTCGTACTCCTCCTGGGTGATCCCGAGCTTGCCGTCGACGATGAACTCCCGCTGTCCCCTGGCCCACTCATGCCAGCGCTGATACGCCACGTCGAGGCCGTTGCCGAGCGCCGCAGCGACAGCCTCCGGCCTCGCGCCGGCCAGCATCGCACCGTGGATGGCGATTGGCTGCCAGCGCTGAAGCCATCTCGCCAGCGCGGACATGACAGCCAGCTCGGCCAACTCGTCATACTGCGTGCGCTTGTCCACCGGCCAGGCCAGGCGGTCACACCACAACTGCGCCAGATCGAACGGGCCCATCTCTTCGGCCGCCCGGAACGTGACCGGCCGCCCCTGGGGGTCATTCTGCTTGCGAGACTGGACCATGGCTGTCCTCCACCAGTGCGTGAGGGTGGAGACAACCCAAGACGAGGGCTGCGAAGCGCGGATTTTTGAGCGTCTGATTCGGTGCACACCGGTCGGACATTAGTTGCGTTTTCCCTGGCCAGCACAGCGGGAAGCGCGAGACGATCCGTAGTCAGATGCTCTATCCGTTGAGCTACGAGCGCTGGGTGCCCCGATAGTCTACGGCACCTAGCGTGCCTGCCGTCCCGCAAGCGGCTTCACCCCGCCGCCGCGGTGGCAGAGCATCCGTGATAGCGGTGACAGGTGACGGCCTGGCCGGAGGGGCCGGGCATACCGGCGAGGGGAGCCAAATGATGACCAGCGCTGATCTGCTGGTGGACGCGTTCGGCAGGATCCGTGAGACCGTCCATGCCGCCGTCGCCGGCCTGACGCCAGAGCAGCTGGCATTCCGGGTGGACAGCGACGCGAACTCGATCGCGTGGCTGGTGTGGCACCTGACCCGGGTCCAGGATGACCACGTCGCTGGCATCGCGCAGACCGAGCAGGTCTGGACATCCGGCGGCTGGGTAGACCGGTTCGGGCTGCCGTTCGACCGGCTGGCGCACGGATACGGCCACAGCTCTGCTGATGTCGCCGCGGTCCAGGTGAAGTCGGCCGAGTTGCTGACCGGGTATCACGACGCGGTCCACGAGCAGACGGTCCGCTTTGTCGCGGGCCTTACCGATGCCGACCTGCCCCGCATCGTGGACGAGCGCTGGGACCCGCCGGTCACGCTCGCGGTGCGGCTGGTGAGCGTCATCTCCGACGATCTCCAGCATGCGGGGCAGGCAGCCTTCATCCGCGGTGTGGTGCAGCGGCGGTAGCCAGCCGTCGTTACCGCTGGACGAACGCCTGGAGCATCAGGGTGGCCACGCCGGATTCGAGGCGTTCCTGGTCCGGCATGGCGGCGGCACGGAACGGCCGGGCGGACAGAACCGACAGCAGCAGCCATGCGGCCGGCTCAGGGTCCAGGTCGGCCCGGATGTCGCCGTCGGCCTGGCCGCGCCGGAGCACATCCGCCAGGTGATCGGCCAGGGTGGCGACCGCACGTCTGGCCGCCTCGGTGAGATCGGGCTCGGCGGTCAGGGTGACCGCGTCAGCAAAGAGCACGCCGCGCGACCCAGGGGCGTGCTGTGAGTGGATGTGGGAAGGGCTCAATACGTGGGCGAGCAGGCCGACGGCCGAGCCATGGTGCCCGGCGAATGCCCGCAATTCAGCACGGACCTCGCCCGCGACACGGTCGAGCACGGCGGCGAACAGAGCTGCCTTCGAGCCGAAGTTCTGGAAGATCACCGGCTCGCTGACCCCAACCTTCGCCGCAACGTCGGATACCTTCCCGGCGCGGTAGCCGACCGCGGTGAACACCTCGGTGGCCGCCTTCAAGATCGACTCCCGCCGCTGTTCGGCGTTCAGCCGGGTGCGCCTGACCGGCCCGCCCTCGACCATGCTCCACCTCGCATACCCGCTTGCCAGCCAACTTAGTGACGACTAAGTTAGATCACAACTTAGTCGTGACTAAGTAAGTAGGAGGCATGGTGCGCCAGCGAATCCGGCACGGCCACTCACGGCCTGAAGGCGAAACGGTCGAACGCATCCGCAGCTACGAGATCGTCAGCGAGATCGCATTCCTCGGCCGCCGCCGCCGGGTCTACACGCGCATCGTCGCACTCAGCGGCGCCCGGCCCGGGGACCGGGTGCTGGACGTCGGCTGCAGCGGCGGCTACCTCGCCCGTCTGCTGGCCGCCGCGGTTACGCCGGATGGGCAGGTAACCGGCATCGACCCGGCCAGCGCGGCGATCGACTACGCGAGGCAGCGTGCCCCGGGCAACTGCTCATTCGCCGTCGGCGTGGCCCAGGACCTCGACCTGCCAGACCGCTCGTTCGACGTGGTGACCTCAACACTCGCCGTCCACCACATCCCGGAGGCAGAGCGTGCCGCCGCGTTCCGCGAGATGTTCCGCGTGATGCGCCCGGGCGGCCGGCTGCTGGTCGCGGACTTCCGCCCGTCGGGCAGACGTCTCACGTTGCACTTCGTGGGCCAGGCCATGCGGCACAACAATGTCGATCTGCTCGACGACCTGGCCACCGCGGCCGGCTTCCAGGTTGAGTCACACGGCGATCTGCCCATGCTGCGTTACGTCCGGGCTGTCCGCCCCGACGGCACCTGACAGGTAAGGCGATGCGGGGGACCGGTCAGGAACCGGCGCCGCCAGTCACGTCCGGGTCTGTGGCTGGCGAGCCTTACGCTCCACCACCCACTGCGGCCGCCAGTGCCTGCAGGCCGGCGTCCGAGCCGGGCACTCGCGCCACCAGCGCGCCGCGTGCCACCATGAGCTCGCGGGCCCGTGGTGTCGGCTCGCCGCATTGCAGCCATTAGGTACGCCGTTCCCCCGCCGTCCGGGTGAGAGCCGCGCCGAGCGGCAGGTCCCAGCTCGCGGACCAGCCGCAGACGAGCAGGTCGAAGCCGCGCAGGACGCGGTCCAGCAAGGCGTCGATGACCGGGTGGTAGGTGTGCAGGCCGCTGGAGGTCTGGCGGATCCGCAGGTCCAGGTAGTCGCCGTGGAGCTTCACCACCATCGGTTCCCCCAGGTCCGGGTCCCCGGCCAGGCCGACCAGATCGTGTGCCACCCGCGGTGTGAGCCCGGCCTCGGCCAGGGCCTGCTCAAGCAGGCGGTCGAAGTTGGTGGTGAGGAACGGCCCGAGCAGTCCCTGAGCGGCCATCACGGCCAGCGCCCGGTGCGCGGGAGTCGGCTCGGTGCCCTCGAACGCGTTCCGGGGCAGCGTCAGCCGGTCGCCGTCCGGGCACCGCAGAATGGCGAAATAGTTGGGGAAACGGCCGAAGGCGCCGATGTACCAGCTGACGGGATCGGCGCCGGGATCCTCACCGCGCTCGGCGGCGGACATGCGCAGTAAGTCCTCGCCGGTCGCCATCCCGGCGGTCTGGGATACGCCCGCCCCGGCCAGCACGGCCACCGGCCGCGGCCCCGAGCGCAGGCCTTCCGCGAGCGCCTCGATAGGAGCCGCCCTCATGCGGAGTACCAGCCGCGCCGCAACTCCGCGAGCCGGGCAGCCAGGCCATCCACCTCGGCGTTCTCGGGGAATGAGACCCGCCCCCACCAGTGCGGGGCGTCCTGCCCGCTGGCTCCGCCGAGGATACCGCCGACGATGGCGGCCACGGTGTCGGTGTCGCCGCCCAGGAGCACTGCGGACGTCATCGCCTCAGCGGCACCGGCCGACCCCTGGATGACGTATGTCACGGCGGCGGCAGTCTGCGCGGCGTCGAGCGTAATGCCGCCCGGCGGCGGGGTCCAGGCGCCATCGGCCGCGCGCTGTACGTCATCGAAGTCGGGCAGGCCCAGCCACTCTGCCTCCGCGACAGCTGCGGCGAGGATCGCATCGGAATCTTCCAGGCCCCAGGTGGCCATCGCCGCGATCACGCAGGCAGCGCCGATCGCGATCGGCGAGGGATGGGTCCCCCTGGCCAGCTCGCGCACCAGCGTGCGCCGCCGGTCCGGGTCGGTGGCCGGGATGATCCAGCCCACCGGCGCCATCCGCATGGCCGCCCCGTTGGTGGCTCCGTCGCGGGGATCGGCAGGCGGCTGCGGCAGCTCGCCCGTCTCGGCGAAGCGCGCCAGCGACGCCCTGGTGGTCGGCCGGTGCCGCGGATCCCGGCAGCCGCATCACTGAGGCGGCGCATGAACTCCCCGGTGGTGGGCCGGCCCGACGTGTCGGCGAGGAGTCGGCTGACGAGCATCATCTGGGCGGTATCATCAGAGGTCGCGCCTTGCGGCCAGCCATGGCTGGCAGGCAATTCGAAGAGCCGGCCATGGTCCACGTTCTCAGGCGGGCCGCCCTCCCACGGGACCCCCAGTGCGTCGCCGGCGACAAAGGCGCGCATCGCGGCGGCGCCGCGGTCGGTGCCGCGCAGGCGGACTTCCGGGCATCGAAGGTAGAGGCTCGCAAAGCCCTCGGTCTCGATGGTCCGCCTCGCGCGATCGACCAAGGTCAGCCTTCCAGCGCGATCACCGCGCGCCTGCCGCACTCGGGCGAGGGTGAGCTGGCCGTGAGCAATGTCGTAAGGGATACGGCGCCGCTCGAAGCCCGCGATGGCGGCCTGGGCCAGGCGCTCGGCCTCATCCAGGTCCCCGGCCAGGACCGATGCCTCGGCCTGACCCCGCAGGATCTTGGCGAAGAGCAGGTCGTCGCCGAGATCTCAGCCTCAGCGACCACGGCCTCATTGACCCGGATGACGGCCTCGACGGACTTGTCCCAGGATTCTTCGGGCAGCGTGTCCAGCGCCCGCTGGGCCTGCGCAAGCTCGGACTTGGCGGTCTCGATGTCGCCGCCGAAGAAGTTCAGCCTGGCGAGTAGCGCGTGCCAGCGGGCCGACTCGTTGGCGTCGCCGTCGTCCCCGACGATGGCGAGTCCCTCCTCGCACCAGCGCCTGCCCTCCTCGAACCGGCCAAGGAACAGGCAGAGCTCGGCGGCGCGGAACAGGAAGGGCAGCCGCGCGGGGCCAGGGCCCGCCTTGGCCAGGGCCTGCTCGGACAGTGATTGGGCGGCGGCGAAGTCGCTGCGGGCGAAGGCCAGGTTGGCGCGCAGCAGCAAGGCGTACGGCGCCTCCGCGGGCAGGCTGTCGAGCAGGCGCTGCGCCTCGCCGTGATCGCCCAGGGCGATCTCCGCCCCGGCCGCCAGGTACGCCATCGCCTCGGCGTCTGGCTCGGAGGGCACCTCGATGTCCGGCATCAGGGTGATGAGCGGGCGGCAACGGTCGTACCGGCTCTGGTCGAGTGCCGCGCGCATCTCATCGCGCCACATCCGCACACCGGCGGCTGGATCTAGCCGGGCCTCGTGGTAGATCCGCTCAAGACGCGCACTGAACGCGTCGGCGTGGGGCACGGTTCGATAATAGTCAGCGAGTGCCCGGTGGGCCCTGGCCACGACGTCCGGGGCGACGCGACGCAGCGCCCGGCGCAGCAGCAGGTGGATCGCCCATCGTTCGCCCCGCGGCGACACGAAGGAGAAAGAGGTGACCTGCCGGAACGCCTCGGCGCCCGCGGGAAACCCGAGGTCGGCCCCGAGCCGGCTGAACATCTCCTGGTCGAACGCGCGTGCCGCGGACACCGCGACGATCGCCTGCTCCAGGTCGCTGCTCACCCACTGCATCAGGCGGGCGGCCAGCTCGCGCTCCTTGGCGCCAAGCTCGTCGTTCGAGACGAACATCTCGGGCTTGAGCGCCGCGCCGCGCCGCTGCGCCGCCAGTGCCACGTCGGTGCACAGACCGAGCAATAGCGATGCACCTGGTCCGGCTCCACCGTGGCGTACCGGATGAGGATGGCGCGAAGCGCCGGGCCGGCCAGCCCGGCCTGGAGCAGATACTGCTCGGCGAACTCCACGGGCAGCGCGCCCAGCGCGGTGATGGCCACGAAGCGATCGGGTATCGGGTCGGTCAGCGCCTCCGCCCAGCGGGGATAACTGCGAGAGGCGATCGCGATGACAAGCCCGTCGTCCAGCGGCAGCCTACCGACAAGCTGGCGAAACCAGCGCGGCCCGCCCCGGTCGGCGAACCGGGCGGCAGCCGTCTCACCGGTGAGCGCTTCAAAGGTGTCAAACAACAGCACGATGCGGCCAGGGTCCCGGCCTTCGGTCAGCGCGGCCCGCAGGTCGGCGGCGAAGAAGCGGGGCAGCGCGGCCATCAGGTCGGGGTCGGGCGGCAGCCGCAGCACCTCCTCGATCACGTCGTCCGGGACCCGGCGCCGTAGTCGACGCTGGCTGAGCAGGTCGTTCAGCCGGTTCCGCATCACCTCAAACAGGGCAGTGCTGACCTGGAAGACCGGGAGCATGATGAAGGCGTCGGCGATCGTGGCGGCGATCGCCAGTTCCGAGCTGGGAAAGTTGTCCTGGATCAGCCGCTTGACATCGCTGCCGCGGTCCCGGTCTCCAGGCTCACCCGGCGGAAGCCCCGAGTGCGGGCTACGCCGACCAGGTGTGCCAGCATGGCCCGTCCGATGCCGCGGCCTCGCGCAGCTTCGGCGGTGTGCATCGACTTGATCTCCGCATGGTCCGGGCCGGGGCACCTGATCGCCCCGATGCCGGGCAGGCTGCCGTCCGCCCGGAAGCTGAACACGGTGACCGCAGGATCGAGCATGGTCCTGCCGGGTCGGCCGGGACCATCCAGGCCAGGATGTTTTGCGCGGCGAACATTGGGACCTGGGGGGTGCCGGTTCAGCATGACGCGATGGCGGCAGCTACTGTATCGGCCCATTGGTAGTTGACCGGCCCGACGCGGAAGATCAGGCGGTACCACATGGAGCCGTATATGAGGTCTGTTGCCAGGGCGGCGTAGTCGTCTGTGATGTCGCCTCGGGCCACGGCCCGCTGCAGTATCTGGCCAAGGGCGGCGCGGCGGGTTACCAGGAACCGGTCCCGGACCTGGTGGGCCACGCTTTCGTCTGAGGCGGCTGCGGCGGCGATGCTGTGCAGCAGGCGCACGGTGGTGGGATCGGCTGAATCGACGGTGGCGCGCAGGAAGACGCGCAGGTCCCCATGGAGCGTTCCGGTGTCTGGGAGCGGGATGGTTTGCTGTCCGCGCTCTGCCAGGGCGTCAAGGACGACTTCGGTCTTGGAGCGCCACCACCGGTAGAGCGTCTCTTTGCTGACTTTGGCCCGCTTGGCGATCGCTTCCATGTGCAGCCCGGCCGGTCCTTCCTCGGCGGCCAGCGCCAGTGTTGCCGCCAGTACAGCCTGGCGGGCTCGCTCGCTGCGTGGCCGGCCAGGCCGGCGGCCCTGTCCTTCTGTCACGGGAAGAATATTACCGAACGCGGCGTTCACATATAGACTTACCGAACGAAGCGTTCGGAAACGGAGGTTCCCGTAGATGAGCAGTCCGAGCATGGACAAGCGCCACGTAGCAGTGATCGGTGGCACCGCCGGCATCGGCCTGGAAACAGCGCGGCTCCTGGCCGGCAAGGGGGCACAGGTCACCATCGGGGGGCGCAACCGCGACCGGCTGGACGCGGCCGTCAACCAACTCGGCGGCCGGGCACAGGCGGTGGCCGTAGACGCCGAGCAGGTGGGCTCACTGAGACAGTTCTTCGCCCAGACCGGCCCGTTCAGCGACCTGGTGATCACTGTCACCCGGCGCGGCGGGGCCGGCCCTGCCTCACAGCTCGCCGAAGCCGACCTGCCAGGAGCATTCGCCGGCAAGACCGTCGCCCACCTTCGGGCTGTCGCGCTGGCGCTTCCCACCCTGGCCGCAGATGGTTCGATCACGCTGGTGACCGCTGGCTCGGCTCAATCCGCCCTGCCCGGCACTGCGGGACTGGCAGCAGTCAACGGTGCCCTCGAAGCAGCCGTAGCCCCACTCGCATTCGAACTCGCGCCGCGCCGAGTTAACGCAGTATCACCCGGGGTGATCGAGACCGGATGGTGGGAAGAGCTGCCCGAAGACGCCAAGCAGGAGGCCTTCAAGACCTTCGCCCAGCGGGCCTTGGTCCGCCGTAACGGCCACGCCGAGGACGTGGCACAAGCAATAGCCGCCCTTGTCGAGAACGGCTTCATCACCGGCGTCGTACTGCCATGCGACGGTGGGCTGCGTCTCACCTGAACGAAGCCATGCCCTCGAAGAGGATCATTCACTGGACGGTCCGTGATAGGAGCGCGCTTTTCCCGCCCCACCGGAATCGGCCGCCGCTACCCCGATGCCGACAGCTCGTCGCAACGCCCGGCTGAGATCTTCAGTGCGTGACACGCATTGCCGCCGTTACGGGTGCCGGTCCCCCCGCAGGCGCTGGCCAGCTGCCCGGTTCAGATTTGGCATTCCGCGCGGCCGTGTCCGACATGCCGGCGACTCCATGCAGGCATTCCCGCGCAGCTGTCCCGGCACCGCCTCGGCAGCCGCGAGGCGGCCGGACCGAGCTGGCCGATTCCCGCCAGCCTGGCCTGGCTGCCCAGATCAGCATGGACCGATGGATGACGAGAACATGACTGCGGTGGGGTCCCCGCTGAGCAATGCGCTCTTTCGCAGGGTGTGGATTGGCGCCACTGTCTCTGCTGCTGGGGACGCCGCCAGCTGGATTGCTCTGGTGGCGCTCGTGCTGGCCCGGCCGCACGGGAGTGTGGCGGTGCTCGCCGGGCTCTACACCGCGCCGGTCGCGGTGGGCGGGTTGCTGGCCGGCTGGGCCCTGGACAGGTACGACCGGCGGTGGTTGCTGGCGGGCGACAGCCTGCTGCGGGCTGCGGTGTTCGCGACGGTCCCCGTCGCCGCCGTGCTGGGGGACCTGCGGGTGACCCAGCTGTACCTGGTGGCTGCGGTGTACGGATCGCTGAAGATGATCAGCCTGGCGGGCTTCCCGGCGCTGATCCCCAGCTTGGTGCCTGCCGGGCAGCGGATGGCCGCCAACGCCCTGGAGTCAATGAGCTTCGGGATCGCCGGGCTGGTCGGCGCGGTGGCTGCAGGTGCTGCGGTGGCGACCGCCGGGCCGGGGTACGTCGTGGCCTTCGACGCATTCAGCTATCTGGTGTTCGCGCTGTGCCTGCTCAGTGCCCGGGGCCTGGCGGGTACTCGTCCCGCCCGGACCGCCGCTGCGGGCCGTGCTGGCGGGGGGCTAGGTCCGGTGCTGCGGCAGATGATCCGCGATCCGGTATTGCGTGATACCACGGTGATGTTCGCGTTGTTCAACATCGGCGAGGGCGTGCTGCTGGTGCTGCTGCCCCGCCGCGCAGTCGAGTACGGGCTGGGCGCTGGCGGGTATGGGTACCTGGTAGCAGCCATGACCGCAGGAGAGTTGCTGGGCGCGCTGGCCCTGCTGCGCCGCCCGTGGCGGACGTCGCTGACCTGGTCCATCGTGGTCGCCTCGCTGGTGGCTGCGGTGGCTGTGCTCGCGCTGCTGCTGCCGTCCCCGTGGGCGGCACTGGCTGGATTGGCCGGACTCGGTTGCTGCGGGGCGGCGATGACCGCCTGGGCGCAGACGTTGCGGATGGCAAGCGCCCCGGCCGCAACCCATGGCCGGCTCTTCGGACTGTTGCGTACGCTGATGCAGGCCACGCCGCCGCTGGGCGCGGGCCTGGCCGCGCTGACCCTGAGGCATGGTGTCACGGCTACGGTGCTGGCGGTCTGCGCGCTTATGGCGGGGCCAGCGCCCGCCCTCCCCCCCGGCCTGTCCGCCCCCGCGGCCCCCGCGGCCCCCCCCCCCACGCCGCCCGCCCCCCGGCCCCGCGCCGCCCCGCCGCCAGCGCGCCCCTACCCCCCGCCTCCCCCGCCACCCCCGCCAGGCACCCACCGCC
>OFHK01000388.1_pt1 | contig 13658 bp, 12 predicted proteins | sample 1521951 | NCBI WGS metagenome assembly OFHK01 (sample SAMEA2468436, study PRJEB22500) | soil metagenome | biome: Glassland; feature: Farmland; material: Clay | place: Australia | collected 2013-01-31 | depth 0.55 m
GAACCGCGGTGCCTAGCCGCCGAGCGCGTGATGCACGCCGGCGATCAGGGCGGCCATATCCACCCCGGCCTCAGCAAGGGCCGGCAGCAGCAGGTCGTTCTCCTTGGCCACATGCGCCGCGAACAGCGTCGCGATCGAGGCGGCAGTGGTCGCGGCGGTCACCGCGCCCGCATCCTCGGCCAGGCGCCCTGCCAGCGAGCCAAGCTGCCGATGCCCCTCCCTCATGGCCTTGATCCGAAGCGCCGCGGTGGGCAGGGCCTCCGCCGCGGGGTACAGCGTCTGTTCCTCCGCCTCGGCGTGGGGAAGTACCTCGCCCGCCACGAACTCGCCCAGTGCCATCACTGGGTGCTCGTAGGACGCACCACTGGCTGCGGCGGCGATCACCGCACCTGCCCGCCGCTCCATCTCATGCAGCAGCTTCGTGTGGTGGTCCAGGATCGCCGCCCTGGCATGCTCGGATGACTGTGTGTATGTCGGGCCCATGACAGGCCGCCTCCCCCATCCGGCTACCCCGCGATTTCCCCCAGCATAGCTCGTGAAAATGACGGCGGGCATGAGCGGGCCGGACGGGGCGGGCATCGCCGGGTGGGTGCCTGGCGTCAGCGGCCGTCCCGGGCGTACACCACCGCGCCGTCGATGATGGTCAGGTCCACCTCGGCCAGCGCGATCTCATCGGCGGGCCGGCTGAACAGGTTCCGGTCGAGCACGACCAGGTCGGCCAGCTTGCCGGCCTCGATCGAGCCGGTCTCCCGCTCCCGGTGGTTCACATAAGCCGAGCCGATGGTGAAGGCCGCCAGCGCAGTGGCGAGGTCAACCCGCTCGGAAGGCAGGAACGGGTCGTCTGGCCCGGCACCGCCGTAGGGGTAGCCAGGCGGGACGGTCCGGTTGACGGCGGTGTGGATCTCCCACAGCGGGTTGGGGCTCGACACCGGCCAGTCACTCCCGAAACACAGTTGCGCGCCCGAGCGCGACAGGCTCCCGAACGGATACTGCCAGCCGGCCCGCTGCGGGCCGAGGAAGGGCAGCGTGAGCTCGGTCATCTGGGGCTCGTTGCAGGCCCACAGCGGCTGGCAGTTCGCCATCACCGACAGTGCCCGGAACCGGGGCAGGTCATCCGGGTGGACCACCTGGAGATGAGAGATGTGGTGGCGCCCGGATCCGGGCCCGTTGACGCTGCGGGCGGCCTGCACCGCGTCCAGTGCTTCCCGCACAGCACGATCGCCGATGGCGTGGAAATGGACCTGGAATCCCTGTGCGTCGATCGCCGTGACCGCCTCGTTCAGTTCCCCCGGCTCGAAGAAACTCGTGCCGCTCCCGGCGCTCTGGCGGCCATGGGCGGTCAGGTAGGGGGTGAGCATGGCCGCGGTGAAGTTCTCACAGATCCCGTCTTGCATGATCTTCACGCTGGTCGCGCGGAACCGGCCTGGCCCGGCCCGCTCCCGGCGCTGCACGAGGCCCGCCAGCTGATCGGTACCGGCGCCGCGCTGCCACCAGAGGGCACCCACCACCCGGGCGGTGAGCAGTCCCCGGTGTTCCATCGCCAGGTAGGCATCGAAGCAGTCGGGAACCACCGCGTAGTCGCCGACGATCGCCTCCTGCCAGCCGGTGATGCCAAGCGCGTGCAGGTAGCGCTGGCCTTCCAGCAGGCCAGTCACCTGCTCTTCCAGTTCCGGGCCGGGCACAGCCTGCCCCACCAGGTTCATGGCCCCCTCTTGCAGGGTCCCGGACGGCTCGCCCCGGGCATCCCGTTCGATCCGGCCGTCCGCCGGGTCCGGGGTGGCGGCGCCGACCCCGGCCAGAGCGAGCGCCCGCGAGTTCACCCAGGCCGCATGATGGTCGCGGTTGGCCAGATAGACCGGGCGGCCGGGGGCCACCCGGTCGAGATCTTCCCTGCTCGGCAATCCGCCCGGGAAGACATCCATCGACCAGCCACCCCCGGTGATCCAGGCCGCGTCCGGGTGCCGCTCGGCATAACCGCGCACCGTGGCCAGGTAGTCGCCGAGGCTGTGCGCCTCGGACAGGTCGCAGCGGATCCGTTCCAGGCCGCCACCCGAGGCATGGACATGCGCGTCCTGGAAACCGGGGAGCACCATCCGGCCGCGCAGATCGATGACCTCGGTGTGCGGGCCTATCAGCCCCGGCATCTGCGCGTCCGTTCCGACGGCAACGATCCGCCCATCCGCCACGGCGACGGCCTGCGCCCACGACCGCGCGGCGTCGACCAGGTACACGTGCCCGTTGCTGAGCACCAGATCCGCATGGTCCCCGCCGATCATCACGTCCTCCTCTTCAGTTGCCACCCGTCCATCATCGGCCGGCGGCCTAACGAACCAGCCCCTAGCAGTACCAGCCCGGCCAGGATCAGCACCGCGCCACCCGCCTGCAGGCCCACCATCCGCTCCCGCAGCAGCACCAGCCCGCCGATCAGTGGGATCAGCGGGTAGGCGCTGGACACCGCCGCCGTGATGGCGACGAGCCCCACCTGGTCCCCCCGCACGAAGAAGACGACCCCGGCAACGTCAGCGAGCCCGGCGCCCACCGCCCAGGCCAGCCCTGGGGCGAGCCGCTGGGTGGACGACCGGCGCAGCGGGGTCGCCAGCAGCCCCAGCAGCAGCACCATCGCGCCGGTCCGCGCCACGACCACCGGGACCAGCCAGCCGAGATCCCGCGCGTAGCGGCCGAGCAGGAAGCCGCCCACCCCGTAACACAGGGCTGCGAGCAAGCCGAATGCGATGCCGGGGGCACGGGCGCGTGGGGCCTGTGCGGCCGCGCCGCCGGTGTGCCCCCGGCCGGACGCGAGGATGACCCCGGCGACAGTAATGGTGATGCCGACGGTGGCGGCCATGCTCAGCCGCTCGCCCAGCAGCAGCACGGAGAGCACCGCGATGATTCCGCCGTAACTGGCTGAGATGGCACTGACCAGGCCGACGTGCCCGGACTCCAGCCCGCGGTAGAGGGCCAGGTACCCGCCGACCCCGACGATGCCTGCCAGCAGCAGCAGCCAGGCCACCGGCCCCACACCGCGCAGCGAGAAGTGACCGAGCAGGAACAGTGCGAACAGGCCGGTCAGCCCGGTCGCCTCGCCGATCACAACGGTGCGGAACGCGCCGATGCGGCGAGCGGCCATGGCTGCCCCGAGCGTCGCGACCCCCCAGCTCAGCGCGGCCAGAAGGCCATAGGTCATGCGTCCACTCCAGGCAGCCAGGCGGCCTCGTCGCCGCCAGGGCTGACTCTACACATACCGGACATATAGCACCCTTGGGAGCCCCCGCGGCCTGGCACCCGGCGCTGGGCCCGGCCGCCGCCGTGGCACCCGGCGCTGGCCCCGGCCGCCGCCGTGGCACCCGGCGCTGGCCCCGGCCGCCGCCGTGGCACCCGGTTGCGCTGGCCTGACCACGCTGGCCCGGCACGCGCTGGCGCTGGCCGCGCTGGCCACCCGGCCACGAAAGGAACGGCAGTTCAGTTTGCTGTCCTTCCTGGGGCAAAGGGGCAGGCCGCGAACGGAATCGGGTGGGCCGCCATTGATCCGGCGGCTGCTTTCGGCCGTTCATATGGGGGGCCCGGTGTCAGCGCGCCACCGGGAGGTCCGTGTTACGCGCTCCCGCGAGGTGGCCGGATATCGCCATTCCCGGCATTCAGGACAACTCCCAAACCCTGCTGCGCGTCTTGTTACCGCCAGCGGTTCACATTCACCCGGAGGAAGGCACCCTGTGACCATGCCAGACGCGGCGGAGCCAGGCTATCCACCGTCCAGTGGCGACAGGACCGACGTGCAGGCGGCGAGGGCCAGGGTGCTCGGATTCAGGCTGGTCCAGAACCAGATCTGCCTGAAGAAGCTGGTCGACCCGGCCCACCGGCACTCCGGTGCCGGGGTCAGCACGCATGGCTGCCCGTTCCAGTTCCGCCTTGGCCAGTCACGCCTTTGGCGGACCGCTGCCGGGGAGTTGTTCGCGACAGCCGAGCCGGAGCAGGTGGACCTTGCTGATCTGGAGTGGCTGCAGACGGCGAGCCGCGAACTCGGCCTGGCGGTGACGCTGGACGGCCGGTCCATGTACAACCCCGGCTACACCTTCACGATCCTCATCACCCAGCAGGGCTCCAGCGTCAGCCTCGACCCCCTGGCCCGGGGCCTGTCCTCCTGACATTTCACGTCTCCGGCCCACTCCAGCGTCCAGTTTGTCCCGGTATGTGAGTGCCGGAGCCGTGAAATGTCGCTCCCGTCGAGGGCTGGCGGGCAAAGGGGTCGCTGCTCGCCGGGGGAAGGGGCTAGTCGCCTAGTTCGGCGCGGCGGCGGGCCACGTAGTCCTGCAATTCGGCGCGGATCGCGTCGGCCAGCGGCGGCGGCTCGTACTCGGCCAGCTTCTGCTGGCAGATCTCGCCAGCCCGGGCCGCAGCGTCCTTGGCGCCAGCCCGCAGCCAGCGCTCGAAGTTGGCGGTGGAGGACAGCAGCGGCCGGTAGAAGCACTCGCGGAAACGCTCCATCGTGTGCGCGGCACCCAGGAAGTGGCCGCCGTGGCCGACCTCCTCATGGGCACCGAACGCCAGCGAGGCCTCGTCGATCTCCAGCGGGGTGAACTGGACCCGCAGCATCCGCAGCAGCTCGATGTCGATGATGAACTTCTCGTAGCAGCTGACCAGGCCGCCCTCCAGCCAGCCCGCCGCGTGCATGACGAAGTTGGTGCCGGCCAGGAAGGTGGGCATCAGCGTCATGAGCGCCTCGTACGCCGCCTGCGCGTCCGGGGTCTGGCTGGAATTCAGGCCACCGCCGGTGCGGAACGGCAGCCCGAAATGCCGGGCGAGCTGGCCGGTGCACAGCAGGCCGATCGCCGACTCGGGGGTCCCGAAGCTGGGCGACCCGGACTGCATGTCGATGTTGGACAGGAACGACCCGAAGATCACCGGGCAGCCCGGCCGGATGAGCTGGGCCAGCGCGATGCCAGACAGCGCCTCGGCGAGCTGCTGCACCAGCGCGGCCGGGATGGTCACCGGCGACATGGCGCCCATCAGCAGGAACGGGGTGAGCACGACCGGCTGATTGGCACGGTTGTACTCGAACTGGGCGTCCAGCATCCGGTCATCCCAGCGCAGTGGTGAGTTGCAGTTGATCAGCGAGATGGTGGCCGGGGTTTCCTCGATCTTCTCCCGCCCGCCGAACAAGATCGAGGTCATCGCGATCGTGTCCGCGGCGTTCGGGCCGGAGACCACGTTGCCCATGTAGAACTTGTCGGTCAGGGTCGCCAGCGCGTAGATCATGTCGAGGTGCCGGGAGTCCAGCGGGGCATCGTTCGGCTCACAGATCACCCCGCCGGCCGAGTCAAGCTCGGGGAAGATCTGCGCGAGCATGGTCAGCCGGCGGAAATCCGCCAGCGTGGCGTCGCGCCGCACCTCGCCCTCGCGGACGAACGGCGAGCCGTAGACACCGCTGAAGACCATGTGGTCCCCGCCGATGTGCACGTTGTTGGCCGGGTTGCGGGCCTGCACGTCGAACTCGCGCGGCGCCTTGGCGACCTGCTCCAGCACGAATCCGGGGTCGAGCTTCACGACGTCGCCGTCCACCTGCTGCCCCGCCGCCTTGAACAGTTCCACCGCCTCCGGCTTGGCGAACTGCACCCCGATCTCGGAAACGATCCGGCGCCAGCCGCGGTCCAGCACCCCGATGGCGTCGGCGGAGAGGATCTCGTACCGCGGCATCGTGTTGACGAACATCGCCACCCCACCTCGTCCCACCCGGCCGGGCACGGCCTTGACCGGCCCTGAACCCGACCGTACGATCACATAGTAGAACAGAGTTCCGCAACATGGAACTCGCCTGGACAGGGCGCACGGCAAGGAACGCGGGCGGGGAAGGCATCGTGACGAGTCCCAGCGGAACGCAGGCCGTCGACCGGGCGGCCCGGTTGCTCACCGAGGTCGTGCACTCGCCGGACGCGGTGACCTTCACCGAGCTCGCCGCGGCCACCGGCCTGGCCAAGAGCACGACATCGCGGCTGCTGCTCGCCCTCGAACGCAACGGCCTGGTCCGGCGCGACGACCACGGCCGGTTCCGGCCCGGTGAGGTCTTCGTCCGGTTCGCCTGGCGCGGTGGCGCAGAGGCCGGCCTGACCGTGGTCGCCCAGCCCTTCCTGGACCGGCTCGGCGAGCTGACCGGCGAGACGATCAACCTCGGCGTCGAGCATGACGGCCTGGTGGAGCAGATCGCGCAGGTCGACAGCGTGTACGTGATCGGCGCCACCAACTGGCTGGGCCGCCCGGTCCCGCTGCACTGCGCGGCTCTCGGCAAGGTCCTGCTCGCCTACGGCGCGGCCCCGCTGCCACCGGGACGCCTGGAGCGCCTCACCGAGCAGACCATCACCAGCCGCGCGGCCCTGGCGGCTGACCTGGCGGCGGTCTGCGCGCGCGGCTACGCCATCACCGACGGCGAACTCGAACCCGGGCTGGTGGCGGTCGCCGCACCGGTCTACCGCGACGGCGGCGCTGTGGTCGCCGCGCTCTCGGTGTCCGGCCCGGCCACCCGGCTCGCCCCGGCCCGGCTGCCCGGCGTCGCCGCGGATTGTGTCGCGCAGGCCGGCGCATTGTCCGCCGTCCTCGGCCACCGGCCGCTGGAGGCACCGCACGCACAGAGAGAAGGTGCCGCGTGACCGAAGAGGAGCTACTCCGGCGGCTCTACGACTTCACCCTCGCCGGCAACGGGCCTGCCGTCCTTGAGCTGACCAACACCGGGCTCGGCATGGGCCTTGGCCCCGAGACCCTGCTGTACGAGGCGCTCATCCCGTCCCTGGAGGAAGTGGGCGCCAGGTTCGAGCGCGGCGACTTCTTCGTCCCCGAAATGCTCATCGCCGGCAAGGCCATGGCCGGCGCGCTGGAGATCCTGCGCCCGCTGCTGGCCGAGACCGGCGCGGAGCCGATCGGGACCATCGTCATGGGCACGGTCAGGGGCGATGTCCACGACATCGGCAAGAACCTCGTCAACATCATGTTCGAGGGCGCCGGTTTCCAGGTCATCGACCTCGGCGTCCAGGTCGCCCCGGAGAAGTTCGTGGCCGCGGTGACCGAGCACCGGCCCGACATCGTCGGTTTCTCCGCGTTCCTCACCACGACGATGCCGATGTTCAAGGCGAACATCAACGCGCTGGCGAAGGCGGGCCTGCGCGACCAGGTGATCGTCATGGTCGGGGGCGCGCCGGTCACCCAGGAGTACGCCGACGTGGTCGGCGCCGACGGGTATGCCGCCGACGCGTCAGCGGCGGTGGCCCGGGCCAAGGAACTGCTCCAGCGGCGGCGCGCCGCCCTGCCTGCCTAGGCGGCATAACGAATGCACACCGTACTGTCCTCCCCCACCCGGGAAGCCGTGATCGGCCCCGATCGGCCGTTCTGCATCATCGGGGAGCGGATCAACCCCACCGGGCGCAAGATCTTCCAGCAGCAGCTACGGGACGGCGATCTGTCCCGGGTGGAGATCGACGTGGCCGAGCAGGTGGCCGGCGGGGCCATGGTGCTCGACGTCAACATGGGCGCACCGCTGGTGGACGAGGCCGAACTCATGGCCCGGGCGGTCAAGCTCATCCAGGGCCGCACCGACCTGCCACTGTGCATCGACTCGTCGATCATCGAGGTGCTCGACGCCGGGCTCGCCGCCTATCAGGGCAAAGCGCTGGTCAACTCGGTCACCGCCGAGGACGAGCGGCTGGCGGCGATCCTCCCGCTGGTCCGCAAGTATGGCGCCGCGATCATCGCCCTCCCCAACGACGAGGAGGAAATCCCCGAGGACCCCCGGCGCCGGGCCGAACTCGCCCGCAAGATCATCGAGGTGGCGACCGGCAAGTACGGCATCGCGATCGAGGACATCGTGATCGACCCGCTCGCCATGCCGGTCGGCGCGGACACCAGCCTCGGGCTGCGGACGCTGGAGACCATCGCGCTGCTGCGGGAGGAGTTCGGCGTCAACATGACGCTCGGCGCGTCCAACGTGTCCTTCGGCATGCCGGAGCGGCACACGCTGGGCGCCGCCTTCCTGCCCATCGCCATCAGCCACGGCCTGACCAGCGCGATCATGGATGCCCGCTCCCCGCAGATCGTCCGTGCCGTGCAGGCCGCCGACCTGCTGCTGGACCGGGACCCGTGGGGCGCGAACTGGATCGCCGCGCACCGGGCCGCGCAGGCGCGGGAACAGCAGGCCCAGCAGGCCGGCCCGTGACCACGACCGACGCCGGCGCCGGCGCCGGCGCCGAGGCCGCCTCGGCGGGTCCCGTCCGGGTCGATCTGGTCTTCGACCCCGGCGAGCGGCGGGTGCGCGTCCCGCACGGGGTGACCATGTTCGACGCCGCGAGCTGGCACGGCATCGCCATCGACTCCACCTGCGGTGGCCATGGCACCTGCAAGAAATGCAAGGTCAAGGTGGTCGACGGGGCGGCGGCCCCGTCGTCGCTGGACATCCGCGCCTTCACCCCCGAGGAGCTGCGCGGTGGCTGGCGGCTCGCCTGCCGCGCCCAGGCCACCGCCGACGCCCGGGTGGAGGTGCCGCCGCTGGTCACCCGGCCCAAGGCAGCCACGGTGGGGGTTGGCCGGCAGGTGATCCTGCGGCCCGCGGTGCAAAAGCGCTACCTGGAACTGGCCGAGCCGTCGCTGCGCGATCAGGCCACCGACGCCGAACGGCTGCTCGCCGCCCTCGACGACCTGGAACTGCGGGTGGACCTGCCGGTGCTGCGCACGCTCGGCCGGGTCCTGCGCGCGGCTGACTACAAGGTCACCGCGGTCGTCGTGGACGACGTGCTGATCGCGGTGGAACCTGGGGACACCTCACAGCGCCGGTTCGGCATCGCGTTCGACCTCGGCACGACCACGGTGGTCGCCACCCTGCTGGACCTGTCCACCGGCACCCCCGGCGCGGTGGATTCGGTGCTCAACGCCCAGCAGCCGTTCGGCGCCGATGTCATCACCCGGATCAGCGCCACCATGATGGACCCGGCGAACCTGGACCGGCTGTCCGCCCTCGCCCAGCAGACGCTGGCCGGGCTGGCCGCGACCGTCTGCGAGCGGGGCGGGGTCGACCCGGCCGAGGTGTATGAGGTGGCGCTCGCCGGCAACGCGACCATGACCCACCTGGTGCTTGGCATCGACCCCGAGCCGCTGGGGGTGGCGCCGTTCATCATGTCCACCCGGCTCTACCCCGAGGTGCTCGCCGCCGACCTGGGCATCGGGGTGCATCCGCGCGCCCGCGCCGTGGTCTTCCCGGCTTTCGGCGCCTATGTCGGCGGCGACATCACCGCGGGCCTGCTCGCCTCGGGCATGGACCGCGACTCGCGCACCCGGCTGTTCGTGGACATCGGCACCAACTGCGAGATCGTGCTCGGCAACAGCGACTGGCTGCTCGCCACGGCCGCCCCGGCCGGCCCCGCCTTCGAGGGCGCGGCGATCCGGTGCGGGATGCGCGCCGCCGACGGCGCGATCGAAGTGGTCACGATGACGCCACAGACGCTGGAGCTGAAGGTTATCGGCGACGCCGAGCCGGCCGGCCTGTGCGGCTCTGGCCTGGTCGATGCCGTGACCGGGCTGGTCCGGGTGGGGCTGCTGGACTCCTCCGGCCGGCTCGTCCCCGACGAGCAAGCCGCGGCGCTTGCCCCGGGGCTGGCGGGCCGGCTGACCCGGATCGGTGACGAGCGGGTCTTCGTGCTGCACTGGCCCGGCGATCCGGGCGACGCGGCACATTCGATCTACCTGTCCCAGCGCGACATCCGCGAACTGCAGTTCGCCAAGGCGGCGATCGCCACCGGCTGGCACATCCTGCTGGAGGAGGCCGGGCTGGCGGCCAGCGATATCCAGCAGGTCCTGCTGGCAGGGTCGTTCGGCAGCTATCTGTCGCCGGCGAACGCGATCAGGCTCGGCCTGGTCCCGAAGCTGCCCGTGCTGCGGGTGGTCAGTGCCGGGAACGTGGCCGGCGAGGGGGCGAAGATGGCGCTGCTGTCGCTGCGCGAACGCGCCGCCGGGCTCGCGCTGCTGGAGGGGGTGAGGTATGTCGAACTGTCAGACCGCGCCGATTTCAACGACCGCTTCGTCGGCCAGCTCGCCTTCCCCGGCTGAACCGCTGGCAGTGATCGCCTGCGGAGCACTCGGCGCTCATATCCGGGAGATCACCGCCCGCCGGGGCTGGCCGGTGCAGCTGCACTGCCTGCCCGCGTTGCTGCACAACCGGCCTGATCACATAGCTCACGAGGCCGAACGACTGGCGCGGGCGGCGCTCGCTGCGGGCCAGCGGGCCGCCATCGCGTATGCCGACTGCGGCACCTATGGGGCGCTGGACGAGCTGTGCACCCGGCTCGGCCTGCGGCGGCTGCCTGGCCTGCACTGTTACGACCTGTTCGCCGGCCCCGGCCGGATCCAGGCCCTGTTCGACGCCGAGCCAGGCACGTACGTGCTCACCGATTTCCTGGTGCGCAGTTTCCGCCGGACGGTACTGGCGGAGCTCGGCCTCGACCGGTATCCGCAGCTGTGGCCTGACTACTTCGGCAACTACCGCCGCCTGGTCTGGCTGGCGCAGGAACGCGGCCCTGCGCTGGAGGAGGAAGCCGGGCAGGTAGCGGCGATGTTCGGACTGCCGCTCACCGTGGTGGAGACGGGGATCTCGGGCCTGGAACGCGAACTATCCCGGCTGGTCGGCCGGGACGATCCCCATTTGTGCTCAGCAAAGGCCGCTCCAGCAGCCTCTACCGGCCACGTTCGGGCTGAGCACCCCGGCCCCGCAGCCATTTCCGCTGGGCCGGCCGGCGCCGTCTGCGAGCACTGATGAGGCGGGGGCCGCGTGGTGGCGGGCTGCTGAGCGGCGGGGGGCTGGCGCGGGTCGCGCCGCTGCTCGAAAACCCCCGGTACGAAGTGTTCCCGGCCGGAAACATCGAGGACGCCGTCGCCGAATGGGTGCCGGCCGGCCTGACGGTCACCGTGACCGCCTCCCCGGCCAAGGGCCTGGACGCCACACTGGAGCTGACCGAGCGGCTGGCCAGGCGGGGCTACCAGGTCGTCCCGCACTTGTCGGCCCGGCTCGTCACCGATGACGCCCACCTGGCCGATATCGTCGCCAGGCTCACCGCATGCGGCGTGGACGACGTGTTCGTCCCGGCCGGCGACGCCGACCCTCCGGCGGGGCGTTTCGACAGTGCGCTGGCGCTGCTGGAACGGCTCTCGGAAATGGGGAACCCGTTCCCCCGGACCGGGATCACCGGCTACCCCGAGAGCCATCCGCGGATCGGCGACGACGTCACCATCCAGGCCATGTGGGACAAGCGCCGCCACGCCACCTACATCGTCAGCAACCTGTGCTTCGACCCGGTCACGCTGCGCCGGTGGATCATGCGGGTGCGTGACCGCGGTGTCACCCTGCCGCTGTACGCCGGGCTCGCCGGGCCGGTGGAGCGCACGCGGCTGCTGCGGATGGCCGCCAGGGCGGGGGCCGCCGAATCCGCGCGGTTCCTGGCCGGCCACACCGAATGGTTCCTGCGGCTGGGCACCCCCGGCGCCTACAGCCCGGACCGGCTGCTCGCCCGGGTGGGAGCCACCCTCGCCTCCCCCGCCGCCAATGTGGCGGGACTGCACCTGTTCACTTTCAATCAGATCCAGCAGACCGAGCAATGGCGCCGCGCACTGCTGGCCCAGTTGACCGGCGGCACCGCCAGCGCTGTGAAGTGACGCCGCGGGCCGCAGGAAACGGCCTTCCCCGGCCTGGCATCATCCCCCGCCGTGATCCCCCGCTGTGACGCCGGAAAGAGCCCGTCAGGTTATTCCGCGTGACCGCAATCGGATGCATTGAGCGTGTGGTCGATGATCTCCCGGAAGTAACGCCGTTGCCTGGGACCGTGCGTGTATAAACCAGCGTGAGGAGCTTGCCAGCGCTCCCTTCCGGGCCACTGGCTGGCGGCGCCTGTGGATCCGGTCCGGGAGTTGCGCCGGGCCCCGGCGGGTCGGGTTGCCCGCCGGCCTGATCCAGACGTACCGGACGGATGGCCGGCAGCCCCGGCCGACAAACATGCGGGCGGGTGACCACGAGGCGATGAGCAGCCGGGCCATCGACGGGGGCACACCCCAGGGGCATGCGGGACAGGTGGCCTGGCCGGTACTTTCGGGCCTGATACCGCCATTGGCCGACTCCTACACCCAGCGCGCCGAGACCGGGCTCAGCCTGGCCGGCAGCCTGAACCCGGGCGAAACGACGGTGCTGGTCAGCTCCGACGAAGCCGCCCGCGCCCTGGGTGGCCTGGGTGGCACCGGCAAGACCCAGCTCGCGGCCGGCGTCGCGCACACGTTGCGGGATCCGCGGGCGGTGGCCCTGCTGGTCTGGGTGCCTGCCTCCCGCCGGTGCGCCGTCGTCACCGGCTCCGCCCCTGCGCGGGCCACGGCCCCGGAGTGGTCATCCAGGACGCCGCGCAGATCCATTTCCGCGACTCGAAAATCCAGGACTTCACGACCGACTACGACACCTGTGGCGACGTGGGCGTGCTCATCCAGGGCAACGCGCTGGACGTGCACATGAACGATGTGTTTGTCGGCAACTACACGACCGCCTTCAAAGTTCAGTCGTCGGGGGGCGGACAGTTCCCGACGCCGAGACTGATACAGTTCATCAACGACCAAATCGAAGGCTACAGCGTGGGCTTTGACCTAAGCGGCACGAGCACGAATCCGACCGCGCATAATTGGATTGAGAATATTCGCGCCACGTCCGACGTGGGCAGCGGGATGATCGGTGTGAAGCTCGGCGACTATACGCAGCACACGACGGTTATTGCACCTGAAGTCTGGAGCCAAGGGTCGCCCACGCCGGTGGTGCTGACCGCGAATGCGTCGAATAATACCGTCATGGTGGATTCTCCCGATACGGCGGTGAGCAATTTGGGAACCAATAACCTGATTTTCGGGCGCAAGAGTGGGACCGCGGCTCTCTGGGCTAATGGCGCGGTGACCTCTGGGATGAGTACAGTCGCGTTCTCTGCCACGCCAACCTTCGATGCCTCGCTCGGCAACACGCAGAAAATCACGCTGACCGGCAACGTAACGAGCTCGACGCTTTCAAACGCGATGGCCGGCGAGATGATCAACTTTGTCGTCTGCCAGGACGCGACGGGCTCGCGCACGTTGGTGTGGCCTTCAAACATTAAAGGTGCAATGACCATCGGCTCGGCTCCCTCTACCTGCAACGTCCAGAGTTTCGTCTTTGACGGCACCAATGCGTATGCTCTGGGCCCGGGTTCCACGAGCATGTGACGGCCTTCCGGAAAGAATTGAGGGGTATTCTCTTTCCTTCCACCCGGCCCGCCACCCAGCTTGCTTTGCCAAGGGCACACTTGGACGCTCCGACGCTCCCCGTGCTATTCTATTCGACGCTATGGGCAGCGCAGTCAGGTCGCCCGATCTGCAGCTGGTCACGAACCCAATCCGACTTCAGCCGTGAAGAAACCGATCAAGGAGGCAGACGAAATGAAACCGGCGGGCGCAGCCTCTCTGCGGCGGAGTGCGCGGGGGGAAGTCCGAGTCCCCGTGACCATTTTCGGGAAATTCCCCGACGGAGTGAAGGTTCCCGAGCAGGGCCAGATCGTGAACATCAGCAAGTATGGAGCCAAGCTCAAAACCGACGTGCCCCTGAAAGAAGGCGCCGAGATCAAGTGCCAAACCAA